>Ga0182015_10005418_pt1 | contig 13276 bp, 8 predicted proteins | sample 712P3MmetaG_FD_120478 | JGI IMG/M metagenome (GOLD analysis project Ga0182015, IMG submission 120478) | Permafrost microbial communities from Stordalen Mire, Sweden - 712P3M metaG | ecosystem: Environmental > Terrestrial > Soil > Wetlands > Permafrost | place: Sweden: Stordalen | collected...
ATCCACGCGCGCGTCGTTATCGCCGGTCGTCAGCAGGATCGCCGGATATTGGGTTCCGTCCTTCACATGATGGTATGGCGAGTAAGCGTACAGCGCCTTGAATTGGTCGGCCTCCTTGACGGTTCCAAATTCAGTGACATTGAACGCGCCGTTGGGCGAGAGTTCCACGCGCAACATATCGTAGATGCCCACCATCGAAACTACCGCGTGGTACAGCTCGGGGTGTTGGGTGAACGCCGCGCCCATCAGCAGGCCGCCATTGCTGCCGCCGATGATGGCGAACTTCGATGGCTCCGTGTACTTATGCGCGATCAGGTACTTGGCGCAGGCCGTGAAATCGTCGAAGACGTTTTGCTTCTTGGTCAGCTTGCCTTGGTTGTGCCAGTCTTCTCCATACTCTCCGCCGCCGCGCAGATTGGCTTCCGCGAACACCACGCCATGTTCGAGCAAAGGAACAAACGGCGCGGGATAATTCGGGGTCAAGCTGATATCGTATCCGCCGTAGCCCGTGAGCAGCGTAGGGTGGCTGCCATCGAGCGCCAGTCCCTTGCGATGGATGATATTCAGCGGAACCTTCGTGCCATCCTTCGAAACCGCAAAACGGCGCGTCACCACAAAGCCGTCCAAAGGAACGGGCGGCGGTATGCGCAGGGCCGTGGGCGTAAGCTTGCGCGACTTCGGGTCGAAGAGAAAGAAGCCGCCGGGATCGAGGTAACTTCCCACGTAACAGATCCCTCCGATGCCATCCAGATTGCCGCAATCCACGCTGGAAACGGGCGGCACATGCACACTTACCGGATTTCCGTCGCCCGGTAGGAACTGCACTTCGGACGGACCGCCCGCCAGTTCATTGATCAGTGGGCCGTCCTTGGTAGGCGCAACGGACTGGATCACCGCGGCGGATTCCGGCACGATCACGGTGGCCTGATCGATGGTTTCCGTCACGTCCATCTGTAATACTTTGCCGTGCGGTGCGCCATGCTTCGACACGAGATAGATATCCTTCTTGTAACCGAAGGCAATCTGCTTCACTTCGTCGCCGGCACTGGCAAGTTGGCGCCAAGGGCGGCCGGGCGCCAGCAGCCAGTACTCATGATCGCCGCCATCCCCGAAGGCCACGCTGACCCCCTTATACCGGCCGTCGCTCGAAGCGGCGAACGAGATTTCCGCAATCCGGGGAAAGTCTTTGCCGATTGCGTAAGTATCGTTCTCGATCTTATCGCAAAGCTTGTGAGAATAAACTTGCTGATAGAAATGCATGTCGGCCGCCGCGCGCTCTCCGTCGCGCGGATAGCGGGTGTAGTAGAAACCGGCGCTATCCGTATTCCAGACCAGGCCGCCGCCCGCTGTGGCGTAGTTCACGCGCGGGATTACGTCCGAAAGCGGCTGGCCGGTGGTGGTGTCGTACACGTGCACGTCTCCGCTTTCGCTTCCGCCAGAGGAGAGCGACGCCGCCAGGTAGCGGCCATCCAGCGAGGGCACTGCAAAATCGATTTCGGTGAGATGCTTTGCGTCGATAGCGTCGGGATCGAGGACCGTGCGCTCGGAGGCGAGATCGTCGAGCGAGGCCAGCGTCACGACGATCTGATGCTGGTGCCGCGGATCGCTCTTCATGGCGAAGATTTTGCCGCCGCGCCGCTCGATGGGGAAGTAGCGCGCCTTGGCCGGCTGGAAGATGTGGCGGAGCTCGCGCGAGAGGGCGTCGCGATTCGGAAGCGCCTCCAGAACGGCGCGGGCGGCGGCGTTCTGTGCATCCGCCCACTGTTTCACATCCGGATCGTCGAAGTTTTCCAACCAGCGGTAATCGTCGGTCATTCTCACCTTGTCGTAAGTGTCGGTAACCGGTTTCTTGGGAGTCGGCGGAGGCGCGGTCTGCGCTGGCAGCGAGGAAGCCGCAAGAGTCAGGATGAGAGCAATGCGGAACATGCAGCCAATGTACCACTGCCGGAACGGCGGGATCGGCGCCGCTTTTCCCCAGTCGTGCCCGGCACGCCGGGCAGGATTACAGTTCCCAGGCGAAGACCGTGCCGTCGCTGGAACTCCCGCCGCTGTAGGTTGTGCCGTAGAGCCACCCGCTGCTGTACAATAGATCGGCATAGGGTTGGGCACCGTCGCCGCTGCTCCCCGTGAAGTTGTACAGAATGGTTTCGGTCCAAGACGTGCCAGGAGGCGTCAGGGAGTAGATGGTGCCCTCGCTCGAAGATCCGCCTCCTTCGGTAACGCCATAGAGCACCCCTCCGCTGCCGATCACAACCCCTGCCCGAAGGTCGGCTCCATCGCCGGTCCCTCCCGTAAAATTGTGAAGAACGGTCTGGGTCCAGGTGGTGCTGGGAGAAACCGGCGGCGTCAACGAGTACGCCGTGCCGTCGCTGGACGATCCGCCGGTTAGCGTGGTGCCATACCTGTCCTGGTCCAGCAGCAGGGGCACGGTGGAAACCGTCTCGCACAACTGCCAGGGCCGGTGTCTGCTGGCATGTGCAAAGGGCGAACGGGCCGGCGCTTTCGGCAATCCCAGATGCTTCACCTTGCCTTCGTTGGCTTGCAATCCTTCGGCGATCTGCGCAGCGATTTGGCTTGCGCCTACTGGCAGAAAAGCATCGCCACCAACTGCCCCAACTGCTAAAACCGCGCGCATGCCGGGTCGAGGTCCACGGGTCTTCGCGGCGTCATTTGGTAGGATACTCCAAGCGAGACTGTCATTCAGCGTAAGCCAATATGTTTGAGAGCGCTTCGAGTTTTTGGATTTCTCTTGCCGGATTCGTGCTCGCTGGCCTGTGGATGCTCGGCGCGTGGGCCGCAAGGCGCCGAACACTGGGAAAGGTTCTCTGGGCGGCGCCGCTGCCGGCCCAACGCTGGCTCGCGATCATCTGGCTGTTGCTGGCGGGAATTAAGATCGTCGAGGTGGCGCTGGGTTCGACGGCGCGCCCCATGGGCCTGAACATCCTGTTTGCCGGTGTCTATCTATTTCGCTGCCGGCTGGTTTTTCGGCCCGGGTCCCACTCGGGTTTCCGTCCATGAAGGCGGCATCTGCATCGGTCTGCTCTGCCTCTCCTGGCGCGAGGTTGTGGGGTGGTCCTGGGACCGCAGGGGTCTTTGCGTCTGGACCACCTCCCGCTGGCGGTTGTGCTACCAACTGCGGCCGCAACGGCCGATCCGCACACGCGCCGCGCGCGACGGCGACCTCGAAGCCCTGCTGCGTAAATACGCGACCCAAGCCGAGCGAGCGCCGGCGGCAACGTTGTGAGCGCTGCAGGCTACCCAGCCACTGCGCAAGCGTGTGAGCCGAAAGTGCCGGCGCCCGATTAGTATAAGCTGGGTGCTTGGTCTTGGATGCCGGATGCTGGCAACTGTTGAACCGGTTGCGATGAGGAGGCCAGAGCCCAGCACCCAGAACCTAGCACCTGTTTTCAGCCGCTTATGAAAATCCAAAAAGCTACCACCCGCTACGAACAGTGGCTCGCCAAGGAGCTCACCATCGTCCCCGCCGATCTACAGCTCAAACACGAGCAGATGTCGGCGGCTCTGTTCCCATTCATGCGCGCGACCTATTATCGCTGGGCGCAGATCTGGCCGGAAGTCTGCGGCGATCTGGCATCCGCGCCGGTGGTGCTGGGCGTGGGCGATCTGCACGTCGAGAATTTCGGGACGTGGCGCGATTCCGAGGGCCGCTTGATCTGGGGCATCAACGACTTCGACGAGACCTGGCGGCTGCCATACACCCACGATCTGGTCCGCCTGGCAGCCAGCGCGCACATCGCCATCTCCGAGAATCACCTGGCTCTCGACCTGAAGAACGCGGCGCAAGCCATCCTGGAGGGCTACTCTGAATCGCTGGCGTCGGGCGGGCGTCCCTTTGTGCTGGCCGAGCGTCACGCCCTGCTGCGCGAAATGGCGGTGCACCGGCTGAAGGAGGTCTGCGGCTTCTGGGAGAAGCTCGAAAAATGCCGGCCCGTGATAGGCAAGCTTCCGGATGGGGCGGCCAAGGGCATAACCCGTATGCTGCCCGACCCCCAGCTTGCGCGGCGGCACGTGCAGCGCGTGGCCGGGTTGGGCAGCCTGGGCCGCCAGCGTTTCGTGGCCCTGGCCCAGTGGCACGCCGCCAACATCGCGCGCGAAGCCAAGGCGATGGCGCCTTCGGCATGCTGGTTCGCCGCGGACTGCAAGGGTTCCGCGCGCCTTCTCTATCAGGAGATCCTGGATACCGCGGTGCGTTGTTGCGATCCGTATGTGAAGCAGAAGGGCAGGTGGATCGTACGCCGCCTGGCGCCGGATTGCTCGCGCATCGAGCTGTCCGAGCTGCCCCAGGAGCGCTCCGAGAAGGTGCTGCTGCACGCCATGGGGTTCGAAACGGCGAACGTGCATCTTGGCAGCAAGAATGCCCGCGCCATCCAGGCCGATCTCAAGAAGCGCGGCGCCGGCTGGTTGCCGAAGGCCGCCGATAACATGCTGAAAGCCGTCAGCCGGGATTGGGACGAGTGGCGCAAATCCCATCCGGCAACGTAGTCCGCAGCCTGTTAAAATATGCGCTCAATCCTATGTTCAAGAATGCACTCGCCGCGCTCGCCCTTGCCGCGATATCTTACGGTTCCGCGCATGCCCAGGTTTCCTGGCTGGATCAGGAAGCCCATCGCCCCTACCAGCGCCAACCCGGAACCGATAGCACCACACCCACGGGATATACTCCGCAACTGATGCGCCACGCCTACGGGTTCGACCAGATCGCCAATCAGGGCGCGGGTCAGATCATCGGCATTGTGGACGGTTACAATTACGCATCGGTGGAATCCGACTTGGGCGTTTTCACCAGCCAGTTCGGCCTGCCGGCGTGCACCATAGCCAACGGATGCCTGACCGTGATCTACGCCACGGGCACCAAGCCGCCTGCGAACGCCGGGTGGTCCGGCGAAACGTCCCTGGACGTGCAGTGGGCGCATGCCATGGCGCCGCAGGCCAAGATCCTACTGGTCGAGGCGCCCAATGGCAGCACGAAGTCCCTGCTGGAGGCGGTCCCGGTGGCCGTGCAGAATGGCGCGACGGTGGTGAACATGAGCTGGGGGACCAATCGGGAGCCGCCCGACGAGCAGCAATACGACCCATTCTTCTTCAATAATTCATCGGTCACCTACATCAACGCTTCCGGGGATAGCGGCATCTACCTGTTTGGCTACCCGGGTGCCTCTCCCCTGGTAGTGGGCGCCGGCGGCACCACGCTCAAGCTCGATTCGAGCGGAGACATAGTGAGCGAAACCGCTTGGAGTGGCAGCGGCGGCGGCCAGAGCCTTTACTTTTCCGAGCCGAGCTATCAGGACGGCGCACAAAGCTCGGGCAAACGCGGCGTTCCGGATGTCGCATACAATGCCAACCCGGCCACTGGTGTGCCGGTCTACGACAGCGAGGACGGCAACTGGGCGCAGACCGGCGGCACCAGCGCGGCCTCGCCGCAATGGTGCGCGATCGTGGCCATCGCCAACAGTATTCGCGCGGGCATGGGAAAAGGTGCGATTGGCGTCAACTTCCTAAACGTGGCGTACGCCAATCCGGCGGCCTTCCACGACATCACGAAGGGCGCGAACGGCACGTGCGGGACGGAATGCCAGGCCGGCCCCGGCTATGACTTTGTCACCGGCCTGGGCAGCCCCATGGCGCCGCAGGTGGTGGACGCGTTGGTGGCCGCTCCGTAGGTGGGGCGGACCTCCAGGTCTGCGCGGGTCCTCCAGGACCCGGTGCTTACTTCTTGGCCGCCTTCGTATCGTGCCCCCCCTGATGAATCACCAGATGGGTCACGGCGCCGCTCGCGTCTGTGAAGAACTCCACCTGCGCCTCGATTACCTTGAGGAAGAACTTGGTCTCCGACTCCGCGAATAGCTCGAACTTCGGCTGCCCCGTGATCTGGGTTATCAGCCGCCCGTCCTTTATCGTCATGGTCACGTCAACGCCAGGCCCCAACTCATATGTCCCCGCGTACTTCGCCAGGACTTGCGGCGAAACCTGAATCTCCTTCGGGGATGGGGGCAACTCCGCCTTGTCGCTGATCCGCGGCGCCTTCTGATCGCGCCCGCCCTGGTGCAATATCAGATCCGTCACCACGCCGCTCGAATCCCTTTCGAACTCGATTTGCGCATCCACCACCTTCAGGAAGAACAGCGTCTCCGATTCCGGAAAAATCGGGAACGTTTGCTGCCCGCCCAGCTTCTCGGAGAGCTGATTGCCAACCAGCGTGATAAGCATCTTAGCATCCGTTGACAATTCATAGGTCCCGACATATCGTGCCAGCACCTTCGGATCGACTGTGATCGCCTTATGCTCGGTCTGCAGCTTTACCGCTTCGCCATGCGCTATCGCGGACAGCTTGTCGGCAATCTCGCCTGGCGCACTGCCGTTCACGTTTGCCAGCACCACCACGGTCAGCTTATCGTCCGGGTAATATGTCAGTTGCGTGTTGAAACCGTTGATACCCCCGCCGTGCTGGATCGCCTTGCGCCCGTCCTTTGTCGCCACAAACAGCCCGCAGGCATAATCGCTCTTGAACGGCGTGGTCATGGTCTTCAGCGATGCCGCCGAAAGCAACTTCGCGCCGAACAACCCCTGCTCCCACTTCAGCAGGTCTCCGGTGGTGGAATACAGCGCGCCCGCCGCGAACGGGATGGTCATATTTACGAACCCCGCATTCTCCAGCCCGTCCTTGCCCGGCGCGTACCCCGCCGCCCGCCGCAGAATCACCGCGGAGTTCGAGTCATACCCCGAATCCTGCATGCCCAGCGGAGTGAAAATATTATCGCGCACGAACTTTTCATAGCTGCCCCCCGCGATCTTCTCGATCAGGTACCCCAGCAGCACATATCCCGAGTTGCTATAGCTAAACTTCTCGCCCGGCGCGAAATCCAACGGCTTGTCGCGGAAGCGCGCCACCTCTTCGGCGGGCGTAGCGGCGAACAGCTCCCACTTTGCGTATTCCGGAAAACTGGTGAAATTCGGGATCCCCGAAGTGTGCGTCAGCAGGTTATAAATGGTGATCTTGTCCCACGCCGCCGGTGCGTCGGCCATGTACTTCTTCACAGGGTCATCGACGTTCAATTTCCCGCGCTCCTGCAACAGCAGAATCGAAGCCGCCGTAAGCTGTTTGGTGATCGACCCCAACCGGAATTTCGTGGCCGGCGAATTCGGCACTTCCCATTCCAGGTTCGCCGACCCGTACCCCTTGCTCAGCACCACTTCCGTACCCTTCGCCACCAGCACCGACCCCATAAACTGCCGGTTCGGGGTGTAGGACTGAATCACCTGTTCCATGCGCGCGATGTCTTGGGCCAACCCGCCGCACGCCACCAGAAGTACGATCGCAAATCGAAGCATCATGTTTTGTAGGGTACACCTTGACAACTTCATGTGGGGCGGGTCTGCCCCACCCGGAAGCCGGCTGAAAGCCGGCTGCGGCCAAGATTGGCCGCCCCACACGCGCCAAGCAATATCCACAGCAGCGATCCGGCAATTGCCGCGCGATTGATCCAATGCGCCACGCGCATTTCCGCACCGCCATCGTAGTGCAACGTAATCGTACAATTACCGCTGCACTCGGGGAGCACGGCCAACATTCCCAGTTTATCGGCGAACACGCGGCGCGCCGCGCCATCCACCACCGCGTGCCAGCCCGGATGCGCGTTCTCCTGGACGCTCACGATCTGGCCCGGCTTCAGATTGCCCGTAATCACCATGGTTTCGTGGTTGGGCCAGCGCACCTGCAACTCGGGCGCGTCCGGCCGCTCGATGGCCGCCACGAACGGAATCAACGGCTCCGTATCCACGCCGTGCCGCAGCGTACGCTGCACCAGATCCCCCGGTTCCATGGCATGCGCAATGGAGTAATACCGCCAGGGCACTTCATAGATAACATCGTCCCCATCGCGCCATAGTACGGGTAAGCGGCCTGCGAACTTACTTGGATGATAGAAAGGCTTATACACCTCGGTGCTGCGCGGGCCGGAGACCGCCACGGCCCGTATTCCCAGCGCCTTAAACCAAAGCAGGCTGTTCTCGAAGGCGCGATTCTCGGCAGTCAAGTCCGTCATGATCCCATAATCCGCCACGCGCGCGGTCTGGTTAAGCACACCTTGCGGACAGCATCCTGTCAGTTGCGGAGTATCGGTGAAGACATTCAGCCAGAAGGTGGTTGAACCCGGCGCCATCACGCGGCTGTCGCGCATGTGCCCGTCGAACCAGCGCGCGGTCTTATACTCGCTCGTTTGCGTAATATCGATGCCCCGTATCAGCCGCCGCGCGTAGGTTCGGTATTGTACAAATTGAACGACGCACAGAATCGCGAAGGCTACCGCAACGGGCCGCCGCAGCGCCGTCCAGTGCAGCAGCAGAAGGCGCGCCGCGAAGACCAGGCTGAGGGTGAAGCCCATTTCCATGGCCAGATGAAATCGGTGCGGTTGCGCCAGCAGGGTGACGCCCAGCCAGTACCAGCCCAGCGTTATCCCGGCCATAAAGAAGAAGAACAGAAGGAAGAAGCGCAGATATCCCGGCGCCCGCGCGGCCGCGGTGAGCCGCAGTAACATCCAGGCGCCGCCGGCCAGCGCCGCGGCATAGATCAAGTGGTGTGGAGTGAACCTGTTGATGGGCGCGAACCCCTGGGTGTCCGCCTGCGTGGCGAAAACCGTCGAAGGCGGAATCCAGGTGATCGCCAGCGCGTACGCGAGCGTGGCGATGGCCGCAATGAGCGCCCACCGGTGTAGACCCGGTTGCGAGAGCCCATAGGCCAATACCGCGAACGTCAGGGCAATCGCTCCCGGCCAGTTCGTGAGCGGAACCGCCGCCAGGGCCGCTGCGGCGGCCACGAAATAAATCGGTTTTCGCTTTTCGAGCGCTACATCCAGGGCCAGGATCGCCAGGGGCAGCAGGGTCAGCGCCGCGACGTTCTGGTTATCCGCGTAACCGGCCATGGTGTGCAATCGCTGGTCCCAGAACAGGCTGCCGAGGTCCCTGCGTATTTCAGGGACCAGAAAAGCGGATGGCGAAACCAGCGAGTACAGCAGCCCCGCGTAGAAGCTCCAACTGGCGGCGTGGGTCAACCGGAACGCCATCCAAAAGAGCGTGACCGGGCCCAGGCAGTACATGCAGGCCACCACGATGTAGAACGCGCGACCGGCGCTAATATGTCCGAAGCCCGAGAGGACCGCCGCGGCGAGTGGCACACCGGGCACGTACGCATTTCGAAAGGGCAGCCCGGCGTACCAAAACCGGCACCAATCCAAATCCGGCCAGTAATCCCGGGCGTACCGCGCATACGCGATGATTACGCCCACCCCGGTGCCGGTTTGCGACAAGTACTCGACGTGGAAGAGGCGCCATGCGATCGCGGCGTTCAAGATGAATAGTGCCGTGGAGAGCCACGGAATAGGGCGGCGCCAGGGAGGCATACGGTCATTCTGGCATGCGGGGCGGACCTACAGGTCCCGCTTTTCGGCGCAGGTCGTAAATGTAGATGGAGTAGCCAACGCGGGCCACCGGGCGGAGAGCGCGGAGCCAGGCGTGCTGCCGCGGATTCGAAAACGCATCGTACAGGATGTTGGTGCTGATCGCGCCAATGCAGTCGAGCGAGGCGCGGCGCTCGGTCTCCCACGTCGCCGGAAGGGATGGTCCGCGAACGCCGAGCCGGCCGATGTCGGCTGTACCCCAGTAGTCCAGGCAGACTTGCGAGACGTGGTGGGCGTTCAGCCACGCCGCGAGATTCTTGGCGTCTTGGCCCCAGTCGATGTTGGAATCCGCCAGGATCGCCGGACCGTTGGCAGGTCCGCCGGCCAGGACATTGAAGAACGCCAGATAGTGCGGGAAGCTGCATAAGGACTCGGCCGCCAGGCCCGCCACAAGCAGGGTGAGGATCGCCGGGTGGTAGCGGAAACGCGCGCGAGTCACAGTGGCGGCGGCCAGGATGAAGATGAAGGGCCAGATCGGCAACAGGTGCCGAATGCCGATGTTCAGGTGGCTGAACATGCTGAAGGCGCCAAAAATCGCTGCTGGCACGCATACCGCGAACCATGGGAGGGCCACGGAGCGGATGCGCGTCCGCCACAATCGGCGCAGGAGCAACGCGCCTGCCAGCGCGAGAAGAGCCAGTGTGGCCGCCGGAGTCTTCACCGCGAAGGCCACGGGAAAGTAGTACCACCATCCCCCGGTTCCCCGCATGCCCAGCAGATAAGCTTGATGGCCGACGGTGTTGTGGTCCACATAAACGAGCAGACCTTCGATGAATGGATGCACGCGCGGAATGCCTCTCGACACCAGTCGCGCCATAGCCCTGGTCTGGTTGCGGTCAACAAGGTCGTGGTACGCGTGCGCATCAACGCCGCCCAGCGTCACGCCGTGGCTCCACGCCAAGGCGCCGTAAACCACGAAAACCACGGCGGCGGCCAGAGCCACGGCAGCCAATACTGAACCGATGCCGTGCCGCGGCGAGACTCCCTTTTGACTCTGCCAGCAGCGGACGGCGTAGAGGATAACCATGACCGGGAGCAGGAAAAGAGCCGAGAACTTGGTAGCTGCAGCCAGGCCGAGCGCAACGCCCGCGAGCGCCAAACGCCAGAAGCCGGGACGGGTCAGAAACGCGCACCACGCTATTGCCGCCAGGAAACAAAACAACGCGGCCGGAACGTCGTTTTTCACGTAGTGGCCATGTGCGGTGACCGTCGGATCAAAGGCATACAACGTCACCGCCAAAATGGCTGCGCCAGGGCCGAATGCGCCTCGGGTCCATAGAGCGATGGCCAGGCCGAGGCATGCAGTCAGAAAAATCGACACCAGCCGGGCGTTGAAAAGGAGCCTGTCGATCGAGCAGTTGTTCTGCTCGAAAAACCGGGAGCCGAAACCGGCCTCATCCGCCTTGGTCCAGAAAGTGGAATCGAGCGGCAACGACGGGTGCAGAGCCAGCAGGGGAAGTGCGGCCAGGATCTTGGCTAGCGGCGGATGCTCCGGGTTCATGCGGAAGTCGCCCGTCTTTAGATAGCTGTAGCCGGCAGCCAACTCGAGAGGCTCGTCGCCGATATTGGATTCCCGCCACGCCGCGAAAAGCTGTACCGCGCAAAGGTAGGCCAGGAGCGCGGCGGTCACGGCCCAGAAGAGCCTTCTAGCGCTCAAGGCGTCCCCTTCAGCCGGAAACGAACGAAAATGTTGCCGCCCACCGGATGGTCGCCGTAATAACCCTTGATCGCATCCGGCAACGAATAGGCGGTGAAATTGGCCCCAACTCCTGTCTGAATGTGGCGAAACAGGTCGATGTCGCGTGTGTACCCGATAGTGTATGCGCCGATCCGGAACGTGCTGCCGTAGAGAATATCGAGCTGCTGCTCGATGTCCGGTTGGTTGCTGAACAGCTCGTCTTTATCCACCAACTCGAATCGGCCCGTGATCCAGTTCTTGGGGCGAACCGGTACTACGGATTCCACCAGGTAAGAGTTCAGGTTGCGGAACGTGGCGGTGCTGTGGTCCCGGCCCCAAATCAGGCTCGACGACCAGGCGCCGCCGGGCATCGGCCTGGTGTAGTGCAGCGACGCGGTCATGCGCACCTGGTCTCCCGGCTCCAACGCTTCGGGGTGCGCAAGCCTGCCGGCCGACACCTGGGCCGCCCAATTCTCCGCCGGGAAGAACCACAGGCGTGTGGACCATGAGTCGATCGGGCCGGCCTGGATAATCCAACGGTTCTCGCCCGGCTCCGCGCCATGGAAGCCGCTGGCTTCCAGCTTGATCTTCTTGCGCGAGATTCCCAGCGTCACCACATCGTCGGCGATGTGCGTGGAATCCTGCCAATGATGCGAGATGGGCGCTTCGGGCAGTTCCGCGGCCGAGGCGCGATGCGGATAAGCGGTGGGTCCCAGGGCCGGGTCGCCCACGGGCGCGGCGTAGGCATCCAGTATCGTGTCTTCGCTGAGTCGATACACGTAGTGGAATCCCAGCGCCATGATGAAATTGTGCGGATGCTGCGCGTCGGTCAGCGGCAGGCCGTAGGCCGTCTCGCCGGTCTGAAAGAGTAGCGGATAGCGGCGATCCGTGATGGTGGCGGGTTCCAGACTCAGCATCAGCTCGGTTTCGAACGCGCCCTTCGCGCCGGCGCTGTGTTCGGCCGACGCCATGAACCAATTCGTGGAATACAGCTTGTCGCCGCCGCGCGGACCGGACTGCTGGATGTCGGACACAAAAGCAGTTCCCATGAACGTGGCGTTCCAGGTTCCGCACTGCGTCATCAGCATGGGCATCGGCCATGACGCAGGGTTTGCGGATGTGCCCGTAGCCAGTCCCATGAGAAACATGCCCGGATCCTGGGCAGTCAGGGAACCAACGGCGCACATCGCGATACTCAGGACGTAACTAAGACGAAGCTTCTTCTCCAAAAACATGACTCTCCTCACACAAGTACCGAGCCGCGACCGCAAGGGAGCGGTTCAGATGCGGAGAAGCACCGACGAAAGGCGAATCAAACCAGGTGGAGACGGCGCAGGCAGGTTCCGTGCAAACTCGCGAGATGCCAAACGGAGCATTGCGGGCGAAGGAACATCAACGTCGAACGCCGTGACCGGCGCTACGCGCTGCGCTGCCGGGGACGGAGCCGCCTGCCGGGCGACAACGCAATGCGCACACGGCGCGGGTTTCTCGCTTCGGGAATCGGAGGGATGTCGATGACCATCTTGATGGCAAGGAGGGCCGCCCGTGGAATTGCGTTCATCGAAAGCGCAGAACCCCGCACACTGGACTCTGGCGAGCACCAGCGTAAGAGCGAACCATACTATCGGCTTCGCGTGCATCCCGTTGACGAACAGGATACCATAGCAGGGTCGCATATGTATCGGCGCGCATTCCTCCGCTCGGCTGCATTGGCGCACGCCGCTTTCGGCATCTGCCGCGGCGCGCCGGCCCGCACGAGCATCCGCATCGAAGAAATCCGGTTCTCCTACCAGGACTTCCGCTACCGTACGCCGTACCGCTTCGGCACGCAAACCGTGGATCGCGTCACGCTCCTGAACGTCGATTGCACGATCCGCACAGGCGCAGGCCGCGTGGCGCGCGGCTTCGGCTCCATGACCATGGGCAACGCCTGGTCCTTCCCGTCGAAGACGATGTCCTATGCTACGACCCTGGACGCAATGAAGGCTCTGGCAGCGCACATCTCCCGCATAACCGGCGGCTATCGGGATCAGGGCCACCCTGTGGATATCAACTGCGCGCTGGAACCCGCGTATCTCAAAGCCGCCGGCGAAGTTTCCACCGCGTTGCAGCTTGCCGAACCGAT
>Ga0182015_10005419_pt1 | contig 13274 bp, 11 predicted proteins | sample 712P3MmetaG_FD_120478 | JGI IMG/M metagenome (GOLD analysis project Ga0182015, IMG submission 120478) | Permafrost microbial communities from Stordalen Mire, Sweden - 712P3M metaG | ecosystem: Environmental > Terrestrial > Soil > Wetlands > Permafrost | place: Sweden: Stordalen | collected...
CCTGCTGGCCAAGCCAAGGTCGATCGTAATGTCGAGATGGGCATCCGCCTATTCCTCGGACAACTACATTGATCGGCAACCGTCACTTTTCCACAGGCTCCCACACGCTTGCCGCAAACTCACGGGCTTCATTGATCGATACTCGTAGGCCATTGCTCGCCTGCCATGCGTCTTCCACATTGGGATACTGCAGGACGGTTCCGATGATCGCTTTGCGGCGAACACGCCGTCCCTCGGGTACGTTATCCCACCAAAGGAATTCCCAACAAGCAGGTCGAGTCTTTCGATGGCCAAGCCGAAGATATCCTCGCTGATAGCGCGTTCGCATTTTCCTGACCTCCTGCCGCAATTTTGCAACAGTGAGAGGAGTCGCGCATAATTTCAGAGTGACCGACGCCAATCTTGACCCGCCCCAGACGTTCTCGGCTGCCGAAGCAAAGTTCGGAACCTTTCTTGCAACCCAGAACCATCCGAAAGCAATTTGTTGGGTGATGCCCGGCGACGTGGTGGTCACGAGCCGTCACTACTGGGTAAGGAGGCGCGAAGTGGAACTGGCGGTTCGCTTGTACTGGATGATGCGCAAGGAATGGGATTTCGGAAAGTTAACACAGTTCGGTTCGCGCCCGGGAAAGCCCGGAACAGGCGATGGTGTGAAGTAGAACATCGAGTAAATGAGTGGGTATCCCGCTCCTCTTCACGGAGGAGTTCGAAGTAGTAATCATGATCGACGTTGTGACCGAAGAGATGCATGGGTCGGACTGAGTTCCTGACCTGAAACGGATTGCGAGCGAGCCTTGGTTGGATGGGCACATCTTCAACTAGAGCGAAATGGCGCGCTCTTCGGAGTGCAAGGAGCAGTACGCTCAAAAAAACGCTTGACACCGCCGACATTGTCAGAGACCCCTGTTTACAATAGTTATACTTTCGCTCGGTCTATTATTCATTTCGAGGATGGTCTTTTTCCACGAGAGAAGAAAAATGTTTGAACGCTACACGGAGAGAGCAAGAAGGGTGATCTTTTGGTCCCGGTACATTGCCAGTCAGCGCGGGTCACCGGAGATTGAAGTAGAACATCTTCTGCTGGGTTTATTGAGGGAGGACCTGAGCTTGGCAGAGCGCTTCCTTGGCTCCCCTTGGGTGGTGGAGTCTGTTTGGAGACGGGTTGACCAAAGCAGACCCGCGTGTGAGCGACCTCTAGGACCTGGAGACCTTCCTCTCAGCGATGAAGGCAAGCGCGTGCTGGCTTTTGCAGTGGAGGAGGCGGATCGGGTTTCGAATGAGAAGATCGGCACCGAGCACCTGTTGCTTGGATTGCTTCGGGAAACGAAGTGTCTCGCAGCACAGATACTGCATGAACGGGGCGTCCGTCTCGAATCCGCCCGCAAAGAATTGGCCGAGGTGCCACACGATGACGCGACAAGGAAGGAATTTGTCAGAGAGCAAGGGTCTCTCCCGAACGATGTGGTCGAGCTACAGACCAGGATAAGGCTCATCGCGAGCAGTCAGAATGAAGCTATCGCTAACCACGACTTCGAAAAAGCTCGCGCGTCCTCAGACGAAGAGCGGAAAGAGCGTGACAAGTTGCGTGTGCTATGTCAACAGCGGGGACTTTTAGAATGGCTGTTTACGTAACATCCCGATAGCACTTTTTGCCTTTGGTCGGAAGTCCGGACCGATTCTCGGTGAGCGCAATCGCCTGGTTGCGACAGGTAGGAATCACCGTCGAGGCTGGCTGCAATGAATGTACTAGACGCCCGCATTTTCCCGACGCTAAATCGAACCAATCCTTTGGTGCCAGCGCCGCCCGAGTTCGGTCACAGCCAAATAGCCAACTGGCCAATACGCAGCAAGCAGCAGCAGTCGCGTTTGCCAAATACCGTGAAAAGGCCACCGCCACGAGAACCAAGTCCCCGCAGACAGGGCGATCACGACCGCGACAACCCACAGAATTGTCTGCAGCAAACGGCTCGGGGGCTGGAGACCTTGATGCATACCCCACAGAGAAGGAAGCAATATCAAAGTTGTCTGCAGTATCAGCGGGAGTATCGCAGTATAAAACATTAGCGGAAGCGGCCAGCCGTCGACGCTATATTGATAGACGCCATCCTGATACGGGCGGTTAAGCTGAGATCCCAAGAACAACAACGCAAGACAGAACAAGATCCCATTGAGCCAAATAGTACGGCGGGACATGGCTCCCAGCACAAAACCAGTGGCCCACGACCAGCAAAACAGCAGCAAAGAGCTAAGGGCCAAAACCGCGACGGTGTGGGGTACCGACAAGCCGATTTGCGAGAGGATGGTTGGGTCGATGTCTCGACGGTTCCGAATGATCCACAGTGATAAATCGCAATCTCCACGAAGCCATAGGCAGCCTAGACTTAGCAATACGCTGACCGGCCCAATCAGTCCAACAAGGGCCAGCCAAGGCCGCCAATCCTTCCACAACGCTGCCTGCCGACGGATGACCAAACCAAGCACATCCCAGACAGCCTGAAGGCCTGTTTCGCCGGACTCCTCCAGATCTCCACGCACTGCCAGACGTTCGTCGGAGTCCAGCATTCGGGATAAGATCTCGACTAGCTTCCAGCAGGCTTGCGTCGTCATCGGACTGCGGCTCGGTGCATCTCCCATGAAACACCCTCGCTTATTCGTCTCACTGCGGCATAAAAAGCGCTTGCAGCGCGGACGCCACTCGCAGTAACGCGCACCATACGCTTGGGTCTGCCGCCTCGTTGCGGCGTCGGATCCCCCATCCACGTCTTAATTAAACCCTTCGCCTCCAAACGATCAAGGGTCGTGTAGAGTGCTCCGATTGAGCAACGATGCACAGTTGCGTGCTCGATCTCTTTTCGGATCGCCGCCCCGTAAGCGTGTTCGCCCAAGCGCGTGGTCGCGGTGAGCGTGAGGTATTCAAACTCGCCAAGCATGCTTATCTACACATTGTGGTTCTAATGGAGATCATTGTCAAGACTTCACTCAAAGCCGCATCTGAAGAGCCGAAGCCATGTGAAGGCATAGAACCGCCACCTGAGTGAAGGGAACTGAAGGTTACTGTTGACATATCGCGGTTACGCTCACCGTAGTCAAAAAGCGTTAACGCCTGGTTTCAACACCTACGCCCGTCGGGAGTCTCTCGACACCTACTCGTCCGGGTGTAGACTTACCGCGTTCGGCGATCGTCGAGCCGACTCCGCGAGACACCGCATGACGAATTCGATCGAAGCGATCGCCCAGGATCTTCGTTACGCCGCCCGTGGATTGCGCAAGAGCCCGGGCTTCACTTTCGTCGTCGTGCTCACGCTGGCCATCGGAATCGGCGCAACCACTGCCGTCTTTAGCGTCATCAACGGCGTTCTCTTGCGCCCTCTTCCTTATCCTGATTCCGACCGGCTCGTCGCCGTGTCGAACGTCTTCCCGGGCCATCCGGATAGCTGGGGGCCAGTCTCAGGCACAGACGTCGCCCACTGGAGAGTCGACAATCAGGTGTTCGAGCAATTGGAGTTCGTCTCCCACCCGGACATCGTGGCGATGTCGAGCGCGGGATCCGGCGAGCGCGTTGCCGTGCAACACCTCACCGCGCAGTTGTTGCCTTTGCTGGGCATCAAGTCGTTCCTGGGGACTATTCCCGCTGACGATATCAGCGAGCAGCGAGGATCGTTGGGTGTCCTCATCAGTTACGAATTCTGGAAACACCATTTCGGCGGCAATCCCAAAGTGCTCGGTCAGCCAATATTCGTCGACACGTGGTCCGCAACTGTCGTGGCTGTGCTCGAACCCGGCTTTAACTTGTTCGGTACCGGGACTCCAGAAATTTATGAAATCGACGGACTGCCAGGGCCCTCCGAGTCCGGCATCAAGGATGTGCGATGGGTGGTCGGCGTCGGGAAACTGAAGCGTGGTGTTTCTCTTGAGCAGACGCAAGCGGCGATGAACGTGACGATGCGACGTCTCGCCCAGGTTTTTCCCGAAACCTACAAAGATGTGGGAGTCCGGGTCGACCCCTTGCAGAAACGCCTGTTCGGTAACTGGGCCACCACCTACTACACGTTGTTCGGAGTCGCGGCTGTCGTTTTGCTGATCGCCTACTCCAATGTCGCCAACCTCCTGCTGGTTCGCGGAGATGGACGGCGAAAAGAAATTGGTGTGCGTGTGGCGATGGGCGCAAACAAAAAAACGTTGATCCGACAAGTGCTCACCGAGAGCGTTTTGCTTTCGCTGATCGGGGGACTGCTGGGTCTGCTCCTTTCTTTTCTCGGCGTCAGAATCTTTAACGTGTGGGCTCCCTTCTGGTTTCCGCGCGAAACCGGCCTCCTGGTGGATGGCAGAGTTCTACTGTTCACTTTCGGCACCTGCGTTCTGACCGGGGTCGCCTTCGGGCTGATCCCCGCCTATCGCGCCGTGACCGCTAACGTTAAGGAATGTCTGCAGGAAGGCGCACGCAGCACGGCGACGATTTCGCGTCATCGCACGCGAAACACGCTGGTCGTAACCGAGATTGCACTGTCGCTGGTATTGCTGATCTTCGCCGGACTGATGATCAACACGCTGACGCGCATCTTGCGTACTTCTCCGGGCTTCGCTCCCGAGCATCTGCTGACTGCGCAAGTTCGCGTGACCGGAGATAAATACATCAATTCGACTCCGCCGACTGATCCCGACTTCAATCTGATTCTGCCGCCAGTGGGGCAGTTCTGCGATCGGGTCCTCAACCGCTTCCGCAGTACACCGGGCGTCGAAGACGTCGCATTGATCGACTGGCTTCCGCTGTTGGATGGGGCTGGGGATAGCGCTCAATATGCCTCACCCGGCTTCACGATTAGCGGCCAGAGTGTTTCGACCTCTGCCGAAAAGCCCACCGTCCTTCGCCAGGGAGTCAGCTCCGACTACTTTCGCATGATGAGCATTCCCATCATCCGAGGTCGCGGCGTGACCGAGCAGGACACGGCCAGCAATGCCTGGGTGGCAGTGATCAACCAAGCCATGGCGAAGCGGTATTGGCCGAATCAGGATCCGATCGGGCAGCCGATCAAGTTCGATGACTCGCCCGACGAGAAGCCGCGCCAGATCGTCGGGATTGTTCAAAACGTCAAGGAGTTTTCTCTCACCATGCCCGCCGAACCCGAAGCTTATGTTCCGTATCAGCAGTTGTCATCGCGCATTTATCCCGGCTGGACCGAAGCACGCATTCACAAGAGCATCATCATCCGCACCCACGCTGACCCGAAAGCACTGATGCAGAGCATGCGGCGGATCATCTCAGAGCTCGCGCCCGAATCCGCCATCTTTGGGATTACGACGGTGGAGCAGTCGGTCTTGCAGTCGGCCACCCCCTGGCGCTTTCTCTCTCAGGTATTGGAGCTGTTCGCCGCGATCGCGCTACTCCTCGCCGTAATTGGAATGTATGGAGTCATTTCGTACTCCATCGGCGAACGCCGCCACGAACTCGGCCTGAGGATCGCGTTGGGAGCACAACCTGGGCAGGTGCTGGGACTAGTCTTGCGGCAGGCAATGGTGCTCTCGCTCATAGGAGTAATGATCGGCGTCGCGGGCTCGTTCGCCGCCACGCCACTGCTAGCGAAGTTTCTCTACGGTGTGAAGGCTCACGATATGCTGACTCTGGTCTTAGTGTCGTCGCTCCTGATGGCGGTCACATTCGTCGCCAGCTACGTTCCCGCCCGCCACGCGACGAAGATCGATCCCATGCAGACCCTTCGACACGAATAACCTGCGATTAGACATAAAGTTCTTCGGACTTGAGCAGACCTGACGGGAATGATCGGACGTCCGAGACCATCGTCAGTTCGCCATAAATCGCAATTACACTCACAGTCAAACACTGATCAGTTCGATCACTCACCTGATGCCGCGAGGAACCAGAATGCAAGCATTCCCAGCCCACAAATAGGCGCGTGCCATCGCAACGGACCTGGTCGCCACACGCCACCGATGCCAAACAGGATTCCGGCGAGAGAAAGCGAAACTCCCCACCGAAATATTCTGAGGAGCAATGGATCGTAGTACGGAAAGTGGTGAACTTGAGCATACGCAACCGACAAAACGGCCACGACGGCCGAAGCTGTTGCAAAAACGAATCCGATCAAGGAAAAAATCGCCGGGGCAGTTCGCTGTTTTGGTTGCCGCGTCCATCTTGTCCATCCCCAAATCAGCGCAACTGGCGCCACCAAGTAACCGATTACGACCAGAAATCCAACCATGATCTGAACGGAGATGCTCACAGCCGGGGGCCTCCGGCCCGTATTGTATGTCCGGCCCAGAGATTGTTGGCGAATCCCGTTAACACTTTTTGACCCGGACGGGTTGTCGGGCGATTCTTGGTGAGTGTAACCGCCTGGTTACGTAAACCATCAGGAAACAGCAAGGAACGATATAGGAGTCTTTCTGGCTATTGCAGCTTCGCGTACTCCGCCTTGGCTTGCTTCAGGATGGGGATGTCGGGGTCAGCGTCTTTCCAGAGGGTGAAGAAATCTTTGTAGGCAGCGAGTGCCCGGACGCGGGCGGCATCGGAATCAGCTCCCTGCGAGGTTCTCGATTGCAAAGCGTTAGCCCGAGCCACGCCCAGATGGGCCAACGCCCCCGTCCAGCAATTCCACACAATCCCGCTGTGGTCGATGATCTTCTGAAACTCGGCGGCGGCTTCTTTGCCCTGCCCGGCTGCCAGGTATGCCTCTCCTCGAACGTACACGTGATAGAGGCAGGAAATATTGGCGACGAACAGAATTTGCCCCAACTCGATGGGGGAAGCAGCCTGCAGGGCGGTCAGGGCAGCAGCAGGGTTCTTCTTGTCCAGCGCCAACTGGGCCTGAATCGCGGGCAGCCAGAGCGACTGCATCTGCGTGTCCAGCGGGAAGCGTTTCCCCAAGTCTTGCGCCAACGATTCGGCGCGTGCCGTATCGCCCGCCATGGCAAAGGCCAGCGCGGCTTCGACTTCGACGCCCTGACTCGTGGGAGCCAGCTTCAAAGCCTCTGCTGCTGCCTGCCGCGCTTCCGCAGGATTGCCGTAAGCGGCTTGTGCGAGAGCTGCATTCTCCTGCCAGATCGCCCCATTTTCTTTGCTGTCCGCCCGAATGGCCGAGTCCACCGCCCGCTTCGTCAGTTCCCGCGCCTTGCCCAGATGACCACCATACGCTTCGGTGTCGGATGCCAGCCCCAGCCCCAAGTTCTCTTCGGGCCTTCCCACAAACCACTGTTGCTGTTCCGCCATTGCCCCTGAGTCCGAGCCGAGAAAGGCAAGAGCGTAGAGAGCATTGCGAAGATAGAAGCTATCCAGTTTTCGCGCCTGCGCTTCGTGGATGACCAGCCGCGTTTCGTCGAAGCGCTGCAAGGAGATCAGGGCGTTGCCAAGACCTGCGTAAGGGGCGAAATTGTCCGGGGCGAGGCGGAGGCTTTGCCGAAACGACTCCGCGGACTTTTCATACTGTCCCTGCCCAGTGTACACGTTACCCAACCCGAGATGCGCTCCGGACTGTCGCGGGTAGTTCTCAATCTCCTCCTCATACGTCTCGGCCGCTTTATCCAGTTCTCCGGTTGCATTCGCATAGTAGCTGGCAGCGATCGCCAGCTTTTCCCGTTCGCTGGCATGTTCCCGCAACTGGAATGCTTTGGTGTAGTAATCATTGCCCCGCCCTAGCTCGCCGAGACTGAAGTAGTCGCTGCCCACCTCCAAGTAGCCCATGGCAAAATTCGGATCAAGCTCGATGGCACGCTGATCGTAAGGCAGGGCCGCGGAGGGGCCTTTCTCGTTGTTGGCTTTTAGTCCAAGGCTGAACGCTTTCAGAGCTTCGAGCGAAGACGTGGTGGCCTGTTCCAGGGGAACATCGAGTTTCTGCACCGTCGCCAGCGATTCGCCCAACTCAGTGCGCAGCTTCGATGCCGCCTCGCCCAGCGCGTCCAGCACCTTCTCCTTCGACGCCGCCGTCACCTGCTGCTCGGCCAGCGGGTCTCCACTCTGGCAATTCACCGCCTTCAATCCCAACACATATTGGCTGCCCAGACTGGCAATTGACCCGGCAAGATAAGCCTTGCTGCCCGCCCGCTGGCAAAGCTCGCGGGTGACCTCAGGCGTGAGTTTCGTCCCCGCCGGGCGGGACATCAATTTCAAGGTCGCCGTAACTTTATTCTCCGGCAGCACATTCAGAAATGGCGACTGGTTCAGGGAAACGCTGAGCGCGGTTTTGAGTGTGTCGTCGAAGACTGCATCGCCTGTGGTGTTGGCGAAGTCGGCAAGGACGATGGTGTCTTTGTCGGTGAGCGGCTTGGGTTTGTGAGAACGGTAGTAGAGGCCACCCGCAATCACTGCGACGGATGCGACAACCGAGGCAACCGCGATCTTCCACAGATTTCTCTTCGGCGGGTGTTTCCCGCTTTCCTGTAGGGCGCGAACTGACCCAGAACCGGCGGCTGGCAGGTACCCTGTCTCGGTATCGCGCTTCAGCCGTTGCAAGTCCGTCCGCATTTCCGCTGCACTCTGGTAGCGGAGATTCCGATCTTTCTCCAGTGCTTTATTGATGATGTCTTCGAGCTTCGCCGGAAGGTTGCGATTGAAGCGGATTGCCGGCTGCGGATCAGAAGTCAGGATGGCAGTGAATATCAGCGCGGAAGTCTCGCCCTGAAATGGCAGTGTTCCCGCCGCCATCTCGTAGAGCACCGCGCCGAATGAGAACAAGTCGGTGCGCGCGTCCAGTTCCTTGCCCCTGGCTTGTTCTGGCGACATATAGGCAACGGTCCCGAGGGTTGCGCCGGGACTGGTCAGGTGTTGCTCGTCTACCGTCTGCGTGTTGGCAGAGGCAATCTGGCTGGAAGAAGATGCCGTCAGAGTAACCTTGGCCAGTCCGAAATCCAGAACTTTGGCATGTCCGCGCTCCGTGACGAAAATATTCGCTGGCTTGATGTCACGGTGAACGATTCCTTTCGCATGTGCGGCGTCGAGCGCATCGGCAATCTCAATGGCGAGAGAAAGAATTGACTCGGTCTCCATGGGACGCCCAGCGATCTTGTGCTTCAGAGTCATGCCGTCCAGAAACTCCATGACGATGAAGGGCTGACCGTCGCGCTCATCAATCTCAAAGACCATACAGATGTTCGGGTGATTCAGTGCAGAAGCCGCTTGCGCTTCGCGCTCGAACCGGGCAAGCGACTGCGCGTCGCTGGCCACGTCGTCGGGCAGGAACTTCAGGGCCACGAAGCGGTGGAGTTTGATGTCTTCCGCTTTGTAAACAACACCCATGCCGCCGCCACCGAGCTTATCGACGATGCGGTAATGAGAAATTGTCTGTCCAATCATTGCGGGAAATCTTAGGGGTAGGAGTCCAGGCAAGTCAATGAGAGATAGAGAGTTGACTGTCTATGAAGAGGTCAGGTGGTGAAAAATCGCGTTAGCGCTCACTGACGAGGATTTTGGCGAAGAAACGGGGCAAGCTTGTGCTATCGCCGAGGTTTGGAGACACATGTAACTGGCTGGTCTAGAGGTGGATGGCTGTTCTGCTCGCCAAATTTCTAGTCCGACGATCGACCCCGATGATTAGACAATAAACCTGGCTTCTTAGTGCTCATAGGGGCCGATCCTACAAACTTTGCGTAATGGGGTGGTTAGAGAGGGTCGGTATACGATGGCCGTTTCAGCAGCCGCACCCCGCCATTGTCTTGCCAGCGGCCGACTGACCGTACCAAAAGCGTACCAAATACCGGCAAATATACCGGCACCTCCCATTACTAACCCTATCTAACCCCTTTAGAGTGAATGGCCGGTGGGTGGATTGAGACCGTGTCAAGGTAGCGCTCTAACCAACTGAGCTACGCGCCTACGCTGCAGTTATTCTAATGTCGTTGGCCGGTTCCCGCAATGCTGGAGGCGAGGGTCGAGGCCGGGCGGCATGAACCGCGATCGCCAGTTGCAAAGTTCGGGTTGTGGCGGCGACAATCGTTGCATGCCCAAAGACTCTCAGCGGGATGACGACAGTACAGCCGCGAAGGCGCCCGCCTGCGGTCCTTTCTTGCCTGGAGCCATGGTGGTCGTGACGTTGGGCAATCCCCGGGATAAATTCTGGGGCATGATTCTAACGCTGACTCCGGAAGGACTCGGCCTGAGTGGTATCGAGCTGGCATCTTTTGAGGATCTGGTCGTGATGGTGAAAGATGGCGAATCGTTTAGTCCCGCGGTCGTCTTTTTCCCTATGCACCGGATTGAACGCATCGACCTGGACCTTGCTGACGGCAGTCTGCCTTCGCTTTCGCAGCGCTTCTCGGCCAAGACTGGGCTTGATCCCGCCGCGCTGCTGGGCTGTGCCGGAGCTAGTGGAAAAAACTATCGCCACGCGGCGCTTTCCGCGGGTCATCCGACCAGGAACCCGACCGGGGATCCGGCATGAGACTGTCTCAAGTATTCACCGCGCCCAACCAACTGACGCTGCTGCGGATGGTCTTTGTTCCGTTCATCGTGATCGAATTGGTGGAAGGCCGCTATTTTTGGGCGCTGGTGCTTTTCGTGGTTGCCGGATTCAGCGACGGCCTGGATGGACTATTGGCTCGCAAGTTGCACCAGCAGACTCTGCTTGGGCAATATCTCGATCCCATCGCGGACAAACTCTTGTTGAGCACGATGTTTCTGGTGCTCTCCATTCTGCATAAGATTCCATGGAAGTTTACGGTGCTGGTCTTCAGCCGCGATATTTCCATCCTTGCCGCCAGCGCGGTGCTGTTCGCCATCGCGGGACTGCGCGATTTCCGGCCCAGCATCTTCGGTAAGGCAAATACACTTTCGCAGATCGCTGCTGTGTTCTTCGTGATGCTGCTTTCCATACGGCCGGTGCGCTGGATATGGATTACACGCACCGTCTTCTTGCGCGCCACATTTGCCTTCACGATTATCTCCGCGCTGCATTATGTTTTTCTCGTGCAACTCCGGCTGCGGTCGCACGCTCACGCGCTGGCTGAGCATGGTGCGGTCGATGTCCCCGCCAGTTGACCCTCTTTCCGGCATCCCCCTAGAATTGTGGGTTCATCTCTGCGTGTCACAATCACTATGGCCTTACTCCTTTACAACACCATGTCCTCGCAGGTCGAGGAGTTCCGTCCTCTGCGCGACAAGGAAGTCCGCATGTACGCGTGCGGACCAACCGTCTACGATTACGGACATATCGGCAACTTTCGAACCTTTATCGCCGTCGACATGCTGCAGCGATTCTTGCGGCAGTCGGGCTACAAGTTACGCTACGCCATGAACATTACGGACGTGGACGACAAGATCATCCGCAACGCGGCGCGCGATGGAGTCAGCGTTCAGCAGTACACGGCGAAGTACGAGAAAGCCTTTCTGGAAGATGCGGCTATGATCGGCATCGAGCGGCCAACACTGGTGCGTGCCACCGAACACATTGCGGAGATGGCGGAGTTCGTGGCCAAGCTGGTCGAAAATGGGATCGCTTACCGCACCGACGATGGGTCGTATTACTTCCGTATTGCAAGCTTTCCGCGGTACGGCAAACTCTCGAAGAAGGATTTCAGCGGAATGCTCGACGGCGCCCGTGTGGACGTTGACGAATACGACAAAGACAGCGCGCGCGACTTTGCGCTGTGGAAGGCGCCGAAGCCGGGCGAGGCTTTCTGGGATACCTCGATTGGACCGGGGCGCCCCGGCTGGCACCTGGAGTGCTCGGTCATGTCGATGCAGGAATTGGGCGAAAGCTTCGATCTGCACGCCGGCGGAGAAGACCTCGTCTTCCCGCATCATGAAAACGAGATCGCCCAATCGGAGTCCCTGACCGGGAAAACGTTTGCGCGTTTCTGGTTTCACGTGCGGTTCCTGCTCGTCGAGGGCGAGAAGATGTCGAAGAGCCTGGGGAACTTCTACACGCTGCGCGACCTGGTGCTGAAGGGGCATAAACCGTCGTCCATCCGGTATCTGCTCACCTCGGTTCCCTACCGAAACCAACTTAATTTTACTTTCGATGGACTCAAGCAAGCCGCGGTATCAGTTGAACGCCTGCGCAATTTCCGCCAGCGTCTGAGCGCCGGAAATTTTCCGCCCGGCTCTAGCGCTGAAATGCAAAGGCTTGCCGGTGAGGCCATCGACCGCATGCGTGGCTCGCTCGACGATGATCTCAACACGGCGCAGGCTCAGGCCGCCATCTTCGAGATGGTGCGCAACGCCAATTCTGCGCTTGATTCCGGCCAGGTTAAGAAGGACGACGTTCCGCCGCTGCTTGCCGCGTTGGAAAAGTTCGATGAGATCTTCGCTGTGCTTAAAGATGACGATGGGCCGAAGATGAAACAGGTTTTCGATTGGGCGCCCACCGAGGGCCGCGAGAAAGATATCAGTCCGGAACTGCGGGAGGCGGTCGAATCCGGCCAAATCTCTGATGCCGGCATCGAGAAGAAAATTGCGGAGATGGACACCGCGCGCCGTGCCCGTAATTTCAAGGTTTCCGATGCTCTACGCGCGGAACTCACCGCCGCTGGCGTTGTCGTCGAGAATACAAAGGATGGCGTGCGCTGGCACAGAAAGTAGTTTTTGAGGTGTTAAGCTGTGTGCTGAAGGTTGGGAGTTGGAAGTCCAATGAAGTCCCTCGACGAATATCTCCGCGACGCCGAGCAAGCTCACGGACATCTCTGCGCTGGGCAAGTCCTAGGCGTGCGGTTGGCGATGCTGGGCCTGGAGAAATTGGGTATCGACGATCCGCGTGGCAAAGATCGCAAACGCCTCGTCACCTTCGTCGAAATCGACCGCTGCGCCACTGATGCTGTAGCCGTGGTCACTGGCTGCCGCCTGGGCAAGCGTGCCCTGAAGTTTCGCGACTGGGGAAAAGTTGCCGCAACGTTCGTGGACGTAAGCACCGGCAAGGCAATCCGCATCGCGGCCAAGGAATCTTCGAAGGCTCTGGCCCGCCAGATGCATCCGGAAATCGCAGACAAAAACCAGCAGCAGATGCTCGCTTATCGGGAGATCACCGATGACGGTCTGTTCACATTTCAATGGGTGAAGGTCGAGCTGCCGCCCGAAGAATTTCCGGGATACAAGAGTGAGCGCGTGGTGTGTGAGGCGTGCGGCGAAGGGATCAACTTCCGCAGAGAAGTCCGCGCCAAAGAGAAAGTGCTTTGCCGCGCTTGCGCTGGGGAACGCTACTACGAGCCAATCTAGCTAAAGGCTGATGCAAAACCCAAGGCTCAACCCCTTGATTGGCGCGGGTCGCTGACCCTGCGGCGTGGCAGAACTGTAGATTCGCTCATCTTCATTCGCTAATCTTCCACAAATAAAA
>Ga0182015_10005420_pt1 | contig 13274 bp, 10 predicted proteins | sample 712P3MmetaG_FD_120478 | JGI IMG/M metagenome (GOLD analysis project Ga0182015, IMG submission 120478) | Permafrost microbial communities from Stordalen Mire, Sweden - 712P3M metaG | ecosystem: Environmental > Terrestrial > Soil > Wetlands > Permafrost | place: Sweden: Stordalen | collected...
ATAAAGCGATCCAAAACCATCTCCCGCGCCGCAAATCATCCACGACACGGTAGAATCCATCTCGTTCAATATCGCAACACCCGCCCAATACGGCCGAAGACTTCCAAATGCGATTCCCCTGGCTGAACCCCGACACTACCTTGACGCGGCCCCTTCCGCCATGCAGTTTCTCGCCGAGTCCGGAGGGCGCCCGCATGGCGTCTTACGATTTGGGTTCCCTTGGCCGATCCTTCTTCCGCCAAAAAATTTGTTGCGGCCATCGATCCGGCTGGACCGCCGCCCGGACTTGCCGGCGCGGTGGTCACGATTGGCAATTTCGATGGCGTTCATCGCGGTCATCTCGCGGTGATAAATCGCGCCAGGACGCTCGCCCAGGAACTTAGCTGCCCCTGCGCGGTGCTTACCTTCGAGCCGCATCCGGCCGATTTTTTCAAGGGTCCCAACACGATTTTTCGCCTCACGCCGCGCGACGCCAAGGCCAGGGCGCTGGAAGGGCTTGGCATCGACGGGATGATCGTTTTCACTTTCGACAAGGTTTTGGCCAGCCTCCCGGCGGAGGCTTTCATCGTTGAAGTCCTTGTCCAGCGTCTAAAAGTGCGGGCCGTCGTCGCGGGCTATGATTTCCATTTCGGCGCGGGCCGCTCTGGCTCGCCCACCCTTCTCAAGGAGGCGGGGAACCGGCTTGGCTTCGCCGTTGAGATCGTGGAGCGGGTTTTAGCGGCTACAGCGGACATCAACGAGGCTGCCTCCTCGACGGCTGCGCGGGCCGCGCTCGAAGCAGGCGATGCCGAACGCGCCACACGTTTGCTCGGTCACCCCTTTGCCATCATGGGCAAAGTCATCCATGGCCAGGAACTCGGCCGGACATTGGGATTTCCGACGGCAAATCTTTTGCCGGACCGAAGCTGCCGGTTGCGCCACGGCATCTATGCCGTCCGTGCCGTTGCCGGGACCAAAAACTATGACGGCGTGGCGAGCTACGGCCGCCGCCCGACGTTCGAGAATGGCCCGGCCCTGCTCGAAGTCTTTCTGTTCGATTTTTCCGGCGATCTTTACGGCGAGACGATCGAAGTTCTCTTCATCGGCTGGATCCGGGCGGAGGCCAAATTCGATTCGGCCTCCGCGCTCGTCGCACAAATGAAACGCGATGAAGCGCGGGCAAAAGAGATCCTGCGGGTGCTGTCCTCTGGTTGAAACGTGGCGGTTAGCGTCGGCGGCTGAATGGCGTGCGCGGTGACTGGCTCGCCTTGCCCGCGCATGTCCGCGTGGGCGGAACCACTTTGGTTTATTTGCTTGGCACCACATCCGGACGTCAGAACCCGGCGGGCGCACTACCCTTTGCTGTGACCGTAGAGCTTGCGTCCTTGATGTGGCCGGTGGGCCAGTCGAAGCGGCCGGTCACTTCGGCGGCTTCTTGTTTGCCGCCGGACGCCTCGCAGCTGCGACAGGATGGGGCGCCGGACGCCTCGCAGCTGCGACAGGATGGGGCGCCGGTCGCGCCGCAGCTGCGACAGGATTTGGCGCTGGATGCGGCGCAGCTGCGACAGGATGCGGCGCCGGCGGTGTGGCCGAAGGATGCGGTGGATTCGGAGCTGCGGCCTTCGGCGGCACGGTCGCGATCGGCTTAGGCGCCGGCGGGGTATTCAGCGGCTTGGGCGGGGTTCCGCCATTAATTGGAGCGTTTTCCTTGCCGGCGCTGGTGGCCTTGCGGGGCGCCGCTGGGGTGGGGGTGAGCATGCCGGCCGGAGGCGGCGCGCGCGGCGGCGTGGTGCCCGGCTCCTTGGCCGCCACGACACCCTTGCCGGTGAACTCGCCCGGCTTGGAGGTCGCCGCAATAGCCGGTTGGCCATGATTTTCGGAGGCGAGCAGCGCCTTGTTGGTACTCGCCATTTCCTGGTGTTGGGTTTGCGCAGGGGTGGCCGCTACGTGCTGCTCGTGCGCCGCGGCCTGCTCCTGCGGCGTTGGTTGGGCCGTGGTGCCGCCGGTGCCGCCGTTATAGCTGACGTTTGTCGCATTCGTGTTGTTGATGACGGTCTTGTTGTAGACGTTGGTGATGGTCGTGCTGCCGAAATTGTTGACGGACTGGTTGTAGCTGAACACGCCATTGTTCCAATATCCGCCCGCGTAGCCAACACCACCATAGCCGAAACCGTAATTGACGCCGCCGTAGAATCCGATGTGCGGTCCCCAATAGCCGCCGTTCCACATGTAGACCCCGCCCTGCCAGCCCCAATAGCCCGGCGTCCACAGCAAACCGGCGAAGGGCGGCGAGACCCAGGTGCCCGGCACCCAATAGTAGCCGAGGGGGCCATAAGCCCAGTAGCCCGGCGTCCAGAGGTAGCCGGGCGCGGGAATTGCCGGCTGCACATAGACCGGCAACGCCGGCGGAGCGATCGTGATGCTGACGAATTGCGCCATCGACACGGCCGGCACGGCCATCGCGGCCAGCACGGCCATCAGCCAAATCACGAAGCGAAAACGTCGCATGTCTGTCTCCCTCGGGTCTTTATTCCGGTTCAGGTAACGTCGTGATGAAATGTCGCCACATTAAGACGCATTCGAATGATTGCCGGCACGGAGCGCCCCGGCTGGCGCGGAGCTTCAATGCACGCGGGCGCGATCAGGGCGCTGCCGGCGTAAAGCACATTCGCCATGCGATCCTTAACAACGGCGATCACCTGCCTGTCGCCTGAAAAGCCGGCCGGAGGCAGCAGCTATGCCGTGCTCGGCAACACCCATATTCGGGTCCGGTCCAACCTGCGGGTTTAATCTCGCAAGCAGCTCCGCCCAACTTTGGCCGCAAAACTTAAGAGGAATAGCACCTCGGCTGGTGCATCGCTCCCGCGCCGGCAGGACTAAAGGACAACATGGTCCGTAAATTTGCCCCGGCGGGCATCCTTCTCGCACTCTTGAACGGATCTCCGGCTCTTGCCTTCGATAACCCGCTCGGGGGCGTCGAGCTGGCTAACTTTAATCCGCTCAACCGCGGGCCGCTGGCCGATTTTCTTAATCTTTTTCGGGAACAGGCCATACCGCGCCAGGTCATCGCTTGGCAGCGCGGCTATGCGCCCGGCACGGTCGTCATCTCGACGAGCGAGCGCCGCCTCTATTATGTCCTCGGGAGTGACCAAGCGATTCGGTATGGCGTCGGAGTTGGCCGGGAGGGCTTCACCTGGTCCGGCACGAAGACTGTCACGATGAAGCGCCAATGGCCGGATTGGACGCCACCGCCGCAAATGCTCAAGCGCCGGCCCGACCTGCCCCGCCATATGGCTGGCGGAATGGACAATCCGCTCGGCGCGCGCGCGATTTATCTTGGCTCCAGCCTCTATCGCATTCATGGCTCGAACGAGCCGGACACCATCGGGGCCGCCGTGTCGTCGGGCTGCATTCGGATGACCAACCAGGATGTCGTCGATCTTTCCGATCGGGTTACGGTGGGCACGAAAGTTGTCGTGATTCGGTAATACGGCACGTAAGCGAAAATACCTGGGGGATGAGGCCACGCCGGTTGCGCGGACGAAAAGGATGCGGCTGGATCCGGGCCGAGGCGAAATTCGATTCGGCCGCGGCGCTCATGGCGCAAATGCAGCGGGATGAGACGCGGGCAAGAGAGATCCTGCGGGCGCCATCGGCTGATTGAAGCGCCGCGGTTTCCGGAATGTGGTGACATTGTCCACGGGAACTTCTATCATTGCCGTGCTGGCGATGGCGGGGGCCACAATGGCGATATCGCACAGCGAAGGCGATCTCATCGCGGCAATCTATGACGCCGTTATCGACCCCCTCCGGCTGGGACGAGGTCGTCAAGCGCATCGTCGAGACAACAAATTCAGTGAGTGGCAATCTTCTTCTTCACCAGGCCGATGCGGGAAGCTTGACGGCACTCTACAATGTCGATCCTGTCCTTGCCGAGGCTTACGCCCAAACTCATCCTTCCGACGGCCAATCTTTTGCCGGAGCCAAGCTGCCGGTGGCGTTACGGCGTCTATGCCGTCCGTGTCGTCACAGGGAGGCACTGTCCCGGTCTATACGAACGCTGACCCTGGGGCTAGGCCGGCAAGGAAGGGGCGGCTCCCCTCGCCGGCCTTTTCCATGATACATATGCGGCATACATATGCGGCGGCAATTTGAGCCTGGTTCGATGGCTCGCACGACCGAAGCCCTCACCACGAGCGGAAGGAAGCCTAAGTTCCGTTACGAGCGAGCCGGGAGCGGCCGTCAACGTCGAAAGCGGCGAGCCTAAATTGCGAGCGTTCCCGCCCGAAGGGATAGAAGGGGAACGCAAAGCATGCGAGGTGCGTCCGGCGCGAGCCGGTTCGACGGAGTCGCGAAGGCGAGAGGAAGCGGTTCGCAAAGCGAACGCTATGGAAGCGGGCGACTGGAGAGACGCCTCGGCACCGCAACTTTCGAGAAAGGCTAGCTGCTTAAGCCTTCCTCAGGAAGAGGGCGAGGATCTGGCAACAGCCGCCAAGATGTGCTCTATTTGCGCGCCAAAAAGAGGACCATAATGCGCTCGTGGTTGGTAATCGTCATGTTTCTGCTGGCGCAGGCTGCCGCTCTCTGCGGGAGTGGGGCGGCATATCCGCAATCGCCCGATCCCGAGCTGACATACGATTCCGCCGATGGCGAAATCATCGTCGAGGCGAATGGTGCCACGCTTGGGGAAATCTTGGATCGTCTTTTCAGCGAGCGCGGCACTCTCGTCGACTGGCGTGACCAAGGTGTGGCCGACAAAGTGATCGAAGGCAGCTTTAAAGGTCCAATAGACGAGGTTGCGCAAAGACTTCTGGCGGGCGTGAACTATATTGCAATCTCCGCAAGTTCCGATGGCGAGGTGCGTATCACACGCCTCGTCATTTTCGGCGGCGGCTCGTCCGCTGGGACAGCGCCTCCGAGACCGGTCGCGGCGCGCGCGCGCGCCATTCCCCCCACATCTCCAGGCGTCCCCTTCATTGCTAACCGTGCTCGCATGAGGCTACACCGCTGAATGCAACTCACGGCGGAACGCCTCCAACGGCACCCGCACGCTCGCCCGCAGGCCGCCCGCCGCGCTTTTGCCCTGCCGGCCGCAAACAGCGGCGTCCGCTTCGCCAATTGGGGTTCGAACGACGGAATTTCGCCACACTCGGCTTTGCCCTTTGCCGCGCGCTCCGCAAGGTCGCCCTTTCGGGCCCGCATCCGCCCTCCCATTAACATGGTGTTTACCCTATTCGCGCACCATGCAGCCTTCGGGGCACCTTCGCCCTTTTATGTCGCAATCCGGCTTCCCGCAACGGTTTCGCACCAAGGGTTGCGGCCGGACCAATAGCGAGGCCGCATGTCCGCCACTATCCTGATCGCCGGCGACGATTTTGCGCAGCGGCGGCTCATCGCAACATTGGTCCATCAATTTGGCTATCAGGCCCTGACCGTCGCAACCAGCGAAGCGCTCGCCCGTCTGCAAGCCTCTCGCGCTTCGCCCGTCGATCTTGCCATTCTCGATCTTGCCAATTCAGACGGCCTAGCGGTGCTCGCCCGGTTGCGCGAGCTTGCCGAGAAACTTCCCATTATCGTGCAGACCTCGAAGGCGGCGGTCGATGAGGTCATCCCGGCGATTCATCTTGGCGCGCGGGATTTCGTGGTGAAGCCGGTTGGGCCGGAGCGGCTGCGCGTCGCGATCAAGAACGCGCTTGCCACCGCAAGGCTGGAAGAAGAAGTGCGCTTCTTGACAAGGCGGGCGGTTGGCGCCTTGGCGTTCAAGGATCTTGGCGGCGGCAGCGCGGAAATGGCGCGCGCCGTCCGGCAGGGCGAAAAGGCGGCGAAATTGGCCATTCCCGTGCTGCTCGAAGGCGAGCCCGGCGCCGGCAAGGAAATTTTCGCCCGCGCCATCCACGCAGCTTCCAGCCGACGCGACGGCGCGTTCGTGGCCTTCCATTGCGCTGCCCCGCCAAACGATCTCGAAAGCGTGCTGTTTGGCCGCAAAAAGGCGGCGGGAGGCGCCGAAAAGACCGTTGGCAAACGCCGCGAGGCGCAGGACGGCACGCTTTTTTTCGACCGGATCTGCGAATTGCCGCTCGCCGCGCAGGCGCGGCTTTTGCGCTTCCTCCAAGACGGCGAGATCCAAGAGGGCTTCTTCCAAGAAGGCGAAATCCCTGGGTCAAAGCGCAAGGGGAAAGCCGATGTCGGCCTGATTTTCGCCGCCAATCGCAATCTGATCGACCTCGTCAAACGCGGCTTCTTCCGCGACGACCTTTATTACCGCATAAACGTGTTTCCAATTTTGATCCCGCCGTTGCGCGCAAGGCGAAATGATATCGCCCCTCTCGCCAACAGGTTTTGCGCGCAATTTGCGGCGGCGGAAGGAAAGTCCGTTCGCGCGATCAATACTGAGGCGCAAGCGTTGCTTTGCGCCTACGATTGGCCGGGCAATGTCCGGCAATTGGAAAACGCCGTTTTTCGCGCCGTGGTGCTCGCCGACGGCCTTGAGCTCACCGTCGCCGAGTTTCCGCAAATCGCCGCAAGAGTCGCGGGCTTTGGCGTCCGTGTCCCCGCCGCGCCGGTCAGAGCCGCGCGGCCCCCTCGCGAAAAAGAGTTCATTCCGGCCGAGGTGCGCAATCCCAATGTCTTGGCCCTCCTCGACGAGAACGGCAATGCGCGCCATCTCGATCGATTGGAAGCCGAAGCAATCAAATTCGCGCTCAATCATTACCGCGGCCAGATGTCAGCGGTGGCGCGCAAGCTTGGGATCGGCCGCTCGACCCTCTATCGCAAGTTGAAACAACATGACTTGTCGAATCACCATGATATGTTGGCGCAAGTTCCGAAGGCGCAGGCTGCAGTCGCGTAAACTGTAGAAGTTGGGATTTGAGATATCAGTCGCTGTCGCTTGAAATCGCACCCCGCCTTCCATCTCATGGCGGAGGTTTGGCGAGCCGTTCGATTCTGTTGTGGCGGCCTTGCCGCGCCGTAAAATTTTCGTGTTGTCGCGCGGGCCGCTTCGTGTGTTACCTTTTGTGCAAAGCGGGCCGGCCGCGATAAAACCGGGAAGTAGAGAGGCAAGATGCTAGCGCCATGGCGGTGGACGGGTTTTTGGGGCGCGCTGGCGCTGGCGCTTTGCCTTGCGGGTTTTCCCGCCTGCGGAGAGGCATCCCCGCACCTTGGGGCGGCGGCGCCTTCTGCCGATTGGCCGGGAAAAGCCAGGCCCGGCGTGCTGGCGATGGCGCCTTCGCAGGGCGTTCCTTTGACGGACGAAGCGCCTGAGGCCGAGCCGCGGGATGGCGCGGCCCAAGCGCCAAGCGAAGCCAAACCCATGCCGCCGGACGGCGGCGCCCTGCCCGCCGAGCCCGTTCAAACCGCCGCGCCCGCGCTGGCTCCGGTCAACGCGGCGCTCAAAGCCGCGCTTGAGGTGCGTTCCGGTTTGCCAGAGCCTGCCGCCCCGCCGCGGCGGCGCGAGCGCGAGGCGATCGCCGCCTTCTACGCCTTGCGCGATTTCGCGCCGGTCTGGTTTAGCGGCGGCACCGCCAACGCTGCAGTTGCCCCGGTCGTCTCGCGGCTGAACCACGCCGCCGACGATGGGCTCGACGTCGACGGTTCCGCGCTCGCTGTTGCGCCCGGAACCGATGCGGAAATCGTCGCCGCCGATCTTGCTTTGAGCGATTCGGTCGTGGCTTATGGCCGCCAGGCGAGCGGCAGCCGGGTCGATCCGCGGATGATCTCGCGGTTGATCGGGGTCGAACCCGAAGTCGCCGATCCCGCCGTCATATTGGCGCTTGTCGTCAGCGCCGGGGAAGACGCGGGCGAGGCATTGCGTCGGTTCAATCCGCCGCAACCGGCCTACGAAGCGTTGCGCGAAAAACTTCTCCAATCGCGCCTTGGACAAAGCTTGGCCGGCGGTGCCGCGATTGGCTCAGGCCCGGTTCTGCGCCCCGGCATGCGTGATAAACGGGTGCCGCGCATTCGCGCGCGGCTCGGCCTCGATGGCGGGGCGGAAGATCTTGTTTATGACACGAAGATCGCGGCGGCGGTTGCCGCTTTCCAGAAAGCCAATGGTTTGCCGGCCTCGGGCCATTTGACGGGCCAGACCGTCGCCGCCTTGTCTGGCGGCGCTTCTAGTCTAAGAGCCGAGATCGTCGCCAATATGGAACGCTGGCGCTGGATGCCGCGCGAAATGGGCGAGACCCATATCGAGGTGAATATCCCAGACTATGAAGCCGTCGTCATTGACAAAGGGGCAGTGATCGAGCGCAACCGCGTTGTTGTCGGCAAGGAGGAAACCCCGACGCCGGTGTTTTCCGAGACAATGAAATTTTTGATCGTCAATCCCGCTTGGAACGTGCCGCAATCGATCATCCGCAAGGAGATGCTGCCGCGCCTTGCTGCCGATCCGGGTTATTTTCAGCGGATGGGATACGAGGTTTTTTCCCGCGCGGGCCATCTTGTGGTGCGCCAGCCGCCCGGCGAGAAGAATGCGCTGGGGCGGATCAAATTCATGTTCCCGAACGATTTTGCCGTCTACATGCACGATACGCCGCTGCGCCGGCTGTTTGCCTCGGCCAAGCGGGCTTTCAGCCATGGCTGCGTTAGGGTTGATGATCCGTTCCGCTTCGCCGAGACGGTGCTCGGCCAAGGCTGGAGCGAGAGTCGGGTGAAGAAATTGATTGGCGGCAAGGAGCGCTATGTCTATCTGCCAAAGCCGCTGCCGGTTTATCTTGAGTATTTTACTGCCTTTGTGGATGAGGCGGGCGCCCTGCAATTGCGCGACGACGTCTATGGCTATTCGCGCCGGGTAAAGGCCGCCCTCGGCCTGCAGGGGTAAACCCCCGCGCAAGGACCGCCCGTATGTGTCGATAGCAGTGGCGCCGAAAGTCCTGGCACGAGCTTACGCCGATTGGTATCGGCGAGTGAGCAAGAAGGAGCAAAAGCCTTGATTTCTATTACGTTCCCGGACGGCGCTTCGCGCGCGTTCGAGCCCGGCGTCAGCGGGTTCGATATTGCCAAAAGCATTTCGCCTTCGCTCGCCAAGCGCGCCGTCGCAATGACCCTCGACGGAAGCTTGCGCGACCTCGCCGATCCCTTGACGGGCGACGCTAGAATCGAGTTTGTCGCCCGCGACGACGAACGAGCGCTCGAACTCATCCGTCACGACGCCGCGCATGTCCTCGCCGAAGCGGTGCAGACGCTCTTTCCCGGCACGCAAGTCACGATCGGGCCGGTGATCGAGAACGGCTTTTATTACGATTTTTATCGCGCCGAGCCTTTTACGCCGGAGGATTTTCCCGCGATCGAAAAAAAGATGACCGAGATCATTGCTCGCGACAAGCCTTTCACAAAGGAGATTTGGACGCGCGAGGAGGCCAAAGCCTGGTTCGCGGCGCACGGCGAGGCTTTCAAGGTCGAGCTCGTCGAAGCGATTCCCGCCGACGAGACCTTGAAGATTTACAAGCAGGGCGATTGGCTCGATCTCTGCCGCGGCCCGCATATGACCTCGACGGGCAAGATCGGCAACGCCTTCAAATTGATGAAAGTCGCGGGCGCCTATTGGCGCGGCGATTCGACAAAGCCCATGCTCCAGCGGATTTACGCGACGGCCTTCGCCAAGGCAGACGAGCTCGCGGCCTATTTGCGGCAGCTCGAAGAAGCCGAACGGCGGGATCATCGCCGTCTGGCGCGGGAAATGGATTTGTTTCATTTTCAGGAAGAAGGGCCCGGCACGGTTTTCTGGCACCCGAAAGGCTGGACCTTGTTCCAAACGCTGATTTGCTACATGCGGCGGCGGCAGAGCGAGCTCGGCTATATCGAGGTCAATACGCCGCAAGTGCTCGACCGCGTGCTTTGGGAGACGTCCGGCCATTGGCAGACGTTTCGCGAGAGCATGTTCATCACAAAGACCGAGGACGATCGCGTCTTCGCCCTAAAGCCGATGAACTGTCCAGGGCACGTGCAGATCTTCAAGAACGGCCTCAAATCCTATCGCGACCTGCCCCTGAAGATCGCCGAATTCGGCATCGTCCACCGCTACGAGCCTTCCGGCGCGATTTTCGGCCTCATGCGGGTGCGCGCCTTCACCCAGGACGACGCCCATATTTTTTGCGCCGAGGATCAGATCATGGAGGAGAGCTTGAAGGTCAACGACCTCATCCTTTCCATCTACCGGGATTTCGGATTCGAGGACATCCTTATCAAATTGTCGACGCGGCCGGAAAAGCGGGTCGGCTCCAACGCGGCCTGGGACCGGGCCGAGGCGGCCTTGTCGGCTGTCCTCGAGACGCTCAAAGGACGCGGCGCCAAGACCACCGTCAATCCGGGCGAAGGCGCTTTTTATGGCCCAAAGCTCGAATACACTCTTCGCGATGCAATCGGACGCGAATGGCAGTGCGGCACGACGCAAGTCGATTTCAATCTGCCTGGCCGCTTCGGCGCCTTCTTTATCGGGCCGGATAGCGAGAAGACGACGCCCGTGATGATTCATCGCGCCGTGCTTGGCTCGCTCGAACGCTTCATTGGTATCCTCATCGAGCATTTTGCCGGACATCTGCCGTTGTGGCTGTCGCCCTTGCAAATCGTCGTCGCGACGATCACGAAGGAGGCCGACGATTACGCCTACGAAGTGTTGGCGGCGGCGCGAAAACTCGGGCTTCGTGTCGAGGGCGATCTCCGCAACGAGAAAATCGCCTATAAGGTGCGCGAGCAATCGCTCGCCAAGGTGCCGGTCCTCTTGGTCGTCGGCAAGAAGGAGGCGGCCGCGCGCAGCGTCTCGATCCGGCGGCTAGGTTCGCCCGATCAAACCCAGATGGCCCTGGACGCGGCCCTAAAACTGCTCGCGGAGGAGGCAACGCCGCCGGATGTGAGGCGGGCGGAGTTGAGCACCTTAGAAGCTCAGATTCTCACTGCGAAAACGAGCTAGTCCGTCCTCGAAGATCTCGGGTTTGACAAGCGCCGATCGGCTTCCTGCGAGCGATTGCTGTGGCATAATTGTGACGCCCTTGGAATCTTACATCAGGCGCATCGAAGGTTTGCGCAAAAGGTACTAGCAAGACACGTTGCGCCGTTTCTTTGTATCGGCGCGGGCGCGCGTTGACTGGCGCCAAGAGAGCGGCTGCAAGAGGTCCAGCCCGATGACGACATGGGCCACCCCGCGAACAGCTTGCGGCGCGATTTGTCTCGCGGGAAGCGTGTCCACGGGCGAGCCGGCAAAAGCCAGCCCCGCGCGATCGCCGCGGGGTCTGTTGCAGATATAACGCGACTGTCAAAATTCGTGCGTGCCTCTGACCTGCGCATTCTTCTTCTGGCATTCCTGGGCCGACAAAATGCGCTGCACATGTTTCATTTGGCGATGTTTTCAGAGGCAAATTTATCGATGGTCGCCGAAGTTGCGTAGCTGAGAGGCAGGCACCAATGACCTGCGCAAGTGGGACGAGGTCATGTGGATTAAACGTTCGAGTGTTGGCGCTCTAGCAGGGGCGGGGGTGCTTTTTGGCACCATCATCGGCGGGAATGCGCCGGCACTCGCAGGATCCGACAGTAGTACCGATACATATGCGGGCGATTACGAGGGAGGGTCACTTCCAACCGGCACATTCGCTGTCCTTCAGTACCTCAGGTACTCAAGCGGCGATGCCTTCATCGATACAACGGGACAACAACTGCCAAATTCGCACGCGAATATATTGGTGGAGTTTACCCGGTTAGCTTATCTGACTTCGCTCGGGGGGCATCCCTTTGCCATGGAAGGGGATTTACCGTTTGCCACACTGACCGACGTAAATATTCCAGGTACGAATAATCGTGTCGCAGGGGGGCTTGTTGATCCCGATTTGCACTTGACTTATTTCATCACTGCCGATCAAAATGACCAGCGCTGGCTCGGTATTACCAATTTTTTCTATCTTCCGTTAGGCCGTAGCTTTGATAACCAAGCAGCAGTCAATGTCTCGACGGCGCGTCAATTCACGGACGCTCCCCAGGTCGGATATACCGAAGGCCTCGGAAAACTCTCACCGGCCTTGAACGGGGTCTTTTTTGATCTGATCGCCCATGCATCATTCCATACCGGCGGCAACAGTCCGCTCATGGTTCTAAATCCGGCAAGCGCTCAAGTCCCCGGCGTAGTGACTTACGACAATTTAACCCAACACCCGTCTTACGATGTCCAAGCGTTTCTGCACTACGAACCTAAGCCGTTGCAATACGTCGCCATTGGCATAGAGAAATCGTGGGGAGGAAAGCAGATTGCCATAAACGGCTTATTTGCGGCAACAGGGCTACCCATCACGATGCCGCTGGCCGACTTGCCCTTAACCAAAGATGACTTCCTGAGGGGCCATTTCCAATTTCAGGTTCCAATTACGCAGGAGTTTGCAATCGCCGGCGACGTCTTCCACGATTTCGGCAGCGTGGGCGGACTAAGGGAGAATATCGGCGTCGAAATTCGCATGGCCAAATTATTCTTTTCGCCGTGACCTGCCAATTAGAGGCTAAATCAAGGGGCCCCAGCTCACATTTCGGCGTTGTTCGGATAATTTGCAGTCTTCGCCTGAACAGCGGCAATCGGTCGGTCGCTCGCAGGAAACTCGAGGGCGGCTTTACCCGGGAGGAAGAAGTAGGCCCCGCCACGCACAGATGTCGGGATACACACCCCGACCATTTGGCGCTGACAGGCCTGAACCGCCCTGCCCTCGATCTCAAAGGGGCGTATACGTACCTCGGCCTTGAAACCGGCCTCGAGCTCACGGGCGCGCTTGGCCTGACGCTCAACGCGCAAGACACGGCGACCAATTATCAGAGCGGCGAAGCGCTCCATTTGAATGGGCGGTCAATGAGCACTTGCCCTTCGGCCTTGCCGCGGGTGTCGGCGGCTACTTCATTCAGCAGGTGACGAATGACCACGGTTCGGGCGACCAATTCGGCGCTTTCAGGGGGCGGGTAGCGGCGGTCGGGCCGTTGCTCGGCTACGCGCTCAAGGCGGGCGCCCAAGAGGTCGACTTCAGCGCCCGGTCGTTTCACGAGTTCGCCGTCGAAAACCGGGTCCGGGGCGACTTGATCTTCGCGTCTCTCAGCTTTCGGCTCTAACGCAGACAAACGAACTTTCGGTGCCGCCCGCTACTGTGTTTGGCAATGGCTCGCGGCCAACCTCCGCGATGGAAAATGGGCGTGAAATTCACGGCCAGCCCACCGCACGCGCGCCATCCAAAATCCCAGCGGAGTTCGGTTTGAAGGCACTCGCAATCCTAGAGGCCTCCGGCTACCATCGGGCATGAACGAATCGCTTTCCGCCGCCCGCGCGTTTCTCGGGG
>Ga0182015_10005421_pt1 | contig 13274 bp, 15 predicted proteins | sample 712P3MmetaG_FD_120478 | JGI IMG/M metagenome (GOLD analysis project Ga0182015, IMG submission 120478) | Permafrost microbial communities from Stordalen Mire, Sweden - 712P3M metaG | ecosystem: Environmental > Terrestrial > Soil > Wetlands > Permafrost | place: Sweden: Stordalen | collected...
AGCCTCGTTCCACGCCCACCGGCGAGCACCGCGACGATCGCTGGCTGTCCAGCCGCTTGCTGCTCAGCCATCGCGTGAGTGTCGCACTACAGTTGCCAGGCGATGGCGGCCAGTGGGCTAATGGAGATCGAGGACGCGCGGCGCCTGGTCCTGGGCGCGGTGACAGCGCTACCGTCCGAGCCCGTCGAGTTGAGCGGAGCGCTCGACAGAGTGCTCGCAGAGGAGCTCAGCGCTGATCATCCGGTGCCGCCGTTCGACAGCTCGGCGATGGACGGTTTCGCGGTGCGGGCCGCGGACGTTGCAGATGCCGATGAACAGACTCCTGCATTGCTGCGTGTGATCGACGAGTCGCGCGCGGGAGCTCCTGCGCGCGTGAGCGTTGGTGGCGGTGAGGCGATCGCGATCTCGACAGGAGCCGTGCTTCCACCCGGCGCCGACACGATCGTTCCGGTCGAGGATGCACACAGGCAGGATGGGCGCGTGCAGGTGCAGGTTGCCGCGAGCGTTGGCGCGCACATCCGGCGCGCGGGCGACGACGTTCGTGCTGGACAGGCGGTGCTCGGGCGGGGAGCTGTGATCGGCGCGGCCGAGCTCGGGGTGCTGGCCTCGTTGGGAGCCGCGGCGGTGCAGTGCGCCCGCCGGCCGCGGCTGTCGGTGCTGGTCAGCGGCGATGAGCTGCTCGCGCCCGGCGAGCCGTCCCGCCCAGGCGCCATCCGCGACTCCAACTCGCTGACGATCGCGGCGCTGGCGCAAAGCGACGGCGCTGATGTATCCAGGACCGCGACAGTGCCCGACGAGGGCGACGCCACAGTCGCGGCGATCGCGGCGGCCGTGGCGGGCGTCGACGTGGCCGTGATCTGCGGCGGTGTGTCCGTCGGTGAGCACGACCATGTCAGGCCGAGCCTCGAAGCACTCGGCGCACAGCCTGCGTTCTGGGGGCTCGCGCTGAAGCCGGGGCGGCCGACCTGGTTCGGGACGCTCGGCTCGACGCTCGTTTTCGGACTGCCGGGCAACCCCGTCTCGGCGATGGTGACGTTCGTGCTGCTGGTCAGGCCGGCGCTGCGAGCGCTGCTCGGCGCGCCACCGCAGGCTCGCTCGACGGCGGTGATGGAGCACGACTACGACAAGCCCGCCGGTCGAGCGCACGCGGTGCGTTGCCGCATCAGCGTGCACGAGGATGGCTGGCATGCCGAGCCTACGGGTGCGCAGGGCTCGCACGTGCTCACCTCGATGCTCGGCGCCGACGCGCTTGCGATCGTGCCCACCGACACGCTCGCGGTGCGCGCCGGAGAGCGTGTCGAGATCGAGCCGTTGCAGCCGTGGACCGGGGCCTTGGCGTGAGACAGCTTGCCCTATGAGCACGATGGTCGTCCATGTGCGGCTGTTCGCGAGCCTGCGCGAACGCGCCGGCACCGATAGCCTCGAGCTCGAGCTGTGGCATGGCGCGACTGTCGCCGATGCGATGCGCACGCTCGCGAAGGACGACTCGCTTGGCGAGCTGCTCGAGCGCATGCCGGTGCACATGGCGGTCAACCGCGACTACGCGGCATCGGGCACGGTGCTTGCACCCGAGGACGAGCTGGCACTGATCCCGCCCGTCAGCGGCGGGGCCGCGAGCGCCGAGCGCGGCGAGAACGTACCCATCCATGTGCGCGTGAGCGAGGAGCCGTTGTCGCTACAGTCGCTTTCGACGAGTGTGGGCGATCACGGCGCCGGGGCGATCGTGATCTTTCAGGGCGTGACCCGGGAGGTGGAGCGCCTGGACTACGAGGCCTACACGGCGATGGCCGAGGAGCGCATCGCAGCGATCATGCGCGAGTGCGTCGCCGCGCACGATCTGCGCGCGGTGGCAGTCGAGCATCGCGTGGGCAGCGTCCCGCTCGGTGAGCCGAGCGTGATCGTGGCGGTCTCCGCGGCGCATCGTGCGGAAGCGTTCGCCGGTGCGCGCGAGGCGATCGATCGGCTCAAGGCCGAGGCGCCGATCTGGAAGCGCGAGCATGCCGCAGGGATGCCCGGCCGCTGGGCGCGCGGGACAGAGCCGACGCAATGAGCCCGCGGCGACTGACGCATCTCGATGACGCCGGGAGTGCGCGCATGGTCGACGTCGGCGCCAAGGAGATCACCGAGCGCGTCGCGCGGGCGTCGGCGCGCGTCAGGATGTCGCCTGCGAGCGCGCGCGCGGTGCAGGCCGGCGACGGGCCCAAGGGCGAGGTGCTGGGGGTGGCGCGCCTGGCGGGTGTACAGGCGGCCAAGCAGACCGGCCAGCTGATCCCGCTCGCGCACCCGCTGGCGCTCACGTTCGTCGAGGTGAACGCAAGCGTCGACGCGGATCAGGGAGTGGTCGAGCTCGTGAGCGAGGTCCGCACGGTCGGGCGCACCGGCGTAGAGATGGAGGCGATGACCGCCTGCGCGGTCGCTGCGCTGACGATCTATGACATGGTCAAGGGCATCGAGCGCGGCGTCCTGATCGAGCAGATCGTGCTGCTCGAGAAGCGCGGCGGGCGCAGCGACTACCAGCGGGGGCAGGGCGAGTGATGCGCGCGGCGATCATCACGATCAGCAGCTCGAAGGCGGCTGGCGAAGGCGAGGACGAGAGCGGCCCGCGGCTTGCGGCTCTGGCCGAAGATCTGGGCGCCGAGATCGCTGGGCGCGATCTGATCCCCGACGAGCGCGCGAAGATCGAACAGCGCCTGCGCCATTGGGCGCAGGCCGAGCGCTGCGAGCTCGTGCTGACGACCGGCGGTACCGGTCTTGCGCCCAACGACGTCACACCCGAGGCGACGCGTGCGGTGATCGACCGCGAGGTTCCGGGCATCGCCGAGGCGATGCGAGCGGCATCGCGTGAGCACACTCCGAACTGGATGCTCTCGCGCGCGGTGGCCGGCGTTTGCGGATCGAGCCTGCTGATCAACTTCCCCGGCAGCCCGCGCAGCATCCAGCAGACCGGCTCAGCGCTGCGGGCGGCCCTCCCGCATGCCCTCGCCCTGATCGCGGGCGAGTCACCCGAGCACTGAGATGCGTATGTGGGGACACATCTGGGTAGCCTCTCGGGGCAGATGCCCGCTTCGCCAGAGAAAGATCAAGCGAGCGGGCAGCAGCTGATCTGCGTCGTTGAGATCCCCAAGGGGGGCCGCAACAAGTACGAGTACGATCCGGAGCTGGGCGGGATCAAGTTCGACCGGCTGCTGATGAGCGCGGCGACCTACCCGACGGACTACGGCTACCTGCGCAACACGCTCGGGCAGGACGGTGACCCGCTCGATGCGCTGGTGTGTCTGTCCGAGCCCACCTTCCCCGGCTGCCTGATTCCGGTGAAGCCCGTCGGCATGTTCATGATGCGCGACGAGAAGGGTATCGACGACAAGATCATCTGCGTACCGCTGCACGACCCCTACTGGAACGAGTACCAGGAGCTCGAGGACCTGCCGCTGCCGCTGCGTCAGGAGATCGAGCAGTTCTTCTCGATCTACAAGGACCTCGAAGGCAAGGAGGTGATCATCGGCGGCTGGCAGTCACGCGCCGAGGCCCTCACTGAGATCGCGCAGGCGCGCGAGCGCATAGGCTGAGGCAGACGGTACGCCGAACAGCGTGCCCGCCGATCTGGTGTAACCCGCGCCGCGTGCTGCTACTGGCCCTGCGCGCGCTCTGAGCTCGGCAGCGCGAGTAGCCGACCGCCTCGCCGCCGACCATTCGAAGCGCAGTGTGCCCAGTGCACACGGCCGTCCGTGAGTGTGTGTTAAACGCGACATGCACATGCGTCGCGGCGGGGCGAGCGACGCACAGGAAAGTGTCAAAAATGACATACCCCGGCGTCGTGTGGGCCATCTGTCATACGTGGTGAGTGGGATCTCGGCCGGGTGGCTATAGAGGCCCAACCGGCGCGCGCCTATCTTGCGATGGGACCTGTCAGATAGCCCACAAGGGGGTCCACTCGCATGAGTACCAGCACCGCCGCGACCGAAGCATCTGGGAGTGTGGGGACCTCCTCGCCTCCGACTCTGAGGAAACACGCACTCGGCTTTCCGCCGCTACTCGCCCAGTCGGTCGCCCTGATCTCGCCGACGATGACCGCGGTGCTGATCATCGCGCTCGCGTTTGGCGACTCCGGCGAGGGGACATGGGCGGCTTACCTGTTCGGCACGGTGATGCTTCTGTTCGTCGTGCTGGGACTCAACCAGTTCGCTCGCCGCTCCGCGACCGCGGGCTCGATGTACGCGTATACCGCGCGCGGGCTCGGGCCGGCCGCCGGCGTGCTCTCGGGATGGGCACTGGTCTGGTCCTATTGGGGCATCGCCACCGCCGGGCTCGCAGGGTTCGCGATCTTCGCACAGCAGTTCCTGAACGGAATCGGCGTGCATGGCACCGTCAGCCCGTATGTCTTCTTCCTGATCAGCGGCGCCATCTGTTTGACGATCGCGTGGAAGGACATTCGCATCTCGTCGCTTTTGACACTTGCACTCGAGGCGATCTCCGTCACGATCATCCTCGCCCTGGCCGCGGTTGTGCTGTTCAAGCACGGGCTGCATGTCGAAAGTGCTCAGCTGCAGCTGAAGGGTGTGAGCCTGAAAGGCATGGACTTCGCGATCGTCATCTGCATCTTCAGCCTCGTGGGCTTCGAGAGTGCCACCACACTTGGCGGTGAGGCGAAGCAGCCACTTCGCAACGTGCCGCGTGCGGTCATCTGGAGTCTCTTGATCACGGGCGCGTTCATGGTGTTCATGAGCTACGTGGAGGTCTTCGCGACGCACCACATGGGCCAGTCACTCAGCTCCTTCAGTACCCCGTTGACCGAGATCTCCGCCGCCTACGGTGTGAGCTTCTTCAAGGTCCCCGTGGCGCTCGGCGCGATGGTGAGCTTCTTCTCCCTGTCGCTTTCATGTCTGAACGCGGGTGCTCGCATCATCTTCCCGCTCGCCGGGCACGGCTTTCTCCCCAAGCAGGCGCACGCGGTGCATTCGAAGAACATGACGCCGCATGTGGCTCTCGCCTCCTACGGAGCTGTGATCCTCGCGATCGCGCTGGTGCTTCACGCCACGGGGACCGGCCCGCTGACGATCTTCGGTGACGCGGGGACGCTGGCCGCGTTCGGCTTCCTGTCCGCGTATTTCATGATCACCGTCGCCGCGCCGTTCTACCTGCGCAAGCTCGGCGAGATACGCGCGCGACACGTGCTGGTCGCGGTGCTCGCATTCGTGTGCCTGATGGTGCCGACCGTGGGCAGCTTCTACCCGGCGCCGGCATGGCCGATCAATCTGTTTCCCTACATCTTCCTCGGCTACATGCTCCTAGGTGGAGCGCGGCTCTACTGGATGCACCGCGTGCAGCCGGCGGCGCTCACCGGGATCCAGACCGATCTCGAACGTGCGCTTGAAGCTTCGGCGCACGAGATCGCGCTCAGCGAGGAGGAGCACCAGCACCATCTGCACGCGCCCGCTCATGGCCTGCACCCGTCGCCGGCGGCGGGAGCAACGGCGGTGGGAGTGAACATGGTCTCGGCGGTGAAGCAACCTGACTGAAACGGCGGTGAAACGATCAGCGGACGGCGGGAGCCAGCGATGCCGGTCCCGCCGTTGATCGTTGTCGTTAGCGGGGTGACGGCGCCCGGACTAACATATCCCGGTCTTGAGCGCGATAACTGCCATAGCTGTTACCGGGCTCACCACATATCCGTTCAAGTCCTGCGCGGGACTGGACCTGCAGGAAGCTAGCATCACCCCCCGAGGCCTGGAGCACGACCGCGATTTCATGGTCGTCGACGACGAGGGCAGCTTCGTCTCCCAGCGAAAGGTGGCAGAGCTCGCACTGGTGCGCCCGCGCTTGGGCGAGACGTCGTTCACACTCGCAGCGCCGGGGATGCAGGACGTCGAGGTTCCGCTCGAGCTCGAGCCAGATGACGACATGCTCGTCGCGGCTAGCGTCCACGGCAAGCCCGTGGCCGGCCAGCTCGTCGGTGAGGAGCTCGACGATTGGTTCACCGTTTTCCTTCCTCGCTACAAGGAGAACCGGTGCTTTCGGCTGGTGCGCGTCCGCGACGATCTCCCACGCTATATCAATGAGCGCTACCGGCAGCCGGAGGCGTCCAATCAGGTCGGGTTCGCCGATGGCAACGCGATGCTGCTGGCCACCGCGCCGTCCTTGGCGAAGCTGAACACAGAGCTCGATGAGCCGGTCCCGATGAACCGTTTTCGCCCCAACATCGTCGTCGACGGAGCAGCGCTGTCGGCGTATGAGGAGGACCACTGGACAGAGGTGCGCATTGGAGCGTTGAGCGCATTCGTCGTCAAGGCCTGTGACAGATGCGTGATTCCCGATGTGAACCAGGACACCGCCGTCGTCGGCAAGACCGTACGCAGGGCGCTTGTGACCCGTCGCGGGGTCAATGCCCATGACGATTCAAACAAGGGTGTGTTCTTCGCGCAGAACCTGAATCACGTCTACGCGCCGGGCATCGCGGTGAGGTTGGGCGACGCCGTCGAGGTGGTGCAGCGCAGCAGCGAGCCCAACGTGCGGCTCGTCTCGCGCTAGTCTCAGAGCCGCCCCCCCAGGAGCCAAGGCTCCCCGCCTCAGCGCCCGGCGTGCAACATCCCCATCGTCACGCGCAGCATCGTCGCCACGACAACCGCGCGTGGGACCTCGGGATGCTCGAGCCACCAGAGCGCCAGTCCGGTGAGGGAGCTGCGGATGATCTCGCCCAGCGGCTCGAGCTCGGCCGCCGGCAGTTGCGGAGCGAACTCGCGCAGCAGCGCGACGTCGGCCGCGCGTTGGCGACGCCGCAGCTCGCGTTGCAGCGCCTGCGCCTCGGCGTCTCCTGTCGCGTCCTGAAACAGGACGCGACAGGTGTCCGGGTGAGCTTCGACATGGGCAAACCACGCGTCGGTCATCGCCTGCAGGAGCTGTTCGGGCCTGCCCTCGCCGTGTACGAAGCTGTCGAGCGCCGCCGCCGCGAGCTCGTCGCGGCGGTGCTCGAGCAGCCGCATCTGAAGCTCCTTCTTGGACTCGAAATGGCGGTAGAGCATTGGCTTGCTGACGCCCGCCTCGGTGACGATTTCCTCAACGGTCGTCGCGGCAAAGCCGTTGCGCGCGAACAGCCGCGCGGCGGCGTCTTCGATCAGTCCGCGCCGCTCGGCCGCGGGCAGGCGCCGGCGCTCGCGAACCGCGTGCGTCACAGCTGTCTCGCAAGAAGTTACCATCTGGTACACTTGATAGTAACATGCGTCTCTCCCCAGCCATGCAGACGCCGTGATCGCCTCCTTGCACCTCGCCGACGTGGGCCTGCCGACGGCGTTGCGCCTGCTGCGCCGGGATCGCCTCGATCCGCTCGAGACGCACGGATTGCGCTACGCGCAGATCACGATCGCCGCGCCGTTGAGCGATAGGCTGCTGCCGCGCCCGATGCCGGGCCGCGTCGGGCTGATCGCTGCGTGGGAGGGAGACGCCGCGATTGACGATTTCCTCGGCGGTCATCCGCTTGCCGCGCGGTTCGCGCACGGGTGGCATGTGCGCCTTCGCCCGACGCGGGTGTTCGGAGCTTGGCCACAGCTCGAGGGCCTGCCCGCAGAGGAGGAGCCGATGGACGACGCGGAGCCCGCGGCGGCGCTCACACTCGGCCGCCTGCGACTGTCGCAGACAGTGCGCTTCCTGCGCGCAAGCGCGGCCGCCGAGGGGCTCGCGGTCCGCGACCGGGCGCTGCTCGCCTCCACCGGGCTGGCGCGCCCGCCCGGGCTGGTCGCGACGTTCTCGCTGTGGCGGAGCGTGGGCGCGATGCGTGCCTATGCGCGCGGCGAGCACGACACGGCACACCGCGCGGCCGTGCGCGCGCACTCCGCGCGGCCGTTTCACCACGAGTCGGCGTTCGTGCGCTTTCGGCCGTACGGTGCTCAGGGCGATTGGGACGGGCACAACCCGTTGGCGGGAAGTGAGCCAGAGGCGCTCGCGGTGGGGAGCCGAGCGAGCCAGCCGCGCACGCCCGTAGGGCGCCACTCGCGCGCGATCATCGGCCGGCGCGGAGCGAGCGACAATCACGCAGCGGCTGCGGATCGACTACCACGAGAAGCTGTGCAACACATGTGCTAATGTGCAGCACATGCCGGTGATGATTCAGGTTCGCAACGTCCCTGACGCTGTGCACAGGACTTTGAAGACGCGCGCGGCGGCGACTGGAACGTCGCTTTCGGACTACGTCAAGCGCGAGCTGGCGCGCGCGGCGGAACAGGCGACGCTCGAGGAAGTCGACGAGCGTATCCAGGCGCGCGGGGCCTCGGGGCTGACGACGACGACAGTGTTGGCGGCTCTGCGCGAGGTCCGCGACGGCTGATGCCGGTGCTGGACGCGTCGGTGCTGGTGGAATATCTGGCGGACGGAGAGCACGCGTCTGAGGCGAGGCAGCGGATCATGCAAGACCCGGACAGGCTGTGGGCTCCGCATCTGATCGACGCGGAGGTCGGCCACGTTCTCCGTCGGGCGACACTGGCAGGCGAGCTGACGGCTACGGCGGCGCGTGGCGCGCTCGAGGACCTGACCGACATCCCGCTGCAGCGGGCACCCCATCGCGCGCTGCTAAAGCGGGCGTGGAGCCTGCGGGCAAATGTGAGCTTCTACGACGGGCTATACATCGCGCTCGCTGAGCGTCTCGCTCTGCCGTTGCTGACGCTCGACGCCCGCCTTGCCGGCGCCCCGGGCCTACGCACCAGCATCGAAGTGATCGCTTCCTGAGTGTCGTAGCGCGCGGCTCATCAGAACGCGACCGTCAGCTCGCGCCACTGCTCCTGGGATGGCCAGAGGTCGAGCTGGCGTTCGACGCCGGCGACGATCTCGGCGAACTGGCTGTGGTCGAGCGTCCAGATCAGGATCAGGCCTCCGTGAGATCGTCGCGCTTCGGCCCACTCGCGCGCGATCGGCGCGAAGTCGCGACTGTTGCGCGCGATCAACACGCGTCCTTCGGACGCGGCCAGCTCGAGCACCTGCGGGTCGGAGAGGCCCTCACGGGTCGCGTCTTCGGCGAGCGCCAATACGTCGTGGCCCGTCTCACGCAGTCGCGCCGCGATACGGCGCGGCGAGAGGTTCGCGTCGAGCAGCAGGCGCAAGTGCGGCTATGCAGTGGGGGAGGACAGCTCGACGAACGGGTAGAGCTCGTGCCACTCGGTGCTCGGGCGACGGTTCTGAGCGATCGCTTCCGCGATCTCCTCCGGGTAGCTTTCGCGGTACGCGGTTGCAAGGCGCACCTGATGCTCGGTTAGCTGGCTCTCCTCGACCAGCTGCGCGATCGAGCCGAAGTCGTCGAGCATCTGCATGACCTCCCAGATGTCAAGGCCAGAGCCGATCAGCCAGGGGCGCCGAGCCGCGTCGTCGCCGCGGAAGCCGATTCCAGCAAAGCGCCGCATGCGGATCGCCTCGTCCGTCAAGGACTCGACGATCGCGCTCTTGGAGCGACGTGTGCGTCGTGCCTCCTCCTCGACCATGCGGTCGGTGGGGCGCGTGAACCGAACGCTGAACGGCTCACCCTTGAGCGTTTTCTGAGCCGCGTCAGGCTTCATAGCCTAACGGTATCACACACAAAACTTACGCCGTATGCTACGGCGTCCGAGGCTCTCACCTCTTTACGGGCCCGACGCGGCGAGCTCCGGCACATCCAGCGATCAACCAGCGGACGCACGATGATCTACGCTCACGCGATGAACGCAGGGCGCCGCACGGATCGAGGCATCGAGCCGCTGCTCACCGAGTCGCAGCTGCAGGAGATGAAGGAGTTCGGCCACGAGCGGCAGGTCGCGGTCGGGGACCTGCTGTTCGAGGCCGGCGAGGCGTCGTTCGATCTGTTCGTGGTGCTCGAGGGGGAGGCGGAGGTCGTGCGGGTCGACGGGGCGCAGGACGTCGTCGTCGCCACGTTCGCGCCGGGGGAGTTCATCGGCGAGCTGACCCTGCTGACCGGTCAGCGCCGGTTCCTGACCGGCCGCGTCTCGCGCGCGGGTCGCGTGCTCGCGATCGAGCAGGCCGAGTTCCGGCGGCTGATGAGCGTGCGCCCGACGATCGCCGACATCATCTTCGGCGTACTCCTCTCGCGGCGTGAGTTCCTGCGCTCGGGCCAGGGCGCGCAGGCGATCAGGATCATCGGCTCGCGCTACTCGCCCGAGGCGATGAGCCTGCGGAGCTTCGCCGAGCATTCGCGTCTCGCGCACACGTGGATCGACCTGGAGGACGCCGAGGACGTCGAGGCGCTACTCGCGAACGCGGGGCTGCGCCCCCAGGACACCCCCGTGGTGATCACCCCGACGGGAACGCTGCATCACGCCTCCGCGGCGAGCCTCGCGCAGCACCTCGGCCTCACCTTCCAGCCCAAACCCGGATACATCTTCGATCTCGTCGTCGTCGGCAGCGGCCCCGCCGGTCTCGCCGCCGCCGTCTACGGCGCATCCGAGGGCCTCAGCACGGTCTGCCTCGATGCCGTCACCGTCGGCGGCCAGGCCGGCGCGAGCTCGCGCATCGAGAACTACGCGGGCTTCCCCAACGGCATCTCCGGCGGAGATCTCACCTCCAGGGCAGCCGTGCAGGCGCTGCGACTCGGCGCCCGATTGAACGCGCCGTGCGAGGTCGTTGGGCTGCAGGTCGAGGGCAGCTTCCACGTCGTCAAGCTCAGCGACGGCAGCGAGATCCCCGCGCGCGCGGTGATCGTCGCCTCCGGCGCGCGCTACCGGCGCCTGCCGATCGAGGATCTGGAGCGCTTCGAGGGCGCGGGTGTGTATTACGCCGCCACGGACCTCGAGGCGCGGGTCTGCAACGGCGCCCCCGTCGTCGTGGTCGGCGGCGGCAACTCCGCCGGGCAGGCCGCGATCTACCTCGCGCAGAGCAACTGCGCCGTCACGATCGCGATCCGCCGCCCGGATCTCACACAGACGATGTCCCACTACCTGATCGAGCGGATCGAGGCCGACCCCAAGATCAGTCTCGTGACCGGCGTCGAAGTCCATGCGCTGGCCGGCCAGGAGCACCTCGAGCGCGCAACGCTGATCGCGACGGCGACGGACGAGCAGCGCACGATCGCCTGCTCGGGCCTGTTCTGCTTCATCGGCGCGAGTCCCGCCACCGAGTGGCTCAACGGCACCGTGGCACTCGACGACGACGGCTTCATCCTCACCGATCGCCAGCTGCCAGTGCCGGTCAACGCCGGCACATCCGGTGCACTCCCATTCGAGACCTCGACGCCCGGCATATTCGCCGCCGGCGATGTGCGCCGCGGCTCGATGAAGCGCGTCGCCGCCGCCGTCGGCGAGGGCTCGAGCGCCGTTCGCTCCGTGCACGAGCGCCTCGCCACGCAGATCTGAGGCCGGCGATGGCCACCGTCCTGATCCCGCTCCCGGAGCTCGACTTCGATCCGACCGAGGTCGCCGTGAGCTGGAAGGTGCTCGGCGCGCACGGGCACGACGTTCGCTTCGCGACGCCGGACGCGCGCGCCCCGCACGCCGACGAGCTGATGCTCACCGGTGAGGGACTCGACCCGTGGGGCTTCATCCCCGGTGTGGCTCGTCTGACGCTCGTCGGGCGGGCCTTGCGCGCCGACGCGCACGCGCGCGCCGCATACGCCGAGCTCGTGCGCACCGCCGCCTTTCGCGAGCCGATCGCCTGGAGCGACATCGATCTCGACACGGTCGACGGCCTGCTGCTGCCAGGCGGCCACCGCGCCCGCGGCATGCGTCGCTATCTCGAGAGCGACGCCCTGCAGGCGGTCGTCGCCGAGAGCTTTCGTCGCGAGCTGCCCGTCGGCGCGATCTGCCACGGCGTGCTGCTTGCCGCTCGCAGCGTCGAGCCGAGCACCGGGCGCTCCGTCCTTCACGGACGCCGGACGACCGCGCTGACCTGGGCGCTCGAGAGCCTCGGGTGGAAGCTCGCCCGGGTCACGCGCTTCTGGGACCGCGACTACTACCGCACCTACCGCGAGCGTCCCGGCGAGCCCGCCGGCCACATGTCCGTGCAGCAGGAGGTCACGCGCGCGCTCGCCGCTGCCGAGGACTTCTGCGACGTCGACCCGCTGGACGCGGATGCTCGACTGAAGCGCAGCGGGCGCGCCCGCGACAGCATCGACGACGAGCGTCCCGCGTTCGTCCTGCGCGACCGTAACTACCTCTCCGCGCGCTGGCCCGGAGACACGCACACCTTCGCGAAGCGGTTCGCCGCGATGCTCGACGGCTCCGCCGAGTGATCGCCGCGCGCACGCCATCCATCTATATTTAGATCCTCGAAAGCCACAGGCCCAAAGGAGGGCGTCAGCCATGGCGAGCACCGCAGCCGCGCCCCCCGCGCTCAGCCCCCGGGACTTCCTCGGCATCGATCGGCTGCTCTCCGACGAGGAGCGCGACATTCGCGACACGGTGCGCGCGTTCGTGCGCGACCGCGTGCTGCCGGACGTCGGCGACTGGTTCGAGGAGGCGCGCTTCCCGACGAGCGAGCTCGCTCCTCAGCTCGGCAAGCTCGGCCTGCTCGGCATGCACCTGCAGGGATACGGCTGCGCCGGCGCGAGCGCCACGGCGTATGGGCTCACGTGCCTGGAGCTCGAGGCCGGCGACAGCGGGCTGCGCTCGCTCGTGTCCGTGCAGGGATCGCTCGCGATGTACGCGATCTGGCGCTGGGGCTCGGAGGAGCAGAAGATCGAGTGGCTGCCCCGGATGGCAGCGGGCGAGGCGATCGGGTGCTTCGGGCTGACAGAGCCCGACGCCGGCTCGGACCCCGGCGCGATGCGCACACGCGCGCGCCGCGACGGCTCAGACTGGATCCTGCACGGGCAGAAGATGTGGATCACCAACGGCTCGATCGCCGACGTCGCCGTCGTGTGGGCCGCGACCGACGAGGGCGTGCGCGGCTTCCTCGTGCCCCGGGCAACGAAGGGCTTCACCACGCAAGACATCCATCGCAAGCTCTCGCTGCGCGCGTCCGTCACCTCCGAGCTGCTGCTCGACGACGTGCGCCTTCCCGGCGATGCGGTGCTGCCCGAGGTCTCCTCGCTGCGCGGGCCGCTGTCGTGCCTGAACGAGGCGCGCTACGGCATCGTCTGGGGCGCGGCCGGCGCCGCGCGCGCGTGCTTCGAAGCGGCGCTCGACTACAGCAAGGAGCGCATCGCCTTCGGGCGTCCGATCGCCGCCACCCAGATCCAGCAGTACAAGCTCGCGCACATGGCGCTCGAGGTCAACCGCGCCACGCTGCTCGCTCTGCACCTCGGGCGCATGAAGGATGAGCACCGCCTCGCGCCCGAGCACGTGTCGATGGGCAAGCTCGGCAACGTCAAC
>Ga0182015_10005422_pt1 | contig 13272 bp, 9 predicted proteins | sample 712P3MmetaG_FD_120478 | JGI IMG/M metagenome (GOLD analysis project Ga0182015, IMG submission 120478) | Permafrost microbial communities from Stordalen Mire, Sweden - 712P3M metaG | ecosystem: Environmental > Terrestrial > Soil > Wetlands > Permafrost | place: Sweden: Stordalen | collected...
CAGGAAATCGGGGGAATCGACGGGTGCCCCATCCTTCGCGTTCTTTGCGAAGGGTGGGATAGTCAGGTCTCACCCCCTGACCTCCCACGGAAAGCAGACTTGTTCTTTTGAGACCTGGGTTTCTCCTCAAAAATGGATCCGGGCCGAAACACCCAGGTCTCAAAAGCGAGACCTGGGCCACCCACTCAATATTCGTCCGCGCGATTTTCATCTTCTTCGCGGGCCCGCAAGGCCCATGATTCCTCTGTCGAAAAACACTGCGGTTTCTTTCCCGGTTATTCACACGCTTTCCCTAGGCCGCTTCGCCGGAACTGTGTCCACACACTCCGCAAACGATTAGGCTAGAATGGTCCCGGCTTGATCAAACATTCACTGAAGCGCTATGGCTACTGAACAATCCTCAGTTGTTGCCGATTTCTCTTCGCACAAAGGACCCAATGTCATCTACTGTTTCGAGGAAATATCTAGTCATAGCTGCAGTTGTGTCGGCGTTGGGCGGCCTGCTCTTCGGGTTTGACAGCATTGTCATCAGCGGAGCGATTCCTTACCTCACGCAACTCTTTCACCTGGATGCGGCTGGAGTTGGTTGGGCGGCAGGGTGCGCCCTCATTGGTAGTGTAGCGGGGGCCATGAGCGCCGGTACGTTCGTGGACTACCTTGGGCAGAAAAAGGGACTCGCTTTGTGCGCCGCCTGTTTTGCGCTCTCATCCGCCGGCATCTGGTTCGCGGTTGGACTCAACCAGTTTGTCGTGTGGCGGATGATTGGAGGGGTCGGGATTGGCGCCGCTTCGATCATCGCTCCCATGTATATCGCAGAAATCGCGCCCACGCGTCTGCGCGGACGCCTGGTCACGCTCTACCAGGTGGGGATTGTGCTTGGTATTCTTGCGGCCGTGTTCACGAATATGCAAATTCAGCGCATGGGAGACGATGCGTGGAACACTGCGGTCGGTTGGCGATGGATGTTTCTCATGGGGCTCTTTCCGGCGATTATCTTCGGGGCGATGATCCTGCCTGCGCCGGAGAGCCCGCGCTGGCTGATGAAAGTTGGGAGGATTTCGCAAGCCGTCGCCGTGCTAGACAGGATCAATGGTGCCGAGGTTGCAAGCCGGGAAGCGCAGGAAATTCAGGCATCCCTGTCGATGGAAGAAGGTCATCTGTCCGAGCTGCTCACAACCTTTCGCCGTCCGCTTCTGGTCGGCATCATGCTCGCCAGCTTTTCGCAAATCAGCGGGATTACGGCCGTCCTTTCGTTTTTGCCCGAGGTCTTTCAGGCGGCCGGCACTGCTACCGGCGACGCCTTTCTACAATCCGTGCTGGTCGGGATTGTCAACCTGGTATTCACGCTGATGGGCTTGTGGCTGGTGGATGTTGCGGGCAGAAAGACGCTGATCATCGCTGGCTGCTTTCTTCAGTTCGTCTCCTTCGCGATGGTTGGCCTTCTGTTTCACGTGCATGGAAATGGACACCTTCTGGTTCTCTTCGTGATGACTTTTGTGATCGGGCACGCGTTCGGGAACGGGGTCGTTTGTTGGGTCATCATTTCGGAGATCTATCCCGCCAAAATTCGCGGTCGAGCCATGTCCATCGCCACCACCACGCTTTGGATCTTCAGCTACCTCGGCAACCAGATGTTCCCCGTCATGATGAAACGTCTCGGAGCGGACGGTACATTCTGGAGCTTCGCCGGGGCGGCGCTCTTCTCGATGATATGTTTCTGGATATTTGTGCCCGAAACCAAGGGGCGATCCCTCGAACAGATAACCCGGTTCTGGATCGAGCGCAGCACGTCTTGAGTTCGTTGTCTACCCGCCCAGTCAAATCTGATTCTGGATATGATGGTCACGTATGGAGATAACACGTCGCAGATTGATCTACCTGTCCTGTGGCGCATTGGGCACTCGGATGTTGGGGCAATCGGGCGTGGCGTCTCGTGGGCTGAAGCAGCAGCCGCGCCCCGCCCCCTCGGGCCGGCCCTTCGATGCTCATTTTGTCGATGTGGCGAAAAGCGCGGGATTGACGGCGCCCATCATCTACGGTGGGGTAGATCACAAAGACTACATCCTTGAGGCGGACGGCTGCGGCTGTGCCTTCATCGATTACGACAATGACGGATGGTTGGATATTTTTCTGCTGACCGGCCAGCGGCTCGACGGGGCTCCCCCTGGTACCACCAACCGTCTCTATAAAAACAAGCGCGATGGGACCTTCACCGATGTCACCGAAAAAGCCGGCTTGCATCACGTTGGATGGGCAAACTCCGTCTGTATAGGCGACTACGACAATGACGGCTTTGACGATCTTTTCTGCACCTATTTCGGACAAAATAAACTCTATCGCAACAATGGTGATGGCACGTTCACCGATGTCACGGAAAAAGCCGGCTTCGTCTTGCCGGAGGACAAGGGTGGATGGGGCGCCGGATGCTCCTTCGTCGATTACGACCGCGATGGACATCTCGACCTTTTTATTTCCAATTACATTCAATTCGATCTCAAGACCGTATCGAAGCCCGGCGAAAACGTGAATTGTAACTGGAAAGGTTTGCCGGTCAATTGCGGGCCGCGTGGTCTTCCACCCGGTTTTCCAAGCTCGCATGTGCTTTACCACAATAACGGTGATGGCACCTTTACCAACGTAACCGCGAAGGCAGGGATTGGCGGACCGCGGCAAAACTATGGGATGACGGTGGTCGCGGCCGATTTTGATGAGGATGGCTGGCCAGACATCTACGTTGCCTGCGATTCCACGCCGAGCCTGCTTTTTATGAACAACCACGATGGAACCTTCCGCGAAGAAGGGGTCTTTCGCGGCGTTGCGTTTAACGACGATGGTATGGAGCAGGCGGGGATGGGGGTGGGCGTCGGGGACTTTAATCTTGATGGCCACCTGGATTTGGTCAAGACCAACTTTTCTGAAGACACCTGTGTTCTCTACCAGAATGACGGCAAAGCCAGTTTTCAAGATGTGACCAGAAACAGCCGGCTGAGCATAGAATCAAGCTTCACCAGCTGGGGGACCGGGATCGTGGATTTGGATAACGACGGAAATCCCGATATCTTCATCGTCACTGGAAGCGTCTATCCCGAAGTTGAGAAACAGCTACCTCAGTATCCCAATAAGAGTCCCCGCATTCTGTTCAGGAACATGGGCGATGGGACCTTTGAAGAGCTAAGAGAAGTCGCCGGACCGGGTGTAATGGCCGCTCATTCAAGCCGCGGTTGCGCCTTTGGAGATTTCGACAATGACGGCGACCTGGACATACTGATCGTGAACCTGAATGAACCGCCGTCCCTGTTGCGCAACGATCTTCGCGGGCAAAACCATTGGCTGAAGCTGAAGCTCCTGGGCACCACGTCGAATCGCAGCGCCATCGGGGCGCGTGTGTTGATGCATTACGGTGGAAAGGTGCAGGCTCAATCTGTGATGAGCCAATCGAGCTATTATTCTGCGAGCGATCTTCGGCTGCATTTTGGCCTCGGCGCATCTAAGGTTGCGGATATCGATATTTACTGGCCGAATGGGGCACTGGAGCATTTCAAAGCTGTGGCGGCCGATCAACTAGTTACGATAGCCGAAGGTAAGGGGATTGTGTCCCGCCAGGCCCTGACGGGTGCGCCGCCAAAACATTTCCCGGCCCGGTGACTGATGAATAAGGCTACGAGACATATTCGGATGACGTTGTGTGTCTTGAGCTGGCTCCTCTTGGCCAATGCCGTGCTGGCGCAGACAACTCCACCTGCTCCCGCGTGTGATGCCGAGCAGGCTTTCAAGGCTGCTAATGACTTGCTGAAGTCGAAACAATACGAGGAGGCGGCCAGGACGCTGGCCCAGGTGCAGGGCTGCCCAAACCTAACCCCAATCCAGAGGTTCAATCTCGGGTGGCTTTATGGCAGAGCCCATGACTCCAGGAGTGCGCTAAAAAACTTTCAGTTAGTGCCTGCAGATGTGCCCGACCGCGTAACCCATCAGTATGCAATCGCCCTGAGCGAATTTGCGCTGGAGGATTACCGCGGTACGGTCGACGCCTTGAAGGGATTGCGGTCGCAGGGATTGCTCGATGCAAAAGGAACAAACCTGCTCGGAGTCGCTTACTCCAAGCTTGGCCAGTATCAAGACGCCTATCCGATCCTGAAAGAGGAGCTGCAGCAGAACCCGAACGATCTGTTTGCCTATCTGAACCTGGTGACGCTGCTGGCCGACTCAGGAAACTTTAAAGATGCCGCCGAGGTTGCGAATCAGGCGGTTGCGGCCTTTCCGCAAAATCCTGAAGTTCTGGTGGTGCGTGGAGCCGCCAATATCCTGCTGGGGAACATGGAAACATCCCATAAGGATTTTGTCACTGCCGTCCAGCTTTCTCCGCTCCAGCCGGATGGCCAATTTCTATTAGCGCTGTCGGACTATAAGCAGGGCAAGTTTGCCGAAGCGATTGCTGAAATCAAGGCCGCGATCAATGCAGGGATTGCCGATTCCGATCTGCACTATCTACTCGCGGAGTGCATGCTGAAAGTAGACCCGACGAAAACCACCGATGCGATGACTGAGCTGGATCGAGCGATTGAGCTCAACAGCAGGTCAGTATCAGCGAGGACCTTGCGGGGCAAACTCCTTCTGGAGAGCGGCAAACCCGGGCAGGCTGTGGACGATCTCGAGTTGGCGCACAAGGTCGATCCAACCTCGCGCAGTGCTCTCTACAACCTGGCCCGTGCTGACGCTGCCATAGGGAAGACGGACGAAGCAAAATCGTTGTTCAAGCAAATGAGCTCACAAACGGAGGACTCCCTGGGTGAGCTGAGCGACCAAAAGGTAAAAAGGGCGCTCAACGGAGAGAATTCGCAGTAGCGTTGTGATTACCTGGGCCGCTCCGCCCCAAAAGGCCGCGATCGCGCACGTTCAATTAGATGAACATCCCTTGACTACCCGTTTGGCAGAGTCTAGTCATGAGGATGGGGGAAGACATGGAGATACCCGTCGAGCAATTTGAGATTTACGCGGATGGGCTGGACCACCCGGAAGACATCGCTTTTGATGGTGACGGCGTGCTGTGGGCTGGTGGAGAGCTGGGTCAGATCTACCGCATCCCGGAGAGGGGCAAAGTCGAAGAAGTTACGAATATCGGCGGCTTTTGTCTTGGCCTCTGCTTTTCTGCGGCGGACGAGTTGTATGTCTGCAATCCAAAACTCGCATCTGTAATCAAGGTCCAGAAGAATGGAAAGTCAGAGTTGTTTGCGGACTCCGCGGGGCAATACAAGCTAAGGACCCCGAATTATGGCGTCTTTGACTCTTCAGGAAACCTCTACATCTCAGATTCCGGAGATTGGGCAAACAGCAACGGATGTATCGTGCGGTTTGATCGCCGCGGCCACGGAGTCGTGTTTTCGGACCTCGCTTATCTGTTTCCCAATGGTTTGGCTCTCAGCGCGGATGAGCGCTCCCTTTTTGTTGCACAGAGTCATCGCGATGATGTTCTCAGAATCGAGATCCACGAGGACGGGCTGGCTGGCGAGCATGAGGTGTACGCTGCCGGCCTGGAGCGGATTCCTGACGGTCTTGCCTTCGATGTCGCGGGCAATCTCTATGTGAGTTGCTATGCGTCAGACAATATCTACCGGGTGTCGTCCGATCGCAAAGTGAGCCTTCTGGCCTATGATCGGGCCGGCACAGCCTTAGCCCGGCCGACGAATATTGCGTTCGGCGGTGATGACCTTTATGTAGCCAACCTGGGCCGCTGGCACATTGCTCGCGCAAAAGTCGGTGTGCGGGGGCAGCCGCTGGCAAACCAGAAGAGATGAAAATGGCGCGGACGAATTATTGAGTGGGTGGCCCAGGTCTCGCTTTTGAGACCTGGGTGTTCCGATAGGACCGATTTCTCAGGAGAAACCCAGGTCTCAAAATCGAGACCTGGGCCACCCACTCAAAGTCTGGAGGTTGCAGTTGCTCTTATGCCGGTTCTTCTACGCTGAGCCGTTGGTTCGCCGCAACCTCGTTTAGTTGTTGCACCGTTCCCGAAGGCCAACGAATGCTCAGCGCTGCTCTGCTATCTGCATCAAGCCCAAAATGTACGGTCAGATCCCTGCTGGAGGCGTAGCCGACCGTACTGGTGACGCAACGAGTCTGCGTTCGACTCCGCGATTTGCAGGTGACCTCGGCCCCGATGGCGGAGCGGTTGCTGCGGGTTCCGCGAAGGCGTAATTGCAGCCAGTTGCGCACGGGGCTTCGGTTCCACCACAGTTCAATGGGTGCGTTCAACGCGGTTACAGCTGCGTCCATTCGGCCATCGTGGTCAAAATCCGCGAAGACAACGCCCCGGTGCAGACCGGTAGGTCCAGATGCCACGTTTGCACTGTCAGATACATCGCTAAACTTGCCGGCGATGTTTTGGAAGATTCGATTAGGTTGTGCGTCCTGAATATCCAGACCGCCGCAGGCGACGAATAGATCCAGCCAACCATCGTTATCCAGGTCGACCAGTTCACAGCCCCAACCGCTCCAGGGACGACTCAAACCCAGCAAGCCCGTCGCCGCGCTTCCGTCTACGAAGATGCCGTCACTACGATTCAGAAAAACTTCGTAAGTCTCATTCTTGAGCCCGGTCATCACCAGGTCTGGCCGCCCATCCCCATCAATGTCGCCAAAATCCGCGCCCATGCCAGAGATGTTGCGGCCATCCCCATTGTAGGCAACGCCTGCTTCCACTCCCACTTCTTCGAAGCTGTGGCCGGTGCCTCGAAGCAGCAGATTACGCGCGTTGTCGTTAGCGACAAAGAGCCCGGAGTGGTGCTCTCCAGCGAAATCGGCCATGGCAATGCCCATTCCCTTGCCAAGCAGATTGGGCAGTCCGTCTTTGTGCGTCACTTCCGTGAAGGTGCCGTTGCCGTTGTTGTGAAAAAGCTGCATCGCCTGTGCCTGGTAGAGATCCGGATGACAGTAAACTCGCGTTTCGGGTGTCATTCCACCGCAGGTGGGATCCGTGCCTGGTTCCCATTGGCAATAGTTTGAGACGAACAGATCGAGCCTTCCATCATTGTCATAGTCAATCCATGCAGCGGCCACTGACCACAACTTACGCTGCGGAGACAGGTTCAGACCCGCGCGCGCGGTTACGTCTGAGAAGGTTCCGTCACCGTTATTGCGATAGAGCTGGTTTCTGTGCACGCCAACCACAAATAGATCTTCATGGCCGTCGTTATCGTAATCGCCTACCGCGACGCCCATGCCGTAACCGCTGCCGGCCAGGCCTGACTTGAGTGTGACGTCGGTGAAAGTTCCATCCCGGTTATTTTTGTAGAGACGATTCCAGTACTCCGGCCCGGTCTTGGTCAGCGACGGCAGAGCAGCCCCGTTGACGCAAAAGATATCGGGCCAGCCATCCCCATCAAAATCGATAACCCCGAGCCCGCCGGGCAGCGTCTCTACCTGATACTTGCGGCCTTGCGCACCGTTGCGAAGCACGAAGTCCAGGCCGTTCGCCGGCGCCCCATGCATCATCCGAATTGAGCCCGGCGCCGGCGCCGCCCATAGCATGCGCCGCGAGCTCACGCAGGACGAAAGGGCAGCGAGGCCAACAAGAAAGTTGCGACGGGTGGTCGTCATGGTTGGCTCTTTGGGGAGTGCTCCTGAAAAGCGTTCGCCAGGCGAATCGCCTCTTGTGCCGCGCTCTTTGCCTCTTGTTCCCGGCCAAGCTTGCGCAGCTGACCGGCGAATAACGCGTGGAGGGCGCCTTTCTCGTCGGGATAACCTGCGGCCAACGCCGGTTCGAGGGAATGCACCGCATCTTGCGGATGATCCGTCTGTGCATAAGCGGTCCCCATCTGCACCCGCGTCCACGGATCCTCGGGTTCCATCTTTTGCAATTGGTCAAGCACTTTGAGCGCTTCTTGATAATCTCGTTGATTCATCGCCACCCGCACTAATAGCTGCAGCGTGGTTTCGCGATTCGGATCTTCGGTGAGAGCCGCATGCCCGGTTTGTTGCGCGTGGTCCAAATCTCCGAAGGCCAAGTATGCTTCTGCGCTCTTCTCCAGCAGGTCGGGATCGTTGGGTCTAAGGCGCAGAGCTTCGCCATACTCAGCGTTCGCCGCCGATGCGTCCCCCTTCATCGATAGCAAAATGTCGCCGCGAATGCGATGGACTGCTACCTCTTTGTTCTGCGCGGCTAATTGTGCGGTGGCGTGCCCCGCCTCTGAGCCGTAGCAAACAATCAGCCAGTAGCCTGCGGCCTCGGCACCGTCTTTGAGGCCTCGTTCGAGCGAGGGAATGGCTTGTGGGCAATTTCCAGTCTGCGCCAAGGCCACTCCACGATGGAACCATAACAACGCTTTATCCGTCTTAGGCGGAGGCACTGCCGCCAATTGTTCCCACCGCTCTTCGGTAAAGAGTGTCTCGGGGTTGGAGGTACCTCGACGTTCGACTGCATCTTTTTTGGCCGGGCAATCGGTAGAGCCTTCGCGGAGACATTGCCAAATGGCCCCATTTACATCCTGCTTGGGAATGAGCGCTCGCGGCCACTCTGCGAGTGCTCGCTGAAGCTCCGCAGGCGAACGGGCACCCAGGGCCTGGAGACGGCTCTCGGCCTCACTCCAATGACCCTGGGCTGCCGCTTTCAGGGCTTCCAGCTTCCAGGTTGAGGAAGCGCGGGGCTGTCGTTCCAGGGCGGTGGTGAGGCTCGTCTCCGCATCGGTGTGCATGCCAATTTCTGCTTGCGCCATCCCGAGCTCTCCCCAGATCCCAACCTGCTGCGGATCCGCAGCCGCAGCTTGCTGCAATAGCTGCTCGCGTGCGGGCGTGCCACTTGGCGTCCCTTGCGCCTGCACCCTGAGCAAAGCCGCTACGCCGCGCGGTGTGCTGCGCAGCCATAAGGCCAACGCCCGAAAGCGATCGACGCAATAATCGGCCCAGCCCACCAATGCATGTTCAGAATCCGGGGACCGCGCCGCCGCCGCCTGGAATGCCTCCGCGGCGAGCGCGAAGTTGCCCCGTGCCTCTTCGGTTTCTCCCAGATATCCTTCAGCCGTTTCGTCGTCAGCGCGCACAGCCGCTGCTATTCTCAGCGGCGCCACGGCGTCAGACGGATGGCCGCTGCGTAGCAGATCTTCTCCGAGGAGGAGGTTAACCAGGTAGTTCTGCGGCGCCAGTTGTTTTGCGCGCAGGAGGATTGGAATGGCGTGTGCATAATCCGCCTGCCTGCTCAGCAACGCTCCATCTTTCAAGAGACCGTCAAGCGAACCCGATTCGGCTTGCTGCGCCACCGCACTCAACGTAAGCAAGCTGATTACGCATCGCAATCCGAAACGCGCCAGCATCGGGTGATCATAGCATCGCGGGCTGCAACGATGGTGCCGTGTGCGAAGGCAACTCGAAGCGGTTAGACCCGTGCCCGGTGGTTGCCACCGCAAAGGCCATTTACTGTATTGTGATGTTTGGCGAAGGAGTCATTGATCTCTCATGACAATCAACAACCGAAACGGTTTGGCCCAGAGCGCTCTCGCTGCCTTCAATCGCCGATCGTTTCTCAAGGCTGGTGCAGCCACCACTGCATTCGAAATGTTCGATCAGTCCAGGCTTGGGGCAAGTAACAAGAGTATTCTTCCCTCTCCCCCAACCTTGTCTTCTCTTGCCAGCGACCCCATCACTCATCTTTTTCGGGACCTTTACAATTCGCCTTCGATCAACAATGAGTGGGGCTACCTGAAAGCGACAAAATCTGTATCCGGCATAACCGCCATGTCATTTCCCCCCTTCGCATGTTGCGGTGTTCCTGAGACCACATTCAGCCCGGGCTACCTGGCGACCTGTGAGATCTTTCTCAACGGCCGGATGCTGATGGGCTACCCACCGCCCGCCACGCAGGTTACCTATACCTGGTATCCGCATCAGTTCGTCCGGGAAGCGATGGCCGATGGTCTGGAATTCACAACCCATACGTTCATGCCCAGCAGGCAGCGTGTGGCAGCACAATCTGTTGTGGTGAAAAACCCTGGAAAGGGCAGCCGCGCCATCACCCTGGGCTTCGATTTGCGCGCCGGTGTAATCAAGAAGACGGACGCATGGTTTGTCGGCTCACCGGCGGAGATCGACAACCGGATTACGACGATGCTACCTCGAGGCTGCCTGATCTTTGAGGCGCAACACAGCCACGCCGTGTCGGTACAGGGTCTCCTACCCAAGCCCGATCGCGTCGAAGGATCGAGAATGTTGACGTTGGGCTTGACCCTGAGTCCTGGAGAGTCTCGCGAGATCCATTACGTAAACGCCATTGCTGAAGACAGGACCGCGGCTCTGGCGCTCTATGACCAAGTGCAATCGAATTTTTCTGCAATACAGGAGGAAAGGGAGCAGATAACCGCTGGACTGTTGCGCAGTGCTTTCACCCCGGGAAATTCGGAATTCTCTGGTCACCTTCCTCAACTGCTTACGGAAGATGAGTCGCTGTGGAAGCTTTATCATGCTGGTTTTACCAACCTGCTCTTTGCGCGCCGTAGTTCCCCGGATTCGGCATACGGCAGCACCTACCTGACCCTGGGGGGACGCTCTTTACCATCGTTGAGTTTTCCCTGGGATACTTCGCTCACCTCGCTCAGTCTTGCCTTGCTCGATCCCGATGCCCTGCGCACGCTCATAGAAGTCTGGTTTCTGCAGGATATGCATGCTCACCTGGCGACCGACTACGTGACCGGCCATGCCGTGGGTCCCTGGTATGCGGTAAATGACATGGCGATTGTTCGATGCGCTGAAAATTATCTGCGTGTCACCGGGGATTTCGCGTGGCTAAAGAAATCGATTGGCGATAAGAGTTGCCTGGAACATCTGACCATCCACGCCCTCTATTGGAAAACCCTGGACAAACAGGGAAGTGGGCTCGCCGATTATGGCCAGATGGAGAACAATCTCGAGGTCGTCAGCACCTACATCCACCAGGTCGCGGGCATGAACGCCGGCAATGTCTCCAGCATGCGCTTTGTCGCCGCGTTGCTTGACCGGGCAGCCGACTCGACGCGAGCCCAACAACTCCGCCTGGAGGCATCGGACTTAGCCAAGCGGATCAACCGTCTGCTCTACGTAACGGGCAAGGGATATTGGAGGGCACGCCAGCCCGACGGAAGTTCTATCGAGGTCCGCCACTGCTACGATCTGCTCGCTGTTCTGGACAACATGTTCGAAGATCTGGACGACCAGCAGAAGCAGGAGATGAGCCGCTTCTTCTGGTCTGAGCTGCACAGCTCCGCCTGGATGCAGTCGCTCTCATCGAGTGACGTGGACGCAACCTGGAACATTCGTCCCGACCATAGCTCGATCGGCGCATACACGGCGTGGCCACCGATGACCGCCAAGGGGCTATACAAGATCGATTCGACGAAGGATGTAAGCGGTTGGGTGAAGCAGTTGGCCCGGGCCGGCAACCAGGGCCCGTTCGGCCAGGCACATATTATTGAAACAATCTTTCCCAGGGAAAAGAGCGGCGCCTTCAAGTCTCCGGACGACGCGCCCTATTACAATGACTGGTCCTGCGTTTCAGGGGGCAGCTTTGTCGACCTGGTCATCGACTCGATCTTCGGCGTCGATCTAACGCTGTACGACAGTATTAAGGTAACGTCGCGCTTGTCTGATTTCGATGCCGGCGCCAGGTTAACGAATTTGAAGTACCAGGGGAAAAACTACACCGTCTCGCGGGAAGGCGCCCGCCCCAGCTAATGGATCCTGTCGTACGGGCAATTTAGAGGAGAAAGAGTTGTCCATGACCACTGAGAGCTCAAAAGCCGATCTTCGCAGAGAATCGATACACTCTGGTGCCGGAGAAGAAACTTCGGCCGGCCCAGGTGTTTCGTTTCGTGAATTCGTCAGCGCCGGCTGTAACGCCAAAGGCTTCAGCACGGGCACGGCAACCTTCCAGCCCGGATCTTTGCTTGCCTACCATAAGCATCCTTTCTGTGAGACGCTCACGATCCTGGGTGGTGTGGCAGAGGTGAAGGTAGAAGGACGCTGCTATCGGCTCCAGCAGTTTGATTGCATTTGTCTGCCCGCAGGGGTGGCTCACGAAGTGACGAGTGGTTCGCACGAATCTCCTACGGTGCTCCTATGGGCATGCGCGTCCTCGCTGCCATCGCAGAAAGAAGTGAAGCAGGGTTTTTGTGTCCAGGATCGCGGGTTGGCAAATCCTGGGAAAGACGATCCTGAGTCCATCGTTCGCTTCGCCGAAGCCGAAGTATATGAGCTATCGCCAGGAGCCGAATTTCGCGATCTCTTCGCGGGCAGACTTGGCTCGGTCGGAATCTGCGGCGGATACGGAAGGTTTCAACCGGGCAGGTCGCTGCCTTGCCATGTCCATGAATTCGACGAATCCATCACAATTGTTGAAGGTGAAGCACTGTGCCTGGTGCAAGGCAGCCGTTACCCTGTCAGCGGATACGATACTGCGTTTGTTCCCGAGGGGAGACCTCATCGTTTTCTGAACCAATCGACCGCTCCCATGGCTATGGTTTGGGTTTATGCAGGCAGTGAACCTGGGCGGACTCTGGTAGAACCCGAGTACTGTGACGGGAGCCTTGCATGGCCGCAGGATGCCGCCGCCGTCTAGACGAAGCTGTAAACATGCGGAAAAGAAACCGCAGGTCCCTCCACTACTCTCCCGGGAAACGCCGCCCTCCCCTTTGTCATCTCGACCGCATCGGAGGGACCTGCGGTTTCTCAATCCCTTGACCTTTGCTCCGGGCCGTAACGGCTCTCCCCTTTGTCATCTCGACCGAAGCGCAGCGTAGTTGAGAGATCTCTGTGTGGATGCTCTTCCTTGGAAATGTTTTCGACAGAGGAAACATGGACCTGCGGCCACCTAAGAAGATGAAAATGACGCGCCCGAATATTACGTGGGTGGCCCAGGTCTCGATTTTGAGACCTGGGTCTTCCGGTCAGGACCGTTGCGAGGAGAAACCCAGGGGCCACCCACTCAAAGTATGGAGTTTGCATCATTTTCGACAGAGGAATCATGGGCCTTCGGAGCCTGCGTGAGAACTCGATTTACAAACTGAGTCCCGAAGGGACGGCTGAGAGTAGCCCAGGACGCTAGTCCTGGGTAGAGATGACATCCGGGAACAGTCCCGCCAGGGACGGCTGAGAAAATCACAGGACGCCAGTCCTGGGATTGCTAAGGGATTGACGACTCTACGTGAGAACTCAATCCGCCCAGGACTGGAATCCTGGGACATTCTCAGCCGTCCCTGCGGGACTGTTCGTGGCTCTTGCCTAACCCAGGACTAGCGTCCTGGGCTACTCTCAGCC
>Ga0182015_10005423_pt1 | contig 13269 bp, 6 predicted proteins | sample 712P3MmetaG_FD_120478 | JGI IMG/M metagenome (GOLD analysis project Ga0182015, IMG submission 120478) | Permafrost microbial communities from Stordalen Mire, Sweden - 712P3M metaG | ecosystem: Environmental > Terrestrial > Soil > Wetlands > Permafrost | place: Sweden: Stordalen | collected...
GGCAATCGACGGAGATATCTGCAGGTGCAGCGTGTGCGCAGCGGCATCGGTGTTGGCGGGAAAGTCGATCGGGGTGCTGCTTTGTCCGTTCTCCGCGATGACCCCGGACGCGTTGATGTCACGCGGAACACCGACCGGCTCGACCGGGAAGGTGAGCTCCAGCGCATCGGATTCCTCATTAGTAAGGGCCTTGGCGAGAAGACGAGCGGCGCCGATGTGCGATGCCTTGACCCGCCAGAGCACGGTACCTTCGCCCTTGTTGGGCACATTGACCGTTTGCGGGGCGCCGGAGACAAGATCGAGCCCTCCAATTTCCAAAGACAGCTGCACTTGCTTGGCCTGGTCCAGGTAGTTGTGAACGATCACGGGAATCGTGACTTCATCCCCCTGGCGCAGGAAGCGGGGCGTGCCCATGCGCACGATGATGTTCTTGCGCACCAGCACACGGTTGATGGCCGAGCCGGCCTTGGAATCGAGGGTGATGGCGTGTACCGTGGTCCGCCAGGTGGTAAGCGAATCCGGGAAGGTGAGAGTTACGTGGGCGTGACCGGTGGCGTCGGTATGGACCGACGGCGACCAGTAAGCCGTATCCGGAAAGGCTTTGCGCACGCGCGGTTGCACCACATCGTTGCCGGGCTTCACCTGGGCAAGCTGCGGCCGGTAACGTGATGCCCGCTCGGCCAGCTGCGGAGACTTGAGTCCCGCCCTGCCGCTGAAGTAATACTGCAGCGACGAATCGAACGCGGCAAAAACGTAGCGGTCGGGGTAGAGCCTCCTGACCATGTCGCCGCTGCTGTCTGGGTAGAGGGAGTAGATGGCTTCATCGACCACGCCGAAGCTGAAATCGGAGCTGACCGGCTTACCCTGCCAGTCGCGGGCAAAGACATCATAGGATGCCGTCTGCTGCGGCTGAAAGACCTGCTTGGCCGGGGTGATATCGATCTGCAACTGCTCTTGTACGGGAGGAACTTTGATGGATTGGTTCGCCTGGTAGAGCTGGTCGTTGCGAATAAAGGCGACAGACACTTCGAGGTTGGGCTGCGCGTCCGCGGTGATGGGCAGGTCGAAGGTCAGAGATTTGCCCGGGGAGAAGAGGACCTTGCGGAACTCCACCGAGTAGCCGGTGGCGAGCACCAGGGCGTGGAAGCTGTCGACATTGGCGAGGATGCTCAGGTGGGCCGTATCTCCCGGGGCATAACTCTTCTTGTCGGCAACGATCCGTACCGCCTGGGACTGGCCTCCCCATCCCTCCTCATTGCCGCCCATCACCCACAGATAGGTGGAGGCGGCGACAACGCGCTGCTCGGGCGTCGTTGCACTCGCCTCCACCTCGACACTGCCGGCGGTCTGGACCGGGATCGCGCCCTGGCCGCGGCCGTCGGCGCCGGTGGTCACGTCGGTGGTGGCTCCGTGCGTGGTCTGGACTTTGCCATTCGCATACTTGTGCGTCAACAGCTGGAGGTGCACCTGTGTTTGTACGGGATGGTTATCGTAGTCCACCGCGGTTACGTTAAAGAGCGCGGTCTCTCCGGCGCGAATGGCGTAGCTGACCGGCTCAACCTGGATGCGGAAGGTTCCGCGCGTGGCGAGAAAGTGCCCGCGGCCGGTGATCTCCCGGTTGGCCTGGTCGGTGACGGCGGCTTCGACGGTGTAGTCCTGATCGGTGGGCCTGGTTTGATTGGCGATGTACTGCGTAGGCACGCTGATGGTCAGCTTGCCATTGGCATCGAGCTTGCCGGTCTGCTCCGATTGCTGGGCGGCATCGTAGCCGAGCGCGTCATCTCCGCCTTCGCCGGCGTCCATGCCCGGTCCGTCGTCGCCGCCGGCGTCCTGATCCCACCAATAATGCGGTGAGTGGTAGACGCGGTACTTCACCTGGGCATTGGCGACCGGTTCGCCGAAGAAGTAGCGGGCGTCGATCACCACCGGCATGATTTCGCCCTGCAGCAGGCGCTGTTTGGCGGCACTGACGCGCACCTGGTACTCCGGCTTTCTGTAGTCCTCCACGCGGAACGTGCCGGTGCCCGCGTCGGCATCCGGATCGTCGGAAGGGGGGCCGTTGCGCAAGCGGATGTTGTAGTAGCCGAGGGTTGCAGTCGCTGGAAGGGTTAGGTCGCCGGTCACGCTACCGGCCGGCGAAACTGGCATGTCCTTGTCGAGCAGGGCATGGTCATCCTGGTCGGCGATGGTGACGTGAATGGCAGTGAGCTTGGGCAGGGCGAGATTGGGCAGTTCCAGGTGATTCTGCACCCGGGCGCGCAGAATCGCCTTCCAGTGCACGATGTGGCTGGGGCGGTAGACTGGCCGGTCGGTGTAGATATAGGAGGACCAGCGGCCGCCCTGCCATCCACTCAGCGCATAGCCGCCCGGAGTGACCGCGGCCACATCATTGCCCGAGGAGGCCAGCACCCAGAAGTTGTCCGGCGCCGGCTTGGGCGCGGTCATATGCAGGTCGGCAAGCCCGTCGGCGTCGGTGGTCCCGCTGGCTTGCTGCTGCTGGCCGAGGCCCGCGCTTACTTGCACGCCGGCGATCCCCGCGCCGGAGACGCGGTCGACGCAGTAGGCCAGCACGCCGCCGCCCGCGGTGCGCGTGACCATTGCCATGCGGCTGACCATGAGCAGGGTGTACGCCTTGAAGTGGCCGTCCGTGGCTTCGATCAGGTAGAGGCCGGAGGGCAAGGGGTCAATCGGCAGTTCCTGCGAGTCGGAGACGTAGGTCGGCGGCAGTTCCTGGCGCCATCGGGCGACGAGCTGGCGATCGTTCAACAGGGGGATCTGCGCGAATTGCGCCACGCCGACGATGCGGCTGCGGCGAGCCAGGCTGGCCTGCCGGGCGCGCAGGCGATCGCGATTTTCCATCGTGAACTGGCCGCGGAAAAAACGGCGGACTACGAACCAGAGATGGTGCTTCCAATCGTGGAAGCGCTCCAGCCAGGTTCTTTCGTCGATGCGTTCTTTGCCGGCAAAGGGGGTTCCGTTATCGAAACTGTGCAGGTCGGGGAGGCCGCTGAGGAATTTGCGCGGATGCTGCACGCGGTAGATGCGGAATTCCAGCTCGTCGACATTTTGCGCGTAGAGGTGAATGGTGGGCTTCTCGGTGGGAGCGAAGCTGCGGTTGGTGCTGAGGTTGAACGAGACCGGCCGGGCGGCCAGCGAGGCCGTGGGATACAGCAGCGCGAGCATCAGGAGCGCCAGCGGGAACCCAGCCCGGGAGGGCACGCTCACTCGCCTTCGCGCAGAATGTTCCACCGGTAGACTCCGAGAAAGTTTGCGTTTTCCTGAAGCGGGCGCCAGCGCGCGTCCGGATGGTGCAACAAATCCGTAACCAGCAGCCGCCGCATTTCGCCTTTGCCGTGATGAATGGGTCCGGTGTGATAGACGACCCAGCTGCCCTTCTCCCCGCAGACGATCATCGAGTGGTAAGGGGAGTGGTAATGAGTAGCGCCCGGGACATCATACGGTGAGTCCTGGTCGAGCTGGCGATAAAAAATCAGATCGCCGGGGCGGGCTTGGCGGAGGTCGCGTCCGACGAGGTACGTGTTGTGCTGCATGAGCGTTCGCGCGTCGGCGAATTGAGCGAAGCTGCCGTTGTCGATGTCTCCGGGAAGAAATGGGCCGGGGCGGACGCGGAAGAGGTTTGCGCCGAGGGGCGTCTGCGGGTACACGTACTGCCGGATCGACGGCACGGACGAGAGAGACTCGAAGGGATGGCCGGCCAGCCAGGCTTCGTTGTGCGCGTGCAGCGCTTCGCGGTAGGCAAAGCGGAGCAGGGCGGCGCAATCATCGATCTCGGTGGGTAGTTTGGGCTGTTCGGCCTGAGCCTCTGCAATCGCGGTAAACCAGTTGCGAAAGGCTTGGCGGTCCTGCGAGGTGTGGAGACGGAGGAAGTCGGGAGTTCCGTCGCCGTAGCTGTCGCTGGAGTCGAAGACGAAGGTGACTGGAACGCTCAGGCTGCGATGGCGCCAGAAGAGGTGCAGTTGCGCGTGGCCGGGAGTTACGGGGGATCGCAGAAGACCGTCGAGGATGGTGTGGCCGGACGGGTCTTTCGATTCAAGCAGGCGCAACGCGGGCCCGGGGCTGGCTGGGTCTTGCGTCACGGTGCCGTCAAGGCCAAGCCACGACGCGGCCGGGCGGATCCGGAACGCGAGGTGTTCCGCGCCATCGGCCGGAAGCGTGACCTGGTGAGGGTCGATGTTGAGGCGCTCACTTCGCCAGATGAGCGCCATGCAGACGGCCATCGTGCCGAGAGCGACGGCCGTATAGGCGAGCCATCTGCCGCGCCGGGTTCCTTCAGTGGCTGTCAATCTGCATGACCTTTTCTATGGAGTACGTGGGTGGAGAAAAGAAACTGCAGATCCCTCCACTCCCCCGGATTTCCTGTTGAGCGCGATGGGTTCCACAAAGTTCATGCGGCTTTCCTTGATGAAAGCCGCACACGAGGTCATCTTTGGCGCCGCGTGGTAGGAAATCCGGGTCCGGTCGGGATGACAAAGGGTAGCGACAAGTGTCAAGACGTTTGGGTCACCCGATCGGCATAACAAACCACAAGGTCCGGAACCAATCTACGATTTGTCATCCCGACCGGAGCGAACCCGGATTTCCTGCTGCGCTGCCGTAGACAGGGCCACGTGTGCGGCTTTCCGTAAAGAAAGCCGCATAAAGCTCGCGGAACCCACTAAATTCAACAGGAAATCCGGGGTAGCGCAGTGGAGGGATCTGCAGTTTCTCTCTTCTTCAACCTGGTTATCCCTCTTATTACTTCCCTGCCCCGGATGGCGCCTTCATCAGGTCTACGAACAGCTTGCTGAACCGTGCCAGGTCCAAATCGACCTGGGCGTGCACCAGCTGCAGATCAGTGTCAGGTTTAAAGGGTGCGGTCCAGGTGAGTGTATCGCCATAGCTGGGACCGTGGCTGAGGTCAACATCCATGTAGAGCAAGCGCTCCCCGGTGATGATGGCGGGGTCCAACCAGGCGGAGGCGGCGAGCTCATCCCACAGGTAGTAGCGGTCCTGGGAGAAACGGGCGATGTAATGCGCGGCCGGGCTCTGTGATTGCGCGATCTCATCGAGCATCTGCTGGGTGAACGGCGCCTTGATGGACACATCGACTGTGGTCACGTCGACGCGCGGCCAATGGGCGCGAAGGACGATGTGCGCCGATTCAGGATCGAACCAGAAGTTGAACTCGTGGCGCGGGCTCGAAGCAAATTCCGGATCGGCGGTCTGCGGATTAAGGCTTCCGCCCATGAGAAAAATGCCCCGCGTCAACTCGGCGAAATGGGGATCGATGGCCAGGGCGAGAGCAATGTTGGTGAGCGGGCCCAGGGCGCAGATGGTCACCTGGTGAGGATGGGCATGCACCTGCGCGATGAGAAAGTGGGCGGCATCCTGGTCGAGCGGGAGAGTGTGCGGAGCCCCTTCGGGGAGCGGCGCCACATAATAGGGATCGTGGCTGCGCGACGGGTCGGGCTTCTGGTTGGCCTGCTGGTCGAGGCTCATCGGTCCGTCTCCCCATGCGCCGAGCCAGCCGACCTTGCCTACGAGTGGAGTGGCGAGGCGGGTCCACTGCTGCGTGCGCACGAGAGGAAAGACGGCGCCGGGAACCACCGGCACGTCGCTTCTGCCGATCAGCTCGAGCATGCGCAGCGTATGCTGCACTTCCTCATCGCGCCAGGCATTGCCGGTCACCACGGTAATGCCGAGCACGTCGACGTCAGGCGACTGCAACAGCACCATCATCGCCATCTGGTTGGATCCGCCGGGACCGGAACCATCCTGGTCGATGAGCACAAGACGTTTCTGCGCAAGGGCCGATGGGAGAAGAGCCAGCAATAGCAGTGCAGTCAAGACAGGCTTCATGGCTCAATATTGTTGCATGCCCGGCGGACGCGCTTACGCCAAACTATCGGACCAGGCAGGGCCGCTTGGGATGGAAGGTCCAGCCGGGCACAAGAAACTGCATTGGCTTTCGATCGTCGCGGTCTCCCAGGCCGACCTTTTCGTAAAGCGCACGCGCAGCCTCGATGCGTTCCCAGTCGACCTCAATGCCGAGGCCGGGAAGGCTGGGGAGTTCGATCTGGCCGTTCACGATCTGCAACGGCTCTTTGGTCAGGCGCTGTCCGTCCTGCCAGATCCAATGCGTATCGATTGCTGTTACCTTTCCCGGAGCAGCGGCTGCCACATGGGTGAACATGGCCAGCGAGATGTCGAAGTGATTGTTGGAGTGCGATCCCCAGGTGAGCCCCCAGTCGCGGCAGAACTGCGCCACACGCACCGAACCCTGCATGGTCCAGAAATGCGGATCGGCCAAGGGAATGTCGATGGCGCCCAATTGCACCGCATGTTTTAGCTCGCGCCAGTCGGTCGCAACCATGTTGGTCGCGGTGGGCAGGCCGGTGGCGCGGCGGAACTCCGCCATGATCTCCCTGCCGGAGTAGCCGTGCTCCGCCCCACATGGGTCTTCCGCGTAAGCAAGGACGTGGTGTTGGTTGCGGCAGAGGTCCACTGCTTCCTCGAGAGACCAGGCGCCATTGGGATCAAGGGTGATGCGCGCGTTGGGAAAGCGTTCCGCGAGCGCGGTCACGGCCTCCATCTCCCGCGGCCCGGCGAGCACTCCGCCCTTGAGCTTGAAGTCGGCAAAGCCGTATCGCGCGTGGGCGGCCTCAGCCAGGGCCAGCACGGCATTGCTGGTAAGCGCCTCTTCATGCCGGAGACGCAACCATGGATCGGAGGCGTCGGGTTCACTCGCATAGGGCAGGTCCGTCTTCCGCCTGTCACCGACGAAGAACAGGTAGCCCAGCACCGGGACACTCGACCTCTGCCGGCCTTCGCCGAGCAGCCCAGCCATGGGAACGCCGAGGAATTGGCCCAGCAGGTCGAGCAGCGCGCACTCGACAGCAGTGACCGCATGCACCGTGGTGCGCATATCGAAGGTCTGAACACCTCGCCCGGCGGCGTCGCGATCGGCAAAGCGTTGCCGCATCCGCTGCAAGATCTCGTTGTAGGAAGCGATCGCCCGGCCAACGATTGCAGAGCTGGCCTCTTCGAGAACCTGGCGAATCTTTTCGCCGCCTGGAACCTCGCCGGCGCCGGTGTGGCCGGCATTGTCGGTAAGGACGACGATATTTCGGGTGAAGAACGGCGCGTGGGCTCCGCTCAGGTTCAGCAACATGCTGTCATGGCCCGCAACTGGAATCACCCTCATGCTGGTCACGCGAGGAGATGACCCGTTGGCCGCGCCTATGGTCTCTGGAGCGGATTTCCTGTGCATCAACGAAAGTATCGCAGAGCGGCCTACACCCTGCGGGAGAAAGCCTAAGCGAACGTGGAGAAAAGAAACTGCAGATCCCTCCACTGCGCTGCGCTCCGGTCGGGATGACAAAGTTTAGAGACGGGTACTTCCAGCGAATGGATCAGTCTGTCCGTGTCACAAAGTGTGAACTGCTCAACCAATTCACACTTTGTCATCCCGACCGGAGCGCAGCGCAGTGGAGGGATCTGCAGTTCCCGCTTCAGGCCGCAACGAATATCCACCTACAAGATAGATGCGTTAGGAAGCCAGGCATTCCGCCGCAGCGATTTCCTCAGCGCGCGATCTGCCGGCGGATGCCGCTGAAAAGGTTGAGGAAGTTGCGTGGCTCCTGAGCAGCGAAGAGGCACTCTGCGGCGTTAGCGGCCGGGCCAGGAGAAAGCCTTGCACCATTTCGCATCCGATCTCGCGTAGTTGCTCTAACTGCGTCTCTGTCTCCAGCCCTTCGGCTACGGTCTTCAACCCCAGTTGCTGCGCCAGGGCCTTGATCGTGCGCACCGTCGACAGGTTGGCAGCCGAGCCGTCGAGACGATGAATGAACGAGCGATCGATTTTGAGCGTGTCCAGGGGCAGCTCATGAAGGTAGCTGAAGGTCGAGTTGCCGGTGCCGAAGTCGTCGATGGCAATGCCGATGCCCAAATCGCGCAGTTGCTGCAGCTTGGCGGCTGCTCCTCTAAGGTCGGAGATGATCCAGCTTTCCGTAATCTCAAGCTCCAGGCGCTCGGCTGCCAGACCGCTGCGTTCCAGCGTTTCCGCTATTTTGGAACTAAAGTCGGGACGTTCCAACTGCACGCCGGAGACGTTAGCGAATATCTTGACGGCGGGCACCGCGGCGGCCTGCCACTCCATCGCCTGACGGCACACCTCCTCAATGACCCAATCGCCTATAGGAACGATCAGGCCGGTTTCTTCTGCGATGGGAATAAATTGTAGAGGGCTGATGTGGCCCCACTTCGGATGCTTCCAGCGCAACAATGCTTCAACGCCCATGATCTCTTTGTTCATGGTGTAAATCGGCTGGTAAGCAATGCGGAATTGAGCCTGGGTGATGGCGGTGACCAACGCCTCTACCATTTCCGCCGCCCGCCGGCTCTCCTGTCCCAAAGCCGGTGAGTAGACGAGTTCCTGGCCTCCGCCAGCGCGTTTCGCAGCCTGCAGCGCCATATCCGCGTTGCGCAACAATAAACCTGGTGTATCCCCGTGATCGGGATAGATGCTGATGCCAATGCTGGCGGTTATGGTCAGGGAACGGCCATCCACTAGAATGGGCGCGCTCAACTCCTGAAGGAGCCGGCCACAAATCCTAACCGCATCCGATGCTTCGCCAACATCCCGCAGGGCCAGGATGAACTCATCGCCGCCATGGCGGGCCAGGGTGTCAATCTCTCGAACGGATGTACGCAGCCTCTCGCTGACCGCCTTGAAATAAACATCTCCAAATTCGTGTCCCAGGCTGTCGTTGATTTGCTTAAATCGATCGAGGTCGATGCAACAAACTGCAACCAGTGTGCCCTGCCGCCTGGCTATTACCATCGCCTGCTTCAACCGGTCCTCGAGTAAGAACCGGTTGGGTAGCCCGGTTAACCGGTCATATTGCGACCGGTGGACGACTTCGTCATGAAGCTGTCGATGTTCGATGGCCAAGCGCGCAAGTGCGCAGACGCTCTGAATCGTTTCCCGGGTCCTGTCGTCCAGGAAGCTCTTTTGATGATGGAAGACTGCGACCTTACCTCTCGCTTCTCCGGAACCGGAGATCAGCGGCGACGCCAGGCAGAGCTTAACACCGGACTCCAATATCTCCCGAAACACGGGCGAGTTACAGGCCGGGTCATCGCGTGACCCGGAAAACACCGTTCCGCCCGAATTCCTGGACTCGTCCGCATCCGCCTTGGCAGGAGGCCGCGGGCTGACAACCCGGGGTAGCCGTTTCGGCAATCCCGCCTCGGCTGCAAGGCGGAAAGGCTCTCCAGAGCCCAAAAAGATAGCAATCGAGTTACCGGGATACAGTGCCACGAAAGCATCCGCAAGCATCTGCATTGTCGATGGCAGAGAATGATGGCCAAGAATGGCCGCCAATATCTCGTTCCTGCTCTGCACCCACTGCTCTTTGCGCCGTCTTAGCGAGATGTCTCGAAAAACGACAACCGTTCCCAGCAACTTACCGTGGCGCAGGATCGAGGTGCCGGTGTAGGCCACGGGAAAGCTGCTGCCATCTTTGCGCCAAAGAACCGCGTCTTCACCGCGTCGCACGGCGCCAATCTGCAGCGCGCCAAACAGCGCGGACGATTCCGGGGCTGAAGGAGTACCTTCCGGCTGGAGAGGGCGCACGAAAGCAAGGTGCGGCTTGCCGATGAGTTCCTCCGCGGTCCACCCTGTCATTCTCGCCGCTGCTGGATTGATAAAGGTCGTTAATCCGTTGACATCGGTTCCGTAAATGCCGTCCGCGGTTGACTCCAGCAGCAGCCGGTTCAGCTCATCCATGCGACTCCAAGCCTCAAAGGCATCCTGCGTGATCGCTGTCTTGTCGGCGGCCTGGGCAAGCTTCGGGGATCTATCCGCAACGGCTTCGTCCGCAATCTCCTGGCGTCCAGAGCTCGCGACCGGGGGGATCGCATTGCTATCCATGAGGGGATCATCGTCACGCAGGATGCGGACTTTAGAGCGGTTTGCTAGTTAATGTGCCGCGGTAAGGATGGTGAGGTGCGGTCCCGGCCAGCCGGGACCACGAAAACATCTTTCGTGCCGGTCTGCAGTGAAACCGCTCTAAAGCATTATCAGGGTTACTGGTGTCTAGCGGTGCTTCCTGGCCGGCACGAACTTCTTCGCCGGTTGCGACTTCTTCGCCGGTTCGGATTTCTTATGGGTCTTGGCCGTTGCTTTCGGCGCTGCCTTCTTGGCGGCGGCCTTGCCATGCGGCGCCGGCTTGACAGCGGCTCCCCGCGCCGGCTTGACAGGGGCTCCCCGCGCCGTCTTGGCCGCGACCGCTTTGGCCGCAGCCGCTTTGGCCGGAGCTGCCTTGGCCGGCGCCGCTTTAGCCGCAGCCGTTTTGATCGGGACCGATTTCTTGCCGGCTGGCCCGGCTGGCGTTGGTCCGTGGGAAGATCCGTGGGAACGGTCTGGCGCCGGGGCCGGAGGCTTACCTGGCTTGGCCATGACATGGACCTTGGCCGTCTTGCTGGGCGCCACCAGGTGCGGCGCGGCATTTTGCGCGGCCTTGACAGGAGGCGGGGCCGAAGCTGGGCTGGTCTTTGCCACGGGAGCTCCCGGCTTTTGTGAGCCGGGCGCCTTCGCTTCCCCCTCGCTCGCGTCGCTACCCGCTTTCTTCGCCACCGCCACGATCTTCTTCGGTGCCGGAGGCAGGCTGACCTGGGAATCGCCGTCTTCCTCCTCCACCACGTCGGCCACCTCTTCCTCATCCAGTTCCGGGGGCTCGTCGTCGAATGCGGCTTCAGCCGCGACTTTGTTCTTCGCTTCCCCGCCTTTCCTCGACCCGCGCGTACGCCGTACGGTTACAGGAGGTGGAGGCGCAGGCGGAGAATAGGGTTCCAGAAAGACACGCAGTTGCTCGTCGGTCTCCAGTTTGCTGTCGATGACGCCAAGGAACAGCCGGGAGATCATCTCGTCATAACGCGCGATCTCGGGGGTTATGCGCAACTCCTGGAATAAAGCGTGCGGGACCTTTTGACGCGCCTCCGGCCAAACGGTAAAGAAGTTCTTGTACTTGGCCTGGATCACCGGAGACTTGGAGGTCAAGCCTAGCCACAGGACGGCTTGCGGGTCGGCCGAAGTAAATAGCTTCCAGGTGGCCGAGGGTGTGGCCGCCTCCTTGCCGCTGAGCTGTTTGTTCAGTTCCTTGGCTGCGTTGTCCAGATTGTTCCATTCCTCGACAAAGCCGGGACGAACAAACAGACTCTTCAAGGCGACGAGATCTTTGTGGGCCAGCTTTGCTGTAAGAAACTGGATCGAAGCTGCTGATGTATCAGGGCTTACACCCTGCATCTGCAATTGGGTCGCGAGCCGGCGCATTTCCTCGAGCGCGGTTGCATCGGCTGAGGCCGTGGTCCAGGCGGGAAATAACTGGTGCATCCAGCCTTCCGCCTCCATGGCGCCAAGAACGCGCAAACCGTCTTCCTCATGGCCGATCTCTTCCAGTTCGTATCCCCGGTGATAGGCGGAGAGAGCCTCGATGGCGTTCTCTTCTTTGGCATTCTGGAATCGTGTCCGGGTGCGTTCATCCAGCTCCCATCCAAGCCGCGCCACCAGGCGCGTGGCCCGGAGCAAGCGCGATGGCTCCTCAATAAAACCATAGTTACTTACCAATCGCAGCATGCGGGCTTCTATGTCCGCGACGCCGTTGAGGGGGTCCATCAGCAGCCCGTATGAATGCTCATTGAGCGACAGGGCCATGGCGTTGGCGGTGAAGTCGCGGCGGCGGAGATCGTCCAGAATCGTATCCCAGTGATACACGGGTTTGCCCGGCTTGGGGTATTCCTCGCGGCGAGCGCTGGAAACCTCAACCGTGACACCGACCGGGAAACGGAAAAACAAAGTCCGTGAAGGCTCATATTCGCCCCACAGCTTGCCTCCCGCTTTCTCCAATGTTTTCTTTAATTTAAGGGCGTTTCCCTGAACTGTAACATCGAGATCGAGGACCGGAGAACCGCTGGTGAGGTCGCGAACTGCTCCGCCCACCAGGAAGACCGTCATCCCGGCCTCACGCGCTGCCTCGCGAATGTGCCTGAGGGCGTTTTGCTGATGTATTGACAGCCGGTTTTTGAGGAGATAAATATAGTCGGGCATGCCTTACGTTCAGCTCCACCCGCCACTGAGATGGCGGTTAACATTCGCCATGTGAACAGCTTAGCGGCTTTTCTGCGCTATGAGCAAATACCTAAGTTAGCATACTGGTGATGCGCTTGGCTACAGGGGTTGCACAGTCTCCGCTGCGCTTGTTTGCACGATTCCCGGTGCGCTTGCGGGAGGCTCATGCGACAATCCAGGTGGTTTAACGCATTTTTACTATTACTCTGAGTTGGAAATGTTGGCTAAGTGCGGCCATTCGTCGGCGGAATGGCCGCGTTCAGGCCAGTTTCCGCGCTAACACCAATAGTAAAAATGGTTTAGCGCTGTTTCACGATTGCCCTGTCCAAGCCGGTCACAAGCGAACGGGCTTTTCCCGGTGAAAGGCCCGCGATCTTCACCGGCCATCCCCATCGTGAACAGCTCTGTACCGCTCGGCCGCCGGAGGCGTGACCCATGCCAGTCAGCCGTAAGAAGGTCATAGTACGAAAGTTGAGCCGCGACTGGCTCTCGGGCTATCTTCCTCCGTCCGCCTTCGTTTTGCATGAACAGGCAGAAATGCTTGACCTCGCCGGCAAGATTATCTCCGTTTCGATGTTGGAAGTGAAATGGATCTGCTTCGTCCGCGACTTCCAATCCGGTGATGCCAATCAACCCGAGCGTCTGCTGCGCAAAACCTTCGTCACCCGCCCCCGCAGCCAGGGATTGTGGGTTAGGGCGCGACTCAAGGACAACGACTTGATCGAGGGACTGGCTCAGAATGATCTGACTATGCTAGATGGGGAGGGACTGTTCCTTACTCCCCCCGATACCCGGTCGAATACCCAGCGGATTTTTCTGCCTCGTCAGGCGGTGACGGAGCTGGAGGTGCTGGCAGTGATAAGGACGGGATCCCGCCGAGGCGCTCCCGACGCAGTGCAGGAGAGTCTCTTCGAGCAGAATTCGCCCTGAGGACTCCGGTACAATCCCCGCATGAAGCTTGCCGAGCTCGCCCGCGTGTTGGGCGCCACCTGCCATGGCGACCAGGACCAGGAAATTACCGGGGTCGAGGGGATTGAACAGGCTGGTCCCGGCCAGCTCACCTTTGTGGCGAATCCGAAGTACACGCCGTTTGCCCGCACCACCAAGGCCGCGGCGGTCCTGGTGACCGAAGACTTTGA
>Ga0182015_10005424_pt1 | contig 13265 bp, 9 predicted proteins | sample 712P3MmetaG_FD_120478 | JGI IMG/M metagenome (GOLD analysis project Ga0182015, IMG submission 120478) | Permafrost microbial communities from Stordalen Mire, Sweden - 712P3M metaG | ecosystem: Environmental > Terrestrial > Soil > Wetlands > Permafrost | place: Sweden: Stordalen | collected...
AGCTTTGTGCCGACTGCAGCTGCTCCTTGCTGCGGTTGAGCGTCAACCGGTCATTGTCGGTCTTGAGGTCGTTGAGGCTGACGGCGACGTATTTGCCGCCGACGCCGAGAAACGCGCCGACATCGACGACCACCGCGGTAACCCGCCCGTTGGGGTCAAGGACGATATCCTTGACGCTGCCGATGTTGCGGTTCTGCATGTCATAGACGGTGCTGCCGATTATCTGGCTGGCGCGAAGCCCGCCGGACTGCGTCGTCAACGCCACGTTCAGCAGTCTAACGGGTTGGTTCATGGTTTGGCCGTAGGCAACCGGCGCCCCCAGCGAGAGAGCGATGGCGACGGCGGTAAGGGGGATGTTGCGCAAGATGACCTCCCTGGGCGGAATTCGTCCGCCAACGGGGGCCGGTGCGCATTGGTTCCGCCGAGAGCGGCGGCGGGGTTGCTCAGGTGAGAACCTGGTTGAGGAAATTGTCCATCCTCGCCGTCGCCGTCTTCGACAACCTGCTCGGGAACAGGGTGAAGCCGTGCGGGCCGCCGGGATAGATCGCCAGCTCGGCCGCGTTGCCCGCCGCCACCCAGCGCGCGTGCATGAACAGCGTGTCGTCGAGCAGCGCATCCTTGGTGCCGACGGTGAACAGCGCCGGGCACAGCCCCTTCAGATCGGCGTAGAGCGGCGAGATGTCGGGCACGCGCCGATCGGTGATTGTCGGCAGGAAGGCGTTGTAGAATTGCCGCATGTCGATCGTTCGCAGGATCAACCGCGTATCGCCGAACTGGCGCTGGCTCGGGGTCATGCTGAGATCGAAGGCGCCGTAGACGATATTGGCGCCGCGGAAGCCGGCGTAGCCATGCCGGTCCCGCATGCGCAGGATGGCGACGGCGGCAAGGTGCCCACCGGCCGATTCGCCGCCGATTGTCAGCGCGTCGGTGCCGAATTCCCGCTTGCCGTTGCGCACCAGCCAGGCGGCGGCCGCCTCGCAATCGTCCGGCCCCGCCGGATAGGGGTGTTCCGGCGCCAGCCGATATTCGACGGCGACGACCGCTTGCCCGGTATTGTCGGCGATCCGCTCCAGCATGGGGTCCTGCATGTCGGCGCCGCCCAGCACCCAGCCGCCGCCATGCAAATGCAGATAGACCCCGCGCGGCGGCACGACGGGCGCGATCACCCGAAGCGGGATCGCGTTGCCGTCCTTGCCCGTGATCGTCAGGGTGCGTGCCCGGCTCGACATCACCGGAGCCGGGAACGGCCCTTCGCCGCGCCGCGCGAAAAGCGGCCCGGCCGGCGATCCACCAGTCCGGTTGGCCGGTCAGGAGCTGGATCATCTGGGCGTTGAGGCTCGCCGTCTCGGCGTCGATCGCGGCGGCGCCAAACAGGGCGGGATCGAACGGGCGTGTGTCGGTCATGGTGTTCCTCCGCGGCGGACAAGGTTATCGTGCGAAAACGCGGACAGGAAGGAAAGGCCGATGCCACGGCTCGCGGGGAAGGTCGCGTTCATTACCGGCGGCGGCACCGGGATCGGCCGCGCCACCGCCATCCTTTTCGCGCGCGAGGGCGCCCGGGTCGCCATCGCCGATATCGATGTTGCGGCTGGTGAGGAGGCCGCGCGGCTCGCCGGGGGCGAGACCGTCGCGATCCACACCGACGTCACCGAGCCCGACAGCCTCGCAGCGGCGATCCGCGCGACGGTCGAGAAGTTCGGGCGGCTCGACGTGCTGCACAACAACGCGGGCGGCTCGACCGCCCGAGACGATACCGCGGTTGACGCGCCGCTCGACGAATTCTGGCGGGCGATCAAGCTCGACCTCTTCGGCACCTTCCTCGGCTGCCGCTTCGGCATCCCCGAACTCGTCAAGGCCGGCGGCGGATCGGTCATCAACATGAGCTCGAACGTGGCGCTGATGGGCGTCGCCGGTCGCGATTGCTACACCGCGGCAAAGGGCGGGATCGCGGCGATCACCCGTTCGCTCGCAGTCGCCTATGCGCCGCGGAACGTCCGGGTCAACGCGATCGCTCCGTCGGCGACGATGACGGCGCGGGTCCGCGCGCTCGTCGCCGGCAACCCCGCGCTGACCCGGCTCGCCGACTCCCACCTGCTCGGCCTCATCGAGCCCGAGGACATCGCCAACGCCGCGCTCTACCTCGCCAGCGACGAATCCCGCATGGTCACCGGCCAGATCCTGCCGGTCGACAGCGGCGTGACGATTTCCTGAGCCGTCGGACATGTCCACCGTCAATGTCCTCACTTTAGCGCGCCTCGGTGTCGCCGATCGCGAACGGATCGTGGCGATCGACCCGGCAATCCGGCTGGTCGACGCCGCCGGCTGGTTCGACGGCGAAATTCGCGACACCTGGCCTGCCTTCACCGCGTCGCGGTATCTGCCGCCGGGCGCCAACGGTTCCGGTGCGCGCGAGGAGCGCGACCGGCTGCTGGCCGAGGCGGAGGTGATTCTCGGTAATTTTCCCTTCCCGCTCGATCTGCGCGCCAGGGCGCCGCGGCTGAAATGGTTTCACCAGCGGCCGGCCGGGGCCAGCAACCTCTTGAAGGGCGATTTGTGGGGCAGCGACGTTGTCGTGACGACCGCGCGCGGCGCGGGAAGCACGCTGGCGATCGCCGAATACGCCGTCGCCGGCATTCTCTATTTCGCCAAGGGCTTCAACCGTATTGCGCTCGAGCGCGAGGCCGGCGCGTTCGACCACCGCGCCTACCGGCCGCTGCTGCTTGACGGCAAGACGGCCTGCGTCGTCGGCGTCGGCGGCATCGGGCGGGATGTCGGCAGGCTCTGCGCGGCGCTCGGCATGCGCGTCGTCGGCACGCGCCGCGAGCCGGATCCGGTGGCGCCGCTGCCCGCCGGCTTCGGCGAGATCGGCGGCGCGGCGGATCTCGACCGCTTCCTGCCGATGAGTGATGTCGTCGTCATCTGCAGCCAGTGGACGCCGGAGACGACGCGCCTCTTCGACCGGGAGCGTTTCGCGAAGATGAAGCCCGGCAGCGTGCTGGTCAATGTCGCGCGCGGCGAGATCGTCGACGAGGACGCGCTCGGCGATGCGCTGGAGCAGGGCTATCTGCGCGGCGCGGCGCTCGACGTTTATGTCGGGGAGTTCGAGCATCCGCCGAGCGCGCGGCTTTGGTCCGATCCGCGGGTGCTGATCACGCCGCATGTCTCCAGCGCCACCGATGTCGATCGGCACGGGGGCGTCGATGTCTTCTGCGAAAATCTACGCGCCTACCTCGACGGAAAGCCGCTGCGTAACGTCGTCGATTGGGCCAGGGGCTATTAACGCGGCGACGAGCGGGCCTTGCTCCCACGACCACGCGGTAGAAGCTTCGACCGACGAATGAATAAGAATAAGCGAAACTTCCCACTTAGCTCGCTGAACGCAAGATGAGCGGCGGCTTTATTCGGGAGGCTGACAGAATACTGTAAGGGTCAAATGTTATCGTGCGGCGAAGTGTTTAGGCCGCCGATTGGGATTTGGTCATCAATGGCCGCATGGGCTTGGTTGCGCGCGCGAATGGCCGGGCTTGCCCGTCCGGCAATGCTCGGGGTCGCGGCGCTCGGGGCGTCGGTTTTGGCGGTGGTGTTCGCCGGTCCACGTCTGGTGCATCCGGGGGCGAGCCAGCCGGCGCCGCAGCCGGCCGCGCCGCCGGGCGCCTTCGCCCCCACCGAGGCGCAATTGAAAGGCTTCAAGGTCGCTCCGGTCGCGGCCTTCACCTTTCATTCCGAGAGCATCGCCGAGGGCAATATCGCGATCGACGACGACCTCAACACCCCGGTGTTTTCGCCCTATTCGGGGCACGTCGTTCAGCTCATCGCCAAGCTCGGCGACGAGGTCGCGCGCGGCGCGCCGCTCTTCAAGGTCGAGGCGAGCGAGTTCGTCCAGGCGGCCAACACGCTGATCACCGCCGTGGCCGCGTCGCAAACCGCGCGATCCCAACTCGCGCAGGCCGAGATCAACGAGAAGCGCGCGCACGAGCTCTACCTCGCCAATGGCGGCGCGCTGAAGGATTGGCAGCAGGGCCGCACTGATCTGGCGGCCGCGCAAAACACCGTGCGCAGCACCGACATCGCGCTCGCCGCGGCGCGCAACCAGCTGCGCATCCTCGGCAAGAGCGAGGCGGAGATCGCCGCGCTCGAAGCCGCGCCGACGCAGCAGCTCGATCCCGTCGCCGTCGTCACCGCGCCGATCGCCGGGACGGTGACGCGGCGCCAGGTCGGGCGCGGCCAGAACATCCAGTCGATTTCGAGCGGCGCCAACAACCCGGTCTATACGATCGGCGATCTGTCGACGGTGTGGCTAATCGCCAATGTCCGGGAAAACGACATTCCGCTGATGCATCTCGGCGCCGCGGTCGAGGTGCGGGTGCCGGCCTATCCCGGTCGCGTGTTCAACGCCAAAATCTCCTGGGTTGGCGCCTCCCTCGACGCCAACACGCACCGGCTGCCGGTGCGCGCCGATGTCGAGAACCCGGACGGCGCGCTGAAGCCGGTGATGTTCGCCAATTTCAGCATCACCACCGGCAGGGATGCGACGGCGCCCGCCGTGCCGCAGTCGGCGATCGTCTACGAGGGGGATACGATCCGCGCCTGGCTGGCGAGGGATGACGGCAGGATCGAGAGCCGAACCATCCGCATTGGCCGGGTCGAGGATGGGATGGTCGAAGTCCTCCAAGGTCTGTCGCCGGGCGACAAAATCGTCACCAGCGGTGCGCTGTTTATCGATCGCGCGGCGAGCACCGATTGATTGAATTCGCCGCGCGCGACATTCTGGCATGAGCGCCATTATCGCCTTTGCCGTCCGGCAGCGGATTCTCGTTGCCTTGCTGCTCCTGTTCCTGGTGGGCGCGGGCATTGTCAGCTTCAAGCGGCTCAATATCGAGGCGTATCCCGACCCGGTGCCGCCGCTGGTCGACGTGATCACCCAGAACCCGGGGCAGTCCGCCGAGGAGATCGAGCGCTATATCACCATTCCGATCGAAATCCAGATGGCGGGCATCCCGCATGTCACCGCGATCCGCACGATCTCGTTGTTCGGGCTTTCCGACGTCAAGCTGCAGTTCACCTACGACTTCACCTACGACGAAGCGCAGCAATGGGTGATCAATCGACTGACGCAGCTGTCGCCGCTGCCCAATAACGCGACGCCGCTGCTTTCGCCGGAAAGTCCGATCGGGGAAATCTACCGCTACCGTGTCGTCGGCCCTCCCGGTTATTCGGTGACGGATCTGAAGACGATCGAGGATTGGGTCCTGGAGCGCCGGCTCAAGGCGGTGCCCGGTGTGATCGACGTCACCGGGTGGGGCGGGAAGACGAAGATTTATGAGGTCACCATCGATCTCGATCGGCTGGTGGAATATGGGTTGACCCTGCCGCAGGTGCTGCAGGTGCTCAACAACAGCAACATCAATGTCGGCGGCCAGACGGTCAATTTCGGGTCGCAGGCGGCGATCGTTCGAGGCATCGGTCTGATCCGCACGCCGCAACAGATCAGCGACACGATGATCGCCGCCAACAATGGCGCGCCGGTGCTGATCAGCGACATCGCCACGGTGAAGATCGGCAACCAGCCGCGGCTCGGCATCGCCGGGCAAGACGACGACGACGACATCGTCCAAGGCATCGTGCTGATGCGGCGCGGCGAGCAGAGCATGCCGACGATCAAGCGCGTCGAAGCCGAGGTCGAGGAGCTCAACAATTCCGGTATTCTGCCGCCCGGCATCCATGTCGAGCCGATCTACGACCGTACCGAACTGATCGACATCACGACCCGCACCGTGCTGCACAATATGGTGGCCGGCATCGTGCTGATCTTCTTTGTGCAATGGCTGTTTCTCGGCAACCTGCGGAGCGCGCTCATCGTCGCGGCGACGATCCCGTTCGCGCTGTTCTTCGCGATCATCATCCTGACGCTGCGCGGTGAGTCGGCCAATTTGCTGTCGGTCGGCGCGATCGATTTCGGCCTGATCGTCGATGCGACCGTCATCATGGTCGAAAACATCTTTCGACGCCTGGCGCAACCCCCGGACGAACGGTTCCAGCGGCATTCCTTGTCGCGCCGGGGGCGCCCGGTCGCCTTTCGCGGCAAGTTCGCGACGATTTACAATTCGGCGGCCGAAGTGAACCGATCGATCTTCTTTTCGGCCGCGATCATCATCGCCGGGTTCCTGCCGCTGTTCACGATGTCAGGGGTGGAGGGCCATATCTTTGGGCCCATGGCGCGAACCTATGTCTATGCCATCGCCGGCGGCCTCATCGCGACGTTCACCATCTCGCCGGCGTTGAGCGCGCTCCTGCTGCCCGAACGGGTCAGCGAGGTCGAGACGGTTGTCATGCGCTGGCTGCATCGCCGCTATCGGCCCATCCTCAACCGCGCGCTCAGGCGCCGAGTCGTGACGCTCGGCGGCGCCGTGGTCTTGCTCGCTCTGGCGGCGGTCGCGCTGCCCAATCTCGGATTGGAATTCCTGCCCAAGCTCGAGGAAGGCAATTTCTGGATCCGCGCGACGATGCCGCCCTCGATCTCGCTCGAGGAAGCCAACGGCTACGTCAATGCAATGCGCCGGCTGATCAAGACCTATCCCGAAGTGGTCACGGTCGTTTCACAGAACGGCCGCCCCGACGACGGCACCGACTCGACCGGGTTCTTCAACGCCGAATTCTACGTACCGCTCAAGTCGTTTGAAACCTGGCCCGCGGGGATCGACAAGGAGAAGCTTACCGACGAGCTGAACGGCAAGCTCGAAGCGCAGTTTCCCGGCGTCGAGTTCAACTTCTCGCAGAACATCGAGGACAATGTCGAGGAGGCCGCTTCCGGCGTCAAAGGCGAGAACTCGGTCAAATTGTTTGGCAACGATCTCGCGACCCTCGAAAAGACCGCGGCGAAGATCAAGGACGTGATGAGCAAGGTGCCGGGCATCGCCGATCTCGCCGTGCTCAACTCATTGGGTCAGCCGACCGTTCATATCGAGATCGACCGCGCCCGCGCCGCGCGCTACGGGCTGCAACCCGGCGACATCAACTCGACCGTTGCCGCCGCGATCGGCGGGCAGGCGGCGGGCAATCTTTACGAAGAGGGCGGCGACCGCAACTTCCCGATCGTGGTTCGCCTCGCGCCACAGTATCGCCAGAGCCTCGACGCCATTCGCCGCATCACGATCGGCGCGCCGAGCCCGAACGGTAATGGCGTCGTGCCGGTCCCATTGGGCGACGTCGCTTCGGTCAACGTTGTTTCCGGAGCGTCGTTCATCTATCGAGAGGACCAGGAGCGTTACATCCCGATCAAGTTCAGCGTGCGCGGCCGCGACCTCGGCGGCGCGGTGCTCGAAGCCCAGCAAAAGATCGCCAAGGAAGTCGCGATCCCAAGCGGCTACCGCTTGGAATGGGTCGGCGAGTTTGGCGAGCTGCAGGAGGCGATCGGGCGACTGGCGGTCGTCCTGCCGCTGAGCCTGTCGCTGATCTGCCTGCTGCTGTTTCTCAATTTCGGTTCAGTCACCGACATGCTGTTGGCGGCGAGCGTGATGCCGATGGCGCTGATCGGCGGCATCTTCGCGCTTACTCTCAGCGGCACCCCGTTCAGCGTGTCGGCGGCGATCGGGTTTGTCGCGTTGTTCGGCATCGCGGCGATGGATGGGATCATCGTCATCGCCTATTTCAACCGTCTTATTGAAAGCGGCATGGACCGCGCCGCCGCGATCCTGCGCACCGGCGAGGTGCAGATGCGCCCGGTGGCGATGACCTGCGTCGCGGCCTGCGTTGGTCTGCTGCCGGCCGCGATCTCGACCGGCATCGGCAGCCAGGTGCAGAAGCCGCTCGCCATCGTGGTTGTCGGCGGGATCCTGTTGGCGCCGGTGCTGATCCTCTTGGTCTTGCCGGTGCTGATCGACCTGTTCTCGCGGCGCCGCGCCTCGATCGAAGACGAAGCGCCACCGGTCGAGGCCGGCGAACGGCCCGAAGCGGAACTGGACACTCCGTGAGCAGCGCCCTGCCCAGGGCCGCCGCAATGCTGTGCGCGGCGTTCGCCTGGGGCTGCGCGGTCGGGCCGGATTTCCTGCGGCCCGATCCGCCGGCGACCGAGCGCTATACCGCCGACAAGCTGCCGGTCCAAACCGCCTCGGCAACGATAGCGGCAGGCGCGGCGCAGCGTTTCGCCGCCGCGGCCGACATCCCCGGCGAGTGGTGGGCGCTGTTTCATTCGCCGGCCCTCGACGCGCTGATCAAAGAGGCGCTCGCGGCGAACCCCACTATCACCGCGGCCGAGGCGGCATTGCGCCAGGCGCGCGAATTGCGCAAGGCCGGCGAGGGGGCGTTCTTCCCGCTGGTGCAGGCGAGCTTCGACGCCAGCCGCAACAAGACCGGCGGCCAGTTGTCGCCGGCGACCGCCAGCGGCGCGCTCTACTACAACCAGTATACCGCGCAACTCGGCGTCTCCTACGCCCCCGACGTGTTCGGGGCGACGCGCCGCACGGTGGAAGGTTTGGCGGCGCAGGAAGCGGCGCAGCGCTTCGCGCTGGAGGCGGCCGATCTGACGCTGACCTCGGGCCTGGTCGCGGCGGCGATCGGCGAGGCGGAATTGCGCGACCAGATCGCCGCAACCGAGGAGATCATCCGCGCCCAGCGCTCCTCGCTCGACATCCTGCGCAGCCAGAAGCGGCTGGGCCAGGCCGCGGGGGCGGATGTCGCGGCGCAGGAGGCGGCCCTCGCCCAAGCCGAGGCGACGCTGCCGCCGCTGCAAAAGCAGCTCGCCCAGCAGCGCGACCTGATCGCGGCGCTGGCCGGCCGCGTGCCGAGCGACCCGCCGGGCGCGACATTCGATCTGGCCGCGCTGCAATTGCCGCGGGAACTGCCGGTGAGCCTGCCGTCGAAACTGGTCGAGCAGCGGCCCGATATCCGCGCCGCCGAGGAGACCCTGCACGCCGCCAGCGCCGCGATCGGCGTCGCCACCGCCAACATGCTGCCGCAGATCGACCTGACCGGAAACCTCGGAACGACGGCCCTGACGATCGGCAGCCTGTTCGGGCCGGGCACCGCGTTCTGGACCCTCGCCGCCGGGGCGACGCAAACCGTGTTCGACGCCGGCACGCTCTTGCACAAGAAACGCGCCGCCGAGGCGGCATTCGACGAAGCCGCGGCGCAGTACAAGGCGACCGTGCTGGCGGCGTTCCAGAACGTCGCCGATGCGCTCGAGGCAATCAAATCGGACGCCGCCGCGCTCGCCGCCGCGGCGCATGCCGAGGCCGCGGCGAAGACCAGCCTCGACATCGCCAAGCGCCAACTCGCGCTGGGCGCGGTCAATTACCTGGCGCTTCTCGCCGCCGAGCAAATCTATGAGCAAGCGGTGGTCAACCGCGTCCAGGCGCAGGCCGCCCGCCTCGCGGACACCGCCGCGCTGTTCCAGGCCCTCGGCGGCGGCTGGTGGAACCGACAGGACGTGGTCGCGACCGACGGCGAAGATCGATGATCGGATCGCTCGTGGTGTTGTATGAGTGACGGGCTAGAGGAGGCGACGATGCGTTTCTTTCGAACGGCGAGTGCGCTTGTCATCGCGTTTGTCCTGGCGGGGTGTTCGCAAGCGGCGACGTGGCAAAAGCCGGGGGCGAGCCCGGCCGATTTTCAGCGCGACGCCAGCGATTGCACCAAGGAAGAAGATGCGCGGGAGAGCGCCTATGGCGGCAGCCGGCTCACCAATTCGCCTCACATTCAGGGTTATGAGGACCAATGCCTTGCGGCTCGCGGTTGGACCCGCGGCCGCGCGCCGAGCTCTTGAGACGCGCCCCACGATATCGCTTAGAATTCAACGTGAGCGCGGATGCCGAGCACTGAAACGGGGCCGCGATCGCGGTTGTAGGCCGGATTTCGGATGAACTGATAGTCCGCCGTGAGGCGGGCGAAGCTGAACACGGCAAAGCTGTAATAGGTTTCTAGGATCTGCTCGGACCCGGCGTTCGGCAGTTGGCCGTCGCCGATAATGCCGCCTAGGCCCCCCGCGGCGAAATACAGTTTTGCCTGGTGCGAAATCCGGTTGACCGCGCCGGCCAATCCCACCGTGTCGCCGGATCGACCCCAGCGCGAGCCGGTCATCGACAAGCCGGCCGAGAGCGACTGGTCGATGTCGGTAAAATCGACTTCCTCGACGTCGCCTTGCGCCATGCTGGCGCGCGCGAAGACGCCCAAATCGGCCGTGACCTGCTGTTCGAGGTTGAGCCCGATCCCGTCTTTGGTTCGCAGACTGCGGACGGCGGCGGTCGAGGGTGTCTGACCCGTAGCCTGTCCCAACGCGATGGCGTCGGTATAGGCGCCGAGATCGCCGCGCATCAGCCAATAGAGAAACTTGAGCTTGCCGGGCTCGTCCCACAGCCGGTGCCTCTCCTCCAGCTCCGCCACGAATTGCCCTTGGCTGAGATTGGGGGAAAGGTTGACCCCGTTCGGCGTCGTCGATAGATCGAACACGCCGGCCCTGATCGTCCACCAATCCTGGTACCATTCCGCCGTGGCGCCGTAAGTATAGCCCCAGGCATTCGCGGCGTAATCGAATGCACCCTGATCGATGATCGACCAGTTGAAGAAGTCGTTGCGAGGGTCGTGCGCGTATTTATTGGTATCGAAGATATCGACAACCGAGTACTTGCCGAGGGTAAGCACCAGACGATTGCCGGTCTGGCTGCCGCCAAGCTGGTTCAAATCGGGATCGAGCTTCTCGGCGTCGCCGCCCAGATCGACCGTCTGGCGCAGGAAGGCTCGCTGGATCAGAAAATAGGGACATACCTTTCCCACCTTGTAGGCTTCGCCGCTGGGATATCCGGCGACACCGAACGTGTCGCTGAGCCCAAAGCCCTGATCCATCTCCGGATCAATCCAAAATTCGGCTCCCGGCCACAGCCGGATACCGCCATAGAGCGTGACGTCGATGGTCTCCCTGGCGTTGCTCGCCGGACTGAGGCTTTGGGGTCCTTGATAGGGTGACCGGAAACCGGGTTGCAACAGCCAGACATTTGTCGATTGGCCGTGAATGGCCCAGTCCTCGGCGGCCGGCATCTCCGAACCGGCGGCTGGAGGCTGAGCCTCCGCTGCCAAATCCAAATCCAGCGTTGCCGCCGCTGACGGCATTGCCTGCGCCGCCACGGGCGCTGGCCATGAGGCGCCCAGGCCTGCGATCAGCGCCAGGGTCGCGAGCAAGCCCGCGGCTTGGCTAGCGCTTCGCTTCGGCACGACAACTCCCAGGGCGGCATGAGCAGCCGACGCTGTAGGCGAATAGTATCGACCCGGCAACACTTAAGGCCGGGCGACGACGCATTTGCGACAGACCGGCGAATAAACCGATTCTATCGCGGCATCAGGTGGTTAAAGGCCCGACGCCGTGGCCTACAGCCGGAACGTCGCCCGCAAGCCGATGACGAGCGCGTTGGGCAGCGGCCGGTTGCCGAAAGGACCGACTATCCCGGCGCCGGGGTTGAGGACGTATTGGGCGTCCGGCTGCAGCGTCAACCAGTCGGTCACCGGCGTCTGGTAGGTCGCCTCCAGCACCGTTTCGTTGCTCGCGTAGGGTGCGGAAGCGCGGCCGAAAGTGACCAGGTCTCGGCCGAAATTCTGGGCAGCCGGGCTGATGCCGAGATAGGAAACGGCAAGCCCGAGGATGTCGTCGCCGCTGTCGGTGAACGGCGCCCGCCAATTCATCCCGCCCTCGATGAACAGATTGCTCAGGTTGCGGTCGCTCGGGCCGCCCATCACCTGAAGAAAGACCCCGATACCTTGATCCTTCGTGCCCGAGCGCTGCCACACCATCTGATCGACGATCCCGTAGAACGCCCAATCGCCGGTGTGCTGTTGCGCCATCCCCGTGCTGGCCGGGTTGGCGAGCAGCCCGCCGGTGGCATCGAAGCGCTGGTCGGCGAAATTGTCGGATGAGTACCAACCGCCCAGCTTGTACGTCGTCGGCAGGCTCGATGAGAGATCCTGGTCGGGCTGATACCAGACTTCGGCAAATCCCAACGTGTGGTCGTTAAGCCGAAAGGCGGTGCCGTTGCGGTCGCGGGCCTGCGGATCGCCGGTGCCCGGCGGCGCCGGGTCGCCGTTGAAGACCGCGCCCACCAGCGTGACATTGTCGGTCGCCTTGAACCAGGCGCGGGCAAACGGCGTCGCCAGCGGATAATTGGGGCCGCCCGAGGGCAGGTCGGCGGCCGGCATGCCGGGAAAGCCGAAGCTGGAATTCAGAAAAAGCCCGCCATAGGTCGACGTCATCATCTCGTCATTGGCGCCCTCTTGGCCGAACCTGACGGACAGCTTGTTGTCGAGCAGCGACTGATCGAGCCAGAGGTCGTACAGCTTGACGCTCGGCGTCGCCTCGATGTTGCTGACGAGCTGCAGATTGCCAACAAAATTCCGCGACGGTCCGTGCGCGTGAATGTCGAAGGCTTCGACCAGGAACTCGGCGCCCGACCAGCCGAACAGTTTTTCGAGGTCGAAATCGAGCTTGCCGATCGTCAGCCCATCGTAGCTCACGCCTTGCTTGCCGCCGCCGGTCAGGTTGGCCCAGACCTCGCTTTCTTCGTGAACCTTGAAGGTGATGCCGAGATCCTTGAGCTTTTGCCGCTCCTGGTGGAAAGCGCTCAGTAGTCCGCTTGGCGAGAAATCGAGATCGTCCGAACCCGTCGTCTCGCTCGCATTGGGCTGGCTGTCATCGGGTTTGGTCGCCGGCTGCGAGCCGGGCTTTGTGGTTGCGGCCGAAGGTGTGTCTTCCGCGCTTGCGGCGGGCGGGGCCGCCAGGCAAAACAGCGACGCCAGCACCGCCGCCGACCCGAGGCGGGTCCAGGCCGGAGCGCGTCCAACGGCGCCTCGCCGAGCTTTCCGAGGCGCTCCCGGCTTGCGGAAGTTGTTCATCTCAGACTCACGCCCCCTGGCCTTTGACCGGTAAACGATCGGGCTAGCCTCAAGGTTGCAAATCAGCGCCTGTGTTACAAGTTTTTGCGCCGATCGATTTGCCCGGCTCCGGCATGAATTGCGCGACCTGGCCGATTGACTTGCATCAAGGCGCCGCGACCGCGATTGGCGTTTCCTGGCACAATGAATATGTCTGTGACGAAGGAGTGGCGTCGATGATCAAAACAATCCTGGTGCCCGCGACCGGCAGCGATGCCGATGCGGCTTGTTTTGTGACCGCGCTCTCCGTCGCGCGCTCCTTCGCCGCCCATATCGACGCGCTGCACGTGCGGCTGGATCCAATTGAGATCGCGGTCTCGATGTCCACCGAGGGATCGGGCGGGGCGCTGCTCGAA
>Ga0182015_10005425_pt1 | contig 13264 bp, 10 predicted proteins | sample 712P3MmetaG_FD_120478 | JGI IMG/M metagenome (GOLD analysis project Ga0182015, IMG submission 120478) | Permafrost microbial communities from Stordalen Mire, Sweden - 712P3M metaG | ecosystem: Environmental > Terrestrial > Soil > Wetlands > Permafrost | place: Sweden: Stordalen | collected...
ACTAACGCCGCGCCCAAAGATTTTACTGAAGCGCTGCAAACCCTTCGCGAAATCGGCGACAAATCGGGGACCGGCGACGTCTTGAACGATTTTGCTCAATATTACAACGATCACGGGCAATACGATCAAGCTCTGAAATTATTCAAGGAATCGCTGCAGATTCAGATGGACGCCGGCAATGAGAATAACCAGGCATTGGTCCTTAACAACATCGGCAACGCGTACCTGTTCAAGGGAGACTATGAAGATGCGCGGACGTATTTTTCGCAAGCCTTAACGCTCCGCCAAAAGCTCAATGTGCCCACGGATGTAGCCGACACACTGCATAATCTGGCTGAAACGTCGACAAAGTTGGGGCAATACGAGCCAGCGCTGGACCAATATTTGAAGGCGCTTGATTTGCGGCGGGGCGCGGGCGACAAGCAGGGTGCCGCGATTGAATCGTCCGGCATGGGAATTTTATTTGGCTATCAGGGCCGCTATGGTGCGGCCCTAAGTGCGCAACAGGAAGCGGTGAAGGCTTTGCGCGACCTTCAGCAAACTGGATTCTGGTTGATCGAGATTCTCTCGAATTACGGCAGGGCGCTCGGGCAAATAGGGCGCCCTGACGAAGCGCGAAAGTATCTCGACGAAGCGCTCAACGGAGCTCGAGCGATTAAGAATGATGCCAAGATCGCGCAGGCTTTGAATGACGAGGGCGACAGTTATTTCTACCAGGGAGATTACAAAGCCGCCGCGCCGTTGTATGCGCAGGCAGCGCAGGCGGCGTCACATACCACCGATCGGGAACTGATTCTGCTGACGAAAGTGGATCAAGCTAGACTCGCGGTAAAGCAGGGCGCGTCGCAATCCGTGGTGAACGCACTGCAAGGGCTTTCTGATGCGGCGGACGGCTTGGGCTTGAAGTATGTGTCCGTGGAATGTTCCGTGTACCTTGGCGAAGCGCTGATTCAAACCAAGAATTACGCAAAGGCTCAGCAAGTTTTACAAGGAGCGCTGAATCGCAGCGACAGGCTGGGACTGAAGTCCCTGTTAGCCCAGAGCCACTACCTGCTGGGGAAAAGCTTTCGACTCTCGGGCAAGGCCAGCGATGCCACAAGTCATTTCGCGGAAGCGCGAACGCTCCTCGACGATATTAAAAAGGAAGCGGGAAGTGATACTGTGGTGAATCGTAGCGACCTCGCCCCCATCTACGCAGAATCCGGCAAGTAAAGTTCTTTCCACGAATTGACGACCCGAGAATTCGCCATTGTCTCAAGTCTTGTGAACCGGTTCGATTAAACGGGATGATCGGGGTATATCGCATTTGGAAATCGAAGATGCACAAGCAGCGCGCAAAGGCCAATCACACCGAAAGCGAGCACGCTGCCTTCCGGCCCAGCGGAACCTCCCGTAAGCCAATTGGGGCCGTGGACAGACGTGTTTAGATATCGGCCCACGCCAACAAGGCCGCTATCCGGCGTGCCCCAAAAGAAAGTTTCGGCCCAATCCCACGCTGCGTGGAAACCAACCGCGAACCAAAGAGTGCCAGTGCGCCGAATCATGAGACAGAAAAGTAGACCGATCGCAATTACTTGCAGAATTCCAAATGCGTTCTCTCCCGGATTGCCCAAATGAGCGGCGCCGAAGACCACCGACGTGGCAAACGCCGCACCCCAGAAGCGAAATCTCTTGGCAAATGAAAACAGCCAGTAACCGCGAAATGCAAATTCTTCGGATATTCCTACAGCCCAAAACACCGCTGCCCAGCCGAGAGCATATCGCAACAGCGCATTTCCACTGAGATCCACGGAATCAATTTGAAAGTGACCGGTTGCGCGTAGCGTCATCACGACGGCGGAAAGCATCGCGAAGCCCCAGATGAAACCTTCCCAGAATCTCAATCCGAATGCTTGGCGAGGCGGGGTGCCGTAGTACGCGAGGGGACGCTTTTCCATTCGCGCTACGATCCAGGTTGCCAGCACAACGAAAAAAGCGGTCATCGCCTTTACTGGCAACTCGTTATGCACAGTGAAGGACGAGCCCGTGGGTTTCAGCGGAATGTGCAACAGCAATATGAATGGTGCCGGAAGTATGAAGGCGATTCCGACCCATATGAGCAGGCGGTTGCGGTCGGTGCGGGTCCAGACTGCGGGCGTCGTGGCTGTCGCGTTTAGCTGGTCCGAAGGGCTGGTTTGCGACTGGTGGTTTTGCTGCCGCTCAGAGGCATCTGAATTTGGTTTTTCTGGCACGAGCCCGGTCCCGGGTGCAGGATTGTGCCACTTAAACTGGCAACGGGCCAGAATTTTCGAAAGATGTCGCCCGTGACCGGACAGACACCAGGCTGGAGGCTGCAAGCTGGATGTGACCGCAAAAAGTCCCGTCCCCTCCAACGGGATCGAACAAGGTTTAAGTGTGGCGGGCGGCCTCCTTACTTTAAATCATGAAGCCTGAGCGCTGCACGGCTCTTTGAGGGCTTAGGGGAGGATGCTAACTGCGAGTCACTACTAAGCAAGTTATATCGTCGTGTTGGTCCGCTGAACCTACGAATTCGTCCAGATGCTTCATAATTGTCGCCAGCGTCACGGAGGCCCGTTCCTCAATTCTTGGCTGCAACAACGCTAGCAAACGCGATTCCCCGAATTGTTCTCCGCTCTCGTTGCGAGCTTCCGTTACACCATCGGTATAGATCACCAGCAACTCCTGGGATTTCAGGATTGTCACGCCGGCATCATATTTTTCATTTATTTCGATGCCTAGAGGAATGCTTTCCGATTTCAGGCGGTCGACTGTGCCGTCCAGACGCAGAAGCAGCGGAGGGTTGTGGCCGGCTGACAAATAAGAAAGTTGTCCCGATGTAGGATCAAGCTCTGCTAGAAACGCCGTAGTAAAACGGCGCCCGTTCAAATTATTGCCGCAGGCCAAGCGGTTCAGATCGGTAACCAGCTCCGAGAGCGAACTGCGGGCTCCCGCTAGAGCGCGTAAGCTTGCCTGGAAATTCGCCATCAGCATCGCGGCCGGGACGCTCTTGCCGCTGACGTCGGCCACCGCGATCAGCAATGGCCCATCGCCCGGGCGACGGAACGCGTCATAGTAATCCCCTGCCACGGTATTTGCCGGGCGCGTCGCAAAAGCCATGTCCACGCCGGGAACATCTGGAGGCACACGCGGAACAAGCCAGCGCTGAATTTCGCGCGCGATTTCAATATCGCGCTTCATGGTGATGTGGTCGCCCAGCACCATGATCACTAAGACCAGCATCCCGAGGAACGCCACGAGCAGTTCGACCTCCCGGGTGACGACGAGAAACGAAATGTCGAGAAGAGAAAACGTAGCAAGGATCAAATTGAACAGCAAAAAGACGCGCCGTGGAGGAGACAACTTGCTGAGAATACTGGTGAAAAGAAACGCAAAAACTTTGAATGGCTGTTTCCAGGATTTTTGCGCCTGGACGGCGTGCCAATCGACATCCCGCGTATAGAGCCGCGAACTAGCGTGGGCTTCGGACTTGAACTGCGACCATAGATCCGCGATTTCCATCCCCGCGGTAAGTTTGCGCCAGCCTTCTTTGGACTTCCAAATGGCGAGCCGATAGCGGAATTTCACACGCGAGCCGAAAGCTCGCATTTTAGCCCAGGAAGAATTAAGCGCGGCGCCGACGCGGCCGGGACTATGATCCAAGGACGAAGTATTCACGCTTCATTATATAGTGCGTTGGCAGGCCTGGCGGATACGGTTAATCCCGTAGTTAGTTTACAGACACAATTTGGAAATGAGTGGCGCGATGGCCACGCAATGGGGCGGTCCAATATCGAATCAGTTGGGTCCTAGCGCAAATGCTCAATATGCGCTCGAACAGCAAATTTCTCCGCCGCGCGAGTTTTAGCTCTTGCAGCCTCTTCTTCTCGATTCTTTGGCGTAGCGCTCGTTTCCAGCGACTGCAAAAGGCGGGCCGAGATATTCGCGATCCCGTCGATCGCGCCCAGAAATGCTGCTTCATTTGCTTTCGACGGCTTGTTGAAACCGGTGATTTTTCTCACGAATTGAAGCGATGCGGCTCGAACTTCGTCCGATGTTACGGGCGGATCAAAATTGTAAAGAGTCCTGATATTCCTGCACATGGATCATTCCCCCGTCTGCTCAACGCGCGCATTGCGACATGGGCGCCTCGGCGGCACACCATTACGGCGCCGCAATTACTCCGAGCGTAAGGCCTCTACCGCGTCAACCCTGGCGGCGCGAACTGCAGGCAGAGCCGAGGCGATCACAGCGGCCGCCAGAATCACGACAGCGGATGCGATCAGCGGCAATGCTCCCGGCGATTGCATCTCCCCGATGTACCTCCCGATCGCACGCAAGGACGCAAAACCAAATACTAGGCCCGCGGCGACCCCAATACTCGCCATAACTAAACCCTCAAACAGCACATTGGCGAGAATACTTCGCGGCAGCGCACCCAAAGCCATGCGGACACCGAACTCGCGCGTGCGTCCACTCACGGAAAACGCGAGCACGCCCGCTACTCCCACGACGGAGATGAGCAGTGCTACGGTAGCGAATCCACCGAATACAACGGCATTCAGGCGATCGGGCGTCAGCACTTCAGCGCGAATATCGTCTAGCGTGCTGGCTCGTTCGACTGGTTGGTCTGCAGACATCTCGTGGATCGTGCGGGTAATTATTGGAACCAGGGCGTAGGGATCGTGTTCCGCACGCACGAAAAGGCGGCCGTTCCAGCCTTCTTGATCGTTCGGTTGATACACTGTCATGGCAGGAACCGGAATAATATTTTGATCATCAACATCGGGCACCACGCCGACTATGCGCCTCGGCTCGGTGCTGATGCCGATGAATTTCATCACGCCGTCCGTCCATTGCAAGTGACGATTCACGGCATCCTGCCCAGCAAATAATTTCTGCGCGACGCTCTCGCTGACGATCACCACCCGTTCGGTGCCATCTCGATCAGTATCCCTGAAATCGCGACCTTCTAGGATCGGCACTCCCAACGTATTGAAAAAACCCGGCGCTACAGACCGGAAACGCGCTCGCGGATCGTCGTGGCCGTTTTCGCGCGCCGCGCCTTCCACTGCGAATGTAAAGTTGATGTTAAGGAAGCGGGCGTCACGCCACGGAACGAAGGCTGCGGTAGAAACGCTCGCGACTCCCGGCAGCGTGCTAACGCGGCGCTGCACGTCACGATAAAACTCGGCTACTTGCTCGGGCGTTTTGCCGTAATTCATCACTGGCAAGTTCACCGCAAGCACGTTCGCGGTCTGGAACTGCGGCTGCGTCTTTTCCAACACTAATAATGTCTTTAGCAGCGCACCCGCGCCGGCCAACAGTAAGAATGACGCGGTTATTTGTGTAACCGCAAAAATGCGAAGCCGCCTCTTGCTTCCCCCCGTGACGCGAACGCCGCTACTTGTTAGCGCAAAGCCACGCGAACCATCAGCGGAGGGCAATCGCGGCACGAACGCCAGGAAAATCGCCGCGACTAAAGCAAGCGCGACTCCAATCCAAACCAAACTGGAATCGAGCGTCAACCCCTGCGCACGCACGGAAAACCGGGAGGCGTAACGAGCCAGCACGGTCACCATTGGAGCCGCAATCAGAACGCCCGCCAGGGCGCCGCTGCCACACAACACAATAGCTTCCGCCAGTAGCGAACGGCGAAGAGCGCTAGTGCTTGCTCCCAATGCTGCACGGACAGCCAGTTCGGATTCGCGGCGCACCGTTCGAGCCAGAACAAGATTCGCGACGTTTGAACAGGCGATAATAAACAGCAACCCCGACGCCGCAAATAGAACCCACAAAATAGTCGTAGCGCGCGAATTGATCTGCTCGTGCATGCGCGTTACGGATATTTGATAGTGATCATTCGGTTTGTAGACTTCCGGGTATGCCGCTATCATTCCGGAGTACACCGTGTTGATCTCAGCGTGCGCGGACTCGAGAGTCGCGTTTGGAGCGAGCCGCGCGAATACTTCGGTCATGCGATGTTCGCGTCCGGTAACCATGGTGGCTGAGAGATGATGTTTGCTGCAGATGACGTTCGCGATTAACTCGGTTTCCACCGGGTACGGTACCGATGGTTCCAAAACTCCAACGACGGTAGCCGACCGCGTGTCTTCAAAACTTCCCAGCCGGATCGATTTTCCAATCACGCTCGCATCACGGTGCAACGAATTATTCCAGAATTGATAGGTCAGCACCGCGGCACCCGCGGCGTTCGGGCCGTCGTCACTCGGGCCGAGCAATCGTCCCAGCACTGGTTTCAGGCCCATCACGTCGAAATAATTGCCATCAACCACTCCCGCGCGGATCTCGCGCGGCTCACCCAGTCCTTGGACGGTGAAGTCGATCTCGGAAAATGTACCGACCTCGCTGATTGTCTTCAGCCCGGTGCTGATGTCTTTGATTTCCGGCACCGAAAAAGTGGCATTGTCCTCGGCGATGCCTGGCGCGCTCTGGCGTATATAAAGGAGCCGGTCTTCATCGCGATTGGCGAGCGGCCGCAGCAGGACGCCGCGAACTACGCTGAAGATCGCTGCATTCGCCCCAATGCCCAGAGCTAAAGTGACGGCGACAGTAATCCACAATGTAGGGACCCGGGACAAGGATCGAACGGCAACCTTCAGATCCCGAAGAAACGACATATCCATCCTCCGTGAGGCATTCCACGCCCTAAAATAAGTTAGTTGGTCAGCAATTGCCGGGCCAGCGCGCCATCCGCCGAAGTCCAAGAAAAAACAAACGTTACTAAAAACGTTCATCGCGATCTAGAAATTCCGCTGTCCGCTTCTGGAACGGACCAATCACCCGACCACGTAGCGCCTCGAATCCATTTCCGATCTCGGTATGTCCTGAACGCTCGATGACGCCTATCCCCATCCTAATGCGGCATCGGGCGCTCGTGAATGATCATCCAGGACGTGCCGAACTTGTCCCGCAACATGCTGAAGCGCACAGCAAAAAACGTCTCAGCCATCGGCATGAATATGTGCCCGCCATCCGAGAGCAAAGCGTGAATGCGCTCGGCCGCGTCGCTGCTGGGAACGCTGAGTGAAAGATAAACGCTGCGCATCGGCTGAAACCGATCCGTCGGCACGTCGCTGGCCATAAGATGCGTCTCTCCGAGTTCCATGCGGTCGTACATAATTTTATTCTTCCAATCGGCCGGAACATTCCCAGGTTCCGGCGCATCGCCGTGACTCATCATCGCGATGATTTTTCCGCCAAGATGCTTCTCATAAAAACCGAAAAGCTTCCTCGCAGTTGCCACCATAGTTCAGATACGTATGCAATTTCATCGCGCTTTCCTTCCTTTCGATGATTTTGCTAATGAATCGAACGGTGGAATAAGAGGCGTGGAATCGCGTTGCTCCCATCGGCGATAAGTTTCCGCCAGCACGGATTCGCGATTCTGTTCCATTTGTTCAATGAAACCGCAGGGCGCGCCAGTCTCTTCATGACGCGCAGCCCAGATGAGCAGCTCAAGCAGAACTGGGGCCAGCGCAATACCTTTAGGAGTAAGCCGGTAATAGGCGCTGCGGCCGTCATCCGGCACAGGTTCAGTGGTCAGAAGGCCCGCAGCTTCGAGCTTCCCCAGGCGGTCAGTAAGAATGTTGCTCGCAATCCCGTCGCCGTCCTGCTGAAACTCCCGAAAAGTCCGGTACCCGCGCACCATCATGTCGCGAATGATCAGCAACGACCACCGATCGCCAAAAATATTCAGCGAGACGCTTACAGGGCACAGCGAGCGATGCGGCGGCGTGGATTTCTTGGCCATCAAATTACTTATATCAGATTACTTGCAGTTTGCAAGTCATGTTTGTTCCACACAAAATGAGTTTCTGCGCTGCTTGGCTCCCTGCTCTACGCGCACTTTCCGATTGGGATATCTGAGGATTTCATTTTGCAATCGAACGGCATTCCGTGCGTTGTGAGGAATAGGTTTTCATGCGATGCTGCGACGTTCATCTAGCTTCTGAAGAGCGTGAGTTATGGAAAAAATAAAAGTGGTGGTGTTCGGGACCGGATTCATGGGCAGGGTTCACGTTGAGGCTTTACGGCGCCTTGGCACGGTTGAAGTAATCGCTGTGGCCGGCAGGACGCCTGAGCAAGCGCGGGAGTTCGCCCGTGTCCATGCTATCGAACGCTCGACTGGCGATTATCGGGAATTGCTGGCAGACGCCGGAATTGCTGCGGTGCACATCTGCACACCGAATTCCCTTCACTTCTCGATGGCTAAAGCCGCGCTTGAAGCGCACAAACATGTCCTCTGCGAAAAACCACTAGCTTCCTCGGTGGAAGAGGCTCTTGAAATGATAGGGCTGGCCAAGGAACACAACCTCGCGAATTGCACCCTGTATAACATTCGGTCGTATCCGCAAGTTCAAAACATCCGGCGTATGCGAGAAGCCGGTGATTTCGGCGAGATCCTGGCGGTGCAAGGAACTTACTCGCAGGATTGGCTGCTTTACGACACAGACTGGAACTGGCGAATCGAATCGGGGACGTCTCGCACGTTTGCCGACGTCGGGACTCACTGGTGCGATCTCGTGGAACACGTGACGGGCTTGCGGATCACTTCACTCTGCTCCGATCTGCAAACATTTCATAAAACACGAAAGAAACCCAGGGGATCGGTAGAAACTTTCGCTACAAAAAAACTACAGCCCGGGGAATACGATGAAGTGGCTATAGCGTCAGAAGACTTTGGCGCGATGACTTTTCGCATGGGGGAAACTACTAGAGGCGCTTTGACGGTCAGTCAAATTTCAGCGGGGCGGAAAAATCGGTTATTCGTCGAATTTTCTGGTTCCAAGGCATCCGCGGCGTGGGACGGCGAGCGGCCTGACGAGCTCTGGATCGGCCATCGCAATACGCCCAACGAAATCGTCGTGAAAGATCCAGCGTTATTGACTGGCCAGGCCAAAAGTTATGCGGATCTTCCGGGCGGCCACAGCGAGGGATACGATGACACCTTCAAACAAACATTCCGCCGATTTTATCGGACCGTTGCTGATCGATCTGCGCCGGTTGAGTATCCCACTTTCGACGATGGCATTCGCCAGCTGCAAATTCTCGATGCCGTAATCGCAAGTTCGAAAAAGAACGCCTGGGTTAAGCTTCCCGTATGAATGCAATGGCGACGCTGGTATTCCTGCTTTCAGAACTCCGCGTGAACCCTAAAGGAAGGCACTAGCACCGGTCCGCGGTCGCGATTGTAACCAGGGTCGTTGATATGCTGAATTCCAGGCCCGACGTAGAACCCGCGCCAGACGTGTGCGGTGTAATAACTCTCTACGATATTTTCGCGTCCGTAATTCAATCCGCCATCGCCTAGCAAGAAGCCCAACCCTCCGAGGCGGAGATAATTCTGATGGTCGCGAGCAATGCCGTTGGTAACAACCGCTAACCCAGCGCGATCATTCCGTCGATGCCACAGCGCCCCGGCGGCGCCTAAACCGGCCGCGAAAGTCGAATCGACCTCGGTGTAGGCGAACGACTCCGTTTTCCCATTGTCCCAGCCGAAGCGAGCGAACGCACTCAAGTGCGGCGCAATATTCTGCTCCAAGTTGACGCCAAATCCATACTTGCGCGTAATGTGCCAAGGATGGTCCGTAATCTCCGGGTGCGGCACCAAGCCCTCCTCAAACTCGGCTACTGCCTGACGGTAAATGCCCATATCCGCATAGTTCGTATAAGCCAAGAGGCGAACGGCTCCGCTTTTATGGGGAATAAACCCTCGGCGCAACTCATACTCGAAATTTTCCGCGTGAACTTGCCAGGGCTTCCATACCAAATCAATCCCGTTGGCCACCTTGGGCATTAACACTTCAGCAAAACGAAATCCCCAATTGCGATCTTCGAAATCAGCCGTAAAACCCACGGTGTAACCGCGCGTATCAGCGGCATAGTCCCAGGCGCCGTTGTTGTCCACCGTCCAGTTTATAAACTGAAGATGAGTGTCCGATCCGACAGGATTGATATCAAAAAAATCCGGCATGCTGAACTTCCCAAAACGCACTTCCAGACGGCGGCGCGGCAGTTCCTCAAATAGCGAGAAAGCATTGCGCCCGTTTTCAATTTTGTCTTTGCTCAGCGCAAAAACCTTGTGGAGCTCGCCTCGCGCAAGGTAAGGCGCTTTGCTCAGCGAAGGGTTGCGCACAATATCCAGGTCCGTATTACCGGCTAGACCAAAGCCAGCGCTGAGCGCCGCCCCGCCGGCCTCTTCAATATCGGCCAGCACCTCTAAGGAATCGCTAAGTCGCACCCCAGTGTAAAGGGTCAGCACTCGAGACGTGGCCTTCTGATAGTTGGGACTCAGGCTATGTGGTCCGCTATAGAGTGCGGGGAAGGGAGGATGTGTTTGAAATATGAAATTTGCCTGACCCGAAAGCCAGAAGCGCGTGTCCTTGAAATGAGGAAACATCACTTGTGGATCCTCAGGACCGCTCGAATCGCTTTCGTCAGGATTTGCTGGTGTTGCGGTCGTGTCCTCAGGAACCTGAGGGTTTTGCTCGGTGGTGACGGCCGCTTGGTGGGTTGCCGCTTCCTGGCCCTCGGCTACAGAAACGGCCGTGCACGCGAGCGAAAAAAACAACGCAGCTTGCACAAGGCGGTACGGATTTCGTACATGACAGTACCTGAATTTAGGATCTAGTCTGAACACGATAAGTAGGCCGTCAGTCTATCGTGAATTCGTTAACAATCTGTTAACAGATCCTAAGGTTTAAAAGCAGGTCTTTTTAACCTCCGTCCTAATGAATTCCATTAGATTGTTATAGCTCGGCTGTCGCTTCGAGCCACGATCCACCTATGTGGTGACAACAAATCCGACTTATCAGGACTTAACCGCGGTGCCGGGGACGTGCGCAGGATTATGCGAGAAACTGAGGTCTAAGCTCCGCCCTTTCCTTCCAGAAACTTCGATAAACTTCCTGCGAAATGCACAAAATCGGCGGGCATCATAATCACCGTGGTGCTGTTATTTTCTGCGCCGACTTCTGCCACCATCTGCATGCGACGCAGTTCCAATGCTGCGGGATTTCCGACCATCAATTGCGCCGCATCGGCCAGTTTCTTGGATGCCTCAAGTTCGGCATCAGCTTTGATGATTCGGGCGCGCTTCTCGCGCATCGCTTCGGCCTCCATTGCCATCACGCGCTGCATATCCTGCGGAATCTCAACGTCCTTCATCTCTAGCAATTCGACTGTTACTCCCCAGGCAAAAGTGTTCTCAAGCACATTTTTTCTCAGCAGCGTATTAATTTTATCGCGCTCCTTCAAAACTTCATCGAGGTCGTGCTGTCCAATTACGTTGCGCAGGCTTGTCAATGCCACTTGCTGTACAGCAGCGCGAAAGCTTTCGACAGTAAGAACAGCCTTCATGGGGTCGCTTACGCGAAACCAGAGCACAGCGTTTACCTTAACGGTGACGCTATCTCGGGTGATTGTCTCTTGTTGCTCAATGGGGTTGGTGACAACGCGGAGATCGATGCGGACCTCGTTTTCAATCCCGAGTGGAATTAACCAGAACAATCCTGGTCCGCGCAGGTTGTTGAAACGCCCCAGTCGAAATACGACAGCGCGTTGGTACTCCCGCGCGATACGAAGTCCCGACATGAAAATCCCGAACAGGATAAGAATAAAAACATCGCCCCAGGGAATGGCCATTCCCTAAGCGTACGATGAATTGAATGGTTACTTACCACTCCCGTAGTACATTGAGTCTAATCTGGCAACATGAATCGAATTAATACCAGTCCATTTTCTCCGTCCTTGCGCTTGAACCCTCGATACACTTATCTCAGTAACAACTTAATGCTGGGAGATTGCTCCATACGCCGCACCTTTAGCGCAAGCGACGGCACAAAGATGGATAAACAGACTTGAAAACCTCATAAAGTGGCGCGCCCGGAGGGATTCGAACCCCCGACCCTCTGCTTAGAAGGCAGACGCTCTTTCCAACTGAGCTACGGGCGCGTTGTCTGCAATTGCCTCAGTTTACGTCTCTTGTCCCACTCGTCGCAACGGGCAATTGAGCGACATCATTCCCGCTGTGCCCAAATTTGTGCCCACCCAGCCTTGACATAGCGTTCAATACCGTCTCCTCGGACGGGTGAACATAGCGAGATGATATGTTGATGGAACTGTGTCCGGCAATGCGTGCCAATGTCCAAACATCGCATCCAGCCTGCCCTAGCCGCGTCAGGAATGTGTGCCTGAGTGAGTAGAGCACGAACGGGCGCACGGGCTTCAGATTATTCTTCGCAGCATCCTCCGCAATCGTCATGAACGTCCCAGCGTGTTGCTTCCGCAGACTCGATGGCTCGATATGGCCGGAGCGAGTAGGCGCTGGCCAGACCCATCCTTCTTCAGGTTTCCCAGTCTCATTCCATCGCGTTTCAAACAGTGCTCTAACACGGGGCGTCATTGGAACTACCCTGCGGGCCGCAGCGGTTTTACCGTTTGTTACAAGTAGCGCCCCATTGCGCCCATTGAGCCACGTTACGTTCTCCCAGCGGAGACGAAAGCATTCCTCCGGCCGCATACCAGTGTCAGCTAGGACGACCGCAACCGACGCGAGCGTTTCAGGGGCCGCTGCAAGGTAGCGCGCTTCTTCCTCGGGAGTAATCACGCGCTCGCGGCGACGTTCGCCGGAAAGAACCTTTACTTTCGGTGCAGTAGGGAGCACACCCCATTCGACAGCAAGGTTGAGGATGCGGCGAAGCACGCGAAGCGAATTATTGGCCGTACTTATCTGCATTCCCTTATCTAGCCTATGCGCCGCAAATTCTGACGCTAACTGGCCCGTGATTTCGTTGAGGCGCGTGTCCGCTAATGGCTTGTAGCCGGTTAAGGCTCGAATGCCGGTACGATACCAGGTCCAATTTTTCACGCACGTACTTTCGAACCTTGATTTCGACCACGGTTCGACGCGATTCGTGCAGAACTCTTTCAGCGTTGGGAATTGCTTCGGTTCGCGGATGCCAACCTCTCCCTTCGCCAGTGAAGTGCGGTGCGCGGATTCCATGTTCCGCGCTACCCTGTCATTTCGCTGCTTCGTCGATTCGCGGATTAATGTCCCTTTCCACATAAACTTGTACCAATAAGTTTTCCCGCGCTTGTAAATCATCGCTTCGTCCCCTCCACTTTGCGTCGTCTTTTACGCAATTGTTTTGCTCTCTTTCTTTTCTTCTTCCCGGCAGAGTGCCACCATTCCCGCTTCGAGGCGAGGCGGCTTCCACCGCTGCAAGCGGTTCCACAAAACTTC
>Ga0182015_10005427_pt1 | contig 13262 bp, 16 predicted proteins | sample 712P3MmetaG_FD_120478 | JGI IMG/M metagenome (GOLD analysis project Ga0182015, IMG submission 120478) | Permafrost microbial communities from Stordalen Mire, Sweden - 712P3M metaG | ecosystem: Environmental > Terrestrial > Soil > Wetlands > Permafrost | place: Sweden: Stordalen | collected...
GATTCGCCGCACAGGCGAAGTATGCATCGTAGATCTCACTGGGCAACTGACTTCGTTCGCCAGCGGCGCGCTGCGCGACACCGTCGGCGGACTTATGAAGCAGGGACGGAAGAAGATCGTGCTGAACGTGGATGGATTACTGTATTTGGATAGTTCCGGCGTGGGCGAACTGGTGAACTGCTACATGAGCGTGATCAAGCAGGGCGGCGAAATGAAAGTGGTGGGACTTACGCCGAAAGTGGAAGAAATCCTTAAGATTACGCAGCTTTATCGTGTGTTTCAGGAATTTCACGATGAAGAGACTGCGCTGCAAAGCTTCCCCGAAACGCGAAAGAAAGAAAGCGCTTAAGAAATTTGTCGTTGCTTGAAAGAATTCGTCCGCGCTCGATCTACGAGCACGCGCCGAGCCGTTAGGGCGTTCCCGCCAATTGAAACTCCTGTAAGGGCAATTTCCGCCAAAAAATAGGCCGTAAAAGGAGAGAAGCAGCTAAGGTTTTGGCCTTAACTGCTTCCCGGGGTGTGTCCTCGAAGTGGTTAGTTACTATTATAGATGCATGCCACTGGAAAAGGTTTCCTATTTCGATGGATTTTTTTAATTTCGCCGCATCCGCGAAATTGCTAGTAAAACAAGTACTTACGCCATCGCTCGTCGCGATGACCGATTAAACGCATGAGCTGCCTGGAGGTATGAAGCGTGAATGGACGTGGCCGGCGAACCAATTTGAAGCCAGCCTCTTCGGGCGTCCGGTCTCCCTTGCGGTTGTTGCAGTTGTAGCAGCAAGCGACCAGATTCTCCCAGGAGGAGCGCCCGCCACGAGATCGGGGCACCACATGATCCAGTGTAAGTTCCGATCCAGGGAAGACGCGGCTGCAGAACTGGCAAGTGTTGCGGTCACGCAACAAAATGTTTTTCCGGGAAAGCGCCCGGCTTTGCTGCGGGATGTGGCGGTAGGCCAGCAATCGAATAACGGAAGGAACTCTGTGCGCGTGCGCCGTGGAATGCACTTCCGCGTTATGTAGTTCTTCCGCCTGCGCTACACCCTTCAGCATCAAGACCATGGCGCGCCGGACGGCGGTAACATTGATGGGCTCGTAAGTCGCGTTGAGCACCAAGACGGGCTCTTGCATCAGCGATGCGCGTCGTAGCGGAAGTGGGTTGTGGAGTCTACTGCCTGCGGGACCCTCGGAGCCGGGCACAGCCGCTCCAGACGCTTGGGGGGTGTGGCGCCCCCGGGATTCGACCGGTTCTAGCCGTCGTGCGCTCATCGCGCTCCCTTAGGGTACTAAAACTCGTCTGAACTACTTAGAGGATGCCTTACAGCACGGGCTACCGTCAACCCGACCACCGATTTGGCTCCAGCCAGGAGCAGCGCCTTGGAACAGGCGTCTAGTGTGGCTCCTGTTGTCCTTACATCATCTATCAGTAAGACGCGTAAATTGTCAACTTGGCTGCCTGGGCGTGTGGCAAAAGCGCCACGTACCGACTCCCAGGGTTCGGAGAAGCTCAATACACGCTTATCGGGCCGAGGCCTTGGTCCGCATGAGCAATACGGGGCGATAGGGGAGCCCTAGCCGCTTGGCCAGGGGGCGGGCGAACAGGCCAGCTTGATTGTAGCCACGCTCGCTCTCCCTTTGGGAGTGGAGAGGTACCGGGACCACGATGTCGGCAGCCACAGCTTCTCGCGTTGCGACGAAGGCGAGCTTCTCCGCGAGCCATGCCGCTAGCGGCTCCACGCGCTCGAATTTCAGCAGGATGATGGTCTTGGCCAGTTGACCTCCGTAGGCGGCGTAGCTCAGGGCGCGTTCATGGGCAAACGTCCCGCCCTGGCATTGCAGGCAGCCGCGCGACGGGGCGTCGAGACTAGCCAGCATCACCGGTTCAGACGCGGCCCCAGGAACGGCGGAAAACGGAGTCACCACCGGCGCCCCGCAGATCTCGCATACGCTTGGCGGCAAAGGGCAGAAGGACGCGAGACACTCGTCGCAGATTGGCACACGTGTGGCCCGCGTCAGCAATTGGTCGCACAGCCGACACCCCGCAGGAAAAAATACGCTGACCACGGCATCGCTCGCCGCGTTGAGCCAAGCGGGTGCGTGCTTGCCGAAGCGGCTCTGCCCGGTCACCATCGAACGAGTCTACGCTGGCTCGCCCGTAATTAATATATGTAAGTTATCCTTTGGGTAACTTAAGAAAGGCTGGGAAGTGCCTGGCGACATCGGCCAGGGCGCACGGTGATAGAGGGTGCGGCGTGGCTGCTGCACAGCCAGAAATGGCTGTGCCACATTCATTGGTGGCGTTCGTTCTCTTGTTGACTGAGGAAAAACGCGGGGCTGGCCGCCCCGCGCCGCTTCGACTGCAGATTACAGCAGGCCCTGCTCGATCTTTTCCTGGCAGTTGATGCAATTCTTCGCCCACGGCACGGCTTCCAGCCGCTTTTGCGCCATTTCTTCCTGGCAGTTCGCGCACTCGCCGTATGCATTGGCTTGGATGCGTTTCAGCGCCTCATCGATCATGTTCAGAATGGTGCGGTCCGTATTCGTCATGCCGAAGAGAAACTCTTTTGTGTAGGAGTTGGCTGCTTTGTCGGCGAGGTCCACGGTGGGATCATCGTCCGCCTGACGGCCTTCTTCTTCGGTGCGCGCGATGGTCTTCATCAGTTCTTCGCGACGCGTGGTCAACTTCTTCTTGTAATACTCGAGTCTTTTCTTGTCCATTTGGGAGTCCTGCCCCTCAGTGAGCTTTAGGGGTTGCTTAAAAACTCCATAGTGTAGGCCGACCTCTTATAGCTGTCAAGGTAATGGCACCGAACTAGGAAGCCACAAATTGTGGCGTCGACTTTAGATGCGCCTAAACAGTTTTGGATTCAAGCGCGCGAGGAGAGCGGACGGGCAAGCACCGCATCGAGACAATACTCGGGCCGATGGAAAAAGCTGGAGAGCTCGCCCAGCCGTGAGGCGAGTTGTTCCGCGGACGCGGCGCGCAAGGTGACATGCCCGAGCTTGCGGGCCGCACGCGGCGATTTTCCGTAAAGGTGCAGGTGCGCGTCGCGAATCGCCAGAACTTCGGCGGAATCGGGAACCTCGCCGATCAGATTGAGCATCGCCGACGATCCGATGGCATGCGTCGAGCCCAGCGGCAAACCCACAATGGCGCGCAAGTGATTTTCGAATTGACTGGTGATGGCGCCTTCAATCGTCCAGTGGCCCGAATTGTGAACGCGTGGCGCCATCTCGTTGGCGAGCAGGCGTCCGTTGTGTTCGAAGAATTCGATGGCCAGCACGCCCACATATTGCAGTTCGTCGAAAACGCCGCGAACGACTTCTTCGGCGGCGCGCTGGATTGACGGATCGAGACGCGGCGCGGGAGCCAGGGAGAGGCGCAGGATGCCGCCGCGATGGTGGTTTTCGACCAGCGGATAAACCGCGGTCTCGCCCGTGCGAGCGCGCACGGCGATGACGCTGAGTTCACGCGTGAAGGGAACGAGACGCTCGAGGATGAACGGGACCTCGCCGGGGGCGAGAGTGGCGGAGGGTTCGGCTGCCGGTGTTGTTTGATCGTTGGGGCCAGCCTCAGCCAATTCTCTTTTCGCCCGAGCTACGTCCTCCTCCGTTCGAAGCAGCCACTGTCCTTTACCGTCATAGCCCATGCGGCAGGTTTTCAATATCGCGGGCAGTCCGATGGTCTTGACCGCGGCGTCGAGCGCATTAGCACCAGCCACCGTTGCAAATTCGGTGGTGGGGATGCCTAAATCCTGGAAGAGATGCTTCTCGCGGAGGCGATCTTGCGCAACTTCCAGCGCTGCGGGAGGCGGAAAAACTGGCACGCGCTCGGAAAGGAATCGAACAGCAGCGATGGGCACGTTTTCGAATTCATAGGTAATCAGCTCGAGCCCATTCGCGAATTTATCCAGCGCGGATTGGTCCGAAAAATCCGCTGTAACGCGCGAAGCGATACGGCCCACAGGCGCTTCCGGTGATGGATCGAAAAACCGAAAATGAAGTCCCAAGGGATAGCCCGCGAGGGCGAGCATGTAGCCGAGCTGACCACCGCCAAGGATGCCGATGGTCACACGGGTTTCCGTTTCGGCGGGGCCAGCGGCTGCGGAGCGCTCAAGCGAAGGGCAGCGCCTTGGCCGGACGCGGGGTCGGGATTTGCGAGGACGCGCTCGGTTTGCTCCACGCGGAATTTTCGAAGTGCTTCGCGGATCGCGGGATGTTTCGCGCCGAGAATCGCCGCGGCCAGGAGCGCCGAATTGATAGCTCCGGCTTTGCCGATCGCCAGCGTGCCAACCGGAATACCGCCAGGCATCTGCGCGATGGAAAGCAGCGAGTCGAGGCCCTTGAGAGCTTTCGATTCGACAGGGACGCCCAGCACCGGCAACACCGTCTTTGAAGCGGCCATACCCGGCAGATGTGCGGCGCCACCGGCTCCGGCGATAATCACCTCGATGCCGCGTTTTTCGGCCGTGGAGGCATATTCGAACAGCAGGTCGGGTGTGCGGTGGGCCGAAACCACGCGCGTTTCATGTGGAACACCCAGATCGGCCAGTGTCTTCGCTGCGTGCTCCATGGTTTCCCAGTCTGATGACGAGCCCATGATGACGCCCACGAGTGGTTGCGCGGCAATCGCTGTCGGTTGTGGACTCACCGGTTCGCTCTTTGCGGGCGATGTGACGCCGCTGTTCGAATCTGGATGCTTTTTTGCCATGCGATTGCTGGAGGCAGCTCCATTCCAGTGAAACTTATGGACTGCACATTCTACGGCGTTTTTTAGCGCGTGGCGACCTGCGTGCGCTGCTTCCAATAGTGGCGAAGTTGCCCGACAAGGTAAAGCGAACCGGTGACGAACACGGCGTCGCCGGGCGCAGCTTTGGACAAAACGTAATCGAGCGCCTGCTCGGCATCAGCAATCACGTAGCTTTGCGACGTATGGTGCGCGGCGATGTCGGCGAGTTGGGCTGCCGAAATCGCTCGCGATGTACGCGGCTCGGTGAAAATGACTTCGGCGGCGAAAGGGAAGAGCAAACCGGCAACTTCGTCGACCGCTTTGTCGCGGAGCGCTCCGTAAAGGATATAGATCTTGCGCCCGGCGAAGTTTTCTTGCAAAAACGTCGCAAGCTCCCGGGCGGCCGACGGATTGTGTGCTCCATCGACGTAAACGTCGGGATTCGATTGCAGCTTTTCTATACGGCCGGGCCAAATTGTGCCCGCGATTCCCTGTGCGATGTCGTTGTCCGAGATTCGAAAGCCGCGTGCTTGCAGCAAACGAGCCGCGGCCACGGCATTCAGCGCGTTTTGCAGCTGGAAGCGCCCGGGAAGACGCGGAGCGAGATCGATTGTCCAGCCGCTGTAAATTTCCGTCACGCGCGCGCTGACGCATCCGTTTTTCATCGGCTCACGATCGATACGAAATGCAGCGGGCGTCTCGGTGACGGGACACCGCAGTTCGGCGGCCCGCGCGAGAATCACGTCTCGGGCTTCAAGCTGCTGTCCCGCCACGACGACGGGAACGGCCGGTTTGAGAATTCCCGCTTTTTCCCGCGCGATCTCCCGCAGCGAATGGCCCAGAAAGCTCTCGTGATCGAAATCGATGCGCGTGATCACCGAAATGACTGGTGTCAGAATATTGGTGGCGTCGAGCCGGCCGCCCAGTCCCACCTCAAATACGCCAAACTCCACGCGTTGCCGTGCGAAATATTCGAACGCCATCGCGGTTACGCACTCGAAGTATGTCGGATGGGCGCGCAGCGTGCCTGCGGCTAGCAACTCTTCCGTGATCGCCTGGATGCGCGTCAGCACCTCGGCAAAATCCGCGTCGCTGATTTCTTCGCCGGCTACGCGAATGCGCTCGTTGATTTTTTCCAAATGCGGAGAAGTATTCAATCCAGTTCGAAAGGCCGCACGACGAAGGATCGATTCGAGGAAAGCCGCCGTCGAGCCTTTGCCGTTCGTCCCCGCAATATGAGCCGAGGGATAAGCGCGATCGGGCCGCCCCAGGCGTTCGGCCAGCAGCGAAATGTTCTCGAGGTCAAATTTCGCGGCAGCCGCCTGCGTTGGCGCAGCAAGTTCTCTGCCCAGAGATAGCAGGTACCGCACAGCGGAATCGTAGTTCATGTCAGCTCAACAGAAGATCGAGCGAGGTGGCGATAAAACTTTTCAGCTCTTTGCGAGGCACGACGGCGTCCAGAAATCCGTGCTCGAGCAGAAATTCCGAGCGCTGAAAGCCATCGGGCAATTTCTGCCGAATGGTCTGCTCGATCACGCGCGGGCCAGCGAAGCCGATCAACGCGCCGGGCTCGCCGATATTCAGATCGCCCAGCATGGCGAAACTCGCCGTCACGCCGCCCGTCGTCGGATCGGTCAACACCGAAATATAAGGCACCTTGGCATCGTCCAGGCGCGCCAGCGCGGCGGAAACCTTCGCCAGCTGCATCAGGCTGATCGTGCCTTCCATCATGCGCGCACCGCCGGAGCACGACACGATGATCAGCGGCTGGCGCGTATCCAGCGCCAGCTCGATGCCGCGCGTAACTTTTTCTCCGACCACGGCGCCCATCGATCCGCCGATAAAATTAAACTCCATCGCGCAGCAGACTACTGGACGGCCGGCAAGCTGGCCTTCGGCGGTGATGACCGCATCATTCATGCCCAACTTCTTGCGCGCTTCCTTCAGCCGCGTTGCGTATGGCTTGGTGTCCACAAATTTCAGCGGGTCGGTCGAGGTCATCTTCGCGTCATGCTCGGTCCAGCGCCCGTCGAGCAGCATCTCCAGCCGCTGCTTGGAATTCATTTTGAAATGGAAACCGCACTTCGGACACATCAGTAGATTGGCTTCGAGGTCTTTTCGGAACACGATCGTGCGGCAGGACTCGCACTTTACCCACAGCCCCTCGGTGCGCACCTTGCGCTCCTCGGGCGGCGTGGATTGCTCGATCGATTTTTTGTCGCGCTTAAACCAAGCCATAGTTCAACGTGGTGCTGCCGACGTTTAGTCCAGAAAAAAGGCCGCTCTGTACCCCGAGGCGGCCACAATCCAACGCTAATAGTCTATACCACGCTGGGCCAGAATGCCCTTGGTGTAAGGGTGTTTGACCTCGCGCATCTCGGTCACCAGGTCGGCAATTTCGGTCAGCTTGGGATGTGCGTTGCGGCCTGTGCAAATCACGTGAACGCGCTCGGGACGACCCTTCAGCGATTCCACAATTTCGTCCGGGTCCAGCATTTTGTAGCTGATCACGTAATTGATTTCATCGAGCACCACCAGATCATATGTCCCGCTATAAATCGCGTCGCGCCCGGCAAGCCAGCAATCGTGCGCCATCTTGATGTCTTCGGGATCGGTTTCCGCGCCGCCCACCTTCACAAAGCCGCGCCCCATCGGGCGAATCTCGAATTTGTCGTCGCCCAGCATTTTCGCGGAATCAAGCTCGCCGTAGTGCCACGAACCTTTGATGAATTGCACCATCAGCACGCGCAGTCCCTGGCCGACGGCGCGAAACGCGGTCCCAAGCGCGCAAGTTGTCTTCCCTTTGCCCGGTCCGGTGTAAACGATCAACAGCCCTTTTTCTTCTGGCATGATGCGGTCAATGATCCTTTTTCAATGGAGAAACCGGTGCGGTTATAACCCTAGCCGTTTGACGAATTCGCGCGCGATGGCGCCGATGCGTTCCTTCGTTACGGCTGAAAGGCTTTCGCGTTGATTCGCGTGTACGTCGCGGATCACAATCCACAGTCCGGGCCGGTACACTTCATCATCGCCGGGACAAATTGCTCCGGTAAGCTGTTCCACTTGCAGCGAGTGTTCGTTTGCGTGCGATAAGTCGAGGGCCCTGCCATGCGAAGTATCGGCTGCATGCGGCTCGTTGGACAGCAAATCCATCAAAATCCCGCGCGAGTCGTCGACCAGATCGCGGAAGCCCTGCGACACCAGGATGGCGTCGACATCGCGCGGCGTCGGTTGATCGATCTGCTCGAGGTCGTAATCGGGAAGCGGCTTCTCCAGCGGAATCTCAATCGCCGCAGAGGGCTTGCCTTCATCGGAAACAATGCGTGCTGGCATAGTGGCTCAAGTTGTACAACATTTTTCACGCGAAAGCTCTACTTCGGGTACGGACTTCCAGACAAAATCGCAAATGCCCGATAGATTTGCTCGGCCAACACCACCCGGGCCAACTCATGCGAGAACGTCATTGCGCCCAATGATAATTTTTGTTGCGCGCGCTGGCGCAACAAATTGGGGAATCCGTCCGCATCGCCGCACAGGAAAATCACCTCGCGCGTACCGCGGTCGCGCTGCTCGGCAATCCATTTTGCGAACGCCTCGGAATCCAGGCTTTTCCCCGCGGCGTCGAGCAGCACCACGGTAGCGGCCCGGTCCGCCGCAAGCCTCTTCAGCGCCGCTGCCGCATCACGAACCTCCGTAACCTCAATCGGCGACTGGTGACTGATGCGCTTCACATAGTCGTCAAGAACGGCCCGCATTTCCGGCCGACGGGTCTTGCCGAGCATGAGAAGGCGAATCTTCACTTCAGCTCGTATTTTTTCCGTTTTTCCAACAGGGTCTTGCGGCTGATGCCCAGAATTTCCGACGCCCGGCCGATTTTGTAGTGCGTGGCTTCCAACGTCGCGACAATCGCTTCCTTTTCGATTTCTTCCAGCGATCTCAGGCTTGCGGAGGATCCCGGGATGCCTGGCGCCCCGGCGCGAACAGTTTCCGGAAAGTCCTTGGCTTCGAGGAGGTTTGCGCGAGAAAAAACCACCGCGCGCTCCAGCGCGTTGCGAAGTTCCCGAACATTCCCGGGCCAGTCATATGCCGCGATCAACCGCCGGGCTCCATCGCTCAATTCCACCGCGGAACTCCCGTGTACCCCGCGTACCGACACCAAAAGATGTTCCGCCAACGGCAGGATGTCGCCGCGCCGCTCGCGCAAGGGCGTAACGCTGATCGTCAGCACATTTAGGCGAAAAAACAAATCTTCGCGGAATCGCCCGGCCGTAACCGCCGCCGACAAGTCCACATTCGTCAACGCAATCAACCGCGCTGCAATCTTCAGCGTTTCGGTGCCACCCAGTCGTTCGAACGATCGCTCCTGCAGCACGCGCAACATCTTGCTCTGTGCGATCGGCGAAAGCGCGGCAACTTCATCCAGCACAATCGTACCCGCCCCGCCAAGCTCAAAGCGGCCAAGCTTGCGCTCGACTGCTCCTGTAAATGAGCCCTTCTCGTGGCCAAACAATTCGCTTTCGACAAGTTGTGGCGGCAGGCTGGCGCAGTCGATCTTCAGGTAGGGCGCATCGCGACGGGGTCCCATCTCATGGATGGCGCGCGCAAGATAATCCTTGCCGGTCCCACTTTCCCCAGTGATGAGCAGCGTGGTGGGAGCAGGCGCAACTTTCTGCGCCAATTCGAAAAGACGCAACGACGCCGGATCTACGCAGATCCAAGGCAGCCGTTCCGCGATCATTTTAAGAATGCTTCTCCGTGAGAAGTTGTCCCGCCCAGGACTGCGTTGATCGGAATGACTCTACCGGATGGTCCGTCCGGCAAGTCGGGAATTTCGAGTTTCGGCGACGAACGCCACAAGCGCTCCAGATCGTAGAATCGCCGCGCTTGCTCGCCGAATACGTGTACGACGAATCCGCCGAAATCCAGCAGCGCCCATTCCGCCGAGTTGCGCCCTTCGCGATGTTCGGGCGAGCGCTTCGCGTGTTTATAAAGTTGCTCTTCGATTTCCGAGCAGATGGCCTGCACCTGCGGCGTGCTGAAGCCGGTGCAAATCACGAAGTACGACGTGAACGCTCCGACTTCTCGAAGGTCGAGCACGGTAATGCCCGATGCTTTCTTGCTTTGCGCAGCCTCGACCACGAGGCGTACGGTTTCTGGTAACGAGTTCATATTCACCGGTATAAGTCCTGTTTGAGAATGTATTCTTCCACACGGGCGGAAACAAGCCCGTGAATATCCTGGGCGCGATGACAGCGCTTGCGAATGTCCGTCGCCGAAGCCTCGCTGGACACGTTGTCGAGCAGATACACCGAAGTGCGGTGCAAGTGCGCCACGATACTCGATTCGTGTACCGCTTCAGCGTCCTTGCGAACTCCGCCCTGGGCCATAAGTTCCGGCGGAATCACCAGCCGCAGCGCCTCGACACGAATCCCCGGCCGGTTCGCGACAATGAAATCGCACAGCCCGAGCAAAGTTTCGTATTCCTTCCACATCGGAATATCCAGAAACGCATCCGCGCCGATGATGAAATAAATCCGGTCGCCCTGCCCGTGATACGCATGGCGAAAGTAGCGCACGGTGTCGACGGAGTAGTGCAGTTGCGCGCCGCTGAAATCCTCGCCGGCCTCAGCTACCGACGGCACAAAATGCGGATGCTCGGAACACGCCAGCGCTACCATTGCAAATCGATGCGGGAACGGAGCCAGGTGCTGCTTCAACTTGTGCGGAGGCCGACTGGCTGGAATGAAATGAATTTGATCGAAATTGAAACGCCGGTCGGCAGCCCGGGCCACGGCGAGGTGGCCGTTGTGAATCGGGTCGAACGATCCGCCAAACAGCGCGACACGGCGAGGTTGATGTTTTGCGGCGGTGCGCTGAGCTTGCGCGGTCGTCAATACGCCTCCCAAGGACGTTCGTCACATTTTCTCACAAATCCTCAATCCCGGCAGGATGTGTGTCGCCCTCGGTGGCACGATGTTCGGCTCCCGCTATGCCGCTGCTCTCGCCGCCCGCAGGCTCGGGTGAGCCATGCAACTCCAACTCTGGCTCCAGAGCCGCCTTCGGGATTTTGTCCAGCGCATCAGCGATCGATCGCACCAGTTCGCGAACGCCTTCGCCGGTCGCGGCCGAAATCGCGTGAAATTCGAGATTCTTCTCCGCGCAGAATGCCCGCAGTTCATCCAGCCGCGTTCGGTCGGTGGTTGCATCCAGCTTCGTCGCCACCACGATTACCGTTTTCTCCGTCAGCGTCTCGCTAAACGCATTCAACTCACCGGAAATAATTTCAAAAGAGTGAATCGGATCGTCATCCGACATGTCGCTGGTGTCGATCAGGTGTACCAGCAGCCGCGTCCGTTCCACGTGCCGCAAAAATCTAATCCCTAATCCCGCGCCTTCGTGAGCCCCTTCAATCAACCCAGGCAAATCGGCGACCACGAACGTGCGCCCCAACTCGCGGCCCTCTTTTCCGGTCCCGCCGTCGGCATTCACCACACCCAGATTCGGCTCCAGCGTAGTAAACGGATAATTCGCAATCTTCGGACGCGCCGCCGAAATCACCGAAATCAATGTCGACTTCCCCGCGTTCGGAAACCCCACCAGCCCGACATCCGCCAGCAGTTTCAATTCAAGTCGCAGGTGCCGCTCCTCACCCGCAACACCTTCTTCATGCTCGCGCGGCGCCTGGTGCCACGGCTTCGCAAAATGTTGATTCCCGCGCCCGCCCTTCCCGCCATGCGCGATCAACACACGTTGTCCAGGCGTTGCCAGGTCCGCAAGCGTTTCGCCGGTCTTCTCGTCAAACGCCAGCGTGCCCACCGGAACCTGCAAAACCATGTCCGCGCCGGAATGCCCGCTGCAATTCGAACCCTCGCCGTGGCGCCCGCGGTCCGCCTTGAATTCCCGGTTGTAGCGATAGCGCAACAGCGTGTTGTCGTTCGGATTCGCTTCCAGATAAATGCTTCCGCCATGCCCGCCGTCGCCACCCGAAGGTCCGCCGCGCGGCACAAACTTCTCCCGCCGGAACGCGACGCAACCGTCCCCACCGATCCCCGCCTTCACCAGAATTTTGGCTTCATCAACAAACACGGATAAATCTCCAGAAAAATTGGATGCGCCAAGCCTGACTCTAAATTCGTTGTGTGCCGAACCGAAACCCCAGCTCCGGCTCCGGGAACTTTGTAGCGGTGCGCTTCAGCGCGTCCGTTCGCCCGTGAAAACACGAAGGCGGTCCGGCACACGCCGAACCGCCTCAGGTAAAATCGACCTTAATTTACGGCGGCAGCCGGTGCAGCAGCCGCTTCGGCAGGGGTAACGCTGATAAATCGCCCGTGCCGGCCCTTATCCTCAAACTTCACAATACCTGTGACCAGCGCAAACAGGGTGTCGTCCTTGCCCTGCCCGACATTCACGCCCGCCTGATGCTTCGTCCCGCGCTGCCGCACCAGAATCGTGCCCGCATTAACGTGCTGCCCGCCAAATCTCTTGACGCCCAGCCTCTGTCCATGTGAATCGCGGCCGTTTGTAGAGGAGCCGCCGCCCTTCTTATGTGCCATGACACTTTCCTTTTATGAGACGTTAAATTCGAGGTAGTGGCCGGTCTTAGACCGGCTCATCCAGATCCATTCCGTTACAGCTTAATATCGCTAACCTGCACAGCCGTATAATTCTGGCGGTGTCCGCGCGAAATCTTGTACTGGTTGGTCTTCTTGAATTTCAGCACGACGACCTTCTTGGCCCGCCCGTGGCTGATAATCTTCCCAGTAACGCTGGCCTCCGACGCATCTCCGCCCGACAACAGCTTCTTTTCGTCGTTGTGCACAGCCAAAACGGAGCCGAACGTGACCTTCTCCCCCACGTCGCCCTTAACTCGCTCAATCCGAATGGTGTCGCCGGGCGCGACTCGATACTGCTTTCCCCCGGTCTTAATGACGGCGTACATCGATCCTCCAAGCTCTAAGGCAAACCAAGAGTATACGAGCTTTCCGCCCAAACCGTCAACGCAGCAAAATACCCCCAGACAGGCATTCCGCAACTTTTTCTGAGCTTGGGAGTTTAACTAAGTGAGGCAAGGAGCTAAGATAAGCACCTAGCCCAGTAAAGCTTGATTTTGAACAAGAAGTTGTGGATCTCGAAAAGGGGGGTCCCATCATGCGATATCTAAGGATTGTAGGTTTTCTCGCGGTTTGCATGTTTTGCGCATCATTCGCCAACGCCCAACGCGTCTCGGTTGGCATCGGCGTAGGTGGCGGTTATGGCTACGGCGGCTACGGCTACGGCGTCGCTCCAGTCTGCTCTTACGGCTATTACGGCTATGCCCCGTATGCCTGTGCCCCGTACGGCTATTACGGCCCCGACTGGTTCTCCGGCGGGATCTTCATCGGCGCGGGTCCCTGGTTCGGCGGACGCGGCTTCTTCGGGCGCGGCTTCTATGGGGGTCGTGGGTTTTATGGCGGCCGTGGATTCGCCGGTCGTGGCTGCTTCGTCGGAGGCGGCCGTGGCTTTGCGGGTCGCGGCGGGTTCGCGGCGGGACGCGGCA
>Ga0182015_10005428_pt1 | contig 13259 bp, 9 predicted proteins | sample 712P3MmetaG_FD_120478 | JGI IMG/M metagenome (GOLD analysis project Ga0182015, IMG submission 120478) | Permafrost microbial communities from Stordalen Mire, Sweden - 712P3M metaG | ecosystem: Environmental > Terrestrial > Soil > Wetlands > Permafrost | place: Sweden: Stordalen | collected...
ATCCGCGCCCAGGTGAGCGATGGTCGCGTCGCGGAGATCGGTCGGATACACGCTTTGCGGGAGCAGGGCAAAAGTGTGGAGGAAATCCTCGTCTTGAGTGTCGTTGTAGAGACCGAGTGTGGTTTTAACCTTCCCGCCGCGAACCCCGAACCAGCTCTTGAAGCGGTACTCGGCGACCGCCCAGTCGAGCGATGGATGGTATTGGCCGAGTTGGCCAAGGTTGCGATCGTAGCCTTGCGCCCCAACCCGGAGCTTATCGGTGACCTGGGACGACATATTCAGCCCGAAATCGGTGAAGGCGGCGCTGCCTTGGCTGGTATTCATGGTCAGCCAGTTGTTGTCGCTGGTGTAGATGAATCCCTGCGAGACGAAGCCGTGGACCTGAACCGTGCGGTCCAGAAGTTTGAACTCTTGTGCCTGTAGGGTGATTTGGCCGGAGTGGAAACACAAATACACAAAGACCAACCTAAAAATTCGCTTGTGCACACGGCCCCCTGGCGGTAGATCGGGAAATTGGAACGAGAACTCAGCACAACGCTGCCAAAAAAGCGTAGTCCGAAGACCTTTTACCCCCCAGGAGATAGTGTGCTCTGGCACAGGCTTTCAGTTCTGCCAAAAACTGCTCATTTCTGAACTTTCGATCATTCTCAGTCCCGAAAGGGGAATCTTCCGAAATCCGCTGCGGGAAATTGTCCGCGGAGAGTGAGCACAGGAGGTTCAGTTATGGGTCGCTCCGGCAAGGGTGGGCCTGCCCCCGACTGGAGGTCGAAATCCCCGTCCTAACATCGCCAACAACAATAAGAATGAGGTTCGAGATCGGACTATTTTCGCGACGTTCGGGACGAGGAACCCTCGAGCGGTAGTTCCATGCTGGTGGAAGCTGGTGCGTCTTCCGCCGGGTCGGCGATGTTTCTCAGCTCGGGATACTTCTGGATCAGCGTGGGCGGAGCCGGCACTCGCTTGCCGCTGATCATGGCCTTCAACTCCAGAGCATTCACGCCGGCTTTGCTCTCGAAGTGATTGTTGGTAATCACGTACGTCGTATGCGCACGCTCGGCTACGCTCTCGATTCTTTCTTTCCAGCCCGCTAGTTCGCGCTGGTTGTAGAGATAGTTGTAGCGGTCGTTGCGATTGTCAGAATCGAACCACTGCTCGTAATTGCGGCCATGCAGGCGAACGTAACCGATCGCGGAGGTCACGTGTTCGGTGGGCGCGAGCGAGCGGCCCAACAGCGGCTGGTCAATGTTGCAGAAGCCGACATCCTTCTGTGTGAAGGCGGCCAGCGTTGCGGCGTCGTTCCAACTGGAGTGGCGCACTTCCACCACGCGCGGATATTCGATGAACTGACGCAACAGGCGCTCGAGATATTCGCGGTTGAGAGAAGTGTTCTTAAATGAGACCGGAAACTGGATGAGCAACGCGCCCAGTCGTCCTTCGCTGGCAATGGCGTCGAGGCCTTCGCGGGTGCGGGCTTCGTCTTCGTCGGTGGGACGGATGGTCGCGGCCGAAGTGGGCTCCATCACCGCGATGGGCGAGTGCGTGAAGGCACGGTAGAGCTTCGCCGTGAAAAGGAAATTCTTATTCACGGCCGCGACCTTGCGGCACCAGAGCTTGGCCCACTCGGGCTTCAGCGGTCCGTAAAACGATGTGTTGATCTCAGTGGTATCGAAAAAGCGCGCCAGATATTCCAGCGGATGCTGCTTGCGGCGCTGCATGCCCGAAGGATAAAAAATGCCGTCCCAGTCTTTATAGGACCAGCCCGCCGTGCCGATGCGGACCTCGTTCGACTGAGCTTGGGGTAAACGGACTGGGGCCGAGGATTCCATGAGCGGAACCGCAGATGGGGCACGGGCAAGGTTAGCACAGAGGGATGGTTGCTGCTGTAAACGATGAGCGCGGCGGCTGGGGATGCCGTCAACCCTCTGCGGATTACGAGGTGGTTCAGGGTCGCCAGTTCGTTAATATACTTGCCCGCTTTCTGCTCAGTCCGCCGACAACACCACCCAATATACGCCCGTGGGATAGGTCGCCGTGCGCGCGTAGCAAGCGCCCACTGAGAAGCTGCGCAGGTTGTTGCTGGCGAGCATGTGGCTGGCTTCCGCCGGCAACGTCTCCGGATGCAGGCTGGTGAAGGTCAGCACCGTAAAGCGCTGGGCGAGCTGATGAATGGAGGAGGTGCCGAGTTTGTCCGCGTGCGCCATCGAGCAGGCCGCATCGTCGGCGGTAGGCAGATCGCGGCGGGCGAGATCAGCCCGGTTGGCTTGATGCCGCGCCTGCGCCACGGTCGCCGCAATCCGGTCCTTCACTTCTGCCGCTGAATAATTGGGAAGCGCATGTCCAAAGTCCTGAACAATATACAGCTCGTCTCCGCTGCGAACCACGCCCAACCCGACCACGTTATAGGCCGGGTTGAGCAAGTTCGCCCGATGCGGAGGGGAAAGCATCAGATGTTGATGCCCATTTTCGGCGTTGAAATCGAGCGCGACATTCTCGGCTTCCTGGTCCAGTTGCGCACGGGTTGCAGTAGCCAGGCGTTGGGGCAAGGAGGGCTCACCGTCAAACCGGTGCGAAAGTTGTCGCGCCGCAAACATCGCTTCGGCGTGAGCGCGGGCCGCCTGGCAAAGGCCGGCATCAAGGGAGAGGAGGGGCGCGCCGGCTTGCGCTCTGGCCTGATTCGCCAGGTCCAGAAGCACCTGTTCGGCCTGGGGATCATAGTCGCTAAAGGGAATATCGGGAGAAGATGCCGCGGCCGCTTTCAGAGTCGCGTGTTGCGCTGACTGTTCGGCGGCGCCATCATTTCCCTCGGAAGCAGCCATCAATCGCGACGACGGCCGAACCGAAGTGACGACCATCCCCAGCATAAGCGCCATCACGACTCTTCTATCGCTCACTTTAAAGGCTCTTGGCATCGCTTGTGCCTACTCTCTCGACCCGCGGGGGATCCAAAACTCAGGCCCAAACTTGCCGCTAGTGCTACGCTAGAAGCCAGAATTAGGTCTGGGAAGTTACCTTCGTTATGGAACCTGGTGTCATAGGGGTCATCGGCCTATTGTTTGGAAGTTTGATTGCTTGGCTCGGGCTGCGCTCGCGCACCGCTACGCTCAACGCGCGTTTGTCGTTGATGGAAAAGGAATTAGCGGTCGAAAAGGCCGATCTGGCGCGGCTTCGGCAGGCCTACACGGAAGTAGTAGCCGGCAAGGCCAGGCTGGAATCCGCTCTCGAATCGGAACGGAAGACCAGCAACGAAAAGGTCGAATTAGTGACTCGCGCGAGCGAAGAATTGCGCAACGCGTTCAAGGCCATGGCTGCCGACGCCTTGAAAAGCAACAACTTATCGTTTCTGGTCCTGGCCCGGGAAAATCTGGAGCGTTTTCAGACCGAGGCCCGCGGCGACCTCGAAAATCGGCAGAAGGCCGTGGTTGACCTGGTCACTCCCGTGCGCGATTCGTTGAATAAAGTGGATGCGCAGATCCAACAACTGGAGGTGGAAAGGGGCAAGGCCTACTCGGCTCTGCATACCCAAGTGCAATCGCTGATCACCACTCAAAAAGAGTTGCAATCGGAAACCGGTAATCTGGTGCGGGCGCTGCGCACTCCCAACGTGCGCGGTCGCTGGGGAGAAATCCAGTTGCGGCGCGTGGTCGAGATCGCCGGCATGCTCTCTTACTGCGATTTCACCGAGCAGCAGTCGGTGACCACGGAAACGGGAAGGCTGCGTCCTGACCTGGTTGTGAAGTTGCCCGGCGGCAAGAACGTGGTCGTGGATGCGAAGACGCCGCTGCAAGCCTTCCTCGACGCCTTCGAGACCACGGACGAAGAAACCCGGCGCGCTTGTCTGGCCAATCATGCGCGGCAAGTCCGCGATCACATGAAGACACTCGCGGGCAAGAATTATTGGGAACAGTTTGACCCAACACCTGAATTCGTCGTGATGTTTCTTCCCGGCGAAACGTTTTTCAGCGCTGCTCTCGAACAGGATCCCGGCTTGATCGAGCAGGGTGTGCTGAATCACGTGATTCCCGCCTCGCCGACCACACTGATCGCGCTGTTGAAGGCCGTGGCCTACGGCTGGAATCAGGAAAAACTGGCGCGCAACGCGCAGCAGATCAGCCTGCTGGGCAAGGAACTGCACGACCGCCTGCGCCTCCTCACAACCCATATCACTGCGATGGGCACCGGACTCGACCGTGCGGTTGAGTCCTACAACAAGACCGTGGGATCGCTGGAGAGCCGGGTCCTGGTTTCGGCGCGCAAGTTTGCTGAGCTGGGCGCATCCGTGGCCGAGGACATTCCAGAACTGGAGCCGATTGAAACCACGGCGCGCGCGCTCTCGTTTGAGTGGGGCGACGAGGACAGCCCGGAGGCCCCCGAGGAAGGGCGCAAGGCCGGGTAAATCCTGTTGAATGTTCCACCCGGAACCTTTGTACCGGCAAACTGACGGCCCACAAAAGCGCAGCCCGCGACTTAAAGTATAGGTTTATTCTGCCGCGTCCAATCGCCGATCACGGTGAGGTTTCTGTGCGGGTAAGCCGGAGCTCAAGTTCGCACTTCTCCGCCGGAGCCGCACCACAGCCGGGACCACGGACCGCGAGTACCCGTTTGGGGCGGTTTGCCTTTTTCGAAACCGGGCCGGCTGGCCAGATTCAAACCTAAAGATTGTCCTGCGCCCGCCCGTAACCTAATTCAGAGCCTCGATCACCGGTTGCAGTCTCGGTCATCGCCTTCTCAGGAAAGCAATGCTCGAGGATGGGCCCGTGAAGCGCGCTACGGCATCCCGCCTCGGCAAGGCAAGACTGCGATCCCTCAGCTGGCCCTCTGTCGCTCTCCGACACGGTGCTTCCCCCATCGTGCGCGACAGCGTAGCGCGCCGGAACGCCCAGCAGGACTTCGAGGAGCATGCGCTCCGGACCAGCACGCGAATCGTCGCCGCAACCGACGTTCGGGGAACCACCCCCGTGTGGCTCACGCGCCCAGCAGAGCCTAGGGTCTCTAAGGTGTTCCATCCCAGTCAGATACAAGATTCCACACAAACCTCCAGAAAAGCGTACTTAGTTTCCCGAAATCCATCTATAATCTCCGAAGTTGCTTCGGATATGGGACTTAGCCGTCCTGTTTCGGGAAACGACATGGCAGCGAAGTTGCTCATTGGGGATCAGTCAGTCGTTGATCTGCCGGACGTCGATCTGCGGCTTACCAGCCAACCCGTTGGGGTGCCGCTGAAACCCATGAACCCGGAAAGCCAAGACCGTTCGGTTGCTGTCCTGTTATTCATTCTGACCGTGGCTGCGGTCGTGTTCGCTGGCTTCAATTTCAACGCCGAGTGGAAGTTCCTGGTTCCAGACGACGGCGTCTGGTGGGTTGAGAACGGCGGGCGCCTGACCGCCGATCGGGTCGATCCTGTCGGGCCGGGTGCGCGGAGCGGCATCAAACCCGGCGACCAACTGGTTTCGATCAACGGCCAAGAGGTCCAGAACATGTCGGGGCTGGAGCGCCAGCTCTACCGGAACGGCGTCTGGTCAAAAGCCGCCTATTCCCTGCTCCGGCAATCGGTTCCTCTCGATTCCAGCGTCATTCTGGTTCCGGCGGAGCGTTCTCTCAACAACTGGCTGCGGCTGATTGCGCTCATCTATCTGGGCATCGGCCTCTACGTCTTGCTGCGCCGCTGGACCGCGCCTGGGTCCATGCACTTCTACATTTTCTGTCTCGTCTCTTTTGTTGCTTATTCCTTCAAATACACGGGCAAGCTGAACGATTTTGACTGGACAATCTATTGGGGCAACATCGCCGCCGGCGTTTTGCAGCCGGCCCTGTTTCTTCACTTCGTTCTCACCTTCCCCGAGAAACGCGAGATTGTACGCAAGCATCCTTGGCTGCTGGCGCTGGCCTACGTGCCGGCCGCGGTGCTGTTCGCGACGCACCTCGCCGCCATGCATTGGTTTCAGGCCAGCGAGCGGCTGCGCTGGAATCTGGACCGGATGGAAATGTCATACGGCTCGCTGTTCTTTTTGTCCGCGGCCGTAGTGCTCTGGTATAGCTACCGGCACGCCAGCACCACGATCCTCCGCCAGCAGTTGAAGTGGGTGACCCGCGGCACCGTTCTGGCCATCGTTCCCTATACCCTCTTCTACGTTGTCCCGTATCTGATGGGTTCGCTGCCCGGCGCAGCCATGAAGGTGTCCGCGCTGTCTCTGGCACTGCTGCCGCTCACTTTCGGCTATGCCATCTTCCGCTACCGCCTGATGGATGTAGACCTCATCTTTAAGCGCGGCGTGGTCTACACCCTGGCGGCGGCAATTGTTGTCGGATTGTATTTCGGACTGGTGGCGAGCGTAGCCCTGCTGGTGCACAATTGGCGGCCCGGTTCCGGCCCGGTGGGTCTGATCCTGGCCGTCGTAGTCACCGCCCTGCTGTTCGATCCCGTTCGCAAGTGGATCCAGGACCGCGTCGACCAGTTCTTCTACCGCACCCTCTATGACTACCGCCGCACGCTGCTCGAATTCGGCCGCGAGTTGGGTTCGGAGACCAACCTGAATACTCTGTTGGCTTCGCTGATCGAGCGCTTGTCCCGCACTCTGGCGGTCGACCGCATGGCTATCTTTCTGGCCCGCGACACGGCAGGAGAACAACGACAGGGGCAATTTGTACTGGCCAAGTCCTTCGGCCTGTCCGCGTCCGGCAACATTGATCTCTCATTCCTAAGTGCACAGCGGCCCGAGCAGGCCGGCCATCTTTTCTTTGAGAATACCCACCAGGTGCCGCGCGAAACGCCAGAGGCACAGCAGGCCATCGCCCGGCTCGACCTGAATTACTACATTCCCTGCCACGCCCAGCACAAGACGATCGCCGTGCTCGGCCTGGGCAAGACCACGGAAGGTGATTTCCTGTCCAGCGAAGACATGGAGTTGCTCGAGACCCTGGGCGGCTATCTCGGCATCGCCATTCAGAACGGACAGCTCTATGCCTCGTTGCAGCAGAAGGCGGCCGAGTACGAGCGCCTGAAGGACTTCAACGAAAACATCGTCGAATCCATCAACGTGGGCGTGATGGCGCTCGACATGGAAGACCGCATCGAGAGCTGGAACGCGCAGATGGAAGTGATGTATGCGGTGCCGCGCTGGCAAACCCTGACCCAACCGCTGAAAGCCATCTTCCCGCTGGAGTTCGTCGAGGAGTTCGATCGCATGCGGCAGGACGCGGGCATTCGCAACCTGTACAAATTCCGCTTGAAGACCCCGGCCGGCGAAGTCCGCACCGTGAATGTGGCGATCGCCCCGCTGGTGACGCGCAAGTTCCAGGTCATCGGGCGGCTGGTCATCATGGATGACATCACCGAGCGCGTCGATCTCGAAGCCCAGCTTTCCCAGGCCGATAAACTTTCATCCATCGGGTTGCTGGCGGCCGGCGTAGCTCACGAAGTCAACACGCCTCTGGCCGTGATCTCCTCCTACACTCAGATGCTGGGCAAACAGCTGCAAGGCGATCCGCAGAAGTCGAGCCTGCTCGAGAAGATCACGCGGCAAACCTTCCGCGCTTCTGAGATTGTGAACAATCTGCTGAATTTCTCGCGTACCAGTGGAAGCCAGATCGGCGATGTGGATGTGAACAAAGTCATCGCCGACACTCTGGCGTTGCTGGAGCACCAGTTTAAGGTGGGCAAGATAGAAGTGCAGAACACGCTCGCACCCGCGCTGCCCGCCATTCAAGGGAATGCCGGACGACTGCAGCAGGTGTTTTTGAACCTGTTTCTAAACGCCAAAGACGCCATGCCGGGCGGCGGCACGCTGCGCGTGGCCACGCTCAACGGCGAGAGCGTCAGCGTGTGCGTGTCCGACACCGGAACCGGCATTGCGCCGGAGCACATTCAGCGCATTTACGATCCCTTCTTCACCACCAAGACTTCGGCGCATGAGGGCCAGGCCCGCGGCACCGGCCTCGGCCTTTCCGTCACCTACGGCATCATCCAAGAACATGCCGGCAAGATTCGCGTGGAGAGCAATCCTGGCGCAGGCACGACGTTTATCCTCGATTTCCCACTGATTAAGAAGGCAGCCCCTTCCAAGGCAGAATATGTCTGATGCCGCCGTCATGTCGCGCACGTTTATGAATGGAACGCCGGGCCTCGCGGGAGCGGTGCTCATCGTTGACGATGAAGCCGAGATCCGCGAATCTTTGCAAACTTTGCTGGAGATGGAAGGCTTCGCGGTGGAAACCGCCGCCACCGGCGAGGCGGGACTGCAGCGCATCGGCGAACATCCTTTCGACCTGATCCTGCTCGATCTCGCCCTCCCGGGCCGGGATGGCATTGAGATTCTGAGCGAAATTCGCGCCCACGAAACTCGCCTGCCCGTCATCATGATCACCGCCTACGGCACGGTGGAGAACGCGGTGCGCGCCATGCAGGCGGGGGCCGCCAACTTCGTCGCCAAACCCTGGGACAACGAAAAACTGCTGGCGGACGTGCGCGCCGCCGTGGGATGGCGCCGGGCCGAAGAAGAAAACATCCAACTGAAGCGCGCCCTCAAGCAGCGCTACAACTTCGAAAACATCATCGGCAAAAGCGAGCCGATGCTGAAGATCTTCGACCTGGTCGCCCAGGTGGCGAACAGCCGCTCCACCGTGCTCTTGCAGGGCGAAAGCGGAACCGGCAAGGAAGTCATTGCCAAAGCCGTGCATCTGAATTCGCCGCGCCACGATCGGCCTTTTGTCCCGGTCAACACCGGCTCCATGCCGACCGACTTGCTGGAATCGACACTCTTCGGCCACGTGAAGGGCGCATTCACCAGCGCCATCGCCTCCAAAAAAGGCCTGTTTGAGATGGCGGACCGAGGCACGCTGTTTCTCGACGAAATTGCCACCATGGGTCTGGACACGCAGGCCAAGATTCTGCGCGTGCTGCAGGACCGCCGCTTCATGCACCTCGGCGGCGTGCAGGAGGTGCAGGTGGATGTGCGCATCATCGCCGCCACCAATGTTGATCTGCGCCAGTCGGTGCGCGAGGGCCGCTTCCGCGAAGATCTGTTTTACCGCCTGAACGTGATCACCATCGAGCTTCCTCCCTTGCGCCAGCGCAAGGAGGACATTCCCCTCCTGGTCGATTTCTTCCTGAAGAAATATGCGGAGGAAAATGACCGCACGGTGCGGCGCATCACGCCGGAAGCTCTGCGGCCGCTGATGTCCTATTCGTGGCCGGGCAATGTGCGCGAACTGGAAAACGTAATCGAGCGCGCCGTCGTGCTCTCTTCGGGAACAGAAATCGACCTGGAGTTGCTGCCTGATCATCTGCTGGGCCGGGGTTCAGCCTTCACGCTGCACGATCCGCCGGCGGATGCGTCGCTGTTTGAAATCGTGGAAGATGTGGAGCGGCGCATTATCACCGACATGCTGGAGCGCTGCAACTGGAACCAGACCGAAGCTGCCGAGCACTTCAAGGTGCCTCTGTCCACCCTGAACCAGAAAATCCGCCGTCTGAGTATCGAGATCAAGAAGAAAACGCGCGGATAGAAGCAGGGCTGCTGATCCTCGGAAAAAACACCCACCACCTCGTGCTCGTTCCGAATGGCCAACCGAATAACCTCTTAGGCAACGCAAACCTCAATGCGTTTGTCGCTGCCGCAAAGGAATCTCATCCTCAGATCAGGCGGAAGTAAGGGAAAAATGCCGGCCGGAACCCTGCCACGGCTGGCGGCCCATGATGGCGACGGCGGCACTCGCACTGTGATATGTGCCCAGCAAAATGGTTCCGTTTTGGAGCGTTTGCTATAGTGGCTGTGTCGGCTGGACACTCGGCTTACCGACCTTTGAACCGCATGGAACTCACCTCGCCCACCTACCTCGCCAAAGAAAAAGTCCTGATGGTTCAGGATTACATTATGTTTAGCGGCCAGGCGGTCGCGAATCTTTTTCGAAAACCGCGGTACTTCGCCGATATGGCGCAACAGTGCGACACGATCGGCGTGGGATCACTGCCCATCGTGGTGCTCACCGGCTTCTTCACCGGAGCGGTGCTGGCGCTCCAGGCCTCGAACACTCTGGAGCGTTTCGGCTCCATCACTCTGGTCGGGCAACTGGTGTCGACTTCCATGGTGCGCGAGCTGGGGCCGGTGCTGACCAGCCTGATGGTGGCGGGGCGGAATTCCTCCGGCATGGCCAGCGAACTCGGCTCGATGGTGGTGACCGAACAGATCGACGCCATGCGCGCGCTGGGCACCGACCCCATGAAAAAGCTGGTCACCCCGCGCGTGACCGCCACGGTGTTCATGCTGTTTTTCCTGACCATCATTTCCGACCTCGTGGGCCTGACTGGAGGCCTGTTCATCGCCAAGTTGCTGCTGCGTCTCGATGCCCGGCAGTACTGGTCCAACGCCTGGGAAACGTTGGTGTTTCAGGATGTGTTCATGGGGTTGGCCAAGCCGCTTCTCTTCGGCTTCATCATCGCGACGATAGGCTGCTTTTACGGGATGAACGCGCGCGGGGGCACGCAGGGCGTGGGCCGCGCCACCACCCAGGCCGTGGTCGCTGCTTCCGTGCTGATCCTGGCGTTCGACTTGGTCATGACGCGATTCCTGATGGCCCTGCTCTCTTTCCACTGATTCCATGTCCGCGCCCACCTCGCCGCTCGATCGCATTGCCGTTACGAAGCCGGAAAACTCGGCGCCCGTCATCGTGTTTGAAGACGTGGTGCTCTCATTTGCCGAAAACGAAGTGCTGCGCGGGGTTTCCTTCCATCTGAACCGGGGCGAGACCAAAGCGCTGTTCGGCGTTGCCGGCTCAGGCAAGAGTTTGATTCTGAAGCTGGTGCTCGGACTTATCCGGCCGGACTCTGGGCGCATTGTCGTGCTGGGGCAGGACATAACCCAGATGCGGGAAGACGATCTGTTTGAGTTGCGCGGCAGGATTGGGATGGTCTTCCAGGAGAGTGCGCTGTTCGATTCTCTCACCGTGCGCGAGAACGTTGCCTACCGGCTGATGGAAGAGCACGGCATTTACGACGAGGAGATCGACCGCAGAGTACGCGAGGCGCTGCGTTTCGTGGAACTCGAGCACACGCTCGATCTCGATCCGGCGGAGCTTTCCGGAGGCATGCGGCGGCGCGTGGCCATCGCCCGGGCGCTGATCACCCAGCCGGAGCTGTTGCTCTATGATTCACCCACCGGGGGCCTCGATCCGGTGACGTCGAACACCATCATCGAATTGATTGTGAAACAGCGCGACGTGAACAAGACGAGCGCTCTGCTGGTCACGCACCGCTTGCAGGATGCTTTCACCATGGCCACGCATCAGTTCGACAAAAAAGCCAACCGCATGTTGGCGCTTCCGCCCGGCCAGCATTGCGAAGTGCCCATGAGTTTTCTGATTCTCCGCGACGGCAAAGTAATTTTCGACGGCGACCTGCAGGCTCTGGCCCACACCAAAGACGCGTACATAAGGGAATACATTTCTTAGTAGTGGTCCGTGGCTCGGCTCTTCGACAAGGAAATCCGAGTTATTTCTGCCTACCCGTGGCGCTTTGTTTCGCCTGCAGGAACGAGTCGACGTTGTTCTTATCAATCAGGGCCGAACCGGTATCCACAAAGGACGGGATGGGCGCAAAACTGTCCTTCGACCAGTCCGTCTCGAGCGAAGGCGGCTTCTGGTGATATAGGTTGTCGAGCATTTGCATGCCGACGAAGGCCATGGTGTAGGGCTTCTGCGCGATGGTGGCGGCGATCCCGCCCTTCTTGATCCAATCCAGCGTTTCGGGATCGGTGTCCATCGCCATTACAACTTTATCCGTAATCTTGTAGCTATTCAGTACGCCGGCAACTTCCTTTCCCGATTGTGCCTCCAGACAGGCGAAGGCGTCGACCTGATCTTTCTCCTTGCCGAGGATTTGGGTGGTGGTATCGAAGGCGATGCGCGGGTCGCCCTGAATATCGACCACGCGCGTGATCTTGATGCCAGCGTGATCGAGCGTGTCCCGGTAGCCGCGCAGACGGTCCTGCATGTTGCGCTGGTCGGGCATGGTAAAGACCACGACGTTGCCTTTGCCCTTCAACTCCTGCGCCAAGCGCATGCCGCCGCTCACGCCGGCCGCATAGTTGTTGGTACCGATGAAGAAGAGCCGCTTGCTGGCGGGGGCATCGGAATCCATGGTAATTACGGGAATTCCGGCGGCGATCGCCTTGTCGATGCTGTCCTGGAGCAGGACGGGATCGGTCACGCCGAGCAGGATGCCGGTGGCTTTTTGCTGTACCGCCTGGTCCAGGGCATCGCGTTCGGCTTTAGGATCGTAGCTGTTTGGACCGACGAAGTCAGCGCGCACCTTGAACAGTCCTGCCGCTTTGGTGAAACCCGCGCCAGCCGCCTGCCAGTAGGGTACTTGGAGATTAGCCGCCACGAAGACGTAATACTCGTTGGAATCGTGAGCGCCACAACTGAGGAGCGAAGTCACAAAGAGTGCGACAGAGAGAAGCGACAACAGCTGGCGTAAGCGGGGCATCGGATCCTCCTTGGGCCGGGAAGTTAGGTCACGCGGAATTCAACCGGCGTGCCGGGCCCGATGAGAAACGTTTGGCGACTGGATTGTAACCGAGCAGTCAAGCGAAAGAAAGCTTGCGACGTTTTATCGAATAGCGCCGGGCGTCACGCTGGCTGTCGAGGGCCTCTCGCTCGCTCCGTAGCCAGCCTGGCGCTCGAGGATCTTACACTCCGACCGGGAATGGTTTGGTGTGAGTTTCGGCGCCAAGCTCGACACCGGCGAAGCGGCCTTCGAGCAGAGACATCAATCCTGTGTACCAGTAACCCACCACGAACAGCAGGAGAAACGGAATTGTGACATAGTTCTCGTTCTCAACGGCATAGAACACAGTGAGCGCGAAGTAGCCGCCGATCACCAGTTCGAGCCAGGGAACCCAGCCCAGGCGCTTGCGGTATTTCGTGGCGCCGACTTTGTCTTTCTTGGATTCCACGTGGTATTTAGGCGTGCGCGCGAAGGCGCTCTCCTTGCCAACCAGGGCTTCAATCACGGCTTTGGTGTTGGTGATGGTCAATCCGATGCCGAGAGCCATGAGGAACGGCAGATACAGCAACGCGCGCGGCCAGCTCTTGGGAAACAGTTCGCGCTGCGAAACCAGATAGAAGCTCGAAATGGAAAAGGTGGAGGCCATGAACAGCGGCAGATCGATGAACAGCATCTGAAACCATCCCTGATAAAAGCGGATGATCATGGCCGGCAACATCAGCACCGAGAGCACGATCATCAGCGGATAGCTGAGGTTCGC
>Ga0182015_10005430_pt1 | contig 13257 bp, 10 predicted proteins | sample 712P3MmetaG_FD_120478 | JGI IMG/M metagenome (GOLD analysis project Ga0182015, IMG submission 120478) | Permafrost microbial communities from Stordalen Mire, Sweden - 712P3M metaG | ecosystem: Environmental > Terrestrial > Soil > Wetlands > Permafrost | place: Sweden: Stordalen | collected...
ACCGCGATTACACGCGCATTGGAGGGACGGGCGATATCCGCCGCCAGGCCGATGCTGTCCTCACCGGAACCAATGGCGTAGACGCCGCCGTGAAAGTGAAGGATCGTTACGGAGGGCTTTCCCTGTCCGACGCGGATGCTAACGGCAGGAATACCGCCAATCTCTATTTTCTCGGTAAGAGCATCGGGAGCGACCGGAGATGCATTCATCATCTCGCTAAAGATGACGCGTTGCTTGTCCACGTCCCCACCGAGGTCGAGTGGTGAGTGGCGCAACATTTCGGTGACAGTATCCATCTGGGCTTGGCTCATTGTGAGTCTCGTTGCTGGGTGGTCATTGCTGTTCCTTTCATTGTGGCCACCGGGCGGGGTACCCCGGTAGCCGGATTGGGTACTTGATTTAGAGATTCTGGGACCTCAGATGGCAGAGCTTCGCCGCCGGGAGAGCGACATTCCGACTCACGATTGTGGCTCGGAGGTCAACTTCCGTTGTGACCTGGAGACGCGACTGGGTAGATGTCGGAATCGAAGAATGTGTTAAACGGTCGCCGTAGACTTTCCACGACCCGGAACAGCCCATTCGTCGCGGCGTTCAACCTCGACGTCGCCCACCTGCCCGGACGCGGCGTAACGATCCCAAGTTCGTCGCACGGACTGATCTCCTGCGTCGAACTCGAGGTCCTCGTTGGCTTGAGAAGGAAGTGTGTCGCTGATGGTAGGTCTCCTTAATAGAAGAACATCACCATGGTTCTGGAGCGACTGCTTAGACGCTACACGTTAACGCCACGCTTGGCAAGTTTCGAAAGCGGCAGGTCACCTTACGCTCTGTCGAAGGACTGACTTAAGTCGCTGAATGTAGAAAAGATGTGGGTCATGTCGATCGTCGATGCAGTGTTGGCGCGCGTATCTGTGGGAGACATTGACCGAGCACTCCCGCTCTACGAAGTCCTTTCGGGGACGAACGAAGTCCAGCGATTCAGATTCGCCGTCCTCCTTCTCCGCAAGTGCGGGAGGTCACACGTACGAAACCAAACCCTTTATACGACCGCTCAGTACTTCAAAGAGACTCTTGCCTATTGACTGCCCATTGACGATGACGAGAACGAAACAAGTTCTCGCTGAAGTTCGCTGCTTTTACTAGCTTCTCGGACTTCCAATAAGACGCGAATTAGTAGCCGGCTAGGCAGTAACATCTCATTCCTTCTCTATAGAAGAGGCGCGGTAGAGTTCACCTCTCTGTTCCTACGCAATTCGACCGCACCCTCCGCTGGGCGAACTGCCCCAATATCGGCTTGTAGAGCCCCAAAGAGTTATCTCGGTCACACTGCAAATAGCGTGTTTCGCGGATCAGCAACCCGCCCGCCTTTAGCTGATTCGGCCACCGAACGTGCTTAGTCGATTGCTTTCAGTGGTGAGCACGCCATACGCGCATTTGAGACTCGTCGACAGATAAGGCTTGGGCTTCTCGTATTTCCGAACTCTGGCCCGAAGCGACATCTTAGGGGGAAGGTCTTTCATGCGATTAATTGCGCAGTCTGCGAGTTGGGCACGATAGGGCCAGATGTCGTTGTCGTCAACGAGCTGAGCCGCCTCATGATGGCCACGGCACCGTTGGCAGTCAACCGGGGAGACCGACAGCGTCGGGGATCGGGTGTCGGATGCGCGAGAGCGTGTGCGAGCTGGCACGAAGGAGGCCGCGCCGGTCTCGGAAATCTCGTCACCGGCTAGATCGAACATCGAGCCCGTCGTACCCTCGACAGCGACGAGTGCCCAGCGCGTTGACTTTCATGGGCTACCGCCCTCGGCCACGCCGCCCGGTGCCCTGCGCTAATTACGCCTCGGATCGCCTGAGGGTGCCGAAAACCTCGTCCGGAGGTACGACAACGACAAGGACTTTCGTCGGGGAGACCGGAGTTTGATGACCGGATGGCACCCTCATTCGTCTACGTTGCCTTCGTCCGACTCTCCAGCTGCTCCGTCGCTCCCGCCGCCGCACCAGGAGCTGTCGTCGAAGCGTCATGCTCCGCCAGGTCGCAAGCCCTGCTCTCCCACTAGCCGATCGTCCCATTGTTTTGGGCAACTTCTTGGGCAACAACTCTCGCCACGCCCAGCCGATTGTCGCCTTCTCGGCCTGGACCCTGGTCGTAAACAGCACCTCAAGCCATCTGGGACCAATCGACCCGACGACGTGGGACACGTTTCGAGAATTGTAGAAAGACTCGATCGCGACGGCTTGACATGGCGTGTGTGGGAGCTTGTTACTGGAGCCATCGCACCATACGTGCCGATCTGTGCGGTGTCGCCTGCCACAAAAGTCGTTATTATGTACCGGTTTTCGGGGCGTCTACTCTCTGTGGGCCGCGATCTCGTTCAAGCGCCATCTGTTTAGCGAGAGCCATCGATAGGCGCTGTCAGCGACCTCTGGAGCCAACAAGAATGCCCACGTAATAAGGGTGTTTGTGCGCCCGTACCGGACCTCGTACACACTACGCGCACGTCTAGAGTCGTGATGAACGCCGGAAGTGAGCATGGCGTCCGGGCCGCGAAGGCCCAAGCACTCAGCAGCAAGAACGGCTCCACAGCCCCGGGCATCGCCAGACCCGGTGCGGTTCGACTGGCGCGACACGCAATAAAGGGCTCGCCGACATGCGCCCGATCACCCGAAGTGCGCTGCCGGCCCGACCACGCTCGGAAGGCAGGCGCCGAGGCACTTAGGCAGTCCACACCAAGCTATTAGCTGCTTCACATCCGATAACGAGCGTGCGCCGGTAGTTTCCATTCGTGGTCGATCGACCTGGACGGTGCCGTGGACCAAAGGTGGCGCTTTTTATTGTCGCAACCGCGAGCATCGGCCTGGCCCAGTCCGTCCCCGCCTGGGCCGCATCAGCCATCGCGCGACCGACCCCTCCTGTCGCCAGCACCAGCCCCTCGGAGCTGGGGCCCAGAGGTGGGGTGGTGACAGTGTCGGGCACGGTGGCGCACGCCACCACCTGCCAGCTGCGGCTGCTCTCGGCCCAGTCTTTCCCCGTGGTGTACTCGCACAACGCCAGGAGCTGCACAGGTGGAACTTTCTCGGCGCAGGTGACCATCGGGCCCAACCCGACCGCAGTTACCCGCACGGTTGCCTTCGCCCTGGTGGCCAGGAACGGCATGACCTCGGCGAGCGCCCTCGTTTATGTGCAATTGGTGGCGGCTCCCCCGGCCACAGTCACCCAGGTCAATGCCAGCTCCTCGGAGCTGGGGCCCAGAGGTGGGGTGGTGACAGTGTCGGGCACGGTGGCACACGCCACCACATGCCAGCTGCAGATGCTCTCGGTCCAGTCTTTCCCCGTGGTGTACTCGCACAACGCCAGGAGCTGCACGGGTGGCGCTTTCTCGGCACGGGTGACCATCGGGCCCAACCCGACCGCAGTTACCCGCACGGTTGCCTTCGCCCTGGTGGCCAGCAATGGCAGCACCAGCGCCAAGAGCGACTTCCGGGTTATGCTCAGTGCCGGCGCCGCTAGCAACACCACGGGGACGGTGACGACTGGTGCGGTGCCTGCGACTACGACCACGCAGCCGGTGCCCAGCGCCTCGCTGCCGGCCACGGCCAGCCAAAGCTCGAACTGGGCGGGCTATGCCGCCGCGGGCGGCCCGTACACAGTTGCAAAGGGGACCTTCACGGTGCCTTCCCTTTCGGCGGGGGGTTTCTATCGCGAGCAGGCCTCCGAATGGGTCGGGCTGGATGGCCTCAGTAGCAACGACTCCTCGCTGGTACAGGCGGGTGTCGAGGAGTACCCCAACCCTGATACCTCCGGCACGGTATCCATCGAACCGTGGTGGGAGATCCTGCCCGCACCACCGAACGACATCTCCACCATGTCCGTCAGCGCCGGGGACGAGGTCACCGTCACCATCTGGAAAGTCAGCGGTACCACCTGGGAGATAAACCTCACCGACAACACGACCGGCCAGGCCTACACGACGCCGCCCGAGCAGTACACCGGGCCCGGTTCGTCCGCCGAGTGGATAGTCGAAGCCGCTACGGAGTGCACGTTCCGGTGCCACACGGCGGTACTGGCGCCCTACAGCCCCCCCGTAGCGTTCAGCGGCATCGGCATGACCGGCCCGAACCCCACCTCTTTGCAGGAGATCACGATGGTACAAGGGCCCGGCAGCGTGGCGGTTCCATCGGCCATCGCCTCGGACGAGTTCACAGTCGCCTACACCGGCAACACCACAGGGATTTGACCAACGCCTCCAGTCGGTCGCCTGAGTCCCCCTTCTGCCTTATAGGGCCCGGCCGCCGTCATCCGATGTCAGCTCGGGGCCCGGGGTAGCTGCTCGGACCGGCTCCTACCTCCGGCGCGGCACGAGTTCCTCGACGTGTTCATGGCTCTTGCGGTGACGGCCTACGCCTGGCGGCATCACGCCAGGTCGACGCGGCGTGCTTCGTCACCCGCCACTTCAAGCTGGAAGAGATGCTCGACGGCTACGGCGTGTTCCAAAGGGCGGCAGAGACGGGGGCCGTGAAAGGTGGTGCTTAGCCGGTGGGGCCGAAGCGCGCCAAGCGTCTGGCCAGCTCATGGCGCTCGGCGTAGCGCACGCGGACAGGACCGCGGGCGAGAGCGTGGCCGCCAATGCAACCGGCGAGGCGGCCAGCCCCAACAGGCCGAGTACGGCAGCTAGCGCAGCGATGAGAAAAGCCTTCATTGAAATGGGCATTCGTCGTCAATACGTCGCGTCTCTAAGAGCCCGCCGGGCAACCCGTTTAGCACGTGGCGCCGACCATTCTTCGGTCGGGCTGCGGCCCGATCCCAGCGGGACGCAGGGCCGGCCCGTTTTGGGGCACCCAAGAACAAGCATTGTCGAGGTCCCTGCCGTAAAGGATCTGGGCAAGGTCGAACAAGTGGGTAGTGAGCACGGGATGGTCGCGCTCCGGAATTCCCCACGGTTCGCGACGTCAATTCCCCAGGTGGGAATGGTGAAGTCAGGTGACAGGTTGCCAAAGTTCCTGGGTCTTCTCGCGGTGGCTCTCAGCTTCGGGTCTCAAGATAGCCACGAAGCTCATTTACCGCTACCGTCGAAAGGTAACCGACGTGCGTGCCCACTACGGCGAGACGGCGGGTAACAGGACCGATGCAACGGGTGCGAGCGGCACGGCCACGCTCGAGGTCTTGCCCGGCGCCATGGCGCCCAGAACTGCGACAGGTGGGCACACTCCCAAACGAACGTCTGTTCTGCCGCCTCGGGCTCCTTCAGGCGCCGAGCGCGGTTGGCTGGCGGCAGGCTTGGCCGTCGTCGTAGGCCTGACGCTGGCCGACCTTGCCCTGGGCAACAAGATGACGCTGGGTGGCGCGCTGGTGCTGACCCCGTTCTTGACGTCGGTAGGAGCCCGGCCCCGAGCCGTTTGCCTGGTCGGCGGCGTCGCATTGATGGCCGGGACCGGCTTGGCCGTTTTCGATGGCATCGGGTTTCGCGAGACTGTGACCCGCGTCACCGTCCTGGCCATAGGAACTGGTGTGGCCTGTGAGGCAGCACGGTTACGCGTGCGCCGGGAGCGCCGCTTGATCAACCTTACGAGCATCGCCGAGGCTGCTCAGCGGGCCATAATTCGAGAGCCGGCGCCGGTTGTGGGTTCAGTCGCGCTGGCTACATGCTACGAGTCTTCGGTGGATGCGGCGGCTGTGGGCGGCGACTGCTATGAGGCGTTGGACACGCCGTACGGGACACGGCTCATGATCGGGGACGTACGCGGTCATGGGTTGCGCAGCGTGGGGCTGGCTGCCTTCACCTTGGGAGCGTTCAGAGCTCTGGCCTACATCGAGCCGGACTTGGTGAACATCGCTCGCGAGCTCGACCAGCTCGTTGCCAGGTATGCCGCCGGTGCGGAGAGCAGCGACGTTGACGGCGAGGAGTTCGTGACCGTCGTGCTGGCCCAAGTGAGCGACGGCACGCTCCTCTTGGCGAACTGCGGCCATCCGGCTCCGCTACTCGTTGGGCCAGGGGGACAGGTCAGCCTTTTGGAGGTGGGCCAGCCGGTGGTACCTCTCGGGCTCGGTGGTTGCCCCAACCTGCAATCGATCGACCTGCCTCCAGGCGCCAGGGTGCTGTTGTACACGGATGGCCTGGTGGAGAGCCGGGACCGGAGGGGCTGTGGTTTTGACCTTTTGTCCGCCGCGGCCCACCTTGCATCGGTCCCCCTCGAGGTGGGGGCTCGCGCTCTGATCGCTCAGCTCAAGGCCCACGCCCAGGGCCGGATCGTAGATGATGTCGCCCTGTTGGTGTTCGAACCGCTCCCTCGACCTGACCGGCCGCCATCCCGCCTCAGCGCCTTGAGTAACCCTCAGGTCGCGGCGATGGCGACGGCGGACAGGTGGTCCAACACCCCCGAAGGTGCTGGCAAGGACCTGGCGTCGGCGAAGCCATAAACATTGCCATCCAACCCGGCCATGAAGTAGCCCTGATCGTCTGGGGTCAGGGAAATCGTGCGAACCACAGCGGATATTATGCGCATTTAGTCCGTGAGCCGAGGACAGTCGGCTCGAAGCTCGAGATCGCCGATTCGGAGCGGAGGATAATTCGCCCCACTCCGCTGGTGGTGTGTACCAGATTCACCAATTCGGAGCGCCGTGACCAGTCAAGGTCCGGACAGGAAAATCGCTTGCCGGTTGTGCCCACTGGTACCAGGCTTTGTTGATGGAAGGTTACGACGCCGCAAATGTACGGCTAGCGCGTCGCCGACGTCTACGACGAGCGGCATCGGGATGCCTGGCCTGAGCAGGTGGAACCGCTATGCGAGCTGGCCGGCGAAGGCCCCGCACCGGAGCTGGGGATAGGCACCGGCCGTCTCACCCTTCCCGTAGTCTCCCGGGGCGTCGACGTGTCCGGCATTGACTCGTCAGAGGCGATGGTGGCCAAGCTGCGGGCTAAACCGGGTGGCGAGCGCGTAGCAGACATTATGGGGGACTTCGGGGTCTGCCTAATTTCCTGGATCCGATTGGCGTCCCGGAGAAAGCAACGTCTGCTCTAGCCGCCCGCTCCGTGGCCCTAGCCGGCTTCGGCTTGGACAGCCTCATCGAGATCGCTGCGCCCATCGTGGTCGTTTGGAAACTGGCACCCCGACGATCCGACGGGAGTCGGGCGTCACGGTCAAGGATGCGCACGTCCAGCTCGGAGGCTCGACCGGGATGTTCTCGGCGCTCCCGGTAGCGAAACGGACCAGGTCGCGGAGCTCATGGTCGTCCCAGCACACCTCGGCCAGCGCCCGACATGCCCCTGCGAGGCTGTAAGGGTCCGGGTCGACGCCGTGCACGATCGCGGCAAAGCGCTTTGCCAGCCCGATCGAGTGCCGGCCCTTTCCGCAGCCGAGGCCCAGGATCTGCCTCCCGCGCTCTGGTGCTAGCTCGTACAGGAGCTCTGGCCGACGGGGCGCGAGGCTCTGGTCGAGGAAGTGGTTGAAGTCCTCCTAGATCAAGTCGTAGTTTCTGTCCCCGGACATCTCTCGTATTCCGCCCGCTTTTTCTCGGCATTCTGCTCGCTTTACGCTCGCTCCCCTCGGCGTCAGTGCTCCTCGCTCACCTTCCCCGGTCTGCCCACTACTATCGTCCGGGTGGTGAGGCGTGTTATGTACTTTTCCGCAAGGGATTATTGAGCCCAGAACAACTCGCCGATTCTCCACTTGCTGGGTTTGTTGTCTTTGCCGGTGCCGTTTCTCGACTCAGGTGACGCTCGGGAGGTGCCGATGTAGGAAGGGTCGGTCGTCGACCGGGCCCATAGCCACCTGGACGGGCCGCAGCCTCGGCCCTGGGCCAGAGAGGGCGTTCGCGTTGCGACGGGACCGAGGACCGTGGGATGTTGTGCGACGCACTGGTGTCGCGGCCGGGCGACGCTTGTTGGCCCTGCGGACCTGGTTCGCCAGCATGAGGTTATTGCCCGGCCAAGGCGGCGGCTATCAGATGGTGGGCGCCCTGCGCGTAGCGTCGGCAATCGCGATAGGTGCCTACGCCCTTAGCTACGCAAGCCTGAGGGTCACAGACCCAACGCGGGTCACGCTCGGCGTCCTCGGAGTTTGTCTCTGCCTAGCCTTGACCGGGTCGGCCCAGGTGTGGAAAAAGATAGGGGTCTCGCGGCGATCGGCCATCATGGCCCTCACCATTGACCTGCTGTGTGCCCTCGCACTGGCGAGGCTTTTCGAGTTCAATGTTCACGACGATTTCGTGGCCGTGCTGTTCCTGATCGTCACCGAGGCGGGGCTTGTGCTCGGGGGTCGTGGTGTCGCCCTGTTCTGGGCCGCGACGGTGTCCAGCTACAGCGCAGTGGTGTACGGAGGCCGAGCCGACTTCGAGCGTGACATCCCGTCCATGCTGCTTTGGTACGCGTCGCTTTTTCTTGTCGCCATCGTCGTCGGCGTGCTCTGCGACGAGGCCCGCGGACGCGAGGTCGAGTTGTTGAGAACATCCGAGCGGCGGGTACGACTTATCGTCGACAATGTACCCGAAGCGATCTACACCATCGACATGGACGGCATGGTGCAGACGTGGAACCCGGCCGCGGTCAGGACGTTCGGCTGGACGGCCGAGGAGACGATCGGCCGGCTCCTCCCGATCGTCCAATCCGACCAGATGGTCGAGTTCGCCCGCCTGCGAGCCGAGGTGGCAGCAGGACGGGCCTTCACGGCCCTGGAGACGACCCGCCAGCGCCAGGACGGGACCCTAATCGACGTGTCCATCTCTACCGCCCCGGTGCTCGACGGCTCCGGGTGCATCACGTCCATCATTGCTATGACCAGCGACATCAGTGACCGCAAGACAGCCGAGGCATCCTCCCTCCGGGAGCGCTCTGCGGTCGAGCTCCTCCAAGCGGTAGCCGTCGCGGCCAACGGGACGGAAAGCTTCGACGCCGTCCTCCAGATCTGCTTGGACCGCATCTGCGACTACACAGGCTGGCCCGTGGGCCACGCCTACGTCGACGCGTCCGATGAGCGGCGACCATCGTCGTCGCCGGTCTGGCACCTCGATGACCCCGTCCGGTACTTGGACTTCCGGGCCGCGAGCGACAAGCTCAGACTGCGCCCGGGCACCGGTCTGATCGGCGGCGTGTTCTGCACCGGCGAGCCCGCCTCGATCAGCGTCGGCCCCGACGGTGCGCTCCAGCGTGGACCAGTAGCCCATCTCGCCGGGCTGGTGGAGGCCACGGCCGTGCCGGTCATGGTCGAAGGCAAAGCGGCGGCGGTGCTGGAGTTCTTCGCACCGCGCATGGTCCTAGACGACCAACTCAGCGAGCTGCTGGCCAGCGTGGCCGGCCAACTGGGCCACGTTCTCCAGCGAGCCGTGGCCGTGTCGCGTCTGAGCCACCAGGCCCTCCACGACCATCTCACCGGTCTGCCCAACCGCACGCTGCTCGCCGATCGGCTCAACCAGGCGTTGGTCCGGCTCGGGCGCCACACCACACCGGTGGGGGTGTTGTTCGTCGACATCGACAACTTCAAGGTGGTCAACGACAGCTTGGGCCACGACCAAGGCGACCGGATCCTGATCATCGTCGCCGACCGGCTCTCAGCCACAGTGCGGCCCAGCGATACCGTGGCCCGGTTCGGGGGAGACGAGTTCGTCATCCTGTGCGACGAGGTCACCGACGAGGCGGAAGCCTGGGCCATCGCCAAACGTGTCGGGGATGTGGTCGGCGCACCATTCAGCCTCGACGGGCGGGAACACCTCGTGACGGTCAGCATCGGCATCGCCCTCACCACGGACCGCTACGCGCTGGCCCCTGACCTCCTGCGCGACGCCGGCGCCGCCATGTACCAAGCCAAAGCGGACGGCCGGGCCCGCTCAAAAACCTTCGCAATGTCGATGCGGGCCCGGGCCGTGCACCGGCTCGACACCGAGCTCGCGCTCCACCGAGCCATCACCGATGGAGAGCTTCGCCTGTACTACCAGCCGATCATCGACATCGCCTCCGGTGGGGTCGACGGCGTGGAAGCTCTCGTCCGGTGGGAGCACCCGACCCAAGGGACCATCTCCCCCGACCAGTTCATCCCCATCGCCGAAGAGACCGGGCTCATCGTCCCCATCGGAGAGTGGGTGCTGGGCGAAGCCTGCCGCCAGGCGCAGACCTGGCACCGGACCTACCCCGAGTTGGCCCACCTGACGGTCAGCGTCAACCTGTCCGGTCGCCAGATCAACCAATCCGATCTCATCCCGGTGGTAACCAACATCCTCGCCGACACCGGGCTCGCTCCATCGAGCCTCGTCCTCGAGATCACCGAAAGCGTCCTGATGGGCGACGCCGAGGCATCCATCGTCATCCTGCGATCCCTCAGAGACCTGGGTCTACATCTCAGCGTCGACGACTTCGGGACCGGCTATTCATCGCTTAGCTATCTCAAAAAGTTCCCCGTCGACGCGCTCAAAATCGACAAGTCATTCGTAGACGGCCTCGGCACCGAAGGCGACGACTCCGCCATCGTGCGCGCCATCATCAGTCTGGCCGGCTCGCTTGGCCTCCACACCGTCGCCGAAGGAGTGGAAACGCCAACCCAACTCAAGGCTCTCACCGATCTCGGGGCCGACAAAGCCCAGGGCTACCTTTTCTCCCGCCCCCAACCGGCAGCCACTTTGACCGAAACGCTCCTGGCCGGCTTCTCAAACCAGCCAAGTGACTCACCCCTCGCCCAGCGCGGAAAACGGGGCCCCCTGACAGCGGATCGTCTTCCATCGCCGCTGGGCGGACAGCCAGACCGACCACACTGAACGCACCACTTGGTGGATGATGTTCCCCGGTTTAACGGAGTCGGGTTGCGAGGATCACGCGACGTCGATACGGGTCTGATTTAGCCTCTCACCCGTCTATGGCCTAGGTGCGCCGGTTCACCTGGCCAAACCGCAGTCTGCCTAGCGGTCCGGGGGCAAGCCGAAACGCTTCCCTTCCACACCGCCAGCTCTGGCTCTGTGTACTCGTCGCGCGTCTTCAAGCACTGGCGGCTCCCCAGAAGCGGGCTCAGCGAATGCGCCCAGGTCACCCGACCGAGCAAGAACTTGGTCACAGTTGAAATCGACGGCGCCGCACCCCTGAGCAGCTCAGGTGCTTCACCGAGCGCAGCACAGTGCCGATCGGCCTGCGGGCGACGTACGTGTGCTTTGTCATGCGCACCATCGTCGGCGTAGCCCCCAACATCGAAGAGCTAACCCGAGGCTCCGACGGGCTTAACGTTCCGGCGCCCGCCGTGTCATCCCGAAAGACCTGCCGTTTCTGCTAGCGGTCACCACCGTCCTGGGATAGCGCACGATGCGCGGCCCTAAGCCTTGAACCGCATGACTACTGGGGTACAGAACATGCCTTACGGCGTGCACCAGCATGTCCGGTCTTCGGTGTCGCTACGCGTGCATATCGACGGTTCTCGCGTTCCTAACCTTGGAAATCTTGTGCTTTCCCTTGGGTTTTCCTCGCACAGAACTGCGCGACATATTTCCACTTGGCGAACATACGCATAATACCGAGGTTTTCTAACGATCAGCCGAGTGAGAGCTCGTCCGTAACCGGCGTTCGAGAACCTAGCGGTGATCGGCAGGGCTGGTTTGCATCGCGGACGCTAACGCGATGCTGTTTCGACCTCCATGTCCGCACCTCGTGAGCCGGCACCGAGGACCACCCGGCTGAGGGTAATGGCCAGGTCGCGATCGCGCGCCTCAAGGGCATGCGCATATACCCGCAGCGTCACGGAGGCATCGGCGTGGCCGAGCCGACCGGCTACCGTACGAACGTCGGCAGCAGCCCCGCTCGCAGTAGTCGCCGCGAAGTGTCGCCGTTCGTGGAAGTGGGTTTCGATGCCAAGCTGGTTCGCCGTCCGCTTGTAGTAGTCCGTGAGAGTGTCGGGGATGAACGGGCTGCCGCCGGTGGCGACGGGGGACAAGATGAAAGGGTCAGGCACCAGGCTCGTCCCGACTATCGCGGCATAAGCCTCTTGGTCCGCTCGACGCTTCGTCAAGAGGACCAGCAGCGCATCATCGAGGGCGATGTCTCGCCGCTGGTGAGTCTTGGTCGGTCCCTCGGTAGTCACCCGGCCTACGTCAGTCAGGCTTCGAGCGATCGTAAGTACCCGCCGTTCCCAGTTGACGTCGGACCACCTCAGGGCACATAACTCCCCACGGCGTGCGCCAGTCACGGCTCCCAAGACGATGGCCAGTGCCAGTATTGGCGACGACTCCTCGGCTGCCGCAATGAGCCGCTGGACGTCGGTGACGGTCGGTGCCGAGACCGTAGTACGGGTGAGCCCAGGTGGCGTAGCCCTGTCGGCTGGGTTGCTCGGGTTCATACCCCACTTGACGGCTCGGTCGAGGCAGCGTGGAGCACCGAGTGGAACCTGCGTACCGATGACGGTGATAGGCCTCGGGCCAGCAGGTCGTGGTAGAAGTCGTCGAGCTGCCGGACCGTCAGCTTGTCGAGGCGAACCGACCCCAGCGCCGGCTTGATGTCGTGCTCGATGCAGAGACGGTGTTCCTTGACTGTGTAGGCCGACCGAGTCGGCGCGATGTCGGTCAACCACCGATCTAGCTGCTCGGCTACGCTGGCCTAGCAGGTCAGGCAGACCAGGAGAGGTGCGAGAGCGGCCGAATCGGACTCACTGCTAATGAGTTGACGAGGGAAACCTTGTCCGAGGGTTCAAATCCCTCCCTCTCCGCTCACAATTTGACATGGTGTAGGGTGTCATTTCGCCGGCTTGATCTTCACGAACAAGATGGCCCACATGGGGTAGAGCGGGTTGGAGTACTCAGGTACCACCTCGCTGACCTCCTCTTGGAGATCAGGGTCGTCCAGCAGGACTGCGTTGGCCGCAATCGCTTGTGCCTCCACCGGTCCGGCGTACGTCTCGGGCGTTTCACCACCGCCCCAACTGGTCGGGTTGACAAGCAACACTTGGCCTCCGATCGGAAGTGCCTGCAGCAGGCGGCGCAAGTTCGTGGCAGCGTCGGCGTGGCGCAGGCGCGCCGAGATGTTCGACCAGTTGACTACCAGCGGGTCTGCCAGTCGCCCGAAGGGTGTGGCGTAGCGGTACCTGTCGCCGAGGTCGAGAGCCAGCACCGGTGTGTCGGTGACCTCGCTGGAGATCACGAGCGCGCCCGGGTGTAGGAGCGGGTGCAGTTCTGAGAACAGGTAGGCGACATCGCTTTTGGACGTCTCGACAGTTACCCCGCGGTCGACCACCATCGGTACAGCTGTGCAGGCGAGGCCGACGACCGCGGCCCAGAGGGCCAGAGTGCCCCAGCGTGCCCTG
>Ga0182015_10005431_pt1 | contig 13257 bp, 10 predicted proteins | sample 712P3MmetaG_FD_120478 | JGI IMG/M metagenome (GOLD analysis project Ga0182015, IMG submission 120478) | Permafrost microbial communities from Stordalen Mire, Sweden - 712P3M metaG | ecosystem: Environmental > Terrestrial > Soil > Wetlands > Permafrost | place: Sweden: Stordalen | collected...
CGGACTTGCGGCAGTGTGGATTCCGAGGACAAGCGCTGCGCCATGTCTGGCGTTCGCCGCCCGCAACGTCGGCGGCCATCCCGATTAGACAGGATCGCCGCTGCTTCGACGATGAGAACGCCGGCCTCAGAAAGTTAAGCGAACGCCAAGTTGGATCTGGCGTTTTGGAAAAGCGGAAGTGAAGGCCAGCGGCGTGCTCGGCGTCGCAGTCCCGCCAGTCGCAAGAGCTGTCCCTGGTCGAATCCCCTTCACGTCGAACGTCGTGAATCCCGGGGTAAGGCCGAACAGAGGGCTTACCTCGTTGTTCACACTGGCGAAATTTGTCCGGTTCGCGATGTTAAATCCCTCTGCCGTGAATTGCAGATTCGCCCACTCGCCCAACTTGTGCCGCCAGGTCAAACGCATGTCGAAGTCGACGTAATTGGGGCCCAAACCCGTATCCCGCGAGGCTCCGATGGGACGTTCATTGGTAGTGTGATTGTCGCCATTGACCTCGCCGCCCGCCAGCAGGTTGAAAGGATGTCCGCTGTGGTACGAGAAAATCGGAGCCAGCTGAAAACCCGACAAGATATTCTGTTTCCAGGGGCTGTCGAATACTCCCGCGATCACCACTTTGTGCCGCTCATCAAACTCGGAAACAGCACGATCTAAGTTGAGGTTCGTCGGATCCTGCGGCCCGTAGTCGGAATTGAAATCCGTGGACGTGTCAAAGGCTTTGCTATAGGTGTAATTCCCGAACAACGTGAAATGATCGCTGAAGCGCTTCTTGGCTTCCACGATGCCACCTTCATAAACGGCATATGCCTCAGAGCTGTATTGGTTGTTCTGTACGACCAGCGGATTCACAAAGCATTGGGTGGCAGAAATGGTTGGATTATCACAGGGCAAACCGCCAGGCTCGGTGCCTCCGAGTGGGTCGGCTCCGGCGGCCGTCGTATTCCAGTTGCGATAGGAAATCGTCTGGCCATTGGCCAGAGTTAGCGTGGTGAACGGCGCAGGCAGCAGATTGGTATCGATTGCGATCGGGAGTCTCTGCGTATGCGAGTAGATGCCGCTGAGAGAAATTGAGAACCCCGGTGAGATCTCGTGTTCAATTCCAAACGAACCCTGTTGTGCGATCGGGGGGCGATAGCCCGGTTGGTTCACAAAAACTACCTGCAGCGGACCGACGGGGCCGCTATTGGTAACATTGATGCCCAGTGGAGCCACAGCAGCCGGCGTGATGCAGGCCTCATTCCCCGGTGCCGCGGTGGTGCACTGAATTAATCCTTGCCCAAACAGTGTGGTGAAAACCGTGTTCGCGCCCGCTAAACCTAAAGCCGGAACTCCGCCCAGCGGGTCTACATAAATAGAGATTTCCCGGTTGCAGGGGCTGGAGCCGTTACCGGGGATTACGGGTACCCCGAACTGTGAGAACCCGCAGACCGCGCCCAGGTTTGCGACCTGGCCGCCTCCCGGCCCGTTCTCGACCGCAGACTTATTGCCGTTCACAACCCCCAGGCTCAAATCGACATCGGGGATCTGGGCGTCCACGGGTCCGAAGAAGACTCCGTACCCACCCCGGATCACTGTCTTGTGATCCTTAAAGAGATCCCATGCGAAGGAAACCCGGGGGGCAAAATCCTTCTTGTATGTGGTCAACGGGGCGAATTGCGTGTCCAGTTCGTAGCGGAGACCGTAGTCCAGAGTGAAGTTTGACGTTATCTTCCAGGAGTCCTGCCCGTAGAATGCCGTCAGCGGCCGTGTGTAATACGGGTATGTCGGATTTCCGAAGCCCTGCTGGTACACCTGAGGCAGCCCGAACGATGCCGATTGCAACGGGTTGATGGTAGTGGTCGCAAGCTGTGGGCTGATCAAAAAACCGGGAAGCGACCCGAACACAAAGCGACCCGGGAAAAAAGTGTGCGATTCGGTGTGATTGCCGCGGAGCATCTCCGACCCACCGAACTTAAAGGTGTGATTGCCAAGAATCTTGGTGAAATTGTCCGCGAATTCGTAGCGCCGCAGGATGGTGAGGTTGGGTATGAAAATATTCGTTCCCAAGTTGTTGATAAAACTTGGAATCTGCAGCCCTACCTCTCCCGGCTCGTTAGGGATCACGTCAAAGCTGTCGTAATCCCACTGCACCCGGGCCTCGTTCTGCGCTGTCGGAGTGAACTGTCGGTACCATGCGGCTTGCAGATTGTTGTCATAGGCGTGGATCGAACTTCCCGCCGAGAAAGCGGTGAGAGACTGCACGTCGGGCGATTGCTCCAAATCGTGTCCATACCTGTAGGTCACAGAAATTTCGTTGTTCACGTCAAAGCGGTGCTCCAAGCGGCCCGACGCCAGGTATTCCCGCGTGTCGTAAGGAAAGAGTCCACCCTCGGTTTCAAACTGGTTTATGAGGAAGGCGTTCAGCGCACCCTGCCCCGACGTTATGAACGGGTTCGCACCGCCGGGATTTGGGTTCACGGTCAAGATGCTCTGGAGAGCAAAGCCGCATTCCGCCGCCGGCAGAGGTAAGCCCGGCAAGCAAGGCTGTGGTGCAGTTGAGGGGTTCGCCTCTAGTCCAGCAATAATGGCATCCTGCGCCGCCGTCGGACGAAAAACGTCGGTGTCCGTCAACAGGGGAACTGCGTTTTGCGCATTCTGTCGCAAGCCTTCGAACGCAACAAACAGAAACGTCTTATCTTTCTTAATCGGGAAACCCAGGGCTCCCCCGAATTGCTGGCGGCTCAAAGTATCCTTGATTGTCGAACCTAGAGAGTCGGGGTTGGCAGGATTGAAGGTCTGGCCGGCTTGCAATGCCTGGCTGAACGAAAACGGATTGGCGGCATCCAGTGCGTCGTTGCGGAAAAAACCATAGAGCGTCCCATGCACTTTGTCGGTCCCGGATTTGGTCACAATATTGATCGACGCACCGGTAGCTGCCCCCAGGTCCGCGGCGTAGTTGCTACGATTGATTTGGAATTCCTGCACAGCGTCTTGGCTTACCGTCAAGCGCACGCCACCGGCATCGTCTGAGGTCTCACCACCGTCCACCGTTATGCTGTTTCCCCGGCCATTGCTGCCATAGAAGGACAGCCCGCTTTGCGGGGTTTGCTTGACTCTGAAATCCTGGTCCCCCGCCAGGCGGCTGGAATCAGAGACCCCAGGCGCGAGCAATGTAAACGTAAGGTAATCGCGCCGGTCGATGGGAAGGTCGGCGATGTACTGTTGTGAGATTCTGTCCGCCTGGCTCCCGCGTTCAGTTTCCACCACGGGCGGCTGGTCCGTCACCTCCACAACCGTCGCCACCTGCGACGGTTTCAGCTTGAAGTCGGACGTGACCGTCTGTCCGATGGCTACTGACACTCCTCTTCGAATCAACGTCGCAAAACTCGGCAGTTCCGCACTGACGTCGTAAGTGGTCGGCGGCAGCCCCACCACCCGGTACTGACCGGTATCATTCGTCATTGCGGTGCGCTTCAGGCCGGTCTGGGTCTCGATCACATTGACCGTAACTTTGGGCAAAACCGCGCCCGAAGAGTCCGTTACCGTCCCGGTGATCTCTCCCGATGAACCGACGCCCTGCGCGTGAGCCACAGAGGTTGCGAACATGAAGCACAGAAGAACACAGACGATCGACTTCATGGTGAAGTAGACAAACGCTTGCTTCCAAGAAGACGCCCCGTAGCATGAGGCCGCACGACTATCCAAACTGCTCTGGTCGAAAACCATATTCCCCCCTAGCTCAGGCTTCGTCTCAATCACACAAAAGGCCCAGTCGCCTGCCAGCATCCCGCCACGTTCTTCCAACGTGCTGAGTGCTCTCCAGGTCAGAACTGCTAGCGAGCTTCCCCACTTTTCTTGGACGGGCGGGATGAGAAGACACAACTACGCACTCTCCTGCGTTTCAGGGCGACGCATCGGGCACGAGGGTAGCTGCGTTTTTCAGATTCATCAAATGAATTTTATGGATGACGATGTATGCTCGGAGCGAATTGAGCCAATAGACGTGCAGGCGGCTGCAGACCATACCCAGAATCCGTGTTTCATAGACCTAGACCCTCTTTTGGCCTGCGCTTGCGGCGGCTAATTGCGAGGCAAGGAATTCAAAGATCGATCTGTACGTGGTCTCCGGCTGATCGGTCGAGAACAGATGGCTGGCGTGTTCGAGCAAGACGAGTTGTGCGCCGGGAATCCGCGCCGCGATCAATTCTCCGTTTCCGACCGGGACCAACCGGTCGACCTTCCCGTGAATTACGAGCGTTGGAGCAGTGATCTGGGGCAGGCGGCTGAACGATTCCCACGCAAGTATGGCCTGCAGTTGCGCAAGATAGCCGGCCGGAGTAGTCGGCCAGGGGTGACGCTCGGCGATATCTTCATCGATCAAGTGCCGTGGCGTCGCGGCGTCGTAGATATAAGGGATTGCGGCCTCGGCTGCTTGTTCCCGGCTCATCCAGGTGCGGGCTTTCAGCATCTCGACCGCGGCCGGCTCGGCACGCTTGGCGTTCGGTCCCCCGAAGGCTGTGCAGCCAAGAATGAGAGACTGCACCCGGCCGGGATACTGCAAGGCAAATTCCTGGGCAATCATGCCGCCCATCGATACCCCAAAGACATGGGCACTGGAAACGCCAGCGGCGTCGAGCACGGCGGCTGCATCCGAAGCCATGAGAGCGATCGAGTAGGGGCCGGGAGGCACATCGCTCTGTCCGGCACCTCGATTGTCGAGTGCGATCGTCCGGAAGGAAGTTGATAGCGCCGGCCGAGTGCGATACCACATGGCGGAGGGGTAGCCCAGCCCCATAATCAACAAAATCGGCGCGCCCGTTCCCTGCTCATCCCAGTAGATTGTTGTTCCTTGGTTGTCAGCAAACGGCATACTAGCTCCTCTCAAGACAAAATCGACTGCAGCCGCGATGAGAACCAGCGACTGCCAGCAAGCAAGATCAATCTGCAACTACTTTGAGGATCAGCTTGCCGAGGTTTTCCCCTTTGAACAGCTTCAGGAAAGTGTCGGGAAAGGTCTCAAGTCCTTCGACAATATCTTCGCGCGACTTGAGCTTGCCTGCCGCCATCCAGCCTGCCATTTCCTGAGCAGCCTGGGCATAGCGGTCGGCGTAGTCAAAGACCAGCATGCCTTTCATGGTCGCGCGATGGACCACTAGCGAGAGATAGTTGCGCGGGCCCTGGACGGGACCAGTATTGTTGTATTGCGAGATGGCGCCGCAAATTACAATTTGAGCGCCACGCGCCAGGTTCGCGAGCGCAGCCTCTAGGATGTCACCGCCGACGTTGTCGAAATAGATGTTGATCCCTTGCGGGCAAGACTTCCGAAGCGCCGCAGTTACGTCTTCGGATTTGTAATCAATGGCGGCGTCAAATCCGAGGTCGGCGACGAGATAGCGGCACTTGTCGGCGCCACCCGCAATGCCAACCGCGCGGCAACCCTTTATTTTGGCAAGCTGCCCTACGACCGAGCCCACGGCCCCAGCCGCCGCCGAGACGACTACGGTGTCGCCCGGTTGAGGCTGGCCGGTTTCGAGCAAGCCGAAATATGCCGTCATCCCCGTCATGCCTAACACATTGAGGAAAGTTGGAAGCGGCGCTACACGGGGGTCAACCTCGATTAAGCCCTTCCCCTCGGAGATGAAATATTCCTGTACTCCAAAGTTCCCCGAGACATGCTTGCCGATGGAACAATCAGGGTTCCTAGAGGCAACCACCTGGCCAACCGCCAAAGCCCGCATCACCTCGCCGATGGCAACTGGCGGGACGTAGGATCTGCTCTGGTTCATCCAGCCACGCATGGCCGGATCAAGCGATATAAACAGGACCCTGATCAGCAGTTCGCCTTCATGCAACTCACGAACCGTCTCTTCCTCGTAGGTCCAGTCGGTGCGCTTCGGCATTCCCACGGGTCGAGAAGCGAGGGTGAATTTGTGATTGACGAGTGCCATGATGGGTTCCTTTCTTGTCAAACGGTGTAGCGCTCACTGGACAAAAGTCGCGCCGCAATCTGACGACGCAAAGCGACGGAGTTCACCGGCATGTGATCCGCATAACCGCGCAGGGTTGCGAGGTGCTTGCGCAAAATGTCTCCTTCGCAGCAGGAGCTCAGCACCGTGCGTGAGAACCCCTCAATCCGGACTGTAGCATCGCGCAGGTACACAGCGCAGATGTCGAGGCTGTTCGCTTTCTTGCCAGCGGAAGTCAGCTTCTGGCTGCGGAGCAGGCTGGATTCCATGGCAAACACCTCCATGGCGATATCGGAAAGGTTCATGATGACCTCCTGCTGTTTCTCAAGCTGAGTGCCGTATTTTTCATGGGCGACTGCAAGCGTAAGGAGGGCGATTGTTTTCGCATTGCGAACCAGGCCGTCTTCTTCCCTAACACCGGGCTCTTCATTCGAGACGCTGGGTTTCTCGCTCGGGTTCAAGACGGAGCGCGCCGCTTCAAAGAGAGGCAACTGCCCGCGGGCCGCACGCTTCAAGGGCATGCCCATAATGACCAGCCGGTTGATTTCGCTGGTGCCTTCAAACAGGCGATTGATGCGCGAATCGCGATAGGCTCGCTCGACTGCGTAGTCCTGATGAAAACCGTAACCACCATGGATCTGGACGCCTTCGTCAACCACGTAGTCGAGCATCTCAGAGGCGAAGACTTTCACCATCGAACATTCCGCCGCGTACTCCTCGACCGCCTGCATCTCCGTGACGGAACTCTGTCTCCGCTCGGCGGACGTGGCCTGCATCTGGCTTTCGATGAGTCCGGCTACGCGCCAGGTCATGGACTCGGCTGCAAAGATCCGGATTGCCATTTCTGCAAGTTTGTGCTGAATGGCGCCGAAGTCAGCGATGGCAGAGCCAAAGGCTTTTCGCTGCTTCGCGTACTTGATGGAGATGGCGAGCACGTTCTTGGCGGCGCCGACGGAGGCAGGACCAAGTTTCAAACGCCCGATATTGAGAACGTTGAACGCGACGACGTGACCGCGCCCGATTTCTCCAAGAACGTTCTCGACGGGAACAACTACGTTATCGAGAAAAACCGCTGTGGTGGACGTGCCGCGAATGCCCATCTTATGTTCCTCAGCGCCGCTACTGACACCGGGGAAGGCTCGCTCCACGAGGAAGGCGGTAAACTTTTCGCCTCCGACTTTGGCGAAGATGGTGAACAGATCGGCTGCGCCACCGTTGGTGATCCACATTTTCTGGCCGTTGAGTATGTAATGCTTGCCGTCGGGAGCAAGGTCGGCACGAGTTCGCGCGGCAAGAGCGTCTGAACCCGCCAATGGTTCAGTGAGGGCATAAGCAGCCAACAGTTCCATACGAGCCAATCGAGGCAGATATTTTTTCTTCTGCTCCGGAGTGCCGAAGTACACGATGGGGAGGGTGCCGATGCCCGTGTGCGCGGAGTGCCAGCCCGCATAGGAGGCGTCGCGTCCCATGTGTTCGGCGGCGACCATCAGGGAGGGCAAGTCCATTTCCATGCCGCCAAATTCTTCTGGAATGGTCATGCCCGTAAGGCCCAGTTCCGCGGACTTCCGCAGTACCGCAAGAGCAGCGCCCGGCTGTTTGTCGCGGATGGCAGGAAGATTGGGCTCGACCTCGTTGGCCCAGAACTCATCGATCATGCGGCCGATCGCAAGATGCTCCTCCGTGAGATCTTCTGGAGTGAACACCTGGGTGGGGAGGACATCTTCAAAGAGAAAAGCTGAACCTCTTGTCTTGCCGGGAATTTCTGTTAAGGTCGTCATGATTCCAATGCCCCCTTTCGAAATTAACCATCTAAGTTCGTTGAAAGAATTCGAAGGCCGCGAACTGCCCCCGACGGATTGGCTGGTTCTGACCCAGGACCGCATCCAGAAGTTCGCGGATGCGACCGAAGACCGGCAATGGATTCATATCGACCCGGAGCGAGCGGCGCGTGAGTCGCCCTACGGCGGCACCATTGCTCACGGCTTCCTCACGCTTTCGCTGGTGAGCTATTTTTCCGGACAGGCGATTCGCATCCGGGAGGGAGTCGGAATACGCGTCAACTATGGACTGAATCGCGTGCGCTTCCCATCGGCGGTGCGGGCGGGCTCGGCGATTCGGGCCCGCGTGACTCTGCTCTCGGTGAAGGAATCTGCCGCGTTCGTGGATATCATTTTCTCGGTGATGATCGAGACTCAAGGCGCAGACAAGCCCTGTTGTGTGGCGGAATGGTTGGTGCGGTATTACCGGGCATGACGGGACGTGGAATCGGAAGCCGATCATATATTCCCGCTTTCTGCGCACTGTAGCGAGGCGCGCATCAAGACCGCGATCCGATCGGGCATGATGGCAAAGCGCTCATCGTGTGTGAGCCCCTGGGCGTAACGGTAATAGATCTGCTGAACAATCACTCCGACCTTGAAACGCGCAAAGGTCAAATAGAAGACCATGTCGTGGATGCCGCGGCCGGTCGCCAGAGCATAGCGTTGAGCCAACTGGGCACGCGTCAAAGTTCCAGGGATTGTGGTGGGCGCAGAACAGATTTCCTGCAGTTCGTCGGGGTCACTGGGATCGGTCCAATAGGCCAGGGTTGTGCCAAGATCGGACAGCGGATCACCCAGCGTACACATCTCCCAGTCCAGAACTCCGACTATCTTTGTAATGTCATTCGAGTCGAGTATGACGTTGTCGTACTTATAGTCGTTGTGAATGAGAGTTGTGTCGCTCGACGCTGGAAGGTGATGCGTCAGCCACGCGGAAATGCATCCGACTTCAGGCAGGTCGTGAGTTGCTGCATTGTGATAGCGCTCGATCCATCCCTTCACCTGGCGTTCGAGGTAGCCCTGCGGCTTACCCAAATCGCCGAGGCCGATCTGGTCGTAGTCGAGGCCGTGCAGGCGCACGAGGTTGTCGAGGAAAGCTTCGCTGAGCTGGCCTGCCATGGCGGGCGACAGCAGCAGGCCGGGCGGCAGTTGTCTGCGCAGGATGATGCCTCGAATCGGCTCCATGAGGTAGAAGGGGGCGTCAAGAACCGAAAGATCGCCGCAATAAAGGATCACCTTGGGCGCAACCGGATAGGTTTCGTGCAACTCGCACAGCACGCGATATTCGCGGCCCATGTCATGGGCAGACTTCACCTGGCTGCCGAACGGCGGCCGGCGCAGCACCAATTCACGACCACCCCAGGTCACGCGATAGGTCAGATTCGAGTAACCCGAGGGGAACTGCTCGACTGTTGCCGGGCCGGGGCCGTCGAAGTGCCGACCCAGGTAGGCGCTGAGCCGAGCCAGATCGAGTTCTTCCCCGGCTCTGACGGCGACCGCGTTATCACAAGGGGCAACCATTACTTCGAACTCTCCGCCTTTGTCTCTCCGAAGTTGTTGACCTTCCTACCGATACGTGAGCAAGGGTTCGTCCTCGATATGTGGGTGCGCATTGAACGTACTGAGCGTGAAACGGTCACCTGAACTTAGAAACTCGGTAAACGAGGCGTTGCGCGACATCCACGTCAATTGCAGAGTGTCCGCATGCGACAAGTGCAAGGCTCGCCGCATGGCGACGCCAATCGGACCTCCGGAAGTAAACACTAAGGAATCGTCGGCTGGCGCTTCGCTGTTAACGATGGTCGCAATCCCCCGATCGACGCGCGCACAAAAGTCCTGCCAGGATTCCACATCATCGACCACTAACTCACCACTGACCCACATGCCGATGACCGCCTCGAACATTTGTTGGAAGCTTCTTTTTCGTTCGTCAGAGTCCTTGGCACTCTCGAACGCCCGGTGAAGATCGCGGACTCCTTGTGATTTATCCAGCACCCGCGGCAGACCTGCCTTCAAAACCGCTTCCCCCGGATATTCGTCGAACTCGTTCATTACCGCCAATTCTGGAAACTCTCGCCCTAGTTTTCGATAGGCCTCCTCGACCATGCGCGCGGTCCGCACTTGCCGGACCCGAGGACCAGAGCAGGCGCGGCCGAAGAACACTCCGCGGCGGGCCCAGTACTCGCCCAGCATACGGGCTTGTACTTCGCCGGTGGCGCAGAGTTTGTCATAGTTCGGCTCCAGAAAAGACGCCTGGGCGTGTCGGACTAGAATAATGCGGCTCATAAGTCCCGCCTAACCAGCCCGCTCAAACAAACCCGCTGCTCCCTGGCCACCACCGACGCACATAGTCACAACCCCGTAGCGCTCTTTGTCGTCTTTGCGCCGCAGCATTTCGTTGGCGATGGTTCCGACCATACGCGACCCGGTCATGCCAAACGGATGGCCGATGGAGATCGAGCCGCCATTCACGTTCAGTTTCTCGGGATCGATACCCAGCCGGTCGCGGCAGTAGATCACCTGCACGGCAAACGCTTCATTGAGTTCCCAGAGGCCAACGTCGTCCATCTTCAGGCCGGCGCGCTGCAACAGTTTCGGAACGGCGAAAACCGGTCCAACGCCCATTTCGTCGGGCTCGCAGCCGGCCACCTGAAAACCGCGGAAGACGAGCTTGTAGGGAATCCCAAGCTGATCGGCGCGCTGGCGAGACATGAGGAGCGTGGCCGAGGCTCCATCGGAAAGCTGCGAAGAATTCCCAGCCGTGACTGTTCCCTGGCCGCTACGGGGATCAAAGTGCGGTTTCAGCGCAAGCAAGCCGTCAAGAGTTGTCTCAGGACGATTGCACTCGTCCTTGTCAGCACAGACCTCCTGCTTGCTTACTACCTCATTGGTTTTCTTATCCAGAATCGCCTTCGTGACTTTCATGGGGGCGATCTCTTCATTGAAGAAACCTTCCCGCTGAGCGCGGGCGGTGCGCTGCTGGCTGAGGAGCGAGTACTCATCCTGCGCTTGCCGGCCAATCTTGTAGCGTTTGGCGACGACTTCCGCAGTGTCGCCCATGACCATGTACAGACCGGGCAGTTGTTCCAGCATGCGCGGATTGGGGTCGGAACTGCGAGGCGTCACACTGATGCTCTCGACCCCGCCGCCAATCACCGCTTCGCTGCCGCCCTGGATGATTTGGTAGGCGGCCAGAGCAATCGCCTGTAAGCCAGAGGAACAGAACCGGTTGATCGTGGTGCCCGCGACCGATGTTGGCAGGCTCGCGAGCATGGCGGAAACTCGTGCGACGTTGCTGCCTTGCGGACCATGCGGCTGCCCGCAACCGAGCACGACATCCTCCACTTCGCTGGGATCAAGATTGGGAGTCTTGCGCAGAACATCCCTGATACAGTGGGCCGCAAGATCATCAGGGCGCGTCATGTTGAATGAGCCCCGAAACGATTTGGCCAGCGCTGTCCGTGAGCTGGCGACCACAACGGCTTCTCTCATAAGTTCCCCAAAATCCCCACTCTCAACGAGCTGCGCGGATGATGGCTCCAGGCGGCACTACACGTTGACGCTTTGCTCCTTACCGAACTCGGCAAATGTCTGGTTGGCCTCGGCGAGTCGCTTCAGCAAAGGAGCGGGCTCCCAGAGTTCTCCATGTTGTTGGCGGAATTCGCACACCCGGTCATAGACTTTCTTCAAGCCCACTGTGTCGGCATGCCACATGGGGCCCCCGCGATACGCCGGAAACCCATAGCCATTCAGGTAGATGACGTCGATATCGACGGCGCGCAGCGCGTAACCCTCCTCCAGAAGGCGGGCACCTTCGTTGACCAAGGCGTAGAGGCAGCGTTCGATCATTTCGGAAGTAGATATCTGGCGTTGCGGGATGCCGGCTTCCGCGGCCCACTTCCGCACCAAGGCACTCACTTCGGGATCGGATACGGCACGGCGCTGGTCGTCGTAGCGATACCAGCCGGCCAGAGTCTTCTGGCCGTAGCGTCCCATCTCGCAGAGACGATCTTCAGCAATGGGCTGGCGAACACCAGGTTTCTCCAAGTGGCGATATTCCTTGCGAATCCGCCACCCAACATCAAGTCCGGCAAGATCGCCCGTGGCGAGCGGACCCATTGCCATGCCGAACTCGACCAGCGCATGGTCAACGGCCTCCACCTCCGCGCCTTCTTCCACCAGGAACTGCGCTTCCCGGCGATAGGGTCCGAACATACGGTTTCCGACAAATCCGCGGCAGTTTCCCACCAGCACGCCAATCTTGCCGAGTTTTTTCGAGAGCTGCATGCAGGTGGCGATGACCTCTTTACTCGTCTCTTTTCCGCGCACAATTTCCAGCAAGCGCATGATGTTGGCGGGGCTGAAGAAGTGGGTTCCCACAACGAACTCTGGCCGCGAGGTAACGCCGGCAATGTCGTCGATGCTCAAGGTGGACGTGTTGCTCGCCAAAATAGCCCCGGGTTTGCAGGCTCGATCCAGATCTTGAAACACCTGCTTTTTAAGCGCCATACCCTCGAAGACCGCCTCAACCACCATGTCGGCGTTGGCGAAGTTGTCGTAGCTGAGCGTGGGTGTGATCAGGGCAAGCCGCTCGTCGACGAACGGCTGCGTGAAGCGTCCGCGCTGAACCGAGCTGGCGTAGTTCTTTCGAATCTTGGCCAGGCCCTGGTCGAGCGCGGGCTGGTCGACCTCCTTGAGCACAACGGGAATACCGGCATTGGCAAAAACCATGGCGATCCCTCCGCCCATGGTGCCAGAACCGACAATGGCGACACTGCGGATTGGCTTGACGGCCGTGTCTTTCGGCACGTCGGGAATCTTTGCCACTTCGCGCTCCCCGAGGAAAACGTGGATGAGCGCTTTGGATTGATCGGAGAAGAGACATTCCGTGAAGAGTCTCCGCTCCACCTCGCAACCTTCCTCGAAGGAAAGCTTAGTGGCTGCTTCCACCGCATCAACGGCGGCAAGTGGCGCTTTCAGACCCCGCTGCTTCTTTCTGACCTGCTCGCGGGCAGCCGAGATGATTCCCGCATTCTCCTCGACCGTACCCAGTTTCTCGACGCGTTCGCGCGTTCTCGGTATCGGTTTTCCAGCGACTCCGCGGGCAAAAGCCACCGCGCCGGCAAAAAGGTCGCCTTCGATCAAGCGGTCGATGATACCTAGCCGGAAGGCTTCTGCTGCGGCAACAGGTTTGCCGTCGGTACACATTTCAAGCGACTTGGCGACGCCGACAAGCCGAGGAAGGCGTTGCGTTCCCGCCGCACCGGGAATCAGGCCGAGCTTCACTTCGGGCTGGCCGACCTGCGCATCGCTCGAGGCCACGCGATAATGGCCTGCCATGGCCAGCTCCAGTCCTCCGCCCAAAGCGGCGCCATGAATTGCCATCACGACCGGCTTGCGGCAATTTTCAATGCCGAGGAGGAGCGGAAGAAGGCCAGCGCCGCGCGATTTGCCAGAGGTCATCTTTCCGAATTCCTTGATATCAGCTCCTGCGA
>Ga0182015_10005433_pt1 | contig 13255 bp, 13 predicted proteins | sample 712P3MmetaG_FD_120478 | JGI IMG/M metagenome (GOLD analysis project Ga0182015, IMG submission 120478) | Permafrost microbial communities from Stordalen Mire, Sweden - 712P3M metaG | ecosystem: Environmental > Terrestrial > Soil > Wetlands > Permafrost | place: Sweden: Stordalen | collected...
GAGTGTCGAGCCCCTGCAACTCGGTCTGGGCGACGTTCTTGCGCTCGAGCGCCGTCCTTGCCAGATCCTCCTGCCCTGCGGAAACCGCCTGGCGGGCCTGCGTGTCGAGCTTCACCACGCTCTGCTTCAGGGTCGCCTCCTGCATCTGCAGACGCTTCTTCGCGGTGACCACGTCGGCGATGCCCTTCTTGACGTTCTGCAGCTGTTCGACTTGCTTCTGGTAGCTGTAGTCGAGCGTCTCGGCCGGGTCTTCCGCCCGATCCAGCAGTTTCGAGACCTTCGCCTTCACCACGGTGGACATGCGCCCGGTCAAGCCAGCCATCTGATCCTCCTATTGCTGTTACACGAGACGACCGACCTGTGCTCGGCCAACACCATCAAGCGTAGCCGACCGCAGCGCCCGAGGACCCAGGCTGGGGCGCTCAGAGTCCGAGCGGATGGCGAACCGTGTAGCCGGGGTTCGCTTGGCGCAGCGGGCGCCAGCGCGGCCCCTGCATGTCGGCCGGGTCTTCCGCGGGGCTCGTGTCCAGGCGCAGACCAGCTACGGTCATGTACGCGTGGCCGGGGTCGGAGAAGATCGTGACCCAGCGTCCGGCCCCATGCGACCCCCACACCTCGAATTCCGAGGAGTCCTCCGGCGCAGGTAGCAGATCGGCGCCGTGCAGCGCGTAGGAGACGGTGCCGGAGCAGTCGTAGCCGGGCGAGACGAACGAGCCGTGCCCGCCGCCGTAGATGTAGGGCAGCCCGATCACTTCGTTGCCAGCCCAGACGATGTCCTGGATCACCGCGGGGGCCCCCTCCGGGGCGGCGGCAAGGCCGTCGACAAAGCGCGCCGTGTTGCCGGGCACCAGCAACTCCGGCCTGGGCGTCGGGCCCGTCGCAGAGGTCATGCCATCGCCGGCGATCAGTTCGCCGGGGATGCTCGCCGCAAGGGTGCTCGCGGCCGCTTCGCTCGACGTGGCCGCGATGCCGCCCGTGCTGATGGCGGGCGTGCTGCTTGCGGCCGTGCCGGTCGTGGCGCTGGGTGTCGCGGGCACCGCGAAGGGAACGACTTCGCCCGTCGCCGTCTCCTCGTAGACCGGCCCCTTGTAGGCGACGCTGCGCGTCTTCGCGGTGATCGGCGCGAGGTGCAGCGGGGTGGCAGGCTGAGTGGCAGAGGGTTCTACGGCCGCGACTCCGCCGGTTCCGCCAGCGAGAGCAGCGGCGGCGCCGATCGCATTCGCAACCGCAACCACGATGCTGGAGATCACCACGCTACGGGTACGAGTCCACACAGTCGCAACCTCTTTCGTCGGCCTGCGGGGTTAGCTGACGGGCTAGCGCTGAAAGAGCCTGCGCTTCTCGCGGTCCTACCGCGGGATTCGCCCCAACAACTTGGGTCCCCCGTTCCCTGACTCCTAGTCAAGGACTCGGCGTTCGGGCGGGCACGCTAGCAGAGTGCAAGGACGCATGCAGGGCTTGCAGAGCTTCTCGCAGCTTTTCCCGCAAATGCCGCGCTTTTCGACGGATCGCTAGTGTGCCGGCCATGCGCCCCCCTGCGCGAGGCCCGCTCGTGGCCCTGCTGGTGCTCGCCGCGGCGGGGATCGCGGGCTGCGGCAAGGGCGGAGACGAACCGACCAGCGGCGGCGGCTCGTCTTCCAAGCTCCTGCCCGTGGCCGCTCAGGGAGCGGTGAGCGTGGCCACGCGCAACACGGCCCGCCTCGGCGGGGACGACGCAGCCGCCGACGCCGCGGCCGTCGCCCGCGCGGTGTATCCCGGGCTCACAGCCGCCACGCGGCCGCTCGCCGTCGTGATCGTCAACGAGCGCGACTGGCTTCCCGCGCTCGCGGCCTCCGTCCTCGCGAGCGCCCCCGCCGGCACGCCGATCCTGTTCAGCGAAGGCGAAACGCTGCCCGCCGTGAGTCTGCAGACGCTCGAAGCGATGCATCCGCTGGGCGCGCCCGCGCTCGGCGGCGCGCAGGTCATCCGGATCGGCACCGACGCCGCCGTGCCGCGCGGCTTTCTGACACGGACGGTGCGCGTCGGCTTGGGCCTGCCGACGGTCGCCGCCGCCGCAATCGAGCGACTGGGGGCGACGCTCGACGGGGGCAGCGCGCCGCGCAACGTGATCGTCCTCGCCGCCGACACCGAACCCGCGCTGGCGATGCCCGCCGCGGGCCTCGCCGCGGAGAGCGGCGCGCCGGTCCTGTTCGTAACCCGCGCGCGGGTTCCGGTACAGACCGCGGCCGTGCTGGCCGCCCTGCACCAGCCCTCCATTTATGTGATCGACGCTGCCGCGATCGGCCACCACGCGCTCGACGAGCTGCGCAAATTCGGGAAGGTCAAGACGATCACGAGCGGGGCGCGGCGCAGCGCCGCCGCGGAAAGCGTCGCCGCAGAAGCGGTACAGGGCGCGATCGAAGTCGCGCGCTTCACCGACGGCGCGTTCGGCTGGGGGGTCAAAGAACCGGGACACGGGCTCGTGTTCGCCAACGCCGGCCGCCCGCTCGACGCGCCCGCCGCGGCGCTGCTGTCAGCCACGGGCGATTACGGCCCGCTGCTGCTGGTGGCCAGCGCGACACAAGTCCCGCCGGCGCTCACCGCATATCTGTCCGACATCCAGCCCGCGTACAGCGAACCGCAGTTCCCGCCCGTGCGCGGCGCCTACAATCACGGCTGGCTGATCGGTGGCGAAGGCGCCATCTCGGCCGTCGTCCAGGCCGAAATCGACTCGATGCTCGAGATTCGCCCGCAGGCGCAGAGCACCGAAGAACAGTCCGTATCGCAAGTCGAATAATGTCGGCACCGCAAGCACGGTCGCCGATCGCACAGAGGTCACATTGAGCCAAGCCGAGGACCCCAGACGCCTGAGCCGCAAGGCCAGCAGCCACGCGGTGAGCGTCGAGGACGTGCGCCAGCTGATGGGCGCCTCCACGCCCCACTTCGCCCTGCAGCTGCGCAACCGCATCGCCAACCTGATCTCCGACCTCCCCGCGGATCATCCCGCGCGCGTCGAAGGCGAGCGCGAGATCGCGCGCCTGCAGCAGCTGGGCTTCGACGGCGAGACGCGCGGCGAGGGCGCGGCCGAGGGCGAGCGCCCGCTGCCGTCCCTGAAGCTCTGAATAGCGCAGGCCGCGAACCTTCGCTCGCTAGCGCAGCCCCGCGAACCTTCGCTCGCGACGGGCGTCCACATAGCGCGCGCGCAGCAGTTTGAAGCAGATCGCGACGATCGCGACGTCGAGCGGCAGCAGGGCGATGTTCAGCCAGCTCGGCGGGCGACTCGCAATCGCGAGCACGAGCAGCACGACGGCGGAGTGGAACACGATCGCTGGTAGCACTGACAGCATCAGCGTGTGCGATCGAAAGCCGCTGAGATGCTCGCGCAGCGTGACCTCGATGGTGCCGATCACGACCGCGCCGATGCCTGCGCCGAGCAGCGCACCGTTGCTCTCGACACCGCGCAGCCAGGCGATCACGGCACCGATCGAGCCGATCAGGATCAACAGCTCGGAGAGCGGCAGCGGATGCCACGGCGCCCGCGGGCGCTCGCCCACCGCCTTGAGATCGCCGAGGGCGCTCGCGGCCCGCTGCGACGGGCGTTTGGCGACGGCTGCGCGCGGTGCCGGCTCCCGCACGCTCTGGGCGCTCGGGCGCCGCTTGCGCGAGCGCCCGCGTCGGCCGGGATTGCGCTTGGCCACGAAGGTCGGCTAGAAGCCAGGCAGGAGCTCGACGCGGTGCATCGCCGTCGATGCTAGCGCCTATGCTGCGTGGCGTGTCTGCGTCCGCCTCCCCGATTCCGCCGGCAGCGCCCGGCATCCCGGACAGCGCGCTGCCCGGTCCGTACCCAGTCGGCGAGTATGCGGCCGCGCTGCGCTCCAAGCTGCGCTCGTTCGCGCGCGTGCAGCTGATGGGCGAGCTCGTCAACCTGCGGCCCTCGCGTGCGCGCGTGTACTTCGAGCTGCGCGACGGCGGCGGCGCGATCGCGTGCGCGGCCTGGCGCGCGGACTGGGAGGCGATGGTCGCCCGCGCCGGCGTGCCGGCGGAGGGCATGCAGGTCGTCGTCGCCGGCGGCTGCGACTACTACCCCGGCAGCGCCACCTCCTCGCCCAGCTTCTCGTTCTCGGTGCTCGACCTACGCCTCGCCGGCGACGGGGACCTGCTTGCGCGGATCGAGCGCCTGCGCAAGCAGCTCGACGGCGAGGGGCTTCTCCAGATCCAAAAACGCCTGCCACGACCCGCGCTGCCGCGCACGATCGGCGTCGTCACCGGCGAGGGCGGCAAGGCGCGCGACGACGTGCTCGCGGCGCTCGCGCGCCGCGGCTGGGCGGGGCGCCTGGTGTGGGGCTTCGCCCCCGTGCAGGATCGCCATGCGGCGCCCGCGATCGCGCACGCGCTCGGCGAGCTCGTGGCTGTCGCCGGCGTCGAGGTCGCGATCGTCGCACGGGGTGGCGGCTCGCTCGCGGACCTGCTGTGCTTCTGCGACGAGACGCTGTGTCGCACGGTCGCGTTGCTGGGCGTGCCGGTGATCGCCTCGGTCGGCCATCACACCGACCGCACACTGCTCGACGACGTCGCCGCCGTCAGCTGCTCGACCCCGACGCACGCCGCCGAGGCCGCGGTGCGCGTCGACTGCACCCGTGCTCGCGCCGAGCAGGCGTCCGCGGCCGCGCGCCTGCGCGAGCATGCTCGCCGCGCTGTGCAGCCCCGGGCCGGCCTGCCCGCGACCGCCGCGCGCCTGCGCGAGCACGGACGGCGCGCGGTGCTGGGGCGCGCGCGCCTACTCGCGTCGCTCTCGCGCGCTCCCGCCGCGCATCTCGATCGCCAGCGCACGCGCCTGCACCAGCAGCTGCGCGAGATCCGCGCGGGCTCGCGCCGTCGCCTCGATTCCGAGCGGCGTGTGACCGAGCGGCGCGCCGTCGTGCTCGAGCGCAAGGCCGCCTCGTTCGCGCTCGACTGCCGCGAGCGGCGCCGGCGCGAGCTGGCGCAGCTCGCACTCGCGCTCGCCGGCCACGACCCGCAGCGCACGCTCGAGCGCGGCTACGTGCTCGCGCAGACCGTCAGCGGCGAGCCGCTCGTCACCGCCGCGCGTGCGCGCGAGGCGGGCGAGCTACGACTGCGCTTCGCCGACGGCTCCCTGCCCGCACGGGTCCTCGAGCCATGAGCGAGCCTCCCTACGAGGTCCCGCCGTTCGAGGCGGCGCTCGAGCCCGCGGCGCCGGCGACCAGCGAGACGGCGCCGGCCAGCGGCCAGCCGCAGACCTACGAGGCGGCGGCCGCGCGCGTCGAGGAGATCATCCGCCGGCTGGACTCCGGGGAGGCGAGCCTCGATGAGACGCTCGCGCTCGTCAGCGAGGGCAAGACGCTGATCGAGCTGTGCGCGAGCCAGCTCGCGGCGGTCGGCGACGCGCTCGAGGAGCTGCGCCTGGACGAGCTCGTCGGCCGCCTCGAACGCGAGGCCGGCGCGTGAGCACCTGGGAGATGCTCGCCGGCCTCGAGCTGGAGATCGAGGCCTATGCGCTCGAGCCGTTGCAGGCGACCGTGTCGAGCGAGTTCGAGCGCAAGAGCACCGTCATCCGGCTGCGCGGCCGCGGCCAGGACGGCGTCGGCGAGGACGTCACCTACGACGCGATCGACCACGACATCCTGCAGGCGGCCGGCCCCACGCTGCCGCTCGGCGGGCGCTTCACGCTCGCCTCGTTCTGCGCGCACCTGGCGGAGCTCGAGCTGTTTGCGCAGCCGCCGCAACGCGAGGTCTCTGGCCGCTACCGCGCGTGGGCATACGAGTCGGCGGCGCTCGACCTCGCGCTGCGCCAGGCGGGCGCGAGCTTGCACGCGGCGCTCGAGCGCGAGCCACAGCCGGTGCGCTTCGTCGTCTCGCTGCGGCTCGGGGAGCCGCCCACGCTCGAGCCGCTCGAGCGGCGCCTCGAGCTCTACCCCGGGCTGCGCTTCAAGCTCGACCCCACGAGCTCGTGGGACGAGCGGCTGATCGCCGAGCTCGTCGACACCGGCGCGGTCGACTCCGTCGACTTCAAGGGCCTCTATCACGGCTCGATCGTCGACCAGCCCGCCGATCCGATCCTCTACGAGCGCGTCGCCGAGGCGTTCCCTCGAGCTTGGATCGAGGATCCCGCACTGACCCCGGAGACCGACGCGGTGCTCGCGCCCCATCGCGAGCGCTTCTCCTGGGATGCGCCGATCCACTCGATCGCGGACATCGAGGCGCTGCCGTACCCGCCGCGCATGGTCAACATCAAGCCCTCGCGCCTGGGCGGTGTGCGCAACCTCCTGGACGCCTACGACTACTGCGTCGAGCACGGCATCGGCAACTACGGCGGCGGCCAGTTCGAGCTAGGCGTGGGGCGCGGCCAGAACCAGTATCTGGCGTCGATGTTCCACGCCGACGCGCCCAACGACGTCGCGCCCACCGGCTTCAACCTGCCCGAGCCTCCCCCCGGGCTGCCGTCGAGCCCGCTCGCCCCGACGCCGAGCTCGGTCGGCTTCCGTTGGGGATGAGACCCCCCGGATGACGTCGAAAGTGCGCAACTTCCATGCCATCGCGCGGTTTGCGAGGCCATAGTCGATAACGTCGGGGGCCGCCGGTCGGACGCAGGCTCGTTCCCTACCCGGCCGGTGGGTGGTTCCGCTCGAAGGAGTCTTGAGGTCTTGGCGAGCACAGGCGCCCACAAGCGATCGCGAAGTGCCCGGTACGGAGTGAGGCTCATCGCCGCTACAGCCGTCGCGGTGCTGCTGTGCCTGCTCGCTGCCCGTCCGCTGCCAGCCACGGCGGCGAACCCGGGCGGGACGCAGGCCGCCGGCACCACGACGACGCCCAAGAACAGCGGCGCGAGCACCACGACCAAAGCCAAGGCGCCCTCGCCGCATGTCACGAGCGTGCGCATCCAGAGCGTCGCCTGCGTGCCCATCGCTCACTGCAGCGGCAACCCCCACCAGGTATCCGCGCACGGCACGCTGCTGCTCGGCGGCGTGGGGCTCGCACCCGGCATGCTCGTCGCCTTTCCGAAGTCACCCGGCGCCCATATCTCGAGCGTCTCGGTGGCGGCGCAGCCGACCGCACACCTGCGCTATGCGATTCCGAGCAAGCCGAGCGCCGGCTTGCTCGTGACCGTCCCCAAGAGCGCCCACTCGGGGCACATCATGATCCTGCTGAGCGGCAAGCGCTACACGAGCTCGTATGGCCCCATCTATGTGTACGACCACACGCTGCACCCGCCGCCGGTGGCGCCCACAGACCCGCCGCCCGCGACCAGTAGCGCGGTCAGTGGCAGCGCCTTCGAAGGCCAGGGCATGTGGGTCTGGTACCTGAGCAAATCCGACGGCGGATCGATCGCCGCGATCGCCGCCCAGGCGCACGCGGCGGGCGTGAGCACGCTGTTCGTCAAGAGCTCCGACGGCTCGACCAACTACTGGAGCCAGTTCTCCGCGCAGCTCGTCGCCGAACTTCACGCCAACGGGCTGAAAGTGTGCGCCTGGCAGTTCGTCTACGGCACCGAACCCGTCGGCGAGGCGGCGCTCGGCGCCGAGGCGGTTGCCGCCGGCGCCGACTGCCTGGTAATCGACGCCGAGGGCGAATACGAAGGCCACTACGCGGCCGCGCAGACATACATCGACGACCTGCGCGCGAAGGTCGGGGCCGAATACCCACTGGGGCTCGCCTCGTTCCCGTACGTGTGGGACCACCCTTCGTTCCCCTACTCGGTGTTCCTCGGGCCCGGCGGCGCGCAGTACAACGCGCCGCAGATGTACTGGAAAGACATCGGCCAGTCCGTCGACACCGTCTACGCGAACACCTACGTCGCCAACCGCATCTACGACCGCCCGATCTTCCCGCTCGGCCAAACATACGGGGGCGTGTCAGCTACGGAACTGCTGCGCTTCCGTGAGGAGGCCGTCGACTACGGCGCCCCCGGCGTGTCGTTCTGGGATTGGCAGGAAAGCGGCTCGAGCGACTGGAGCACGCTCTCCGCGCCGCTCACGCCCCTGACGAGCGTCACGCCCAACACCGAATACCCGGAACTGAAGAAAGGCAACAAAGGCGACGACGTCCTGTGGATGCAGGAGCATCTCGCCAGCGTCATCCCCACGCAGGAAACCACCGGCATCTTCGGTTCGCAGACGCTCGCCAACATCGAGGCGTTCCAGACCGCGCACGCGATCGCGGCGACGGGCGTCGTCGAAGCGGCGACGTGGACCGCGCTGCTGGCCCTCGCTCCGGTCGCGGTCGATTGGACCGGGAGCGGGCCGAGCGACTGATTGCCAGCGGCGCCCCATTGCATCTATCTTTTTCCGGTCGGGCGACACCACCGCTCGCTCCCGCTCATGCCCCCAACGACCGACCCGTTCGCAGAGATGCAGCCCGCGTGGTGGTGGCGGCTGCTGTTCGACGACAAAGGCACCAAATACGCACCCAAGCGATACGCCAAGGCCGCTGCGTTCATCGGCTCGATAACCGTCACGGCCATCCCGCACTCGCATGACTTTGCAACGTACGTCGTCGTCGCGCTGCTGCTCTTCGCGCCGGCTTCGCTCGTCGAGTCCTGGTACAAGCAGCGACAGCGCCGTCGCGACGAGCAGCTGTTCACGCTCCCGACACAGCAGGCGCTACCCGCGCGCGGTCGAGTCGCGCGGAGCGCCATCCGAGCCACCGCGCCATCCCGCGAGGCCGGCCCGAAGGCCGGCCCCTAAAACTCCTCAAACGCGCCGACCGAATAGGGAGACGTTCGCTGCGCTCACATCCCCGATTCGGCCAGCGCCGGCAATCGCGCGTCAGACCCGCTGAATCAGCGTGCCTGTGCCCAAACCCCCGCCGCAGCACATCGTCACGAAGCCGATCTCCTTGTCGGAGCGCTCGAGCTCGTGCAGCAGGGTGGTGATCAGCCGCGCGCCGGTCGAGCCGAGCGGGTGGCCGAGCGCCATCGCGCCGCCGTTGACGTTGACGCGGTCCATGTCCGGCGAGAGCTCGCGACGCCACGCTGCGACGACCGGCGCGAACGCCTCGTTGATCTCGATCAGGTCGATGTCGCCGATCTGCATGCCGTTGCGCGAGAGGATCTTGCGCGTCGCCGGAATCGGGCCGTCGAGCATTTTCACGGGGTCGCAGCCGACGGTCGTCTGGTCGACGATCCGCGCCCGCGGCGTCAGGCCGAGCTCCTTGGCCTTGTCCGCCGACATCAGCAGCACCGCCGCGGCGCCGTCTGAGATCTGCGAGGCGTTGCCGGCCGTGATCTTGCCGTCGGGCTTGAACGCAGGCTTCAGCTGTGAGAGCGCCTCGAGGTTCGTGTCGGGACGGATGCCCTGGTCGGTGACGTAGGTGTCGCCGCCAATCGTCATCGGCACGATCTCGCGCTCGAAGCGGCCCTCCTCGGTCGCCTCGTGGGCGAGGCGGTGCGAGCGCACGGCGAGCTCGTCGAGCTCTGAGCGGGGGATCTCCCACTGGTCGGCGATCATCTCCGCGCCTAGGCCCTGGCCGACGATGTTGTGCTTGGCCATCAGCTCCGGCGGGAAAGCCACGCCGAACTCCTGCTGGGTCTGCGCGACGGCCGCGAACGGCAGGTGGCCCATGTGCTCCACGCCCGAGCCGATCATCGCGTCATGCACGCCCGCGGCGATCAGGCCCGCGGCGAAGTTGACCGCCTGCTGCGCCGAGCCGCACTGGCGATCGACGGTCGTGCCGGGCGTCTCGATCGGCAGGCCCTCCTGCAGCCACGCGTTGCGCGCGGCGTTCAGGCCCTGCTCGCCGAACTGCGACACGCAGCCCGCGATCACGTCCTCGACCTGCGCGGCGTCGATGCCCGCGCGCTTGATCACGTCCGTGTAGACCGCACCGAGAAGCTCGTTCGGGTGGGTGTCCTTGTAGTAGCCCTTTTCTCTGTGGCCGCGGCCGATCGGCGTGCGTACCGCCTCGACGATCACGACTTCGCGGCCCTCTGGTTGCCTCATGTCTGCAGTCCTCCTAAGGAGTGTTTGTGCGGCTGGCGCAGCTGGTTATGGAGATTGGATGGGCGCATCCACCCAGCGCCACCGCAGTTCGAGCGGTCCGCCCACCCGCGTCTGACTAAGATGCCCGGACCCTGCACCCCTAATTCTATCGCGCCCACCGATTGACTGGTCAATCAGCCAGGGCGCGTGGAGGGCGAGTGGGTTCCGATTCGACAAAGGAGAACCGTGAACAAACGCCTCGCGATAGCCGGCAGCGGCGCCATCGCCTGCGGCCTCGCGGCCACGGCCGCTCAGCAGCACGGGCCCGTGCTGCTGCTGGCCCGCTCGGATACGTCGGCCGAGCGCGCGCGGGCGACCGTCGAGAAGACGCTGAGCAAGCTCGAGGCGGAGGTCGATCCCGAGCACGTCGAAATCGTCACCGACATCGGAGCGCTCGAGGAGGCCACGTTCGTGGTCGAGGCCGTCATCGAGGACCACGACGCCAAGGCCGCGCTGCTCACCGAGCTGAACGCGATCCTCGACCCCAATGCGATCCTCGCGACCACGACCTCGTCGCTGTCGATCGAGCGCCTCGCGCAGGAGAGCGGGCGGCCCCAGAGCTTCCTCGGTCTGCACGTGTTCAACCCCGTCACGAGGATGGAGCTCGTTGAGCTGATCTTCCCCACGACGGCGAGCGAGCAGACGCGTAGTCGCGCCCTCGAGCTGTGCGAGAAACTCGAGAAGACGCCCGTCGAGGTCCCCGACGTCCCCGGCTTCGTCGTCAACCGGCTGCTGTTCCCGTATCTGTTCAGCGCCGTGCGCCTCGTCGAAGAGACCGGCATGGACCCCGCCGACGTCGACACGTGCATGAAGCTCGGCGCCGGTCACCCGATGGGTCCGCTCACGCTGCTCGACCTCGTCGGCCTCGATGTCTCCAAGGCGATCGGCGAGACGATCGGCGAGCCCGTGCCGGCACGTGTCGAGGAGCTCGTCGCCGAAGGCGCGTTCGGACGCAAGAGCGGGCGCGGAATCCACGCGTACTGAACTTTTAGGTGTCGTTCATCAACGTGGCGATACTTGTATGTGCGACGTCAAACGTCGCATCGCACACCCGCCTCCTCCCAGTGCGCACGATCCGGTCCGCTCCCCCCGCGGGCCGGACGTGTTTAAGGGCCGGCCGAGGGCGGCCGGCTGAGCGGGATGGCGGGATGGCCCTGACTCGGGCCGCTCAGTCCTCCGACGCGCGTCCCTCGCGTGGCACCATACGCCGCTCGCGGATGCGCACCGCCTCGATGCGGTTGTCGCGCACCGACTCGACGCGGATCGAGAAGCCGTTCGCGGCGACCGTGTCGCCGCGCTTGGGCAGGCGTCCGAGCTCGGCGAACACGAGCCCTCCGATCGAGTTGTAGGCGTCGCTGTCGACCGGCAGGTGCAGGCCGTAGTCCGCCAGATCGGTGATCGCGACATGGCCGCGGACGAACCAGTCGCCATCGGCCAGCCTGCGGATCTCCCCCGCCGCCGGGTCGGTCTCGTCGACGATCTCGCCGACGACCTCCTCGATGATGTCCTCGACGCTGACCACGCCCACGACCCTGCCGTACTCGTCGACCACCACCGCGAGCGAAGTTCGCTGGCGCTGCAGGTCGGCGAGCAGGTCGTCGAGCGGCTTCGTCTCGGGCACGATCAGCGCGTCGTGCACCACGGGCTCCAGCGGCGTTTGCGGCCCCTCCTCCATCAGCTGGCGCACCAGCTCGGAGACGTGCACCAGGCCCCGGATCCGATCGCGGTCTTCCTCCTCGGTCACGAGCAGGCGCGTGTGCCCGCTCGAGACGCACAGCCGCAGCGCCGTCTCCACGTCCTGGGATACGTCGACGGTTACCACCGCCGGTGCCGGCGTCATCACCTGGCGCGCCTCCTGCTCGTGCAGGTGGAAGACGCCTGTCAGCATGCCCGCCTCGCCCTGGTCGATCTGCCCGCCCTCGTGCGACTCCGCGATCAGGCGCTTGAGCTCATCCGTTGAGCCGCCGCGCCGCTCCTGGCTCATGTCGACGCCCAACAGTCGCAGGATGCGATCGGCCACCGCCGTCAACGCGACGATGAGCGGATGGAACAGGGCACTGAACGCTTGCAACGGTCGCGCCACGCGTCGCGCGACCGCCTCCGCGCGGTCGATCGCGTAGAACTTCGGCACCATCTCGCCGGCGATCAGCTGCGCCGAGGAGATCAGCGCGAACGCGACGATCACCGCGACGGCGACCGCGACGCCATGGCTGATCGTGCTGCCGAGCGCGCTCTTGAGGATCGACGCGAGCGCGGGCTCGCCCAGAGCTCCGATGCCGATCGATGTCATCGTCACGCCGATCTGCACAGCGGAGATGTACTCGTTGACGTTCTCCAGCTGCGTCAGCGCAAGCGCCGCGCCCTTCGCGCCTTCCTCGCGCAGAAGTTCCAGACGCGCCTTGCGCGAGCGCACGAGCGCGTACTCCGCGATCACGAAGAAGGCGTTGATCGCGACCAGAAGCGCCGCGAAGATCAGCTTCAGGCCGTTCACGCCAGGTGCGCTAGGGCGACGCTACTTCGAGGAAGCTCTTCGTCGTCTGTCATCGTGTGCTCGACCTCCCAAAGGTAGCAAGCGCGCTGGTCATCCATCGAGCGCGCCCGCGCCGCGCGACTCGCCGGACCGTCGCAGCGCGCGGCTACGCGAGGCGGTCGAGCCGCGCGGCGAGCTCGAAATCCGCGTCGGTGAGGCCGCCGGCGGAGTGCGTGGACAGCGTCAGGCGCACCTTGTTCCAGCCATGCACGAGGATGTCCGGGTGGTGGTTGGCGGCCTCGGCTGCCTCGGCGACGCGGTTGACGAACGCGACCGCCTCCTTGAAGTCGGCGAACGCGAGCTCGCGCGCGATCGCATCCTGCCCGGCGGACGAGCCGTCGGCGCCGTGCTCGCCCGACCCTCCGACGCGATGCCACTGCGGCACACCGGCCAATCGCTGCTCGATCTCGACGTCTCTGAGCACGCTCATCGCCCGCGAGGTTAGACGCTTTCGCGCGCCGAGCCTCGCACGCCGCCGAGAGAAGCACCTGCGCCCGCCGAGGGAAGCCCCCTACAGTCTCGGCATGAGGATCGTGAGCCTCGTGCCCCACGCAACCGAGCTGCTGTTCGCGCTCGGTTGCGGCCCCGAGGTCGTCGGCGTCACGCACGAGTGCGACTTCCCGCCCGCCGCGCGGCGCCTGCCGCAGGTCACGCGCGATGCGCTTCCCGGCGGTCTCGGAGCGGCCGAGACCGACGCGGCGGTGCGCGAGCGCACGCTCGCGGGCGAGGCGATCTACGAGCTCGACGGCGA
>Ga0182015_10005434_pt1 | contig 13255 bp, 14 predicted proteins | sample 712P3MmetaG_FD_120478 | JGI IMG/M metagenome (GOLD analysis project Ga0182015, IMG submission 120478) | Permafrost microbial communities from Stordalen Mire, Sweden - 712P3M metaG | ecosystem: Environmental > Terrestrial > Soil > Wetlands > Permafrost | place: Sweden: Stordalen | collected...
GGCGACTGGCGGCTCCGGGGTCTTTCTGATCGTCGCGAGCCTGGTGCCGCAGGGCAGCACCATCGCGATCCTGTGCTGTCTGACGCTGTCGGTCGGGGCGTTTCTCGGCCGGCTCGGGCCGTTCTGGACGTTGCCGAGCGAAATCCTGCCGGTCGCGGTCGGCGGGGTGGGCATCGGCCTCATCAACGGCACCGGCAATCTCGGCGGCACGGTGGGGCCGTATTTCTTCGGCTATCTGCGCTCGCTGACCGGCAGCTTCTCGCTGGCGCTTCTGCTCGGTGGGATGGCACTGATCGTCGGCAGCCTGATCGCCGCGCCGATCCGGCGGCCCTGAACGAAACCCTCTCCCAGGGCGCGCGGTTGCGCTAGGGTGGCGCGATGCGGCGGTCGGCCAATGGCGGGGGCGCGAGCCCGACCCTTTCCGGCATTCAGCAATTGCGCGCGATCGCGGCAGCGACCGTGGTGGTCGACCATGTCCAGTTCGATGTCGAGCACCGCCTGTGGGTCGCTGGCGGGCTGCCCGATATCCTCGCCTCGGGCGGGGCCGGGGTCGATCTGTTCTTTGTGATTTCCGGCTTCGTGATGGTCTACGCGTCGGAGCGGTTGTTCGCGCAGCGTGGCGCGGCCAGGATGTTTCTCGCCCGCCGGATCGCCCGCATCGTGCCGCTGTACTGGCTGATGAGTTCGGTCATGCTCGCGTATGTGCTGCTGCGCGGATTTGGGCCGGCCGATGCCAGCCCGCTACTGGCGCTCGCTTCGTTCGTCTTTTTGCCGTGGCAGCGCCCGTCGGGGATGGCGGGGCCGCTTTATGGGCTGGGCTGGACGCTCAATTACGAGATGTTCTTCTACGCCGTGTTCGCCGCCGCGATTCTGGCCCGACGCGCGGTGGCGGTGGCGACGATCGCCGGTATTTTTCTTGCGCTGGCCTTGGCCAATCGCTGGCTGGCCGGCGTTTCCTATCTGCTCGGTTACTGGTCCGACCCGATCATTCTCGAGTTCGTCTGGGGCATGGGGATCGCGCTGGCCTATCGCGCCGGCCTGCGCCTGCCGCGAGCCGTGGCGCTGACCCTGCTGGCCGCCGCGATCGCCGAGTTCTGCATCTACATCGGGGCCGATGTCTACCTGCCGCGCTGCATCGCGTTCGGCGTGCCGGCGGCGCAGGCGGTGGCGGCGCTGTCGCTGATCGAGCGCGGCTTACGCCTGCCCTGGCTGGAGCGGGTCGGCGACGCGTCCTACGCGCTCTATCTGACCCACTCGGCGGTGATCGCCGCGGCGCGCCTGCTGGCGCTGAAGACCGGTCTCACGATCGCCGCGGCCGCGCCGTGGCTCTATCTCGGCGGCGTGGTCGCGGTCAGCATCGCGGTCGCGTTGGTGGTCTACCGCTTTGTCGAGTTGCCGCTCACCGCCGGCGCCCGGGCGCTGCTGTCGGCCGGGTCGCGGCCGCTGCCGCAATCCGTCTGACGCCGCTCGTCAATGCAGGCAGGAGGGGTCGCCTTCCTGGCAGTTCAGCTGCCGGTTCAGTTCGGCGCTGTGCACATTGGTCTTCTCGTCGAGACAGGTCGCGACGATCAGCGGGTGGATCGACCCGTCCTCGCTGCCGCTGGTCTGGAACGCGCATTGCTTGTCGCGATAGGCGATCCAGGCGCGCTCGGCTTCCTTCAGCAGCGCCTGCTGGTGCGGGTCGGTGAGCTTGGCGAGCAGCTTTCCGTAAATCTCGTTCATCTCGGCATCGTGCTTCTGGTATTCGCGCGCCGCGCAGGCGTTCATATCGGTCTGCGTCGCGGCGGTCGCGCAGGCCGGCGACTGCGCCCGCGCCAAGGCCGGAGTGGCGATGAGCAGAACCACGCCGCAAATCAAGCGCCGCATCGTCTTCCTCACGCCGCCACCCGCACCGGCTCAGCCCGTGCGTCCTCGCGGATCATCGCCGCGCCTTTCTCGCCGATCATGATCGTCGGCGCGTTGGTGTTGCCGGTGGTGACGCAGGGCATTACCGAGGCGTCGATCACCCGCAAGCCCTCGAGGCCGATGACCTTCAAGCGCGGATCGACCACCGCCATCGGGTCGGTGCCCATCTTGCAGGTTCCGACCGGGTGGAAGACGTTGGTGCCGGCCTTGCGCGCGAACTCGGCGAACCGCGCGTCGGTCGCGACTTCCGGCCCCGGCACGGTCTCCTCGACGCTGTAGGGCGCCATCGCCGGCTGGGCGAAGATGCGACGCGTATGGTTGACGCCGGCGATCAGCACCCTGAGATCGCTCGGCGCCGATAGGTAGTTCGGCCGGATCGCCGGGTATTGGAGTGGGTCGGGCGACTGCGCCATGATCGTTCCGCGGCTCTCGGGCCGCACCGGGCAGACCGCGACAGTCATCCCGGGCGCGCGCTCCAGCTGACGGAAGACGCCCTGGGCATAGCTCGCCGGGGTAAAGAGCAGCTGCAGATCGGGAGCGGCAAGCCCCTCGCGGCTGTGGCAGAACACCATCGCCGAGGTGACGCCGAAGGTCAGCGCGCCGTTGCCCCTTGTCGCGAACTTGAGCACCTCGCGCGCCAACCGCGCCCCATGGGCGAGCTGGTTGATGGTCACCGCGTTGCGCACGCGATGGGTGATGCGCACGACATAATGGTCGTTGAGATTGGCGCCGACGCCCGGCAGATCGTGAATGACCGGCACGCCGATCCGCTGCAAATGCGCCCCCGGGCCGATGCCGGAAATCTGCAGCAAATGCGGCGAGTTGACCGCGCCGCCGCTGACGATCACCTCGCGCGCGGCGGTGAGCTGACAGTCCGCGCCGCGCTGACGGAAGGCGACGCCGGTGCAGCGCTTGCCGTCGAAGAGAAGCCTAGTGGCGATCGCGTCGGTCTCGACTTTGAGGTTGCCGCGGCCGCGCGCCTCGCGCAGGAAGGTTTGCGCGGTCGAGCCGCGCCACTTGCCGCGCCGGGTCATCTGCGAATAGGCGACGCCTTCCTGGCTCTTGCCGTTGTAGTCGGGGGTGAAGGCGAACCCGGCCTGCTGCGCCGCCTCGACAAAACGGTGGGTCAAATCGAGGATCGTGCGGTAATCCTCGACGATCAGCGGACCGCCGCGGCTGCGGTATTCCGGGTCGCCCTCGCCGCGATAGGTCTCCGACTTCTTGAAGAACGGCAGCACCTCGTCGTAGCTCCAGCCGCGGCAGCCCATCTGCGCCCAATTGTCGTAATCGGCCGGGTTGCCGCGGACATAGAGCATGCCGTTGATCGAGCTGGTGCCGCCCAGCACCTTGCCGCGCGGCCATAGCAGCTGGCGGCCGTCGGTGCCCTCCTCGCCCTCGCTGAGGAAGTTCCAGTTGATCTTGGGGTTGTTGAGGACGCGCAGTACGCCGGCCGGAATGTGGATCCACGGATCGCGGTCGGGCGGGCCCGCTTCCAAGAGCACGACCTTGGATCCGTCTTCCGAGAGCCGGCTGGCGACGACGCAGCCGGCCGAGCCGGCGCCCACCACGATGTAGTCCGCATCCATCGCTTCGCTCCCCCAATTTCCGGGGCACAGTCTAGGGGGCGGCGATGGCCTCGACCAGCGCGCGGACGGTGGCTTCGGGGTCGGCGGCGCGCATGACTTCGCCCATCACCGCGATACCGGCGGCGCCGGATTTGAGACAGGCGACGGCATTCGCCGGATTGATCCCGGCAAGCGCGACGACGGGGGCCCCGGCCGCCGCGACGACGTCGGCAAGCCCGGCGAGGCCCAAGGCAGGGCCATAGCCGGGCTTGCTGTCGGTGAGAAAGACGGGGCTGACGGTGACGTAGTCGGCGCCGGCGGCGATCAGCGACGCGGCCTCGGCTGCGCCGTGGGCGGAAGCGCCAATCAGCCCGCGCGGCAGACGCGCCCGCGCCGCCACTGGATCGCCGCTGCTCGGCAGATGCACCCCGCCGGCCGCGGTCGCGACGACGGCGTCGATGTCGTCATGCGCCATGACCGTCGCGCCATGGCGCTGGCCGAGCCACACCAGTTCGGCGAGCAGGGCGCGGCGCTCAATCGCCGGCAAATCCTTTTCACGCAGGCTGAACCAACGGCACCCGCCGGCAAAGGCGGCAGCCGCGACGTCAAGGAGCGGGAGCCGCGTCCGCGACCGGTCAGAGATGATGAGCAGGGGTGGATTGGGAAGCTTCACGCCTCGACGACCCCCGCTGATACTCATCCCGCCGCCGTCAGCTCTTTTGCAGACAGGCGTTCGAGGTTCTTAAGGCGTCCGAACAGCACTTCGGGCGCGATGCGCGCTTGGCCGGCTTCGAGGCAGGTGCCGAACTTCTCGAACAGCTCGCCGTCGGAGAGCGGCAGCTCGGCGGCGCCGCGGGCGCGATGCACCTGCGCGGTTTCGAGCGTCTCGCCGCCGACGAGCTCGACGCGCACCTGGTCGAAGAGCGCGGCGCCCGAGACCTCCGGGTCATAATTTTCGGTGGTCTCGATCGCGACCTTTTGCATCAACGCCTGCACGTCGGGCCGGCGGACAAAACCGTCGGTGAACTCGGCGAGGCTGGCGCGCCGCGCGATCACCGAGGCGGCCATCGCGAACTCCATGCTGAACTTGCCCTCCAGCCCGGTCTGCGGTCGGTGGTTGCGCAGGATCATCGCCCGCGTCTTGCTGATCGAGGCGGTGATGCGGGCGATCTCCTCGGGCTTGACCGGCCGCTCCTTCAAAAGATCGAGCAGGCCGTCGACCGAGCGGTGCACCGCGTAACAGGCCGGGTACTTCTTGATGCTGAGCCGGTTACGGACGATGTGCCAGGGATCGCCGAGCGCCGCCGGGGTGTCGCGGTCGACATTGCCGGCCGGCGATACGGCGAAGAGAAAACCCTGCGGATGTTCGAGCGCGTCGGTGGCGGCGGTGAAACCCGCTTCGGCCATTCGCGCCGAGACGAGACCGGCATGCGCCGCGCGGCCGGCATGGAACGGCTTGGTCATCGTCCCGAAATTGGCCATCAGCCCGCCGGCCTGCGACGCGGCGAGGGCCAGCGCCATCGTCGCTTTCTCGGCGTCGTGCCCGCGCAGCCGGGCACAGGCCCCGGCGGCGGCGATCGCGCCGAAAATGCCGGTCGGGTGCCAGCCCTTGGGGCGCTGGTCGTCGAGATCGCGCCGCGACAGCTCGGCCCAGACTTCATAGCCGGCGACATAGGCGGCGATCATCGCACTGCCCGAGGCGCCCAGCTCCTCGGCCTCGGCGAGGATCGCCGGCACCAGCACCGTCGACGGGTGGCCGCGCGCCGCGACGTCGTCGTAGTCGAGCGCGTGCGCGGCGGTGCCGTTGATCCACGCCGCCTCGGGCGCCGGCGCGGTCTCGCCGGTGAAATAGAGGGTTGCCTTGCCCGGCGGGGGCGCGAGCGCCTTCCTCAAAAGCTGCGGCGCGTCGTCGCGCGAGCCGGCGATCATCGTGGCGATCGTGTCGATGAACCCGGTGCGGGCGACATTGACCGCCGTCGCCGGCAGGTGCTCGAAACCGAGGCCGGCGACAAAGCCGCCGAGTTCGCGGGTCAGGGGCATTGCGTCCTCCGTCTTTTTACCGCTGCTTGTGTCTCGCGCGATCTTAGGCGATGAAAGCCTATGACGGCGATCCCCAAACGGCCGGCGATGCGCGCCCTGGTGACCCGACCGCGCGCCCAGGCGGAAATGCTGGCGGTCCTGCTCGCCGGGCAAGGTGTCGAAGCGGTGATCGAGCCGCTGATCGACATCGTCGAGCGCACCGCTTCCTTGCCCGATCTGGCGGGGGTGCAGGCGATCCTCTGCACCAGCGCCAATGGAGTGCGCGCGCTGGCGCGGGCAAGCGGCGAGCGCGGCGTGGCGCTGCTCGCGGTCGGGGACGCGACGGCGCGCGCGGCCCACGCGGCGGGGTTCCGCGATGTCGCGAGCGCCGGCGGCGATGTCGCGGACCTGGCGCGGCTGGCGCGCCAGTGCTTGCGGCCCGATAAGGGCAAGCTGCTGCATGTCGCCGGCAGCGAGGTGGCGCGCGATCTCGCCGGATTGCTTGGCTCGGCGGGGTTCGCCGTCGAGCGGGTCGCGCTCTACGAGGCGCGCGCGGCCGAGGCGCTGAGCCCCGAGACGGCGCGGCTGATCGAACGCGGTGAGATCGATCTGGCGCTGTTCTTTTCGCCGCGCACCGCCGCGATCTTTGCCCGGCTCGTCGCGGCGGCGGAGATCGCCGACGGGCTGACGGCGGCCGCGGCGCTCTCGATCAGCGCCGCCGCCAATGCCGCGCTCGGCGACCTGCCATTCCGCGACCGCGCCATCGCCGCGACGCCCACCCAGGCGGCGATGCTCGCGCTTATCACCCAGTTCGCGGGGCTGCCGGCATGAGCGAACCACTGGCGGGACCGAAACGCCGCGTGGCGCGCCAGGATGCGCCCGCGAGCGTACCGCCGTCCGAAATTGTCCCGACGGTCGACGTCACGCCACCATCCCAATCCGCTCCACCGCCCGAAACGGCGCCCCCGCCGGAGCCGACGCCGCAATCGACGCCAGAGCAATCTCGGATCGGCAGCCGCGCCGTTATCGCGGCGGGCGTGGTGCTCCTTTTCATTGCCGCGGTCGCCGCCACACCATACTGGGCGCCGGCGGTGATGCAGTTGCTGCCGTGGGGCCCGCCGGCGTCGCCGCCCGGTCCGGCGCCGCAACCGGCTCCGGCTCAGGCCACACCCAGCCCCGACCCCGGGATCGCCGCGTTGCGCGCGCGGGCGGCGCAGGATCCCGCCGCGGCGCAGCAGCTCGGCCAGCGCATCGCCGCGCTCGAAGCAAAGCCGACGCCCGATCTGTCGGCGATCCAGCAGCAGCTCGCCGCGCTTGGCAAGACGGCCGCCGAGCTCGTCGCCAACGTCGCCGCGCTGCAGAAGCAGGCGGCAAAGCCGGTTGCCGATTCGAACACCGCCGGGCTGGCGCTGGTGTTGCTGCAGATCCGCGCGGCGGTCGATCTCGCACGCCCCTTCAATACCGAATACCAGACGCTGCTTCTGCTCGCCCGCGATCATCCGGAGATCGCCGCTGCGGCGCAGCCGCTGGCCGGGCCGGCGACGAGCGGCGTCGCGAGCCGCGCCGCGCTGACCGAGCGCCTGCGCGAGCTTGGCCCGCCGATCGCCACCGCCAAGCCGCCGCCGGCACCGGGCTGGCGCTCGCAGATCGCCGCCCGGCTGCGCTCGCTGGTGACGATCCGGCGGTTCGGCGGCGAGTCACAGACACCGGCCGAGGCGGCGGTCAATACGGCGCAGCACGACATGACCAGTGGCGACCTGGCCGGCGCGGTCGCGGCATTATCGGGATTGAACGGCCCCGCCGCGGCCGCCGCCGAACCGTGGCTGCAGATGGCGCGTCAGCGCCTCGCGGTCGAGGCCGCGCTGCACCAAGTCGAGGGCGCGCTGACCGCGGCGCTGGGCAATTCGGCGCCGGGCAGGAGCTGATGCGCCGGCTTCTGGCTTTCGTCGCACTCGCCATTCTGGTCGTCGCCGCGGCGATGCTCGCCGACTATCCCGGCACGGTCGACATTACCTGGCAGGGCTGGGAAATCGACACCTCGGTCGGCGTGCTGATCGCGGCCGTGGCGGTGCTGGCGGTTGTGCTGTGGCTGGCGCTGCTGCTGCTCGGCGGACTGATGCAGCTGCCCGGCCGGTTTCGCCGCAACCGCCGAGACCGCCGGCGGCGGTCCGGCGAGCTGGCGCTGACGCGCGGCATGGTGGCGCTCACCGCCGGCGATGCCGCCGCGGCCCAGCGCTACGCAACGCGCGCCGAGGCGCTGCTCGGCGACACGCCGCTGACCCTCATGCTGGCGGCGCAGGCCGCCGAGCTGGGCGGCGACGAGGACGCGGCGCGGCGCCGCTATACCGCGCTGCTCGACGAAAAGGAGGCCGCGTTTTTCGGTTTGCGCGGACTGATCGGCCAGGCGCTCAGGGACGGCGAGGGCGAGCAGGCGCTGCGCCTGGCGGCGCGCGCCCGCGGGCTGCGCCCCAACGCCAGCTGGGCATTCGAAATGCTGTTCGCGCTGCAGATTCGCGCGGGACACTGGGAAGCGGCGCGCGAGACGCTGGCCGACGCAGGGCGCCGCCATCTATTGCCGGCGGCGCGGGCCGAGCATCAGCGCGGCATCATCCTCTACAAACTGAGTCGCGCGGCCGAGCATGAGGGCGAGCGGCGCCGAGCGGTGGCGCTCGCGGCGAGCGCGCAAGCGCTGGCCCGCGACCTTCCGGCGCCGGCGGCGCGCCATGCCCGGCTGCTGCTGGCCGACGACCGCCGTCGCGCCGCGCGCCGCGTCGTCGAGCAGGCCTGGCAGCTGGCGCCGCACCCCGAGCTGGCGGCGGTCTGGGGCGAGCTTGGCGGCGGCGCGCCGGCACTCGAGCTGATGACGTGGTTCGAGAAGCTCGCGGCGCACAATCCCGCCTCGGCCGAGAGCGCGATCGCGGTCGCCGAGGTGGCGCTGGCGGCGCAGCTCTGGGGCGAGGCGCGCCGCCATCTCGGTCAGGCAATCGCGGCGCAGCCGGACGGGCCGTCACGGCGCGTCTGCCTGCTGATGGCGCGTCTCGAAGAAAGCGAGCACCCGCTGGCGGGCGGCGCTCGCGACTGGTTCGACCGCGCCCTCGCGGCGCCGGACGCGACCTATGTCTGCGCCCGCTGCGGCGCGGAAAGCGCCGCGTGGAACGCGCTGTGCGGCCATTGCCGCGGCTTCGATACGCTCGTCTGGCGGGTTCCGGCTCCCGTGGCGGCGGGAGGGGCCCTGAGCGTCCCCGCGTTGGAGGCCGCGCCGCTGCCATTGATCCCCGGCTTCGCGATCCCCAGCTTGGCGGCGGCCGGACAATCGGATAGATAGAGCGTCGTTCGACAACTTGGCGCCCCGATAGCTCAGCGGTAGAGCAACCGCTTCGTAAGCGGTAGGCCGTCTGTTCAAATCAGACTCGGGGCACCATTATTTCAACAGGTTAAGGGAACAGCTACTTTGGTTCAGCAAAGCGGCTCGAATTGGAAAGACGGCCGGGCGCACGGGATTCATCAAACTCTAACGGCGCCGCACATCGACACTCATCGTCCGCATCTTGGGACTAGTTACGGTTTTGCAACGTTGACCGGTGAACAATGAACCGTCCGATCGTCTAAGAGTTTTCGAATGAGCGAAGTTGCGGACTGCCTGATAACGGCCAGCATGTTGCGCGGCACTGTGCGTGCCAAAATTAGCGAGGGCGCTAGCGTCCGGGCGATATCGTCGCTCATCAACTCCCATGTCCCGACCGGGCTCGCGGAGCGTCTGGAGGATGGAAGACCCCGCCTACCCGTAGAACTGATCCCTTATGGGCAAAGAATTGAATTTCTGCGCGCCCTCGAGGAGCTTCCCGCGCAACCGCGATGACGAGCCCGCCCAGCGCGTACCTACAAGGCCGCACAAGACGCCCTAGCTCGCGCCCACTGTGGCGTGTCGCAAGGATCGGCACTCCTCACTCCCCGACGCAATCCGATTTGTCGCCGCACAGGAACCGCGGGTTCGGTCGCCGGGTTCGGGTAGGCTTGGAATCCACCCGTGGTTTCAAGTTGTTACCCGCCCGAGTCGCGATAATCGCCGAGATACATTGACGATCGCCCGTCGCCGCCCGAAAGTGGGAGATCCTTCCTAGGACGCTGACGTGAGCAACAAAGACAGAGATTTTCGCCCCGCCCGCCGGCGAGAGTTCGCCGACGACGACTACCAACCCCCTTCTCGCAATTTCGGATACGCGCCGCCGCACGGGCCGCAATTCGACAGCCCTTCCGGTCCACCCGTGCGTGCTACCGTCAAATGGTACAACCCGGACAAAGGCTTTGGCTTCGTCGAGATAGCTGACGGTTCTGGCGACGCATTCCTGCATGTGAGCGTCGTCGAGCGTAGCGGCCACGGTAGCGTCCCGCCCGGCGCCACACTTGAGATCCGCGCCGGCCCGGGCCCAAAGGGGGCTCAGGTGACGGAGATCCTGAGCCTCGACATCAGCACCGCAGCGCAAGAGCAGCCGAGGCGACCTCGGCCAGAGCGAGCTTTCTCTCCGCCGGCTGCCGACCGGGTCACGGTCGAGGAGCTGGGCACGGTGAAATGGTACAACGCCGCCAAGGGATTTGGCTTCATCGCTTCCGATCGTGGCGGCAAGGACATCTTCGTGCACGCGTCGGCGCTAGAGCGTGGCGGCATCATGGGCCTTGCCGAGAACCAACGCGTTGCCGTCGACGTAGCTGACGGTCAAAAGGGACCCGAGGCGGTCAGCCTGCGACTGATCTGATCGCGCCTTGGCAGGTGATTACCCGAGCGCTGATTTCGCCATCACGGAAGATGCCGGGGTTCGCCGGGTCCTCCATCTGCCATCCGGGATGACGATCGTCACGACGCGGATGCCCCGTAATCCGATGGCGGTCTCGCCAATGTACACCATCGAGGGCGAGGGCATTGGCAGCCACTACCCACAGGAGATTGCACAGGCTGCTCTCCGCCATCTTCGCGTCTGGCTGATGCGCAAATACGGACACGGATGATGAGGCGGTGCGTTACCGCGGTGCTCGCGATCCGCCCACGGCGATCACGCGACGCTGAGCGGCTCGCTCAGGTGCGAGGGCGCTAACATATCGGCAAATATGCCGCTCCGTTGCGGATACAGAACCGCTTGCCAACTCAACGAGCGCGCGGTGCTCGCGCCACAGGGTAGCGTGGTGGACGCCAGCCGGGTTCGTAGCCCGTAGGCTCGCTCAACGACGCCGTAGCCCGCTCTATGCCGTAGAGGCGCGGGGCGCGCAGCTCCGGCTGCCCGTTAGTCGCTATCACCCTCCCGTTCCGCCACCGAAAATGTAACCGCAATCGACCCGGCCGTGTCGCCGGGCCACGAAGGCTAGGGAAGATCATGATCGCCTCCCAATTGTCCTGCAATCCGCACAACCGGAAGGAGCCTAGCAGATATTCATAGCCAATACAGAAACGATTCTGGCACCGGCCGGACGCCTAGATGGGCGCTGGGTCGGGCGAGCCAATGGCCGACAGTCGGCAGGTTTCCAGCAGCGAGAGCGGGACTGGCGCAGAGAAGCCCGCAACAGCGGCTAAGGCCCCTCCAGCCGCTCCGACGCGTCGCAAGAAGGCCGGGTAGCAGAGCCTTCGAGAGTGGCCCGGCGCGTTCTTCGCCGCGCCCTAAGAGCCCCCTTTCGCGGCCCGGGTTGGGCCGGCGGATGCCTGATGCGTTCCGTCCGGACGGCAATCCTAGGTGCGGCTGGTATAGGAGGTCACGTCGATGACGCCGGTTAGGGCAGCTTTGACCAACGCCTGCGCCGCCTCTGCTTCCCCCGCTGTTTCGTAGGTAAGGGTAATCAGTGGCGCGCGGTGTTGGTTGCGGATGGAGAAGCCGTGACCAACCGTCCTGTCGCCTATGCCTATGACTTGTCCGACTTCCCAACTCATGGCTGTCTCCCAACGGTAAACACCGTCCTTACACCCTGTGCAATTTCCTGGCCATGCGGAACGTTGGAATGCTGTCGAACTGTTGATCGCCAGGCTCGGCCTCAGGGATCGATCCCTGAAAAGAAAAGGCCGCCCCGGTTGCGCAGAGCGGCCTGTCGAGGTGCTATATGTAGATCAGTGTTGGGTGGTTGTGGTCGTCGACCTCGTCACGGCATTGCCCGTATCCGTGTCAACCTGCGTTTGAGAATGCGTTTCCTCTGTGCCGTCCGGGCCGTTGCGGTAGGTGTGCTTGTCTTTTACGGCCTGCCCGTCCGGGCCGATGTTCTTTTGCGTCGTCGATGCGTGGACGCTGCCGTCGGGCGCGACGTTTGCCTTGATTGTGGTGGAGCTGTCCGAGGCGCCGGGTGGCGGCATCATCCCCGGAGTTATTACGGTTGGGGGTGCTTGCGCCAGGGCGGCTCCAGAGATAACGACGGTAGCCGCAGCAGCCGTCAGTAGGGATTTGATCATCGGTTTATCCTGAAAAAAGTTAGCCTCCACAAACCGACAGCGCGTCCCGGTGGTTCCCTACGTAGGGCAAAAAGAGACGGCCGCCCTGGTTGCCCAGAGCGGCAAGTGATAGTCGTAGCGGCGCCAGTGTGCCCTATTCTCTCCGATGCACGGCCCGCGTGCCGTCAGGCTGCTCGATCACCACGAAGCCATCGGGTCGCAGGTTTACGATGGCGCGGAGCCCGGACGATAAGCGCCCGGCGCCCCAGCGGCCCCCAGCGCGGACGCGCACCGGATGTGTTTCCAGCCGCCGCTGCCTCGATGCTTGATCGGGCAAGCTGCCGAGCATCGTCGACCCTCGGGACTTTCGCGAAACTGGCAAGCGTCTCAAGTAGGGCCTTGCCGCCGACGTGATACATGGCGACCGATGACCTGGCGCCGGACGCCGAGACGGGTAGGCCAAACCCAGGGAGAAGGTTATTCCAATGGACACATCGGGCTGTGGCCGGCTTGCCGAGGCGATCGGCCGCGAGTTGTGTGAGCCGGATTGTCGGCATAGACCTCCTTGGGGTTAGCAATATCGATGATCAAACAGCCACGATGCTAGCCGTTCCAAACCATTGCATTTTACCCCGACTCAAGTGCTCATCAATGATCCTTGCACCGCCGTGCAACGTGGTGAATAACCACCGGTACCGCTTCGCAAGCGGTAGGCCGTCTGTTCAAATCAGACTCGGGGCACCATTCCTGCGGTAGGTGCGGGCGCGACGGTAAAGGAGCTGGCGCCCCTGAGACGGGGGACGTCCGAAAGCGACACCTATTGATCTGCACGGCGACCGACGAGAGCTTGGCCATGGTGACGAAGGACGACCGACGGCGTAAAATCGCGCGGCGCGGCGCGGCGGTCGCGGCGGCGATCTTGTGTTGCGTCGCGCAATCGACGGACGGCGTGGGACAAGTGATCCCGCAAGCCGCGACAAGCCTTAATCCCTATAATGATGAGCTGCTGCGCATGTCGCCCGCGGCGCAGGCAGCAAAGCTCGCCAGTTTCCTCAGCTTTGGCTGCATTGGCACCAGGCCGTTCCTGATGGGCATCACCAAGGAGGGGGCGGCGCGAGGCTACGCCTATTGGAGCATCGAATGCGCCGGCGGCCAGAGCTTCATGGTCCAGATCGCGCCCGACGGCCAGGGCGCCGCCCTCGATTGCCGCGAGGTCAAGAAAAACGGCCAAGGGCGCGAGTGCTATAAGACCTTCTGAAATCGGCCGTCCGGGCGCCTTCGTGCATCGCTGGCGCTGTTTCCGCTATGCTGCTGGGACGAGCGGAGGCGAAGTCATGAAATCAGCCTATGGGCGGCAGACACC
>Ga0182015_10005435_pt1 | contig 13251 bp, 12 predicted proteins | sample 712P3MmetaG_FD_120478 | JGI IMG/M metagenome (GOLD analysis project Ga0182015, IMG submission 120478) | Permafrost microbial communities from Stordalen Mire, Sweden - 712P3M metaG | ecosystem: Environmental > Terrestrial > Soil > Wetlands > Permafrost | place: Sweden: Stordalen | collected...
ACGGGCGGCATCGGCCGCGCCTACAAAGTCACCAGCAATAGCTGGGAATATACCGGTGATGGTCTGGCGCTCGCCTACCGGGCCGGCGCCGAACTGCAGGAGATGGAGTTTGTCCAGTTCCATCCCACTGGCATGGTCTGGCCCATCAGTGTGCGCGGCATCCTGGTGACCGAAGGCGTGCGCGGCGAGGGCGGCGTGTTGCGCAACAGCGAAGGCAAGAGGTTCATGTTCGACGAAATTCCTGATCTCTACAAAGAGCAGACGGCAGATAACGAAGAGGAAGGATGGCGCTACACCCAGGGCGACCGGAATGCCCGCAGGCCGCCCGAACTACTCACCCGCGACCACGTAGCCCGTTGCATCAATCGCGAAGTAAAAGCTGGGCGGGGCACGCCGCACGGCGGTGTTTTTCTGGATATTTCCTGGATTAAGAAGCACCTTCCGAAAGCCGAGGAGCACATCAAACGTAAGCTGCCCAGCATGTATCACCAGTTCAAACAGCTGGCAGATCTGGATATCACCAAAGAGCCGATGGAAGTCGGCCCCACCACGCATTACATGATGGGCGGCATCCGCGTGGATGGCGATACGCAAATGTCCAGCGTGCCGGGGCTGTTTGCTGCGGGAGAAGCAGCCGCCGGACTGCATGGTGCAAACCGGCTGGGCGGTAATTCACTGAGTGACCTGGTGGTCTTCGGCAGGCGAGCCGGCCGCTATGCGGCAGAGTTTGCGAAGACTCAAAGTGGGGCCAACGGGGTAGTCGACGAAGAATACCTCCAGGCAACGGCCCGGGCCGCGCTCACGCCGTTCGATCGTGGCGCCTCCGGTGAGAATCCGTACCAGATTCAAAACGACCTGCAGGAAGCGATGCAGGACCTGGTCGGCATCGTGCGCACCGAAACTGAAATGGAACAGGCACTGAACGTAATCGCGGCCCTCCAGGCCCGCGCCTACCAGGCAGGCATCGCCGGCCACCGCCAGTACAACAACGGATGGCACACCGCCATCGACCTCAACAATCTGCTTTTGGTATCGGAGGCGGTAACCCGCGCCGCCCTGCTCCGCAAAGAGAGCCGCGGTGCCCAATTTCGCGAAGATTACCCCAACAAAGATGCCGAGTGGGGCAAGCACAACATCATTGTCAAGCAAGGGGCCGATCACGAAATGCTGGTGGAGAAACGCGCCCTCCCGCCCATGCCCGATGCCTTGCAAGCCGTGATTCAGGAAATGAAATAGGAATGGAATGACATAGGGGGAATCCGATGGCAACGCAAGCGATGTTTCGCATCTGGCGTGGAGATTCGGCCGCCGGCCGCTTCGAGGACTACCATACCCCTGTAGAGGAGGGCATGGTGGTTTTGGACGCCGTGCACCGCATCCAGGCGCAACAGGCCCTGGACCTGGCGCTGCGATGGAATTGCAAAGCAGGGAAGTGCGGCTCCTGCTCGGCGGAGATCAACGGAATCCCAAAGCTCATGTGTATGACCCGGCTGAGCAATCTGAACCTGGATATGCCGGTCATCCTGGAGCCGATGCACACCTTTCCGCTGATACGCGACCTGGTCACCGACGTCTCCTGGAATTTCCGCGCCAAGAAGACGATCAAGCAATTCAGACCTCGCTCTCCCGACGAGCCCGATGGAACATGGCGGATGCAGCAAGCCGACGTCGAACGGGTGCAGGAATTTCGTAAGTGCATCGAATGTTTCCTCTGTCAGGATGTATGTCACGTTTTGCGGGAACACCATAAGGAGGACGAGTTCATCGGGCCGCGTCTGCTGGTTTACGTCGCAGCGCTCGAAATGCATCCTCTCGACAACGAAGATCGTGTCAGCGACCTGCGAAAAAAGCACAGTATCGGTTACTGCAACATCACCACCTGCTGCCGGCAGGTGTGTCCGGAGTCAATCACCATTACCGAGAACGCGATTATTCCACTCAAAGAGCGGGTAGTGGACCGATTTTTCGACCCTTTAAAGCAGCTGTTTCACATCTTGTAAGGAAAAGGAGAGCCCCATGTTCGCACTTAAACCGATTTCTCGTGATAGCGTAGCGGGTGCTCTGGCAAAGGCCGAGCGGTACCGCTTGCTCAACGAGCCCACCGAAGCAGAGAGTATCTGCCGCGATATTCTCGAAGTTGCTCCGGCAAACCGCGAGGCGCGCATCAGCCTGATTCTGGCTCTGACCGACGAGTTCGCACAAGACGAAAGAGCCTTCTCGATCGCGGTGGGGGAGGCGGCTGGTTTGGAATCGGCCTACGATCGCGCTTATTACTCCGGCATCGCGTGGGAACGACGGGCAAAGGCATTCCATGACGCCGGCAGACTGGGCTCCAGCGGCCATGTGTACGACTGGCTTGTCAAGGCGCTCGGGCTATTTGAGGAAGCGGAGCGGTTACGACCGGCCGGCAACGACGACCCGATTCTGCGCTGGAATGCCTGCGTCCGCTTTCTCACGCGCCACAAAACGGTTGGGCCCAAGGCGGAAGATGTCAGGGAACCCATTCTTTCGGAGTAAAACGCGGTTAAGGAATGCCGTTTCGTTACTGAACCAATCGGGTCCATAGTATCCATAGGAAGCGCAGCCATAAGGAGCGTAGTCGTAATACCCGTAAGGGCATACAGGCTCAACTCCTATATTCACACTTACCTGAGAACTACATGCAGTCCGGCCAACCATCATTCTTCTTACATGAGCTATGTTGCTCAGAAAGCGACATCACCCATCTGTCATGATCGCTTGAGCTGAGTGTATCGGCGACGGTGACGCGAGGTTTAGTTCTACGACTCACACCGAAGCAACCACATCCAGTGGCGATGTTTGATTGAGCCGAAAAACTCGCCAACCAGGGGCTGATGATGGGGCTCATTAACTCTGAAAGCAAGAAGGGTGAGGAAAGTCATGCCGTTACTTCAGGTTCTGGAAGTACTCTTAGTGGTAGGCGTTCTGCTGTGGCTTGTCAATCGATTCGTCCCCATGCAGGCGATGATCAAGTCTATTCTGAATGCAGTTGTCGTGATTGCCGTCGTTCTGTGGATATTAAATATTTTCGGGCTACTCCACTCTCTGTCCCGCATCCACGTCGGTACTTAACGCATCGTTATGTGAATTTGCCCACTTCCTCGGGGAAACCCGTACTTTCTTGCAAATGAATTGTCATCCCGACCGGAGCGCATCCGGATTTCCTGCCACGCGGCACTCACCAACGTCCGCGTGTACGGCTTTCGTTAAGGAAAGCCGCATGAAGTTCGCCGACGCCAGCAATATCAACAGGAAATCCGGGGGAGCGTAGTGGAGGGACCTGCTGTGGCTTTTTCCTCAGTTCTCACGCAGACCCTGAAAGGGCTATCCAACACATTGCAGCCGCAGCGCTGAGCTTCACGTCCCGGAGAGCTGTTCCCGATTTTCCGCCGTAACTGAGCAAAATTGACCAGACTACGCTCCCTACCGACGAGATGCTTGAGGCAGTTCCCGCCACTCTATATCCTGGGCCACTCAAGGTAGGTCACCGATGTTCATCGATCGAGCCCGCGTCCTACTTGTAGAGGACGATGCAGGACTACGCGTAGGTCTGTCTGCGTTGTTAGCCCAGGCCGGCTACGAGGTACGAACCGCCTGGGATGGCGTCTCTGCGCTCGAAGAGATCGGGCTCAGCGCGCCCGACCTGATTGTTTCCGAACTTGATATGCCGCGCATGTCTGGTTTCGACCTGCTCTGGTTGGTCAGCCGGCAACTACCGGAGATCCGTCTGATTGCGATGAGCGGCGCATGCTCAAGCAAAAAAAGAATTCGCGATAGCGTCACGGCCGATGGTTTTTATGAAAAAGGAACTCATCCGGTCTTTTTACTTCAGCTGGTGAACTCCATGACGCTCCGTGAGACTCGTTCCCGAAATAATGCCTGAGCATCTACTAGAGCATTTTCACTTCTACTCTGCACAGTCGGGTTCAGGGAAGTGCGGCTTTTCTTGAGGAAAAGCCGCGTCGAGAGCGGTTGCCTTGTATACACCAGAAGTGAAAATGCTGTAGAAGGCGGTCCTGATCCTTCCTTGCCGAAGTGACCGGAAAGCATACCCTCACTGCATCCCGATGATTTCGCCTTGGTCATCCACGTCGATTCCCAGCGCACGGGACACCTTCGGCAGCCCGGGCATCAGCATCATGGAACCCGAGATGACGACCAGAAAGCCGGCTCCCGCGGAGAGCGCGATATCCGTTACGTGGAGCGTCCATCCTGTCGGCGCACCGAAGATTTTAGGATCGTCGCTGAGCGAGTACTGCGTCTTCGCAATGCAGATGGGCAACTCGCCAAAACCCCAGCGTGTGAATCGGGCCAGGTTTTCCTGCGCACGCTCGCTCAGCTCAATCGAGGTCGCGCCGTAGATTTTCTGCGCCACCTTGGTAATCTTCGCAATCGCGGAGTCTCCAAATTCGTAGGTGGTCGTCAGCTGGACGTCGGGGTTTGCCTCAATCACCTCGACCACCTTTCGCGCCAGCTCCACTGCTCCGTCTCCGCCCCTTGCATAGGCTTCCGAGAGTGCAAACGCCGCTCCGCGGGTTTCGCAGAATGTGCGCAGCGTCTCCAGCTCCGCCTCTGTATCGTTAGGGAACCGATTGATAGCGACCACTGCGGGCAGTCCAAAGCCGCGCACAATCGCTATGTGCTTCTGCAGATTCTTCAACCCTCGCTGCAGATCGCCTTCGCCTTGTTGCTTCATACTCTGCACCGTGGTCACCACCACCGCTACCGAGGGCTTGATGCCGGACAGAGGGCTAACCAGGTCCATATACTTTTCAAAACCCAGGTCTGCTGCGAAGCCGGTCTCGTTCACCACGTAGTCCGCCATCCGCATTCCCATTTTCTGTGAGATAACCGAGCTGGTCCCGTGCGCGATATTCGCGAATGGCCCGCAATGCACCGTCGCGGGCGCGCCTTCGGTGGTCTGCACCAGGTTCGGCTGCAGGGCTTCGGTCAACAGGGCCATCATCGGTCCGGTTGCATTCAAATCTGCCGCGCGCACAGGATTGCCCCTGCGGTCCTGCCCGATCACGATCCGCGCCAGCCGGGTGCGCAGATCCTCCCGGCCCGATGCGAGCGCCAGGATGGCCATAATCTCCGAAGCCGCGGTGATCAGAAAGCCGCTGGGACGATTGTTGCCGTCCCGTTGCTTCTGCTGCGCCGCCGTCACGCTGACGGTAACGTTGCGCAGCGCTCGATCGTTCATGTCCAGCGTGCGCGGCCAGGTGATGCCGTTGGGATCCAGGTCCAGTGAGTTGCCATGAAACATGTGCGAATCGACCAGCGCCGCCAACAAATTGTGTGCCGAAGTGATCGCGTGAAAGTCACCATGGAAATGGAGATTGATTTTCTCCGCCGGCTCCACTTGGGAGCGGCCGCCACCCGCCGCGCCGCCCTTCATGCCAAACACCGGCCCCAACGATGGCTCACGCGAAGCAAGCAGCACACGTTTACCAATCTTCGCCAGCCCTTGCACCAGCCCGATCGATGTGACCGTCTTACCTTCGCCCGAGACCGTCGGCGTGGTTGCCGTCACCAGCACCAGCTTTCCACCGCGCTGGAAGCGCGTGTCCTGCAGCAGGTCCATACTCAACTTTGCGCTGACCGAGCTGCGTTTTTCGTACAGGTCTTCGGGTAGGTCCAGCTTGTCGGCGACCGTTTCTATCGACAGCAGGTTCTTCTTCACGGAATGTCCTCAGAAGAGATGCAGAAGTTTGTTGCCACTACCCCTTCATGTTCACCAACTCTGCACTGGCGAAACTAACCACGTTGTACCCGCAATCCACATACAGCACTTCGCCGCTAATGCCCGACGCCAGGTCCGAGGCGAGGAACAAGGCCGCATTTCCCACTTCCGCCGGCTCCACATTCCGTTGCAGCGGCGAGCGGGCTGCGTGCACCTTGAGCATCTCGCCTAACCCGCCAATACCACGCGCTGCCAATGTCTTGATGGGCCCGGCAGAAATCGCATTCACGCGAATCTTCATCCCTCCGAGATCCGTGGCAAGGTAGCGCACCGTGGCCTCGAGCGCCGCCTTGGCAACGCCCATCACGTTGTACCGCGGCACTACCTTCTGCGATCCGTAATAGGTCATCGTCAGGATGCTGCCGCCCTCTGTCATAAGCGGCGCGGCGCCACGGGCCAAAGCAATCAGCGAATAGACACTGACCTCATGCGCCACCCGAAATCCCTCACGGGTGGTCAACAGAAAGTCGTTGTGCATCGCTTCGGCCGGAGCAAACGCAACACTGTGCACCAGGATATGCAGCTTGCCGTAGCGCTCTTTCAGCTGAATGAAAACGGCGTCGATTTCCTGATCGCTCGACACGTCACATTGGAAAATGGCCGCATCGGGCAACTCCCCGGCCAGCGCTTCCGCCTCCACCTTGAGCCGCTCATTCTGGTAGCAGATCGCAATCTGCGCTCCGGCTGCCGAAAGCTTTTGCGCGATTGCCCAGGCGATGCTCCGCTTGTTTGCCAGGCCAAAGACCACAGCTGTCTGACCTTTGAGATCTATCATTCCGCACTGCTCCTTCGTTTCGTTACTGAGGCGTTTCGTGACTCGCGCCTAAGGATATATCAGCCACCCAGGTCCACGAGTTCCACTTCCGCCATCGGGCCGCCCAAAAACCGCGCCCCCAGCCTGCGAAACTTCACCACCGAGTCGGTGGCGAAGAAACGGCACCGGCCAGTAGAGCGAATGATCCCGCCCGGCGAGCTGTGCCCGGCCAACATGCGCGCCGCCTGGCTGGCCGTCGCCTGCGCCGAATCGATCACCCGGATCGCCGGCGTGAGCGCCGCTTCCATCATCGGCCGCAGCAGCGGATAATGCGTGCACCCCAGCACCAGGGTGTCCGGATCCATATCCGTCTCCTGTGCCTGCTCCAGCAATTCCGTCAGATAAATCCGCACCACCTCGGCCGTGACTGGATGGTCGACCCATCCTTCTTCGACCAGCGGCACCAGCAGCGGGCACGCCTTTTCCAGCGCGCGTAGGCCTTGCTCTCGGCAGGCTGCGGCGTAAGCATGGCTCGCGATCGTTGCGTCGGTGCCAATCACCAGGATGTCTCTTGTTTTCGAGGAGCTGCGTGCCTCGTTGGCCCCGGTCTCGATTACCCCGAGAACCTGCACGGCGGTGGAGGCCCGAATCTCGGTAAGAGCCAGCGCGCTGGCTGTGTTGCAGGCGATCACCAGAAAATCCGCGCCTTGGTCGAGCAGAAAGCGGGTACTCGAAAGCGCATAGCGCACAATCGTCGCCCGCGACTTCGATCCGTAGGGCAGCCGCGCAGTGTCGCCCAGGTACAGAAACTCCGCCTCGGGAAGCAACGGCAGCAATGCCCGCAACACCGTCAGCCCACCAAAACCCGAATCGAATACCCCAATCTTCAAACGCTGCGAACTCACAGATGCTTCACTCCCGGCGCATCCGAAGCCAGGTACACCCGCGTCAGGTCGGCGTGCCCGGCGAGGGTGTCGCGCGGTTGCCCGTCCACTAAAAACCGTACTTGCGCGACCTGGGGAAAGTTCGCATGCAGCGTTTCGATAATGGAGAGCAGTGTCAGGGTCTCGGGTTCGATGCCCGAAGGGTGCGCCTCTACAAACGATCCGCTCAGGTCGACGACGGCTTCCGTACCCGGGGAGACATGGTTGGCGTCCGGGGGCAGGTTCATGAAAAATATCCCGTTCACGCCCTTGTTGGCAGCAATGGGGTGGCGGGCGTTAGGCCGTGCGTAGTTGGCGATGAGGTGTTGCAGGATCACGTGCGCGCTGGCGTTCGCGTCGACTGGCAAGGCCAGGCTCTGGGTGGCCGGTTGCACCGACCCATCCATGTCGTTGGCAACCATCATGGTTACATTCTGCACCGGCCTGCCGGAGGGCGAGCCGAGGGGTTGGGTCTCCGCCGAAGCGAGCAGGCGATCGAGCGCCCGCTCCCGCATCCGCAGCAGCACCACCGCCATCAGCACCGAGCTGACCAGCAGAGTCCAGAACAGGATGCGCTGCCCGCGGGAGATCACGGCTGCTGCCTCCAATCGTGCTGCCATTGTTCCACTGCCGCCGCCATGGCCGCGACGATGCGGTCCTGATAGCCAGGGTCGGAAAGCGGGGTCACCCTGCCGGAGTTGTGCAACGGAGACAGCTCGACCACGATCGCCGGGCAGGTAAAGCTGTCCAGCGGCTGCAAGGCCGTACGTCCTAACGTCACCGGTATCTCGGCGTGGGTCATTGCCGAGTCCACCTCCGACGAGAGGCGCAAACTCTGCTCCGCATAGGCGCCCTGCGCGGTTTCCCAGGGCAAAAATCGGGTGAGCGGGAGTTGCGTCAGAGACGAAGTGAAGACGTGCGCGCCGCTGCCGCTGGTGGTGGCATGAAGCGTGATGCAGGCCGCCGCGCCCACATGGTTAGCCGCCTCGGCACGATTCAATTCCGGGATGGCGTTGTCCGACTCCCGCGTGGTCACCACATAAATACCGTGCGCACCCAACGTGGATCGCAAACGCACCGAGAGCGCGAGCACCAGGTCTTTTTCCATCTGATGGTCCGACAAATGCGCTCCTCCGTCGGCGCCTCCATGGGCGGCATCGAGCACCACACCGAAACGCGGCGCCGCCCGCACCACCGCGGAGGGGGGAGCCGCCGGCGGTGCGGGCGTCGCCGGGATGGTCGTCTTGGCCGGGTCGTTCGACGGCAACTGGGCCATGGCAACCAACGCGCCGCCGAGCAGAGCCGCGGCGCTCAGACCCAACGCAGCGCAGGCTCGACCGATCCCCGGGTTGCGGCCGGCCAACCGGTTGGCAGCAGCGATCTTCAGGTGATTTTCCATAGCTCGACCTGCGTTGCAAATCAGGAAATGCAACCCAACGCCGGGTACTTCCCGCGCAGGTTTTGCGAAGGGCCCGGGGTTGTTGGTTGGTTCCGGTACAGCCAAAATGGCGCTCGCTAGCAGCGCTCGCCCGTCCAGCGCTCTTCAGTCCAGCGCATAGACGGCAAGGCCGCTCAGCAGTTTTGGATAAAAATCAGTCGACTTCTGTGGCATCACATCGCCCGCGAACGCGACTTCGCGCAACTGGCCCAGGGTGATCGGATTCGTCAGGAAGGCCACGTCTGCCTCCCCGCGAAAAACCTGCTCCATGGCTTCGCCGGCATCGCGCACATAGCGAAGGTTTCGTTGCTCGAGAATGGCTTCCGGGGTAATGCCTAGCAGCTGTTGCAGCACCAGGGAATGCAGCTGTGCCAGATCCAGCCGCCGCTGCCGCTCCGGCAGTTCGGCCAACGCCTGGGCCACGACTGCCGGCTTTGCGACTAGCAGGTGGTAGCCCGCTTTGCTGACCGCGACAAACGACGTCCCCGATTGCCGTGCCAACAACCGGGTCAGCTCGAACCCGTCTTCGGCGCTTACTGCCTGCACATCGAAAAAATCACCTGCCCGCTCCAAAAACCGCGCTGCCTGAAAGTCTTTGAGGCCGAAAACCACCCGGTGGGTAGGCAGAATGGTGATGCCCTTCGAGTCCATGTTGACGAACGTCATCATGACCGCAGCTTCCGGATACGCCGGTTGGGGCGTGGTGTTCGCCAGGTTCCGCTCCGTGCGCGCAACGCTGGTTGGCGTATGCTCACGCGAATAGTTCAGCGCGGTCTCGTAGCGGTGGTGACCGTCGGCGATGATGAGTTTCTTATCCTCCATCGCTCCCAGCAGGATGTTGATGGTGCTCATGTCGCTGACTTTCCACACCCGATGGGTTACGCCAAACTCATCGGTCACTTCGATCTCCGGCGCCGCCGTCCCGGAAAACAGAATCTTCTCCGCCGTCAGGGCCGGATCGGAATACAGCATGAAAATCTGCCCGAAGTGCGCTCGGGTCGCACGCAGCAGGTTCAGCCGGTCAGACTTGGGTTTGGAAAGCGTTTGCTCGTGCCGGAAAACCACCTGTTGGCTGTAATCGCATACCTCGCCCAAGCCGATAAAAGCCCGCCGCTCGTGCACTTCTCCGTCGCCGCCCGGCACCGTAAAGCGTTGAGAATAAGCGAAAATGCAGGGGTCCTTTTCCTGGGTCAGCACGCCCAGTTGGCGCCAGTCTGCGAAATCCCGGGCCGCCCGGCTATACACATCGTTGCTACCCGGTTCGTCGAAGAGTTCGGGCAGCCCCAGGATGATGCGCACCAGGTTGTAAAGGCTGCGCTGGTAATAGGCCTGCTGCATCGCCGGCGTAATTTTGTCGTAGGGCTGCGTTACCACATCTTCCACGCGCACCATGCTGGGGTTGTAACGCAACGCGCGAAAGGGATAGATGCGGGCCATACTTGTGCTTCTAGCTCCAGACATCGGCAACCTCGTTCTCTGCTGCCAATTGCTTTGCTCTCTTATGCTTGCCAGATTGTACCTGAGCACACGAGCCCCGCTGCCGCTTCCTCAACCCCTGTCCCACGAGAGGCAACACCCGAAATCGGCCGGATTTCCTGTGGGGGTTGGTGGAAAGAATGAGCCTCAAGCGATGAATGTACTCAATCAAACCTCGGGCAAAAAAGCCCAACACAGGTTTTATCTCAACGTGCTACCATCCGCACACGAACACTGGGACATGAGGGCTGGGTCTATGGCGCTCCCAATCGAGCGCAGATTGGAGATCAACGGTTGGGCTGGGTCCGTTCCCGGGTCTTCACAGAACGGCCGCAATCGCGGTCTGTGTGCGCTCATGCGCCGTAAGACTGCCATCGGACCTTCCTTCCTCTTAGGCTTCTTGTTCGCCATTTGGCTGACCTGCGCCCCCCTGAGTTGGGCACAGGACCCGTTGAATGATGTGCATGTGCAGCCTCCGCCGCCTGCCCAGGCAGCCCCAGTCTCTCCCACCGACCCCAACGCCAAAACCGCTGCCCCGGCAACCACCACCCCTGCTCCGCTCGAGGGCAAGCGCGCCATGACCGCCCGCCCCAATGAACGCATCCGGGTGGATGTGAACCTCGTCCTGGTACCCGTCACCGTCACCGACCCTCTCAACCGGCTGGTGACCGGGCTGGAGAAGCAGGACTTCTTTCTTTACGAGAACAACGCGTTGCAGAAGATCAAGAGTTTTTCCGCCGAAGACGCGCCGGTATCGATCGGCATCATTTTCGACCTCAGCGGCAGCATGACCGACAAAATCAACCGCGCCCGCAACTCAATCCTCGAGTTTCTGCACACTGCGAACCCGCAGGATGAGTTTTTTGTCATCGGCTTCAATGACCGGCCTGAATTGCTCAGCGATTTCACTGCCAATGTCGACAACATCGAGTCCCGGCTGCTTACTGTAAAGCCCGGTCACCGGACCGCGTTGCTCGACGCCATTTACTTTGGCTTGAACAAGATGAAGCAGGCCAAGAACGAGCGTAAGGCGCTGCTTGTTGTATCTGACGGCGGCGACAACCGCAGCCGCTACACGGAGAGCGAAGTGCGCGCGGTGGTGCGCGAGTCGGATGTGCAGATTTACTCCATCGGTATCTTTGATCAGTACGCGCCTACGCGCGAAGAGCAGTTGGGCCCGATTCTGCTGCACGATGTGAGCGAAGAGACCGGCGGCCAGCTCTTCCGGGTGGACGATCTGGCGGATATGGCTGATATCGCCACCAAGATAAGTGCCGAGCTACGTAACCAATACGTGCTGGGGTACCGGTCAGAGGATATTAAACGGGACGGGAAGTGGCGTAAATTGAAGGTAAAGCTGGTTCCGCCCGAGGGACTGCCCCAGCTAACCGTTCACGCCCGTACCGGATACTATGCGCCTTTGCAGTAGAAGCTTTCTTCCGATTTTCCTGCTTTGCTGCTTGCCCTCGCTGGCTGTGGAGCAAGTGCCGGCCACTGCAACGGGGCAATCGGCTTCGCCGGCACAACCGGAGAAGCAGCTGCCGCTGAACGTCGATCGCGATCCGATTGCCGCCCCGGAAGAGCCGCAAAGCGCCGCCCCCGGACAAGCTCCGGCCGCCTCCATAGGTCGTGACAACGGGCGATATACCCTGCAGCGCAACGTCGATGAAGTGGTTTTGAACGCCACCGTGCTCGACGACAAACAGCACATGGTGACTACCCTCAGCAAAGACGATTTCAAGGTCTTCGAAGACGGGGTGCCGCAGGTCATCACTTCGTTTCAGCACCAGGACATCCCGATATCGCTCGGAATTCTGGTCGATAACTCCGGCTCGATGCGCACCAAACGCCAGGCGGTAAACAATTCTGCACTTGATTTGGTGCATTACTCGAACCCCGATGACGAGAGCTTCGTCGTCAATTTTTCCGACGAGGCGTATATCGACCAGGATTTCACGGCCAACGTCAACAAGCTGCGTGATGGTCTTTCCCACATTGATTCCAAGGGGGGAACTGCCCTTTACGACGCCATCATGGCGTCCGCGGATTATCTGACCAAGAATGCCAAGCGTCCCAAGCAGGTTCTGCTGGTCATCACGGATGGAGAAGACAACGCTTCCAGCACCACTCTGGAGGAGACGGTGCGCAGGATTCAGGATCTCTCCGGGCCGGTCGTCTATTCGATTGGTTTGCTCTACGACGACTCCGGTGGCGGCCGGGAGGCTCGCCGGGCCAAGCGGGCGCTCGAAATGTTGGCCAACGAGACTGGCGGCATCTCCTTTTTCCCCAAGAATCTGGACCAGGTAGACGCCATTGCGGGTGAGGTGGCGCATGACATCCGCGAGCAATACACCATCGGCTATCACTCCACCAAGCCCATCACGCAAGGCGGCTTCCGTGCGGTGCACGTAGAGGCGAGGGCCAAGGGCTACAACAAGCTGAATGTCCGCACCAAGACCGGCTACTATCCAAACTCAAAAAAATCCCCGGCTCCCCAATCCGCCGCCCAGCACAAAGACACCAACCCCTCCGTCAACTGAGCAACCGACCTCCGCTAACGAAGGGTGGCGTGGTCACGGATCCCTCCGCTTCGGTTGGATGAGAAGCGGAGGGTGGTTGTTTTGGTTGAGGTTGGATAGAAGCGGAAAGAGTCCAGGGGAGGGGCCCACCCGGCGTTTCGGGATGACAAATCTGAGGGCGGCGCTTTCAGGTGACACTCGTTAAGCGGAGGAGGCGTACCGCAGGTCCCTCCACTTCGCTTCGCTTCGGTCGGGATGACAAATCTGAGGGAGGCGCTTTCAGGTGACATTCGTTATCCGAAGCGTAGCGAAGGGACCTGCTGTGCGCCTTTCTCCCTAACAACTCTCGATCGCGACCGCCATCTTCCCCTAACGCC
>Ga0182015_10005436_pt1 | contig 13249 bp, 14 predicted proteins | sample 712P3MmetaG_FD_120478 | JGI IMG/M metagenome (GOLD analysis project Ga0182015, IMG submission 120478) | Permafrost microbial communities from Stordalen Mire, Sweden - 712P3M metaG | ecosystem: Environmental > Terrestrial > Soil > Wetlands > Permafrost | place: Sweden: Stordalen | collected...
GCGACCCGGTTCGCTTCCCGCTTGTTATAATCGCTAGACGCGGTGGGAGTAGCTCAACTGGCAGAGCACCGGACTGTGGCTCCGGACGTTGCGGGTTCGATTCCCGTCTCCCACCCCAGAATTTAAAGCACTTAGCTTGCTTTGAAACCTGCTGAAACCCGGCCAACGGCGTCCGATGCTTTTCGCATGTCAGCCTTGAGCGCAGTCCCATAGTGATTCATCGTGGTGCGGATGTCCGCGTGCCTCATCATTTTCTGTTGCACACCTACCGGAGTTCCCAGGGCGTCAAGCCAAGTTCGGTATGCGTTCCGAAACGCATGAGAGCTGAGATGTCCGATGCCAGCGGTTTTGCCGGCAATGGACAAATTCTCCCAGATCCACGAGTAGGACACAGGTTGCCTACCCACCTTCCACGGTGAAGCGAAGATCCAGTCATCAGGCCGGGTAAACTCCGAAACCTGTTTCCACCGTGTCAGGACTGCAATCACACCATCAGCCAGCGGCATGGTGCGAGCCGAGTCCTCCGTCTTCACATCGTCTACGTCCTGTTTCACTACTCCACGAACCAGAGTCACAGTCTTTGCGAGCCAATCAACGTCCTTCCATTGCAAACCACGTGTCTCCGAGATTCGTAGTCCTGAGCTGAGCGTGACGATCACCATAGTCTGTAACTCGGGATTCGACTCAAGAGCCTTCAGCAGAGCCTGGAACTGCTCGGCTGTTAGATCCTTCATCGGAAGCCGTTTCTTCTCACCCTTCTGTTTCCTGATCGTGACCAGATCCATCGGGTTGCGACCTAGACGAACAAACTCCTTTTTCATCCCGAAAGTCCACAGGATTGTGAGAATACCTTTGATGTTGCGCTTAGTCTTCGAGGAGAGAGGCAGATCTCGTAACCACAACTCTACCGGATCAGGCTTCATCTCCGTGAGCTTTGCGATTCCCCAACGAGGCAGAATGTAGTTCTTAAGCCACGTTTCGTAACCTCTTCGGGTTGACTTCCTCTCTGGCATCCCCTCAGACCTATAACGCTCTACCACAGTTTGAACCGTTGGGACTTCTGTCACTGCTTTGTTGTACTGGTTAAGCAAATGCTCGTTGGCTTTCTCGGCCTCGGCCTTGGTGGTCCAGTCCCGCACTGTGCCAACTTGCTTCTGCTTTCGAGTACCATTCTCCCAATACCTCAGCTGCCATGTTCCTCGCGTCTTTGATTCGACAATGTACGCTCTCACTTGATTCTCCTTTCCTCAGAGCGCACAGATGACGATGGCCCTGAACTTAACACAGGTTTGGCGACGAGGGTAGAGTCAAGATCCTCACGGCGATACCTCCAGATCCTCCGTTTCGTGCCGGATAGAACGTAGGCCTTGATCTTTCCTTGACGAGTCCAAAGGAGCAGTGATCGCGGTTTTACCTTCAAGTACTGGGCCGCTTCGCCGGTTGTCAGCCATTCGGATTGTGAAAGTGTGCTCATCGTTTATTCCGTTATGTATTGTTCTGGAGATATCCGGTCATCGAACTACTGCGTGGCCCTCTTACGGCCTGTTAATGCACATCGTAGGGAAAGACCCCCGACTTTTCAGGTATACGTAATTAATTTTCACGTCCCTGGACTCGCAATTCGGTTGTAAGCTGCGAAATATGAGCCGGACACCAGATTCGTGGAAGGAGAAAGTAAGTCCGGTTTTTTGTGAGATCGCGGGGATGTACCGTGCACTGACTGTTGCCCGGAAGCTGCCTGACCGTGAGAAACGGGCTGGAGAGGTGCGAAAGATCCTCGGTTCGTCTTTCCAAAAACGGCGTGAATTGTTTTCTCACCATCCTGACAACCATCCAGGAACACCCTGGCAACAGGTCACGGTTACGGGCTACCTGCCGCCTTCACCCGAGGAAAAGTTCCAACAAGTGTTGGATTGGTTTTTTTTCAAGCGGAATCGGACGCCACGCTGGCTGGCATTAGAGAAAGAGAAGAATGGAGACTTACGAGCCCATAAGCAATTAGTTCGAGCGAACGATGAGTTCTGGCGTTTGATAAACGGTCACGGGCCGGTAACACCGTTCAAGGTAGATCAGTCACATACTGACTTGCTGGAACTTGGTCTTCATCTGGGCTTAAAAGTGCTAAGTGCGGAAGAACTGGCCGATTGTTTCGATGAAGTCTGCGCCTGTGGAAGAAGTCACGATGCGGATGCTTTAAAGAAACAGAGATCGCGTGTGCTCCAAGATCTTGAAACGGCTTTGCGACAGGGTTTGCGATACGCCTTGCGCAGGCCTTCTTGGGAACGATTTGGTGTTTACGGTGCTGATGGATTCATTGCCAAAGGATATCGTCCGCGCGACGGAAGTAAGTATGTTGAGATATCTCGCAAAGGAAAAGGGTTCGAATGCATAGTTGAGGCAGATGGCACTGTCACCGGATTCAGAGAGGGTACGGAAGTAGGCTATCCAGAGGTTCTACGTCATATTCCGTCGGCATTCTTTGTGCCGAGCAATGAACAACTGTTCAAGATGTTTTTTCCGGAAGGATGACCCAAAGGTCGATTTTCGAATCTTTAGGAAATTTATATATAAGAACGAACGTTCGTGCTATTATGAAAAATATGACCTTATTTAAATCCAAGAAATCCCGCGGAAAGAAGGATTGGCGGTCTTCGAAAGGGGCAGAGACCAAAAAGAAGATCTTGGCGCATGCCATGGGAATTGCCGCCAGGGAAGGATTAGCCGGTTTGACCATCGGGCGATTGGCCCGAGAACTAAGAATGAGTAAGAGCGGCTTATTTGCCCATTTCCGTTCCAAACGTTCCCTCGAGATGGCGACAATTAACGAAGCCAGAAACGTGTTTGCCAGCCAAGTATTATTGCCTGCGAAATCTGCCAACGAGGGGATTGAACAATTATGGGTATTGTGTAATTCGTGGCTGGCGCATATCGAACGTCGAGTCTTTTCCGGCGGGTATTTCTTTACGGGAGCGTTCTTTGAATGTGCGGAAAGATCAGGAGCAATCGAAGACGAAATTAATCGTATGGCACGGGAATGGTGGGAAACGTTACGGAATGCCGTTCAAAAAGCACAAGATTTCAAAGAAATTGATTCAAATGTAGACGCAAGGCGGATCAACTTCGATTTGAATGGAACCTTGATAGCTGGCTATTGGACCTATTTAGCAGAAAAGAACGAAAAAGTCTTCGACGAAACCAGAAGTGCCTTGTTTGCCAAGATGAAACGTTTGGCTACGGCTCGAATCCCGGATTATGCCTTAAAGTCCGAGAATGCCTGGAAGGAATACCTGGAGGAAAGGCATACATATAAGGAGAAGTCACCGAGCATTCTGCGGCGTATAGGAAGACAGGAGGCACAGTCTGGCCTTCCTTCGTCTTCAACTCCTTCCCAACCGAAGCAGCCCCCTAAGAAGTCCGGAAGCGTTTTCGACGGTTTAAGAAGACTCACGCAGCGTTAATCCCTAGGTTGGCCTTGGCGGGGTTTTTGATTGGTAGCAGCGGCCGCAACCTCGCACATTAGAAGATCGAGAAGCTAAGTTAAGCCAATTTGAAGCGAAAATCATGTTCGACGGACGCTTTGTGTGGGCCGGGCTGAAACATTCGCCGCTGACCGTTCTTGATAAGTGTCATTCTGGATTCCATTAGCTTAAATTTGCGCGCCGTCGAGTTCAAGGATTCAAGCAAACCGCTGCGCAGTTGTTCTTCTCCCAAACGCGTTCCGCCGATCCGTATCACGACGTGGGCCGAACTTTGCAGCAACGGCGCGATGCCCTTCCACGCTTCTCGAAGAAACTGCCAGTACGCTTCGACGCGGCGATGACGATCATCCCTCCCTTGCCCAGATATAGGGATTCGCGCCCCGCCCAAAAACCAAAGCCGTAGCCACTGATCTTCGTGATAATCCGTAATGTCGAGATATGGAGGCGATGTTATTACCAACTTAACGCGATCCTGATACGGGCGAAGAAGAGTCGCAGCGCGTCGGGCATCTCCTTCGACTACGCGACCCTTGAGGGAGGGCTTTGGAGATTGGTACCGATATTCCGTACAAGTTCGAAGGATCGAAAAAACATCGCGTTCAGGCGGCAAGCATCTTTTTGCCCTCCACCAGCGAACCGAATATGCCGGTTTGGTGCTTATTGTTCGCGGCATCCGATTGCTAAAGCATAATGCCGTTCGATGGCTTTCGCCGTGAAGACAGCCAAGGGCAAGAGCGGAAATAAAACGGTCTACGCGACCACCGCGCCAATCGAGCTTTTTCTTGAGGAAGAGCAATTGTTCCAACGTCTTCTCGTGGAAGCACAATTTGAAAAATTCATCATTCGTTTCGGGGGTTTTCGAGTTGAAATCATCACTTTGGCGCTGCAAAACCGTGAGGCGGTCCAGCACGTCTTCTCGCGTCGGAGCATCAGCTTTCGCCTTCGAAAGACAAACGGCGACTGGATTCGTATCGCATCCCAAACCTCGACGGCCGTTGAGTAGACTTTCAAGAACCGTAGTCCCCCGGCCAGAAAATGGATCGAGCACAATATCGCCACGCTCTGACCACGCGAGCACGTTACGCCGGACGAACGACTCCGGGAACATCGCGAAATATGGACAAATCGAGTGAAAACGATGCCGGTCCATTATGAAGAACGGAGCCTTTCGGTGTATTTCTCAACCCACTCGATAACCTTCTTAAGATCCTTGGACCGTTCGATATCTTGTTCGCCCTTTTCAATTAGAATTAGGGCTTCAGCCAGATGTCTCGCAATCCTGTCGCGATAGAATAAAGTTCCAAATTTGTAGCCTATCCCCTGCATGTGGTCCTTTAGCACGTCTTCATAAGGGGTGCCGTCCCCGGGGTCTTCCGCCTCCAGTCCAAACGGCATGAACATTGCGTCATGAGGTTGTGAAGCCGGTTTATCTATGAACCAATAATCATGAAAATGTATGCGATCTGTGACAACGCTCTTGTTTTTCCAATCAGCTCCGGAGGCGACTTGTGCAATCACGTAAAGCATGCACGGAAGGTTATCAATCGACCTTTTCCAGGCGATGATGTCGATACCATTGTCCTTGATGGCCCTGGCCGCCGCAATACGTGGTTGCTTTCGCGGTATTCCGTCTCCAAAAAGTAGATATACCCTGTGGAGAGCTTTTAGGAATGCTGCGCCGTCTGGACGAGGAAAGCCAAAAGACATAGATGGTCCCTCAACGAATCCACCTGCGGCCACCGTAGCGCACGCCTGAAATAAATCGCGCGTTTTATTGGTGACTCTTGGAGCGAGTGCTTTCGGCATAATCGTTCGATCAAACGCATGCGAAAGGAACAAGCAGAACAAATAAACGGAGCCTGTTTCCGAAACAGGAGCCATGAATTGCAACGCCCTGCCCTGATCGTCAATGCGGAAAGGATAGTCATCTCCAATATTGTTCAGCCTTCGCCCAATTTCTCCTTGCACTCGCAACACAAGCTCATCCTCTTCAGCATCTTCATCTGCGATGTCTTCTTTTTGCTCATTTTCTGCAAGAGCAGTCGCAGAAGTCAACGTCGCGAAGGCTATCCGACCATCTGGGGATGCAATTGCTTCCAATTCAAGCCAGTCGGCGACCTTCGTTCTATGGACGGTTTCGTCAGGAACCGCAAACACGTTTATTTTTTCTTCCTTCTGGGGGTAGTGGGAAAGGATTTTTTCGCGATTGAGGTCATGCTTACATAAAGCTGTTCGCTCGTATCCCGCAGATCACGTCCTATTTCCAGCAATGTCGAATCTTCCGGATCGTAACCGATGATCTGTGACATCGCCACTTCGGCTTCCTGCTTGGCATTCACCAGTGCAGCTTCGAACCGGGCACCCTTACGTTCCACCTGAGCGTACGCTTCCCGAAGGTCATTCCGGTTCAACATCATCGTCAAGGCGCGCGGGTTTGACAGCACCGCTCCCAGATTCTTGAGGTCGGGGTTTTGCGAATCAATGACCGGCTTTATGTCGTCAGACTTTGATCCGTAAAGCCAAAGCAGAACTAATCTGAGGTTCTCGAGATTCTTCTTCGGCACAGGATCGGGCTTCGGATCATCAGCTCGCCATTCTTCTGGCAGCCCGAGAAATTCCCGATAGCCGGGTCGCGTCAATGCCGTATAGAGATGCGAGAATGCAAAGCGTTTGCCAGGGTAACGGTCCTTGATGTCGTAAATCTTTGCCTTTCCCGCCTGATCCAGGACGAACATCCCGTTGACGAGACGAACTACTGTGTCATGACCATCGCCCAACCGTCGCGCAATTTTCTCAATAGTTATGCCATTATTCTTTTCCTTTCGATACCAATCCGCTGCAAAACGCGCCTTCGCTATGGCATCCCACTTATGTGGCCCGTTGATGTGTTTAAAGCCGATGTATTCCCGCGCCTGCTCAGGATTGGCAACCGCGTAAACCGTCACCTGCTTCAATGTCGCGAGATTCTTCGCGTTAATTTCTGGTACGGCGATGCCTGTTCCTTTGGCGAGCGCGGGCGTTTCAAGGATGCGAATTGCTGCGAGGCGTCGATTACCTTCCAAAACGCGCCAACGATTTCCCGTTTGCTGGGCTATCATCGGTTCGATGTCGATATAGCCATTAGCAGCTACGGATTCCACAACCTCTGATAAATCGGCTATCTCAGCAAGTGCAACTATAATCTGTGCATCGCTGGGATTGGTGACGCCGTCCTCGACGAGACGGGGGTTGTTGGGGTCGAAGTCAAGTAAATCCGTTAAGACTTTTCCGGTCTGTCCCGGAAGAATGCTCTGAGCGGGCATAGTTTTGTTTGTTTTTCGTTTGGGCAAAGTGCCCTAAACGCTAAACTTACGATGAATGTATCATGCCATTGAATGAAACCAAACGAATCGTTCAATCGACCAACTATTGGTGGGAATCGTCTCCTGAAGAGCGCTTCTGGATGGAGATAACAGATCGGCGAGACATCGGAGCCGACCTGAAATGTCCTCAACGGCATGAGGGTGGCGGTACGCAGCAAAGTTACAGTCTGATTCGAGCCATCTGGCCTGGGGATGTCGTTTTCCACTACTCGACCCGTTCACGGGCGGTCATCGGAGCATCGGTCGCGGGCGGTCCGATCGAAGAGCGGGCGATTGTATGGACGCCCCACGGTACCGTCGGGAAATCCAAGAAGCAAAATCGTCAATCGCGACCCGGTTGGTGGTTACCCCTCTACGGTTTTGTCACAACTGATGAGCCCCTTAAGCTCACTGACGCTCAATTGCCGCTGGAAGATGCGTGGGTGCGAGAATGGATTGAGAAGAAGCATACGAGTGTCACTGGGCTAATAGCAGCTCCCTTTCAAAGGTACAGCGGCAAACTTCGGGCGGCTCAGGGATACCTTACAAAGATGCCGGTTGACTTCGTGAATCGCTGGCGACAGCTGTCCATGTTGGCGGAGAGGTTGGCTTTCGTCCAAGATAGGCTGAATGGCCTTGTTGAGGCCTTCACTCCCGAGAACATTGGCCGAACCGGGGTTTTGAAGTTTAAGAGAGAGGGCGACTATTTTGCAGTAATAGGCGGCGGAATTCAGCGGCGTTCTCGCGATCACGAACGCCTCGTGCGACAAGCAGGCGAATACTTGTCTGCTCATGGTGCGACGTTGACGACACAACACCCGATTGACCTGCTGATGACTCGTCCGACCAAAGTTATATTTGAGGCCAAAACTCTTCGGGGACGAAGCGCAATTTTTGCGATCCGAGAAGCTGTCGGACAATTATTCGAGTACCGGCATTTCATCGGCCCCAAAGCGGGGCTACTTTTCATTCTTCTGGACGAGAATCCGGGAAGAGTCTTGGTGGAATACGTAGAGAACGTGCTAGAGCTGGGGATATGTTGGATCTTTGGTGACAGGTTCTACGGAGGGCCCCATAGCGCAGGTCAACTCTCCGGTTGCAGCGTCGAAGCGGCCATTCTTAACGAAGATCCCGATGTTCGGTAGTCACCAATATGATTTCAAAGGTTCCTGTTGGGAATTTATCAGGCTTGAGTACTGACGAGTATTGTCGGTGGAGAACTCGTTCCCTAATCAACGAACGAGAACGTCAGCGGCAGTTTAAGCGCCCTGCGACGGCAGCTTGCGAAAAGCGATCCACGCCGCGATTGCGAGCGCACTAGCCCCGATTGACTTCGCAACGATCCCCCAAAATCTGAACGCTGCCGTGTCCGAGATCTCTCGAACCACTTCAGAATCCCAAGAAACAAAGAACGTGCCAAGCAGAACAAGAATGACGAACAGCGCCAAAGTCCACTTTGGCACGACAACTCGGAGCAGCAAAACGGGATTAGGGCTGGTCACAATACTATTGGTGGCGGCACCGGGAAACTCTTCTATGACTTCAACACTCAGCGCAACCAGACGCCTCTCAATTGTTCGCCGACAAGCGACAATCGCCGATTTTTGAGCTAGACCCGACACAATTGACTGAAATGGCTGATTCACTTGAACGATGTCGTCCGAACTGGACTTCAGCAGCAGCCTTGCCTCGGTGCGCTTGGCGTCGTACACGGCTAGATCTAGACTGTAAACTTCACCGCCTCGAATTGCGTATTGCGGAATGCGAGCACTGCCCTCAAGCCGCAGTGGTTTCTGGGTATCGAATTCCTTTGGCGTTTCCAATTTAAGGAACACGCAGTTTGCCAGGTCGTGGGAACGCGAAATGTTCGTTACAATATTTTCCCATGCGGTAAGAGGAGACACCAAAGCAGCAGTAAAGAAGTCGCTCGCTCTGATTAAGAAAAATTCAGGTTTGTCGTCTTGAATATTCCGAACATGGTCCAAAGCGGCGATGCGTTCATCCCATTGTGTGGGATTGTTTAAATCCGCGTAACCTACGAATTCGTGCAACTCCAAGAATATTTCGAACCGTTCGCGATCGGTGAGACCGCCTTTACTGGGTAAACCCTGTAAGATGCGCACTCTGCGTAAGGGGTAGTAAGTATATTTACCTTTGGCCGCCTCATCTACGAAGATGATGACGGCATTTGCTCCTCTGGGAAGACTGTTCGGTTTTCTGAGGTCGGGATGCACCTGCCCAAGCCGATAGCTGTAGCGCAACAAATGTCCCTCAGGGTACGAAAGGCAATCCAATATTCCGCGGCGGTAGGTTGGCCGGATTTCCGCAGCGGTGGTGTATAAGAGCACGACTTCTGGGGTTAATGCTCGCCTAGGCGTCGCGATCATCTCGATCTTTCAAGCTATATGACAGAAGCCGTAGCGGCTCGAGTTCATAGAGCGAATGCTTTGTCTCAGATTGCATTCTCGGGTCAAGCTGTAGAAAAGTGCGGTAGGTTATGTAATCGTTGTGCAGGTAAAGATATTGTGTTGGTGTCTCCACAAGAAGTCGCCAGTTCGCGGACATATAAGAACCGCCCGTGAATTCGAGATTTGGATTTACGTATGTAATTAGAGTTCGCACTTGCGGAGAATTTTGTCGGACCCATTGGCGCACTGCTCCGAGGAGGAAGCTAATGCTATTCTTCGGAGCCCAATTAAAAGCGAACACGCGAGACAACACCAAGACAGATCTACGCTGGAGTCTTGGAAAAGTCGTCTCCAATTGAGCAATGTCCATCTCTGACAAAGCGGCGATTGCAAATGGTATATCCGGAAAATCCTGACTGTATGCTCCCAGGTTAACAAGACCGTTTCGGCCCGAGCCGATGTAGTGGAATCGTCTGTAGATCTCCTGGGCGATGTTCGGCGCACACGGACGGACATCAACACGACGCTTGTCTAAGAATGGTATTCGAGGGCGATTGGACCAAGAATGGTAACCATGCTGTAAATCAGCAAGCTTCCGTCCTATGCGCAATACTTCATCACCCAGAATTGTGTCCCTAAATAGTTCACTGAATTCAAATCGCGGCAAATGCAATAACAGTTGCTTCCGGAGGTCACGAGGATCGACGTCCATACCTAACGAGCAGTCCTCAATCGCCGACGCGAGAGCAGGCCCAAACTCGGTAACCACTTCTTTCCAACATGCAATGGATGTAGGACTTGCGCTATTCATAGTCGAGGACACGGCTTATCATCGGCATCGGTCGTGTACGGCTAAATACCCTCAATCGGCACTGGCCATCGGCCAGTCGGTGAGCAATATATCTCGGGTCAGAATAAGGCGCAAACATTAGGGCTTTCGCCATAAATCTGACCCAGTCATCTCGTCCTAGCAGCCGAATACCATAATAATGGTACGATCGGCCCGAGTTCACAAGTACTCCAGATCGTTCCCCAATCTCTTTCAACATCCGCAAAAGCGATTCTTCGTTTTGTTCAGAGCAGGGGCATAAGAAATCTAGCATAGGAATGTGGCAGAGCTTCCCCGATTCGAGCTTTACTTTGGAACAAACCGCAAGGATCTCTTCACCGCAGATTTGCTCCGTAATCTTCGTGATTCCATCGTGCTGGATATCTGAAGATGACACGACGAACGATGCACTGGCGGGTTCTGGGGAATGTTTAATCACGGCAGAAATAAGATCGTCGGGCAGCCCTCCGATCTGTGGATTCCCCATCATTGCGCTTGCGATCCTGTCCCATAAGGGCAGCCCAGGAATTGAATCAAGCAATTGTTCGCCCAAAGCTCGCTCTAGCTCAGGACGGCTGCGCAGTATCTTTCTCACTCTCTCGGAAATTCCCGCGCCACCTCGGAAGCTCTCAAAGCGGAGTTCAGACACCTCTCGCTTTAGCGCCACTAGCAATGAAAACAGCGATGCCACAGGCTTACCGACAAGAGTCGTTATTTCACTTCCCGAATGGAAACTGCTTAATGTCACATGCTAATTATAGGGCCTCAAGCATTCCACATTTTTGCGCCACCACACAATTTAAGCGAAGAACGGACAAAACTCGCCATCAAAAGCGGTTTAGAGGCTTTTATGGACCCTTCCGACTGAAAAAGCAGGTTTAGGAAACGGGTTTTGACCTCAAAATTGACGCGCCGGAAGTCAGATTTGCGTCGCCTGAAAGTTTTGTGCATCGCGATGACCAACCACAATCCTGTTAATTTCCGGAGGCGTTCGGACCAAACGAAATAATATTTTTTCGATGCAGATGTCTATCCGAATGGATACGCATGTATCCACTCGGATAGGTTCTTTGAAGACTCGATTCAAGAATACGATCCGGCCATCCACTGCAAGCCGAATATTAGAAAAGATGCAGCCGTCATTTTTTCCTTAGGCCGGTCTGGCTAGAAACGTGCTTGCGCTTTGCTGTCTACACGAGGTAACCTCAGTGAAATACGACTTCTCTACAAGGAGGTGTTGTCAATGTCCAGATCTCTGCTGACTGTTTGTGCCATCACTGCGATGGCACTCACTTCCACGCTTCGTTCTGATGGGCAGAACCAAAGTCCGACCCCGTCTCCAGAGTTTATGCCTATCCAAAATCAGAGGACTACTCCCCACCGGAATCCCCAGATTGCCCGTGTTCCTAATCCCGATCCAAATGGGCCCAACGTCCAAAGCCAATATCCGCAGCAGCCGGGGCAACCGCCGCTAACTGATGCGTGCTTTATCAGCCTCAACCCTCCGACAGGCTGTATGTATACTCCTTACGTTTACCCGGCTGGTTACCCCTGCGGGTGCACTGACGGGTCTCAGAACTATACAGGGCGGTTTCTACTCTATTGAAATCCTCATCCAATGCCGGTGTCGAAAATTGGCGACATTGGATGTTTGTTTCGCTGCTCAGCATTACTTTCTTGTTGGTGCTGTGCACCTTCGTATTGTCGCTGAATAGCTACAAGAAGGCACTTTCTCAATCTCAAGTGATAGGAACAAAGCCGGATAGCACTGTCATATCGACCCAGCAAGAACAGCGGATGGCTCAATGTCGTACTGAAACGCTGCAGCAGGTCAAGCCAGACAAGGTTGATCTCAAGTTTCTGGCTGGCCTCCACGGGTTATGCTATGCACGGGTTAATGAGGAAGATTCACTTGCAGAGTTTGGCATCAGACGAGGTGCATTTCTAAACCAGCAGTCTGAGACAGGGATATTGATGTGGATGGTTGTCCTCATCACAATTTCAGGCGTGCTTCTAGCGGGAGTCCAATTACTGGCGGGTTTCAAATTGGCACTCCTTGGCAAAGCCGCTTTTGATCAAGGCGGCCAAATAAGTTTGGAAGCCAACAAGCTATCTGTGAGCTCTTCGGTGACGGGCGTTCTTGTCCTCGCTATTTCGCTCTGCTTTTTTTACGTTTTCTCGAAAGAGATTTACTTGATAAGAGTAAAAGGCGATGATTCGAGCGCTCCACCTCTTAAGTCCATAACCAGTCCTCTTGACATGAAGGCCGGATGGGATCCGGCACCTTCGGCGGCAACTCAGCCGCCCCCGGCTAATTCTGGGAAACACGTGGTTGCCGTTGACGACGCAGTAGCGCGCGAAGCCCTCAGGCAACAAAATTCAGCTCGTAAGCCTCAGTAGAGTTGCCTGGGCAAGGTTATGCGAGAAGATTCGCCATTAAGCCGCCATCAAAACTTCGGAAATTGGGAGGCTATTCTTAACCCCTTCGATTGCGGAAAGCTAGATAGGGAAAGAGTTTTAGGGGTGTGACCTCAAAATTGACACGGTGAATGCCGGTCTGCGCTGAAAACCGGCGGCGGACCCAATGGCGCTTGAGTGCCATGGATTGGGCGCTTAGTGGACCAGGCTCAAGCATCACGCCAGGACTAAGCTAGCGTTCAATGGGACCTTGGAGGCGCAGGCGCGAACCGCGACAGTCCCAGCCAGGGTGCGAACGGCATGCCGCTGAACTATACCACCAGCGGCAGTGCGGTCACGATGAAGATTCCTTCGGTGGGCGCGACCGACCGTGAGTGGGTCGCAAATGAGTGGCATCTTCAGCACGGCCAAAACCTACCGCTCACCATGAGCAAGAGCTAGGGGGTTGACGGCGACTGGGTAGCAGCCGGACGGACGTGGAAGTTCGATGTTTCCACATTTAGCGCCGTGGCAAACTTTGGGCGCGTTCCGTTCCCATCGCACACGGGCTGAAACCTGTTGAAACCTGTCACTTGGTTTTTCATGTACTTACAGTGCGTAAGATCGTCATCTGTGCGCCAGTAAGTTCTTTCGTTGCTGTTTCAGGGTGTTTTCGATTCCCGTCTCCCACCCCAGAATTAAGAAGCGATTCTGCATTCCTTCGTTATGACATTCCAAAACATCTTTTCAACAGAGGAATATATTGCGGTCTGAGTGTGACCATGAGTACGACCA
>Ga0182015_10005438_pt1 | contig 13247 bp, 10 predicted proteins | sample 712P3MmetaG_FD_120478 | JGI IMG/M metagenome (GOLD analysis project Ga0182015, IMG submission 120478) | Permafrost microbial communities from Stordalen Mire, Sweden - 712P3M metaG | ecosystem: Environmental > Terrestrial > Soil > Wetlands > Permafrost | place: Sweden: Stordalen | collected...
CAGTGGACCGTCGACGCGTACACCCTGGTGCTGGCCAGCTTCCTGATGCTGTCCGGCTCCACTGCCGACCGGGTCGGCCGCCGCCGGACCTTCCAGACCGGCCTGGCGATCTTCACCCTCGGCTCGCTGCTCTGCAGCCTGGCGCCCGGCCTGGGCTGGCTGGTGGTGTTCCGGATGATGCAGGCCATCGGCGGCTCGATGCTCAACCCGGTGGCCATGTCGATCATCACGAACACCTTTACCAAGCCGGCCGAGCGCGCCCGCGCGATCGGGGTCTGGGGCGGCGTGGTCGGCATCAGCATCGCGCTCGGCCCGCTGGTCGGCGGCGCGCTGGTGGAGTCGGTCGGCTGGCGCGGGATCTTCTGGGTGAACATTCCCGTCGGCCTGGCCGCGATCGCGCTGACCGCGCTGTTCGTGCCAGAGTCGCGGGCGCCGCACGCCCGGCGGGTGGACCCGGTCGGCCAGCTGTTCGTCATCGTGGCGCTGGCCTCGATGACTTACGCGATCATCGAGGGCCCGGCCGCGGGCTGGACGTCGGTCAAGATCATCGGCTTCTTCGTCCTCGCGGTGGCCTCGGCGATCGGCCTGATGGCCTACGAGCCGCGCCGCGATGAGCCCCTGATCGACTTGCGGTTCTTCCGGAGCGCGCCGTTCTCGGGAGCGACCGTGATCGCGGTGAGCGCGTTCGCCGCGCTGGGCGGGTTCCTCTTCCTGAACACCCTGTACCTGCAGGAGGTCCGCGGCTACTCCGCGTTCCACGCCGGGCTGTACACGCTGCCGATGGCGGCGATGACGATTGTCTTCGCGCCGCTGTCCGGCCGGATCGTCGGCGCCAGGGGACCGCGGGTGCCGCTGCTCGTGGCCGGCCTCGCGATCACGGCCAGCGGGATCATGCTCACGGGCCTGACCGCGACGACGCCGACCAGCTGGCTGATCATCACCTACCTGGTCTTCGGCCTCGGCTTCGGCGTGGTCAACGCGCCCATCACCAACACCGCGGTCTCCGGGATGCCCAGGTCGCAGGCCGGGGTCGCGGCCGCGGTCGCCTCCACCAGCCGTCAGGTCGGCTCGTCGCTCGGCGTCGCCGTGATGGGGTCGGCGGTGATCTCGGCGATGACGGGGCCGCTGCGGCTCGGCTTCGCCAGCGCCAGCCACGTCGGCTGGTGGATCATCGCCGGGTGCGGCGTCTCCGTGCTGGCGGTCGGCCTGCTCACCAGCGGCCGGTGGGCCAGGCGGACCGCGGACCGCACCGCGGCCTTGTTCGCCCCGGAGAGCGCCAAGGTTCCGGCGGCGGCGCCCTGAGGCCCTGAGACGCGCCTGCCCGCCCGCAGGCTGCGGGGTTAGCGCCCGCTTGCAGGCTGCCGGGCCTAACGCCCGCTTGCAGGCTGCGGTTCAGCCCTTGCCGCAGGCTGCGTGTTAGCCCTCGGCCGCGAGGCCCATCAGCGAGAACGGGGCACCCTGGTCATCGCTCACCACGGCCATCCGGCCGTACGGGCTGTCCCAGGCCGGCTGCACGACGCTGCCGCCGAGCCCGGCGACCGTGGCCAGTGCGGCGTCCGTGTCGGCGACGGCGAAGTACGTCGACCAGTGCGCCGGGGTCGCGGCCGGGACGTTGTCGCCCAGCCCGCCGATGCCGCCGACAATCTGGTCGCCGAGCTTCAGCGTCGCGTAGCTGAAGCCCTCGGCGCTCATGTCGTCGTAGTCGTAGCCGAAGACCGCCTGGTAGAAGGACTTGTTGCCGTCGAAGTCCCGGCTCATATTCTCGTTCCAGCACAGCGAGCCGGGCTCGTTCGCCATCCCGGCACCGGTGTGCGCGCGGCCCTGCCAGATGCCGAAGGCCGCGCCGGCCGGGTCGGCGGCGATCGCCATCCGGCCGACGTCCATCACGTCCATCGGCTCCATGATCAGCTGGCCGCCTGCCGACGTGATCCGGCTGGCCGCGTCATCGGCGCTGTCGGCCGCCAGGTAGGTGGTCCACACGCTCGGCGCCTCGGCGGGACCCATCTTCGGCCCGATCCCGGCGACCGGCCTGCCGCTCTTCAGGCACATGGCGTAGCCGCCTGCCTCCGGCGGGCCTGGCTGGACATCCCAGCCGAATAGCGCTCCGTAGAACGCCCCGGCCTTCGCGATATCCGCAACGCCAAGATCAACCCAGCACGGCGTGCCGCTGGGCCAGGGTGTATCGCGGGTAACCAAATTTCGCCCCTCCAAGATCTCCGGCTGCAACCCAGCCTCAGCGGGTCCTGCGATAATCGTGCCAGGCAGCGTTGACCGGGGCCGTCCAGGGGCCGGCCAAGGGTGATCTGCCCGCAGTGTCCGTTCAGCGGCGGCAACGGCAGGCAGGTGCGCATGGAGACGTGGGACGCGATCAGGTCGCGGCGGAACGTACGGTCCTTCGACGGCAAGCCGATCCCGGACCGCGACCTGGATCAGGTGCTGGAAGCGGGCCGCCGGGCGCCGTCCTCGCAGAACTGGCAGCCGTGGGATTTCATTGTCATCACCAAGCGGTCGGAGCTGAGGGAACTGGCCACCGTCTGGAGAGGTGCCGGTCACGTGGCCGAGGCAGCGGCGGCCGTCGCCCTCATCGTCGCGGTGACCTCCGATGAGCGCCGCGCGGCGGCGGGCCAGTACGACCTCGGCCAGGCCACGGTCAGCATGATGATCGCCGCGGCCGACCTGGGTATCGGCAGCTGCCATGCCGGGGTCGGCGACCAGGAGCACGCGCGCCGGCTGCTGCGCTTCCCCGAGGACAGGCGATGCGCGTACCTGATCTCGTTCGGCTACCCGCTGGCGCGGCCGCTCGCCCCGGTACTCAAGCCCGACCGGCGGCCGTTTGTCGAGATGGTGCACCGTGAGCACTGGTAGGAGCAGCCGCGCCAGTGCGGTGACCAGGTGCGGTGACCAGGTGCGGTGGCCGGCAGCGCGCACGCTGACGGCAGCAGCGGCGGAAAGGCTGGCGGCATGACGGATCTCACCGACTTCTCCCGGCTGGTGGCCCGGGAGCACGGCCTGTGCGTGGTGTCCACGCTGCGCGCGGACGGCACCATCGGGTCCTCGGTGGTGAACGCCGGGGTGCTCGATCACCCGGTGACCGGCAGGCCGGTGGTCGGCCTGGTCGCCAGGGGCGGCAGCCGCAAGCTGGCCAACGTGCGGGCCCGCCCGCAGGCGACCATCGTGGTCCGGGCCGGCTGGGATTGGGCGGCCGCCGAGGGGCCGGCCGGGCTGGCCGGCCCCGATGACCCGCTGCCCGGCATCGACGCCGAGGGCGTGCGGCTGCTGCTCCGCGCGGTGTTCGCGGCGGCCGGCGGTACTCATGACGACCTGGAGACCTACGACCAGGTGATGGCCGCGGAGCGGCGCACCGCCGTGCTCATCGAGCCGCGGCGGGTGTACTCCAGCGGCTGACCGGCGTCGCGTCCGGCCGGACGCGACGCCGGTCAGCCGCCTGGCCGGCCGCCGGTCGCTGCGCTGTCAGGAACTGGCCGGGCCGGAGCCGGTCACGAGGGATAGCAGTAGGAGTCGCTGGACGCGTCGCCGCCCTGCAGCCTGATCTGGTGCGCGCGCCGGCCGCGGAACGCGTCGCCTTCGAGGAAGAACCGCTCGTCGATCGTCATCCCGCCGCCCTCGACGACATCCAGCTTGGCCATCCACGCGCCGACGCCGTCCGGGTAGAACTGGTCGTCCCACGAGCCGTAGAGCGAGTTCGTGAAGTAGACCCGCTTGCTGTCCCGGCTGACCTCGACCATCTGCGGGCCGCCGCTCAGCGGCTGGTCCGGCCGGGCCGGGTGAGCCTTCCGCCCGACGATTCCGCCGACCCGGACGGAGCCGGTCTCCTTCGGGTGGAACGGGTCGGAGACGTCGAACTGCTTCATCTCGCCGGTGCCCCAGCAGGACACGTACAGCCGCTGGTCGTCGACCGACAGAGCCAGGTCGGTGATCAGCGGCGGGACGGCGCCGAACGGCTGCAGGGCCGGCGGCAGGTCGGCGGCGTCGGCGGGCTCGGCCGGGATCGAGATGACCTTCTGCGCCGCCCACTTGCCGTCATCGCCCTCGTGCCACAGCCAGATGGAGGCAGACAGGTCCTCGACGCTGACCACGACGCCGACGAAGCCGTACTTCTGCGTCGGGTTATGCGCCGGGCGCAGTTCCAGCGCCATCTGGTGCTCATCGCCGAGGTCGATGGTCTGGATGTTGGTCCTGGTCTTCATGTCCCAGAAATGCAGCCGGTGGCCGTACTTGCGGCCGAGCAGCAGCTCCGGCACGATCCCGTCCTCGATCATGGACGGGGTGCCCCATTCGGAGGTGATGGCCACGTCGTGGTTGATGTGCCACCACACGTCGTAGGCGAGGAACTGGTCGCCGCGGTCGGCCTCCCACTGGCCGAGCACCTCGAAGGTGTTGTGGTCGAGCAGCGCGACGCCGCCGGGGCCCTCCAGGCCGTCGCCGCCGAGGCAGGACACGAACAGGCCGCCGGGGCCGCAGTGCACGGTGTGCGGGCGCGAATAGCTAGCCCGCTTGCCGAGTTCTTCGGGGCCGAGCACCTTGACGAGCTTCGGGGATGCGGGGTCGTCCTTGGTGTCGAGCACGTACAGGCGTGATGACCGCAGCCCGGGGACGATCAGGTAGCGCCGGTCGCCGTGGTCATGGCCGCCGCCCGGGCACAGTGCGCTTGAGCAGGCGTTCCAGCCGAAGTGATGCAGCTCGTCACCGATGTTGGGCAGCTCGGTGAAGCCGACCACCGAGCTGTAGCTCGCCGAGTCCGGGTCCACGTCCACCACGGCGATCGCATCCGGCTTGTCAGCCGGGCGGGCGAAGGTGGCCACGTAGGCGAGCTTCTCGGCCGGTGCCGCGGCGGCGTCCCGCGGCGAGCGGTAGAACGTGGGATCGGTGTGGTGCTCGCCGTGGTGCTCGTGCTCATCTGACATGGCATAAACCCTTCATAGTCGTCTGAGAATATAGGAATACTGCCTGAGGATGCCCGGCTGCGGGGATGGAGTCAGCAAGGCCGGTCAGGAAACTCCGCTGATCGCGCTGCTGGCGCGACCAAGATCGATGTGGAGCCGGCCGAACAGCATCGGCGTTCCTGGGACCATGCCGGAAGTCTCCGTTATGGCCCGACGTGGTGTCAACGACGGCGGCCGGGTGAAGTTTCCGCCAGCCAGGGCGAAGTTTTCGCCACCGGTGGCGATCAGGAAGCTAGCGCTGGCCGCGTTGCCTTAGATTGTGTTGCGGGCCCGGTCACTGGCCCGGGCAGACCAGGCACGTTGACGATGACCAGGACCTGCAGTGACCGCAGGCCCGAGGAGGGGCAGACCTGTGCGCCGTAGCCGGTCATGGATCCGGAAGTCCTGTGCAGTGGCGGCTGTCGTTCTCCTGACAGGCTGCGCGGCGGCGGGGAGCATCCAGTCGTCTTCGCCGGGAAGGCCGCAGGGCCAGTCAGCGCCGGCCGGCGCTGTGCCGCGTGGCGGCTCTGCTACGCACGGCGGCTCTGCCACGCGCGGCGGCGCCGTGGCGAGCAGCGGTGCCCGCGTGCTGTCCGGCCCGAGGGCCGCCCTGGCATCCACCCCGGTGCGGCCGGCGGGGGCGCTGCCCGCGATGACGGACCGGCAGCTGGCCGGCCAGCGGGTGATCTACAGCTACAGTGGCCTGACGCCGCCTGCCCGCCTGCTGCGGCGGATCCGGCACGGCCAGGCCGCCGGGGTCATCTTCTTCAGCCAGAACATCAGCAGCCGGGCGCAGATCAGGCAGGTCGCCGCGGAGCTGCAGCAGGCCGATCAGAGTTCGCTGAACCCCGTCCAGGAGCCGCTACTGCTGATGACCGACCAGGAAGGCGGCCTGGTCCGCCGCCTGCCCGGCTCGCCGGCCAAGTCGGAGAAGCAGATCGGCGAGTCGGCCAACCCGGCCTCGGCGGCGCGCAACGCTGGGCGGGGCGCCGGGCGGAACCTGCATGGCGTCGGCCTGAACGTCAACCTGGCGCCGGTCCTCGACGTGTACCGCCAGGCGGGCAACTTCATCGACCAGTTCGGGCGCTCCTACAGCATGGACCCGAACGTCGTCTCGGCACTCGGCGCGGACTTTATCAAGGCCCAGCAGGCCAAGGGCGTCGCCGCGACCAGCAAGCACTTCCCCGGCCTCGGCGCGGCCACGACCTCGCAGAACACTGACGAGCGCCCGGTGACGCTGAACCTGACGAAGTCGCAGATCCAGACGATCGACGAGTTCCCCTACCAGGCGGCCATCGCGGCCGGGGTCAAGCTGGTCATGGTGTCCTGGGCGTCGTACCCGGCGCTCGGCTCCCATCGGCCGGCCGGGCTCTCCTCGAAGGTGGTGCAGGGCGAGCTGCGCCAGCGGCTCGGCTTCACCGGCGTCACCATCACCGACGCGCTGGAGGCGGGCGGGCTGGTGCACTACGGCAGCGTCGCGAACCGCAGCGTGCTGGCCGCCACCGCGGGGATGGACCTGCTGCTCTGCTCGGAGCAACAGAGCATCCAGGGCGTCCAGGCGCTGGACGCGCTGCTGGCCGGCTACCGCGACGGCACGCTGAACCAGAGCAACTTCCAGGCATCGGTAGCGCGTGTCATCGCGCTGCGGACCAGCCTGGCCGGGTAAGCCCCGGCTCTACCGGGCCGGGTAAGCCCCGGCTCTGCCGGGCCGGATAAGCCCGGACCGCGGACCGCGACCCCAGGATCCGTCCGGCTGCGCGCCCGTTATCCTCGTGCGATCACGAGCCGGGACTCCCATACTGAACGATGTGCTGCGGGTCTCGGTGGTCGGCAACAGCGGTTCAGGCAAGACGACTCTCGGGACAGCGATCAGCGCCGCGCTGGGCATGCCGCATCTGGAGCTTGACTCGGTCTTCCACCAGCGCGGCTGGGTGCCGCTGGAGAAAGCGGAGTTTCGCCGCCGGGTGGCGGAGTTCGTCGCGGCGGACCGATGGGTAACTGACGGCAACTACAGCAAGGTTCAGGACCTCATCTGGGCCCGGGCAGACACCGTGATCTGGCTGGACCCGCCCAGGCACCTGGTGATGCGGCGGGTCATCTGGCGGACGCTGCGCCGCGCGGTCCTGCGGTCCGAGCTATGGAACGGCAACCGGGAGCCGTGGGCCAATTTCCTGCGGGCGGATCCGCAGGAGTCGGTCATCGCCTGGGCGTGGACCCAGCACCACGTGACCCGGCAGCGATACGAGCAAGCCCTCGCCGACCCGGCCAACGCGCACCTGACGTTCATCCGGCTGCGGACGCCCGCGGAGGTGGCCGCGCTGGTCAGCCGGATACGCGAGCAGCCGGCCAGCCCGCCGCCTCCGGGATGAGGCAAGCGCCGCCCTGGATGAGGCAGCCGCCGGCCAGGCAGGCACCGCCCTGGATAAGGCAGGCGCCGGCCTGGCGGGGGCCTGCTAGGCCGGCCCGCCGATTGCTAGGCCGGCCCGCCGCCTGCGGGATGAGTCAGGTCAGCGGCCGGCCATGGCGTCGATCGTGGCCACTTCCGCTGGATCGAGCGAGAAGCCGAACAGGTCGATGTTGGCCGCGATCCGGTCCGGCTTCGCCGATTTCGGGATCACGGTGATCTCGTGCTCGACATGCCACCGCAGCACCACCTGGGCTGGCGTCACGCCATGCCCGGCGGCGATCTCGGCCAGGATCGGGCTGGTCAGGTCGGTGCCCTTGAGCGGGCTATAGCCCTCGACCACGACGTCGCGCTCCCGCATCGCGGCGAGCAGCTTCGGGTCATGCTCGGGCGGGCTCCACGGGATCTGGTTGACCGCCGGCCCCTCGCCCGTCACCTCGGCCAGCTCGTCGATCTGGGAAACCGAGTAGTTGCTCACGCCCACCGTCCTGGCCAGGCCCTCGTCCCTGCAGGCAAGCAGCTCGCGCCAGACCTCCGGGCTCGCCGCGTCACCAGGCGGCCAGTGCACCAGCCAGAGATCGACGTGGTCCATGCCCAGTGCCCGCAGGCTGGCGGCGAGGGTCGCCCGCTCGCTCCCGGCGTTCCCGCCGGGCAGCTTCGTGGTCAGGAAGATGTCCTGGCGGTCCAGGCCGCTGTCGCGGATGGCGCGGCCGGTCTCCTCCTCATTGCGGTACGTCGTTGCCGTGTCGATGTGCCGGTAGCCGCAATCGAGCGCGGTGCGCACCCCTTGGTACGCATCCTTCCCGCGCAGCTGCCACGTACCGAAGCCAACGAGCGGCATGACAACTCCACTGGCCAGTGTGACGCCTGGGATCTCACCATGTTCTGCCATGACCCCATTCTGCCGGTCCACCCGCCCGCGAGCGCCCGCCCACCCCGATGGCATGTATCACCGTACCGTGCATCGCATCAGCCACAGCAGCACCAAGATCAAGTCAGCGGTTCAGGTCACGCCGGTTATTACCGGCGTGACCTGAACCACTCATGGACTGAGCCCTTCCGGGCGGGGGCGGCAGCGCCGGGCGGGGGAGCCCTTCCGGGCGGGGTTGGCAGCGCCGGGCGGGGCCGGCAGCGCAAGGCGGGTCTTGGACGCGGCTGGCTGGTAGCGGCGCCCAGGCGCTGGGCACGGCCTGGCAGCGACTTCGCATCCAGGCCAGCCCGGGCCGGCCCGCGGCGTCAGGTGACGGGGGTGCCCGTGCTGGCGGTCAGGTCGGCCAGCAGCTTGGCCAGCTGCTCGGTGACCGGCCCGGCCGAGCCGGAGCCGATCGTCCGGCCGTCCAGGCTGATCACCGGCGCGATCCCGCCCATGGTGCCGGTGACGAACATCTCATCGGCGGTATACAGCTCGGTCAGGCTGTAGTCGCCGGTCGCATGCGGGATCCCGGCGCCCGCGGCGAGGTCGAGCACGGCCGCCCTGGTGATGCCCTCCGGGCAGGCCGCCGCGGTCGGCGTTGCCAGCAGGCCGCCGGTGACCAGGAAGATGTTGGTCGCGTTGGTCTCGGCAACGAACCCCCGGTGGTCCAGCATGACCGCGTCGTCGGCACCCGCATTGTTCGCCTCGATCTTCGCGAGGATCGATGTCAGCAGGTTGTTGTGGTGGATCTTGGGGTCGAGCGAGTCCGGCGGCGTGCGGCGCACGCTTGATGTGATCAGCGTGATGCCGGACTTGTCGTAGACCGGCGGCTTGTGCTCGGCGAGCACGATCAGGGTGGGACCGGACTGGTTCAGCCGCGGGTCCATGCCACTGGTGATCTTGACGCCTCTGGTGAGGGTCAGCCGGATGTGCACGTTGTCGGTCATCCCGTTCGCGTGCACCGTGCGGCGGATCTGCTCGGTGATCTCCTCGTCGGACGGGACCGACGCGAACGCCAGCGCCGTGGCCGACCGGCGGAGCCTGGCCAGGTGCTCGCCAAGGCAGAAGATCCGCCCGTTGTAGAGCCGGAGCCCTTCCCAGACCGCGTCGCCGCCCTGGACGACGGAGTCGAACGGGCTGATCGCCGCGTCGTTGCGGTGCGTCAGCCTGCCGCCGACGTTGACGACGAGGTCACGGTTGCGCTCGTCAAAGGCTTGCAGCATGCAGACTCCCGGTCATGGCGTGATCCGATGGGCGGACAATTCCTGGTAGTACGGCAGGCAGCGCCCGGCCAGCGGCTCGAGCTCCGGCGGCAGCTCGGCCGGCTCCTCCCGGCCCGGCCGGAACCCGGTGGACCGCCAGACGCCCTCGTACCAGTGCCGCGCCCAGACGCCGTCGGTGTCCCGCGGCCCGGCCGGCCACGACAGCATCGCCGGGTCGAACGGGACGTCCAGGGCGGCGCAGAGAGCACGCAGCGCCGGCTCGGGCTGGCGCAGGATGTCGCTGGAGTCCACCACCGGGCCGCCGAACGTCCGGAAGATCTCCACCTGCTGCGCCAGGCCCAGGTCCTCCAGCGTCGGCCGAGCCCGGACCTTGGCGTAGGACGCGAGCAATTGCCGCGGATCGCGGATGAGGTACGCGTGCCGCAGCGGGGCCAGCGCGCCGCGGTCCACCTCGGGCAGCAGGTGGTGCGTCATGTGCTTGGCGTAGAAGACGGTCTTACCGGCCGGAAACGGGGCCAGCGTGAGCTCGTCGATCACGTCGCGCCATCCGTTGTTCATGGTTTTGATCACCTCGTCGCGGCCAGGGTGGGGCAGGCCGGTCCTCGCGAGGTAAAACCCGTACAGCGGTTCGTCCACGACCACGGTGTCGGGCCTGTTCTCCCAGGCGCGCATCAGCGCGGTCGAGATGGTGCGCGGGCCGGACCACATGGCGATCCGGGCGGGAGTCACAGCACGACCACCGAGCGGAGCACCTCCCCGCGCTGCATCTTCGCGAACGCGTCCTCGACCTTGTCGAGCGCGATGGTCTCGGACACGAACTTCTCCAGCGGCAGCCTGCCCTGCAGGTGCAGGTCGACGAGCATCGGGAAGTCGCGGCTGGGCAGGCAGTCGCCGTACCAGGACGACTTGAGCGATCCGCCGCGGCCGAAGAAGTCCAGCAGCGGCAGCTCCAGCTTCATGTCCGGGGTCGGGACGCCGACCAGGACGACGGTGCCGGCCAGGTCGCGCGCGTAGAACGCCTGCTGGTAGGTCTCCGGCCTGCCGACCGCCTCGATGACGACGTCGGCGCCATTCCCCTCGGTCAGCGCGCGGATGCCCTCGACCGGGTCGGTCTCGCGGGAGTTGATCACGTCGGTCGCGCCGAAGTCACGTGCCCAGGCCAGTTTCCCCGGGTCGACGTCGACCGCGATGACCTTCCGCGCGCCGGCCAGGCTCGCGCCCAGCACGGCCGCGTCGCCGACGCCGCCGCAGCCGATGACGGCCACCGAGTCACCGCGGCTGACACCGGCGGTATTGAGTGCCGCCCCGAGCCCGGCCATCACGCCGCAGCCGAGCAGGCCGGCCACCTCGGGGCGGATGCGCGGATCCACCTTGGTGCACTGGCCCGCGGCCACCAGGGTCTTCTCCGCGAATGCGCCGATGCCGAGCGCGGGGGACAGCACGGTGCCGTCGGCGAGAGTCATCTTCTGGGCTGCGTTGTGGGTGGCAAAGCAGTACCAGGGGCGGCCACGCCGGCAAGCCCGGCACTGCCCGCAGACCGCGCGCCAGTTGAGGATCACGAAGTCGCCGGGCTCGAGCCCGGTCACGTCGCTGCCGACCGACTCGACCGTGCCCGATGCCTCATGCCCGAGCAGGTAGGGGAAGTCATTGCCGATGCCGCCCTCGCGGTAGTGCAGGTCGGTATGGCAGACGCCGCATGCCAGCACCTTGACCAGCGCCTCGCCGGGGCCGGGGTCGGGCACGATGACCGTGGCGATCTCTACCTCGGCGCCCTTGGCACCGGCGATGACTCCCTTGACCTCGTGTGCCATCGGGCCATGCTCCTCTCGTCACGACTTCCGAACGGGAGCCGCGTGGCCGGCCGGCCACGCCGCAAACTCCGGGGTGGGCCTGATCATAATGCCGGGACGCATGCGAGCAATATGGGCCGGTCAGGGTGATGAAGCGGCCAGCGTCACGGAGCCGGTCAGGACCCGATCCGGCGCGCGCGGTGCGGGGCGATCACGGCGGAACCGGTGCGAACAGCGCGGATCTTGCCGCATGATGTAGTGATCTCAGTCGGGCACATGCCGTGTTGGCCGCATGCCAGTGCCAGTGCCAGTGTCAGGGGTGAATCGGTTCATGAGCAGCGGATGGCCGCCGGACCAGCAGGATCTGCGCTGGCCGCCGGTGCCGGGTGAGGATGCCTGGCCGCCGGGCGGGGACGTGCGCGGCGACGAGCCGGAGTCGTATGAAGCGGCGCGGGGGAGCGGCGGCCAGTGGGCCGCCGATCCGGCTGCCGGGGATCCGTGGAATGCCGGGCCGGGCGCTGGCAATTTCCGGGATGGTGCGCATGATGCCGTGCATCCCTGGGATGGCGCACCTGGCACTGAACGTCCCTGGGACGGTGCGCCGGCGGCCGGTCATCCGTGGGATGGCGCGCCTGGGGCCGGCCATCCGCATGACAGCGGGCAGGCTGGCGGGGCGTCCTGGGGCAACGCGCCCGGCGCCGGGGGAAACTGGGGCGGCGCGCCCGATGCGGGGCAGCCCTCGTGGAGCCAGCCAGATCATCCGGCGGCCTCGGCGCATCCGGCGGTCCCGGCCCATCCGGTGGCCCCGCCGCAGGCGCCCCCGCCGGCCGCGAGTCCGCCGCGAGGTCGCAGCGCGCGCTCTCGGCAGCCGGATCCGGAACCTGCCGATGACGATGAATACGACTGGTATCGCTACCTGGGCCATGGCGGCAGTCCGCCAGCGGCTAACGGTGCTGGCCCCGCCGCCGATGCGGATGCCCGGGAGGACAAGCCGGCCCGCTCGCCGCTCGGCGCGCGCGGAAGCCGGAACGAGCGCAAGAGCCGGGACGAGCGTAAGGACCGGGACGAACGCAAGCGCCCGGACGAGCGCAAAGGCCGGGATGAGCGCAAGAGCCGCAGGGACCGCAAGAATCGCGGGCCGGATCATGACCAGCTGACTGCAGGTGAGGCCGATTCCGGTGGCGCGGTCTATCCGGACGTGACGCACCCGCAGCGCACGAGCGAGCCGGGCGGTTACGCAGACCCGGGCGGTTATGCAGATCCGGCCGGTTACGCAGACCCGGTCGGTTATGCAGACCCGGGCGGTTACGCAGACCCGGTCGGTTATGCAGACCCGGGCGGTTACGCAGACCCGGGCGGTTATGCTAACGACACCAGCCCAGGTCAGTACTGGCGCAGTTACCCGGGCTCAGCCGATGTCCCGCCGGCGCCTGCGGATTCTGGCTACGGCCAGCCGTCATTCCCTGGCTCGGCTAGCGGGCCGCCGGCGCCCGTGCAGCGTGACTACTGGGCGGAGAGCCAGGCCGGCCTCGGCCTGACCCGGGAGACCTCTCCGGACCTGGGCGTCGCCCCGCAGGCAGACGCGCCGCGCGGCTACGAACGCCCACCCGGCGAGGAGGACCTGCGGGGCCATGGCAGCCCCGCGGCCGAGCCGCCTGCCCCTGTAGCGCCGCCCCGGCGGCCGGAGAAACGTCCGAGGAAGGTGCTTCGCTCGCCCGCGGCCCGTGCTGTCCGCCGTGCCGCGCATCCGGACGCGTTGGATCATGCCAATCCCGCCGCGGCCGCGGGCGCTGCCGATCGCGCGGTTCTTGCGGATCGCCCAGGGACCGCTGAGTGGCCAGTTCATCCACAGCAGGCGGCCCCTCCGGAGTGGATGGCCCCTCCGCGGCAAGCCGCTCCTCCGGAGCGGGTAGCCCGTCCGGAGCGGGTAGCCCGTCCAAAGCGGGTGGCTCCTCCGGAGGAGCCTGCTCGGCC
>Ga0182015_10005440_pt1 | contig 13245 bp, 9 predicted proteins | sample 712P3MmetaG_FD_120478 | JGI IMG/M metagenome (GOLD analysis project Ga0182015, IMG submission 120478) | Permafrost microbial communities from Stordalen Mire, Sweden - 712P3M metaG | ecosystem: Environmental > Terrestrial > Soil > Wetlands > Permafrost | place: Sweden: Stordalen | collected...
AAGCGACAAATTGCAGCATGGTGTACGGCCGTGCCTGCTGGCTGTAATAAATCTCAATCGGCGCAAATGCCATCAGCCCTGCCGCGATCAGCGCCTCCGAATTCCCCCCGCCGATTTCCCGAATCGCGATATAAAGCAGCACGACGCCCCCCAGCGAAAACAGCGCCGACATCTCCCGAATCGAAAAATCCCCCTCTCCCAGCAAATCCACCCACAGCCGCAGCACGATGTGATACAGCGGCGGATGCGTGGTAGTGCCAATCCCATTCCAGATATGCCACCACGCCGGTGCATCCGCAAATCCCACCGCCGGCGGATGCTCGATAATCTGATCCTTCGGAAATCGATAAATCGAATCGCCCCTCCCCGTCGCCAGGTACAGCGTCCGGTATTCATCGATCCATAAGTTTTCCCGTGTAATCTTGTGCAAGCGCACAACCGCCCCCAGCCCCACGATCAGAATCAAAACTCCTATCGCCATCCAAGATGTGCCAAAACAAATCCCTCTCCCCTTGTATTCAGGGGGAGGGCCGGGGTGGGGGCTTGCGGCCGGTTCATCCCCCAACCCCCGATCCTGACCGTCCGCAGCTCTCATCGTATATTCAATTCCGGCCCGGAATCTTTCAGATTGTGCAGACTGATCTGCCCCGCCAAATTCTCCACAATCCGCGTCAGCGCCGCGCTCAATCCAGCATTAGAATCAAAATTTTTCTCCGGCGTCCCCGCATCGCTGTTCACCCGAAGATCAACATAAAGCGGCAACGCCCCCAGAAACGGCACCCCAAGCCGCTGCGCCGCCGACTCCGCCCCGCCTCGTCCGAACAGATCGATCTCCGCCCCCTCCGCCGTCACCAGGTAGCTCATGTTCTCCACCATCCCCAGCACCGATGTCTGCAACTGCTCGAACATCCGCAGCGCCCGCACCGCATCATCCAGCGCCACCTGCTGCGGCGTCGCCACCACCACCGCCCCCGTCAGCGGCAAAAGCTGACACAGCGTCAGCGGTACATCCCCCGTCCCCGGCGGCAGATCCACGATCAAATAATCCAGCTCCGGCCACTGTGTGTTGTCCAGCAGCAATTGCTTGAACGCCCCATGCGCCATCGGCCCGCGCCAAATCAGCGGCTTATCCTGCTCCACCAGCGAGCCCATGGTGACAGCATGAATCCCATGCACAAAAAACGGAATGATTTTCGACCCGCTCAGCCGCGGCGTCTGCCCCTTGATCCCCAGCATCGTCGGCATCGATGGCCCATAAATATCCCCGTCCATCAGCCCCACCGTCGCCCCCGCCCGCCGAAGACCCACCGCCAGGTTCAGCGCAATCGTCGATTTCCCCACGCCTCCCTTGCCCGCCCCCACCGCCACCACATTCTTCACCTGCGGCAAAACATCTTTTCGCGGTGACAATGGCCCGCGCGTTTTCGCGCTCAGCTCCAGCGTCACCTCCTTCGCTCCCGCCGCCTTCAACGCCGTCGTCACATCCTTTTCAATTCGCTCCTTCAGCGGACACGCCGGCGTCGTCAGCTCCACGTTGACAAAAACATCATCCCCGTCCAGCCGGACATCCTTCACCATATTCAGCGAAACAATGTCCTTGAAAAGCTCCGGATCCTGCACCGTTCGCAGGGCCGCCATCACTTGTTCACGCGAAATAGGCATTCAATTCTTTCTTCAAATCGCAAAAGAAGAAGTATAGCGGTTATTCCCCGCAACTGGCGAATCATCCGCCGAGTCCGCTTCCCTCCACTTTTTTTCACGGATTTTTGACCTTTTCAATTTCCACCCCGCTTATTTCAATGCTCATTGAATTTAATTTAAGGAGATTTCTGATGTCCACTGTCATGGAAAAAGCCAAGTCGCTCATCGGCCACATGCTTCGCAATGTTCATTCTTCCCCCGACCAGCTTGCCTCCGCCGAAACAACCGGGCCTTCTTCGATCACGGTTTCCAGCACATCGTTCAAGTCCGGCCAGCCAATTCCCAAGCGCTACACACAGGAAGCGCAAAGCTTTTCACCAGAGCTCACGTGGCAAGGCGTCCCTGCCGGTGCACAAGAATTGGTTTTGGTTTGCGAAGACCCCGACGCCCCAAAACCCAGTCCCATCGTCCACTGGATCGTTTACAACATCCCTCCGACCGCCGCCGGGCTTCCCGAAGGAATACCCTCCACCCCGGAAATCGCCATCGGCGCCCGCCAGGGCAAAAACTACAACGGCACACCCGGTTTCGTCGGCCCCATGCCCCCGCTCGGGCACGGCATCCATCACTACCATTTCCAGCTTTTCGCCCTCGATCGCCCGTTAAACTTCCCCGAAATCCCCGACCGCGACGCCCTCGTTGAAGCCATGCACAACCACGTCCTCGCCCAGGGTGAACTGATCGGAACCTACGAGCGCTCCGCCTGATTTAATCGGTCCAATCCCCCGAAAAAACTTCCACCGCCGGACCAGTCATGTAAACGCAATTGTCCGTGTGTCGCCAATCCAGCATCAAATCCCCACCCGGCAGATGCGCCACAATCTTCCGGTCCGTCCGTCCCGTAACCGCCCCCGCCACGCAAACCGCGCACGCCCCCGTCCCACACGCCAGCGTGATCCCGCTTCCCCTTTCCCATGTCCGCATCACAACCTCGCCGCGCGATTTCACCTCCACCCAATGCGCATTGATCCGTTTCGGAAAAGCCGCGAAATGCTCCACCGCCGGTCCCAGTTTCGCCACATCCACCCGATCCAGATTCTGCGGAAAAATAACCACATGCGGATTGCCCATGGAGACAAACGTCGCATGAGAAAAGGGGGCATCACTGATTTCGAACGCATATTGATGCGCTTCTTCCGTCGCCGAAACCAACTCCGCATTTACAGGAATTTTCGCCAGTTCCAAAACCGGCTGCCCCATATTCACCGTCACCTCTCGCACCTTGCCCCCTTTGGTGTGCAATTCAAGGCTCAGTACGCCATTCCCCGTTTCAACCCGCATCGGATTTTTCAGCGCGATCCCGCGCTCATACGCATATTTCGCCAGGCACCGAATCCCATTCCCGCACATCTCCGCTTCGCTGCCGTCGGCATTGAACATCCGCATCCGCACATCCGCCACTTTCGATGGCAACACCAGGATCAACCCATCCGCCCCAACGCCAAAATGCCGGTCCGAAACCTCCCGCGCCACGCGCGCAGGATCACCCACCGTCTCGGAAAACCCGTTGACGTAAACATAATCATTCCCAGTGCCCTGCATCTTCGTGAATTTCATGGCTACACCGAGATTCTAGTGCCTCATCGTGACTGAATCGATAGGCGGCGACCCCACCCTCTCGCAGCGGTAGTGTCCTAATTTGGGCAACAATATACTTCATGCACTCCCCGATCTCGGTCGTTCAAAAACGCCGCATCTTAACTCTTTTTCCGTGGCCGTCTGAAGATGTGATGGAAACTAAAATTGGCACCTGTGGCAGAACTGGTAAATCCGACAAGCTCCCATCCATCGGCCCCCAATCCGTTTAATTCGACGTTTGACATAGGCACTCCGTCAGTTTTCTCGTATCTGTATTCCCATTGCATGGATTCCTCACTTTCGCTTGCTTCCCGTGGATTTGTTTGGTCGCCGCTTCGTCACATTCTGTGGATATTTGGCCTTCACCTTTTCAACGTCAGCCTTTGGAAGATTAAATCCGATCCGCGCCGCTTCAGTGAATTTCTCCCACGGTGTTTGCGGTTTCGGTGGTGTGGTGTCTTTGGCCATGTTCATAGCGTATAATAAAACCACGGACGCGAACAGCGGCCCATTTCAGCACAGGACTCGCCTACCCGCTTGGTACACAGACAGCACGTTGTTTCCGCAACGTGTGTCCGCGCCCGTGGTTGCTGAATCAATTCAATTTTTGTCTGCCTCTTTTCAACTGGCGGTTGCCGTATACCCCTCCGGGCCATCGTGGCCGATGAGGGTTTTGTACATCAATCGCTTTCCAATAATTGAATTTGCCGCGCCAATAAACCGCAGACCATCGTTCAGTTTTCGGTGGTTAAACCGGTAGGCTTCGGAATCCACATATCGGAAAAGGTGATTCGGGTAGACCGAAATATGTGTCCCTTTAATGCAGCGTTTGAAAAGAGACCAGAAGTTTTCCAGACCGTTAGTGTGAACCACTTTGTCCTTGACGTAGGCTTCGGCGTGGTCAACGAAATCATGGAAAAACGCCGGGTCCATTTGCTTGTATGCCTTCCACGCATCGGTGTAGATGGTGCTGCCCGGCTCGACGTTTTTGTGAATGACAGCGTGTAAAGTTGACCGCTGGACATTCGCCAGAACTTCGGCGCGGACGGTGCTATATTTTTTTCCGTCGTGCCGTTCAAGCAATCCCATGACGGCGGTTTTCGTGCTGCTTCCGGTCCCCTTGATCTTTTCGGCGCGCTGTTTCTTGTGCATGTTCTTTGCGAGTCCGCCAATGAAAGTCTCGTCTGCTTCGACGACGCCACACAGCTTTTTATCGAACGATCCGACGTGGAGCGCGTGACGGATGCGATGGAGCATGAACCACGCGGTTTTTTGGGTGACGCCCAACGCCCGGTGAACCTCCCAACTGCTGATGCTGTTTTTGCAATTCACTTCAACCCACATCGCCGCCATCCACTTTTCCAGCGGAAGGGGCGAATCTTCCATGATAGTCCCGGTCTTGAGGCTGAACCGACGCTTTGGATGCTGTTCTCGGCATTCCCATTGACGGCGTGTTCGGATGTATCGAACGCGGAAGCTCCCACAGGTGGGGCAGGCCACTTGGTCGTCCGGCCAGCGGATTGATACCATGAACGCATGGGCGTTGGAGTAATCGGCGAAATGCTTGATTGCTTCCTGAAGGGTTGCGGGGCTGTTATCTTCAGTGTTCATAGCCTTATTGTATCGCCTATTGATATAGTGTCAATAAGAAAATCAATAAAAATGACGATAAACTATTTGACTATATCAACAATGACGATATGATACATGAAACATTGGAGGCACTTATGGCCAAAACTGCGTCGAAAGAATCTGGGGTACCCATGATGATGACACAAGACATGGAACGCCGCTTGCGCGATTCCGGATTGGATCAATCGGCAATCGACAAAATGAAGCCGCAGGATGCACATTCGGTTTTGGATAAGCTTGGTTTGGCCAACGATGACGAGGAGGACGATGCCTCAACCAGGCGAGTCAACGAAAAGCAGGCGGAACGGGTAAGGCACCTAAGACACCGTAGCCCGAACTATCCCTTCATAAATTTGGAAAAGGCGATTGAGCGGACTCGACAGATTTACGAGGCGGATCGTAGGCACGATGTGCCCATAAAGGTGGTCAATGAAAAGCGGTGGGAATACAAGCCCGGAAGTAGCCAAGGCGACCAAACACTTGCCGCGCTACGCGCCTTTGGCTTGGTGGAAATAACAGGGGCGGGCGACAAGCGGATGGTCCGAATATCGGAGCACGGCTATAGAATTTTGGCGGGGGCAACCGATGCGTCTGAGCGAATCAAAGATGCCGCCCTTTCCCCCACGCTTCATGGTGAACTCTGGCAGAAATACGGGCGGGACGGGCTTCCTTCGTCCGATGTGATTCGCAACTATCTTCTTTTCGAGCGAGAGGCCGGTCGTTTCAATGAAGATGTAGTGGACGCTTTTATTGACCGTTTTAAGGAGACAATTTCGTTTGCAAAGCTGGATTCATCTGATAAAATTAGGGCGGCCGTATTGGGCGGCCTTGACGATGATCAATCAGGTGAACAGGACGGTGGACAAGTGATTCAGAACGCTAGCCAAGCACAGCAGAGGCAGAATCCGGCTCCGCCGCCGCCAGCGAGCGGCCAAAAGGATTTTCCGCTATATCTCTCGAACAACAAACGGGGCGGTCTCAACGTTCCAGGGGTGATGACATTAAAAGAGTTTGAACTTCTGAAGCGACAAATCGAAAATCACTTGGCCGTAATTGAGGCCACCTCAGTTGCGGAAGATAAGCTCAGCTAAGCCTATCAATGAATGAAAGGCATTCCAAGGGGGGATGGTCTGCGTCGCGTGAAGATCAATCAATCCGCTGGGGGTCTCGTAACCAATTTGTTTTCAATTACTTATAGCTTGTAATGGACATCCCCCACCCAGACCGATACTATTGAAGGATTATTCTGTATCGGCGAATTTTATCAATCAATCAGAAGGATATTCTACCGAAATCTTCGCCAAAACAGAAAAATTTAGCTTGCTAATTGGCGTGTTCAATGTTATTTACCAGTAGATATCCATGTGGAATCTGGATATCTACGCACGATTCAGGTGGAACAGATGCAATTAAACGAGCGGCTAAGAGCGGCGCGGGATCGCTCGGGGCTTACGCTACATCAGGTTTCGGAACGAACCGATATTGGGGAATCCTCAATCTGCGAATTCGAGAAATCGAACCGAGAGCCAAGCCTCGCCCAGCTACAGGCTCTGGCGGCTTGCTATCGTCTCTCGGTTTCTTACTTTTTTGATGCAGCCCCAATTTCGGAGCCCGTTGTTTTGTGGAGATCGCAGCCATCGTCCCCGGCTTCAAATGACATCCGCGCTAGGTTTTTGGAGATGTGCAACCAATATCACAATTTGGAGATGTGGTGCGAAGACCATGTTCCCCACAAGATTCCTAAATGCGGGGGAAGCCCCGATCAGTTCCGAAATCCGGGCGTTGAATTTTTGGTCTCAAAGGTTCAAAAGGAATTAGATTTGGGCAATCGTCCAGGCTCAACCCTTCTGCGCGTTCTCGAAGAGGTTTGCGGCGTTAAGATTTTCCATGAAAAATTCGACGAGAAATTTGCCGCTTGCACTGTGGATACAATATTTGGTGCTGCGATATTGCTGAATAGAGACACACCGCGAGTTCAGCGAAACTTCGATCTGGCGCACGAATTGTTCCATTTGATAACTTGGAGTCTCTTTCGCCACGAACAGTGCGATGCCGGCAAAGAAGTGGTGTTGGCAAAGGACGATGAAGAAAAATTTGCTAACGCTTTTGCTCGTGGTCTCTTAATGCCCCGAGATGCCGTAATCCAAGCGATCAATCCTTATTTAACGAAGGAGGGTGGCAAGCTCACCTTCGATGACCTATTTGACGTTGCTCGTCAATTCGACGTGGACGTTGAAACGTTCATCCTTCGCTTCAGTGACATTTACCCTATCGGATCGACCGACGAAATCATAAAGAGATACCGGGATACAGCGAAAGACCGACACTTGGCTTCGACACAAATGGAGGAAATGGATTCAATTCCCGGAAAACCCGCTAGATTCCGCGCGTTAGCATTCAGGGCGCTACGCGAGTCAGAAATTTCCGCCGGAAAGTTTTCTGAGTATGTGGGAATGCCGCGGCGCGAAGTAATGAAATTGGTAGAGATGGAGCTGAAGCAGGAGAGCGAAGCTAATGAAGAAGTTGCGCTTACTCCTGCTTGATGCGAATATCGTAATCAAGCTATTTGAAGAAGGAATTTGGGGCGACGTGGTTTCCCGATACGAAATTCACGTCGCCCGCAGTGTTTTTGGCGAAGTTCAGTTTGTCAAAGACAAGGATGGGTTTGCTGAGACGATCAGCTTAAAAGAAGACGAAGATCGTGGTCATATAAAAGTGTTTGAAGTCGGGGTCAGTAAACTGGAAAAATTCAAAGGGCTTTTCGTGAGCACGGTTATTGAAAGAATTGATCCGGGGGAATTGGAATCACTCGTATTTTTGTTTTCCCAATCTGAGGAGTATCGTCTCGCCTCCGCAGACGGCGTTGTGTTTCGCATTCTGGGCGGCTGCAATCGCGGGGATCAGGGAATATCGTTAGAGGAAATATTGGATCAAATCGGCCTAAACAGGGAAATCGAAAAACAGTTCGGCAAAGATTTTCGAGAGCATTTAACAAATAGGGGGTTCGCCGAACAAATGCAGGATCGCCTCTTGCGCTCGGGACGTTCGATTGCAGAATGCGAGGCCATCGCGCGGTCTCAGTCTATCTAAAAACCAAGCCAATGCCCAAAACAAATTGAACGGCGCGCCCGCAATGGATACATGCGGCCCTGGGGGAGTGCAACGGGTATATTGTTGCCCTAATTTGAAATTCTTCGTTTTTTATGCCGACGTTTTTTGCCGTGGGCAATTTTAAGGTATGTCTTAGCCAGCTCTCGTATTGTGGCTGTAAATTCCGCAGACTTACCTTGTAGCGAATATCGGTCGGCTAATTCTGCGGAATTTTTTGCGCTTTTCCTCCATCGCCTCCGAGTTTTTTTATTAAGCCTAAAAGCCATTGGTTTTATTCTACCCTCCGCGCATGAAAAAGCCGCCCGCAGGCGGCTGGATTAAGCGCTGGGGCGTTTAGATCGCCGCCAGCAATTCATCCAACTCCCAAACATGATCCGTGATGCCAGCCGCCATCGCCGGGGTGGTCCGCAAGCTGCCGTGGACGCGGCAGAAGTTGTAATACGCGACGTGCAGCGCAACGGCGGCGGCAAGGTTTTCCTGCTTCTTAGAGAAGCACAGCGTCAACCGGGTGAACCGCTTGATGAAGTGGCGGATCGTCAGGTTGTTTCGCTCAACGTGTGAAGTGCTGATCTTGCTAAGGTCCATGTCGGTCAAGCCCGTGATTTGCCGCCTCTCCGAAGCGACCATCACGGGCGGACCATATCTGCCGGGTTGAACCGGCTCGGCAAACTCCTTAATGATTTGCCCGTAGGCAATCTCATCACCGAAAGCGTTTTTGACAGCATTGGGATAAGCGTTGAATCCATCGGTTGAAAGCTGCGGTGCGTCCGTGATGATCCGATCCGCCAAGTCGTACATGAACGCTTGCGTCGTCTCCACCGTGCGCTTGCCGATGGCAAAGGTCGCAATCAGCTTCGTATCCTTATCGAATGCGACGTACAGGAATTGATCGCCCATTTCCGGGGTCCGCACGAGCGCCTTGTTGACGTTGTGTTGTTTGCAGCCAACGAAGGTCCAGATTTCATCAGCTTGGACGTGCCGTAGTTTCAAGTTGCGTTGCCAAGCGTTCAGAAACGCCTTGCACTTCCCGCCGACTTTGACCGCCAGCCGCATGATCGTATCGCGGTGGACGCCGGTAAGCCGTTCGATGGAGCGGATTGAATTGCCCTCGACCAGAAGGTGAATGATTGCCTGTTGCTTCTCTTGGGGGAGTACGTTTGCCATGGCGAATTCCTTTCCCATTTGGGCCGGATTCGCCTAACCGGCTTTTCCATGCGCGGAGGGTAGAATAAATGCTATGAAGGAAAGGCCAGTACCCGCTAAGACCTATCGGCGTATTGCAAGTGCCGCCGCCGGCGCTGGCGCTGTATTGGGGCTGGTGCGGACAATCGATCAATTACAGTACGATCCGCCGCTCGGCTGGATGGTTCTTGCAGCAATTACGCTCGTGCTTTTAGTTCTCGCAATTGCGTTATGGCCAAAGCGGAATCGGTCCACAATTTCAAATTAGGACACTACCCTCGCAGCTGAAGGAATTCCCGAACATTGACAGGCCTGCCAAAAGTGTTCGAAGCGCGGACAATTTCCCGCATTCGAGCCGGCGATGCCCCACGGCACAAACCGCGTGAACGATATAAATGATCTTCTGAATTTTGAAACCGTCATGAACCAAACTTAAAAATGCAGATCGCCCATTGGATTCAACCCCGCGACGCCCAATGTCCGATAATCAATCTTAACAACCATGCTTACAGCAATTGAGACCGCTCAATCCCCCGCCACCGCCGCCGTCCGTCTGGCCTCGGACAACTTCCGCGCTAATCTCTCAGCCCTGGCATCCTTCCACCCCGGCCTCCCCGCGCTTCTGCCCGGCAATGATACTCACCCAACCTGGCTCTTTGCCCGCGACGGCTATCTCACCACCCGTTCCGAAACCGCCGCTTGGCTCTCCGGCTGCTCCATTCCACTCCGAACGGCCCATCGCCTTCTGCAAAAGCTCGAACTCACCGGCACCCTGGGCTGCTTCTTAAATCCCAACCACCCCGCCCAGATCCGCGTCGCACTCGAAAAAATCCAGCCCATCCAGGCGATTGTCGCCGTCATCCCCTACTTGCGAAATCTCCACACCTTCCTCCACTGCGAGGACTTCAGCCCCGATATTCGCGCCGCCCGCCTCTTCTTCGTCGCCGGCCCCGACTGGCCCGACCAATTGGCCGCGCTATTCGAAAAATTCCCCGGCCTGCCTCTGCCCCAGCAATTCATCCGCACCTCGCTCCTCGACGACAGCGAGATGGCCGACCTGTCCTCCGAAGCACAAAGGATCATCTCCCACGAAACCTCCCGGCGATCCGAAAAAATGCCGGAGATTCTCATCCGAGCACAGTCCCAGAAACGCTCCGGCCGAACCATCATCCTCGCCGGATCAAGATTTAACCTCGCCGACCTGTCGAACATCGCCCTCCGCCACGCTTTGCTGGACGGCGACCCCTCATTCATCGCGTTCGACCCCGATCATCCCCTCACCGCCGGCCCGCTCGCCCTCGCCGAAGCCGCCGCCGAATCCGATGCTCTCGTCACCGCCGACCTATGCCGCGCCGATCTGCCCAACGTCGTCTCAGAAAAAACCGCATGGATCGCCTGGATAACCACCGGCCGCATCGTCGCTCCCGACACAAACGCCCCTCGCGACGCCATTTTGCTCGCCGATCCCGCCTGGCGGCCAGCCGCCATCGACGCCGGCTGGCCCGCAACACGAATTCATATCGCCGGCTGGCCCCAAATAATCCCCGCTTCCTTAACTGCAACCGCCGCCCCAATCCTCGGCCTTCTGACCGACACCCGCTCCATCGAAATCCCTCAAAAAGTCAAAGACTTTTCCAGCCAATTGCTCCTCTGGGAATACGTCGAAGATGAACTGAGCCGCGACCCGCTCGCCCTCGGCGATGACCCCGACCGCTATCTCAACACCCGAATGGCCCGCTTCAATCTCCACGACGAGGGCTTCGAACGCCCTTTGTTTATCGAACGCCTGATCGCCCCCGCCTACAAGCGCGGCCTGGCGCTGCTTCTCCTGAAAAACGGAATCCGCCTATCCCTCTTCGGCCGCGGCTGGACCGAAATCCCCGAACTCAAATCCCACGCAACGGGCCCGATCGAAGACCTCCCCGCCCTCTCCCGCGCTATCTCTCAATGCCGCGCCGTCCTGCAACCCTTACCTGACCGCACAACACAAGCCGGATTACCCGTGCCCACGATCCGCACCGTCGGCCTGCACCCCGCCCGCCTCCTCGGCCGCATACGCGAAACCCTCGCCGCCAAGTCACCCGTGCGGGACAATCCAACATCCCTCAACAGAGATCTAATTGCTTTTCTGCTGAACGCCGTCGTCGAAGTTCCAGTTTCGAAGTGAACTGACAGGCCTGCTGACTTACCCACTGAATCGAATTACCGCGAAGGCGCGAAGGTCGCGAAGCGAAAGATCAAATCCCCATCTTCTTCGCGTCCTTCGCGCCTTCGCGGGAAAAGACTTTGATTTCCGATTTCGAAATTCCCCACTCACACCGCCTGCGGCTGCCTCACCTTCCCGTCCGCATACTCCATCAGCGCTTTGCAGAATCCCAAAAACAGCGGTTGCGGCCTCAGCGGCCGGCTCGTCAATTCCGGATGCGCCTGCGTTCCCACAAAATACGGATGCACATCCTGCCCAAGCTCCAGAATCTGCATGATCGGCTGCGTAGGATGCTTCCCGCTGAACACCATGCCATGCTCTTCCAATGTCTTGATATATTTCGGATCCACCTCGTACCGATGCCGAAACCGCAGGCGGATGGTTCGCGCATTGTCGAAAAGTCTGGCAGCCAGTGTGCCGGGTTTGATCTCCACATCCTTGCCGCCAAGCCTCATGTTGCCGCCGAGACCTTCGATTTTCTTCTGTTCGGGCAGGATATCGATGACCGCATTTTTGCAATTCTTCTCAAATTCCGTGCTGTTTGCCCCTTCGATGCCGCACACGTTGCGGGCGAACTCGATCACCGCCATCTGGAAACCAAGGCAAAGACCCAGATACGGCATCTTATTTTCGCGCGCATATCGTATACATTCGATTTTCCCCTCCGTCCCGCGCACCCCAAACCCGCCCGGCACGATGATGCCGTGACATTCCGCCAGCCGCTTGGCAACGTTCGATGAATCAATGCTGGTGGTATCGATCCATTTGAAGTTCACATTCACGCCCAGTTGCACGCCACAGTGTTCCCCCGCCTTGATGATCGACGCATACGAATCCCGCAAGGCCGTATATTTCCCTGTCACCGCAACGGTGACGTCCTTTCGCGGTTTGGCGATGCGATCGACGAATTGTCGCCATTTTATCCGCGCCTGGTCTTCCTTCCCCTGATCGACGCGCTCGTGAATGCCCAGGATCGTCAGCACTTCCCGGTCAATTCCCGCCGCCCGCAGCGCATCGGGAATCGTGTAAATGCTCTCCACATCGTGCATCGTCACCACGCGCCGCATCGGCACGTTGGTGTACATGGATATTTTCTCGCGGACTTTCTCTTTCACCGGATTCGAAGCCCGGCAAGCGATAATGTGCGGCATGATCCCCGCTTCCATCAGCCGCTTAATCCCCAGCTGCGCCGCCTTCGATTTCTGCTCCCCCAGCGCCCCCGGCTCCATCACGTACGTCAGCACGACGAACGCCACCGAATTCTCCCCCTCTTCGTAAGCAAGCTGTCGGCACGCTTCCAGATACGCCTGGTTTTCAAAGTCCCCCACCGTGCCGCCGACCTCCACGAAAACCACATCCGCTTTGCTCCTGGCCGCTAGTTCGCGCAACCGAAGTTTTATCTCGCCGGTAACATGCGGAATGAACTGAACATCCCGGCCCAGGTATCCCCCTTCGCGTTCTTTCTTCAGCACCGAAGAAAGAATCTGCCCATTGGTGGTGAAATTCGCCGCCGACAGGTCCTGGTCGAGTATGCGCTCGTAAGTTCCCAGGTCCATGTCGGTTTCCATCCCGTCATCCAGCACAAACACTTCGCCATGGCGGTAAGGGTTCAGCGTTCCGCTGTCGATGTTGTAATACCCTTCCATCTTGATCGGCGCCACCCGCAATCCCTTGTCCTGTAAAAGCTTCGCGAGCGATGACGAGAATATCCCCTTGCCCAGCCCGCTCATCACCGTCCCCACCACCACGACAAACTTGTGATGCCCCGTGCGATACCCCGGCGGCATCGGAGTATAAAACTCCGTCTCCTCCGTCGATTGCCCGATCTTGTATAG
>Ga0182015_10005441_pt1 | contig 13245 bp, 10 predicted proteins | sample 712P3MmetaG_FD_120478 | JGI IMG/M metagenome (GOLD analysis project Ga0182015, IMG submission 120478) | Permafrost microbial communities from Stordalen Mire, Sweden - 712P3M metaG | ecosystem: Environmental > Terrestrial > Soil > Wetlands > Permafrost | place: Sweden: Stordalen | collected...
AGAGCGCCGCCTCGCCCACAAGGTTCAGCACGTCATCCTGAATCTGAAAGGCGATGCCGATCAGCCGGAAGGCTTCATTGAACCGGTCGAGGATCTCGGGATTGGTTTCTCCCGCGCACACTGCTCCAAGACGGCATGGGCTAATGCATGTGTACCACCCAGTCTTTTTGGTGCTCATGTGAAAGTAATCTTCGTCGCGCCGCGGTACGGTTCCGTTGCGAATCCAGCCGAGTTCGATCGCTTGTCCTTCGACAGTCTCGCGGCACATGTGCATGATTTCGTGAATCAGTCCGAGGGTGCGTCCGAGACCGAGCGTAGGCAGATTGGAAAGAACGGCGTCTACCGCCATAAGGTTCAGCGCATCCCCGGTGTTGACGGCGAGGCCGATGCCGTGCGCGCGATGCAGGGTAGCTTCATTGCGGCGGTGCGTCGATCCATCGGCTATATCGTCATGGACAAGGAATCCGTTGTGAAAAAGCTCGATCGCCGCAGCGGCGCGCACCGCGTCTTCGCCGCGGCCTCCGAGAGCGCAGCAGGTCGCGATCGTAAGCGTTGGGCGCAGGCCTTTTCCTTCCCTTTGGGGATAAACGTGCATCAGATCGTACAGATCGGCTTTGGGCTCTCGCTGCGGGATGATGGCGGCAATCTCATCGCGCACTCGCGCTTTGCATAGGAGCATCGTCTCCATCAGATCGGAGTCGGACGCGGCATCGAACTTCCACCATTGCGCGCTCTTCCGTCCGTCCCACAGCAAGCGCGATTTTGCTATGAGCGTGCCACCGACGAGCGCGGGCAGGCGGTCGGTTTGTTCCGGATGACGATGGTCGAGATAATCGAGTGCGGCCCAACCGGTATCGGAAGGTCGCTGCAGTCCGTTTCTCGTAAGACGCAAACCGTTGGCTGAGGCGCCCGCGGCAGCGCCTGCGGCAGTTTCCGGTTTTCCATCCCAGTATTCAGGGGTACGGTCGCGATACTCGCGCCAGAGAATCTGGATGGAACGAAGTCCCGAAGCGCGCTGCGCGAGCAATTGGAAAGTACGCCATACTGCCAGCACTGTGGACCGCTCGCCGCGCACGTCGAGACTACCCTCGAATAGCTGATCGACGGGACGGCGCTCCAGATCGAAGAGCAGGCGCATCGCGCGGTCGTCGAAGTAGCATTCGACGTGCGGGTTTCCGGAGAGTTCGCCCGACGCGATCAAACAGCTATTTTCGGTGCGTAGTTCGGCGTGAGTACCATCGCCGAAATGCAGGCAGAGCCTGATACCCGCCATCTCGCGCGCGGCCGCGGCGATGATAGCCGGCGCGCGGCGCGACAATTCATAGACTGTCTCGACCAGGAGTCGCGCCGTGCCTTCAGTCGCCACCGGCGCCGCCAGCGAATTCAACTATGCCGTAAGTATCGAACGCGAAAGTTCGGCCGCTGACGCTGCCTGCCACGGAAACTGCACCGATCAGTTCATGCACGCTGTAAGGTTTGATTCCGGTTTCCGACGGAATCACGACGCGGGCTGCGGCATCGCACGAGAAATCCACCATCGTCCAGTCCGGGCCCATATTGGCTGAGATTACCAGTCGTCGAGGAACCGGCGCCATGGCAGGTACCCCGAATAAGTTGGAAAGATCCGGAACATGGCAAACCCGATCTCTATCGAGTGATCCGCGAACCGATACCGTTACACATCGCCGCGGAAAATGCCGGCGCAAACGCCCCGAGCGCCAAAGCATGACCGACCCGGTAGCTGCATCGGCTGGCTCGTCAGGTTGAATCAGTGTAAAAACAATCGCCGTGGGCGGCGCTGACGTTTCCGATGACGGGTCGAGCGCCGGATCGTTCGCGAATCCGAAGACCCACCCGCCCATCTCCGGCCAGCCCCAGAATCCGCGAACGCGCTCGTGATATCCGATAGCCTCAATGTTCGGGTAGAGAACGCCGTCGTGAGTCCAGTCCCCCCGCGCGACAACACCCGTTTCCGATTGCCAGCGCAGATGGTGACGTCCCGCGAACGGCGCGCACTGGCTGGTACAGGGATGACTGGTGCGTTGCAATCTCAGATTGACCGCCGGGTGGCCCCGCGTGGAACGAATCCGTAACTCGCTTTCAGAGTTGAAAGAATGGGGCTGACGGAATGCGGACCACTGCGGCACGCTGGTTTCTGCATTAAACTGGCTGGACTTCCATCCGGCGCCGCGCCGGTAGACCAGAAGTATCGACGTCATGCGCGGACGCGCCGAACTATTCTCCTCGGGAGGGCCGAGTAACGCGACATTAGCGACTAATCCGAACTCACCGTCGCGTGAGAGCAGAGCGTAATGGAGCCAGCGGCGTTCGAGGTCGCGGCTTAATCTGCACTCGGGGAACGGGCCCTGTGGACCGAGCGCAAAGCGTGCCCGAGCAACCGACGTTTCACTTTTGAGATAGGCTGGCATTCGGATCCTCGAATAGTGCCACTTACGCGCCTCTCGCAGCTACGGATGTAATCCAGAATCGGTGAAAAGTTACGGCTCTATTTTTCGTAATCGGGTTTATAATACCATAATCAGCCGTGGCGAACGCTACTGAGTCCGGCAACGGAAAGAGTCAATTTCCTGTGTTGAGGATATCCTCGCACCGCGCTCTTGCCGCGGCGCAGATGGAGATCTCGAATCGCCTGCAGGCGAATCCGGTTATCGCGGCCCTGCTGCTCGTCAATCCTCTTGCCGCCTTCCGGGATGTCGGCGTTGAGGTCTCACCCGAGATCGGGAGTCATATTCTCCATACTCTACAGTACTCACCGGCGACAGCCGCGCGGCGCCAAGTCCTTCTCGATAATCTCCAAAAAGTATCCGGCGGCCTGCCGAAACCGGCGGACAGAGCTTGGGTGGCGCAGTTTCTTTTTCAAACCATCAAGCTCGCGCCACTCGACACCTCCAATGCGACACCGGTTTACAAGCCTACGATGGATCCGGCGCTGGCAGCGAAGCAGTTGGCCTCAATTCCGAAGCTCAACGTTGCTCCGCCGCTGCAGCATCCGGATCACGGCACCGCCTTTGTGTTCGGCTCCATCACGCCCGGTGTTCGCAACCTCGATCTCGACAAGCCCTCGCCACAGCTTCCGCCGGCCACGGAAGCACCTGCGTCGGTAGATCTCACAACCCTTTATTTCTACAAGGACCTGGACCCCCGCGCTCACGATCTGCTCGAGTTAGGAGTGATCGAATCCCAGGCCTTCCAGATCAGCTCGCCCGACGCGTATCGTAAGATCAAATCCGGCGAATTACCCAATCCGTGGGGCGGATGGGTGACTGGCATTACATTTACTCCGCCGTCCCAATGAACCTTACCTCCAATTTCGACATTGCGGTGGAGCTGGGTATCGATTCGGTGAAGCAGATATTTCACCTGGCATTTAAGTCGGAGGATTTATTTCCCCACAATATCGGCCCCATCAGCGCTAATGTTTTCGGACAGGCTGTGCAGGTTTCCCTAACCGTCATCGACGACATGACGAATCCGGCGGACCTGAGTTTTCAGGACTCTACGCACATGCTCTTTTCGATTCCTTTTCAGATGGCCGTTCAGGTGCCTGGATCGCCGGACCCGAGCCTCAGTGAAATCAATCTCGATGCGGTAATCGCCGTTCCAGGGCTGCTGACCAATTGGATGGATTCTTCCAACAACCCGGTACTCGGAATCGATTTTTCCGGAGTAACGTCGAACGATATTCAGGTGCCGGCTCTCTCCAGCGTTCCCACCGTCAACATCAGTAACATTGTGGCGGCTATTCACACCAACTACACGTCGATTCAACACGTGTTTGCCCTGGGTGGCAATACGCTAAATGTTTACGACGACACGGCCGATCCATCGCTCACACCGCCGAATCCCTATGCAGGTTCCGCGAGTGAAATTCAGGGTTCGCTGGTGACGGCTGGCGCCACCCAGTATCTGAACGTTGTGATGCCCATTTGGGTCAACATACCCGAGGGCAGCTATACATCGCCGGGGCACATCAGCTTTTACCGGCCCGTGGTTCAGACTGCGACCTCGATTACAGTGGACTTTTCGATCGAGCCGGCAGCTCCGTATCAGACTACCGTCACGCTCGACAACCCGGGATTTGCGCAGAGTATCGCCGAACAGCAATTACAACCGCTGGCGGTCAATGTCATTTCAACCTTTGGCCCCATTCCACCGCAGCCGGTTCCGAATCAGGCAGGCGCGATAGCGGCGATTCAGCAACAGGCGGCGGCCTATATCAGCCAGCGTAAGTTCGGTGTCTATACTCCGCAGTCCGGGGCAAACCAGATTCAATTGACCACGCCAGTGGGATTCCTGCTGGTAGCTGACGGCGTGCTTGCTATCTTGATGAACCGGCGCGATTCGTCGGTGGCGGATTTCCCTCCCGACAATTTTCTCAACGGCGGCCAGCTCGCTATGGCGGTAGGCCCCGCCAAGGTCCAGGAGCTGATCGACAACGCCGTGAATACCCAGTTCCCCGGACTTGCAAGCGGCGGCGCGCCGCTCAGCACACCGCAAGGTAATGGCACGCTGACGAGTCTGAGCGTAGCCCCGGAAGATTCGGGCGGCCACGGTGCAACCCCGGGGCATCTTTGGGTTACGGGTTCAGCGACCGTTCACATACCATGCTGGTTCGATTCGCACGTAAATTTCTCCGGTCCCATCTTCATCGACACAACGCTTACCCAGACGAGCAGCGCATGCACGCTCACCTTCCAGGCACGGGCCGGAAACTTCAACATCGGCCAGAACTGCTGCACCGTATTCGAGGACTTGATCGTGCCAATCGTGGGTTGGATTATGCTCGCGGTGACTCAGAGCATGATTTCGTCGGTCGGAGGCAGTCTTGCGCAGCAGATCGCGCAGGGACAGACCAGTATTATCCATCCCATTCCTCCGGTGGTGACTGGAATCGCCCAGGTATCGGCATGCCTCACTGGACTGAACATTTTCGCCGCTGGATTCGTTTTTCCCGGCACCATTAGTATTGTCCGGGTCACCACAAGCTTTCAGGATCTGTTGTCGGAACGCCGTCTGCCATGGCCGACGTAAATATTGAGAGGCTAGGAGCGCGATATGGCTGTAAATCAAGGATTCGTTCAAAAGATTGAGGTGAACAGGGGCGGGCGAGTCACCGCCACTCTGATTCTCACCGACGGCACAACCGCCGCCTACACTATTCAGGATCTCGATGCAGATCCGGAACGCTTTAACGAGCGGCTGTCGAAGCTCGGGCTGCTTCGCGACGCGATGAACCGCGCCGAACCGGTCGAGATCGAACACGACACCGTCAACGGTTCGGAAGAAATTGAGCGCATCGTCCGTATCACGCGCGATGATATCGCTCCGCCCACCGCGCTCACTCAAGTTGAGGCGATCGTGATCAGCGTGCAGGTGACCGCGCAGAATCTGATCGCTGCCGGTCTCGACAGTCCGGACATTGCGACCGTGCAGTTGGTGACCTCCGATCTTACTACTCTGACCTGCACGCTTAACCTCCAGACGCCCGAGCGGCTGGTGGCCAAGGCTCAGCTCGAGATCCTTGTGGGCGCTCAGACGAGCGGCGACAGCGTGCAACTGACGGTGCAGTCGAGCGACAACACCATTACGGCCGTCGCGCTGGGGGGCTCGGACACGGCATTCTCCCGCGGGAACACAACGATTGTGGCGGGCTTCGTAGAAACCCTTAGTCTAATAGCGGATCCAGCGTCAAGTTCGGCGTCCGGATTTGCGACAGTCACCTTCACGACCGCGCCCGATTTCACGGGGCCGGGCAATACAGTCGCGCAGAGTCCATTCACTCCAACGCTTCTGACGTTCCTCGTGGCGCGCGGATCCCAGGCTTATGACCTATTTGAGATCGGTCTTCGCGACAACCTGCGCATGCGGGTGCGATGCGGCGCCGTCGTGGTGAGGGGCGATAAGAATCCGCAAACTCCATCCGGTGGCGTGCCATCGGCGCCCCCTGCGGCACCCAAAGACGTCGTCGCAGCCGGGAATCAGCCCAGCACCCCGCAGATCGTGCTCGGCGTCGAGCTCGATGCGCCGCTTTCCTCAGCCAGTCGTCCGGTGTGGATCGTGATTTCGCGCGATTCGCTCGACTGCGGTCCCGAAGATTGCGAATGCACTCCCGGCGTACCCAGCAGCGATCTGAGCGTGAAGACGCTACGAGATCTGCACATTCCTTACACCGCCATCTGGAAGGGACTCGGCTGTTTCAATCGTGGCGTGTACAGGTTCCAGATCAATCAATCTTCCGGAGTGAAGCTGACCGTTTGCGGCGAGAAGCGCTGCATCTATCAATCCGATGACAAAACGGTGAGCTTCGGTTATGCTTGCATTCACGGCGATTGTGAAGTTCTCGTCGAGCTCGAAAACTGGACCTGCGATAAAGATTTCGAGATAGACGTATATCGAGTACGATAGTTTAAGTGCGGCGAAGACAGGTGACCGATTATGCCAGATGACAACACAGTAACGGTAACTTCCAAAGACGGGGGGCTCGCGCTTTACGGCGACGGGCGCAGACCGGCGCTGAAACATCTGCACTCCACGGGCGAACATGCACCACTCGTGCATGTCGTCTGCTGGGATGAAACAAGGCCTTGCAAAGTGGGCGTCTCGGGCAATATCGAGCTCACCGGCAGCGACAAGCATCCAGTGCAGGTCAAAATGGCGCATCATTTCTCCAACACGCACAACCAGCACCTGAAAGTGGACCCGCTGGAGCACGAACTGAAGGTCGCAACCAAACTGGCCGAGCCAATCCATCACGCACTCCAGATGCGCACACCCCTCGAATTGCGCTTCTGTAATCCCTGGCACATTACTTCCAATTACGTTTTCGATTTCACGATGGGCAAAAGCCAGGTGTTGTCCATTCGGCTGACTGGCGCCACTGCGTGCGTGCCGCAACCGTGCAAAGCTGAAGAGCCGTGCGCGCCGCCTGTGGCGCGCCAGAAGATCCTGTGAGGGGATTAGCCCATGCCTGAGGCGAATGAGTCCAACAGCCAGACCCGCAATGTCGAGGCCATCGCGTCCGGTATCACCGAGGTGATTCACGCCGCCTTGGAGGTGGGCGCGGCGGTCTCGAAGACAATTGCTGAAGCCACCGCTGCGGGGCAACCGTTACCGCCGGGTTCTCCGGGTGAGGGACCTGTCGCTGACATGATCCATTACGGGGTGCAGGCCGTGACGAATGTGACTAGGCTGGTGATCCGGGGCATGCCCTCGACCACTTCCGCACCCACCGCTGCGGCCGAGCCGGTGCCATCTCGCTTGCCGCGCGTTCACGCGGGGTCCGCCTTGCGTATTCCGCTCTCCATCGAGAATGCGTCGGACACCGAGATGCCGGAGATGAAATTCGTGTGTGCGGAGACGATTTATCAGGGCAACCAGGCGGGGACGCCCCTGACATCCGCGGCGCTGAAGTTTCAGCCTGAATCGATCGCGATCGCGCCGCACGACTTCGAGAAACTCACTGTGCTGCTCGGTACTGCCGAAGACACGGCCATCGGACCGTATCTGGCCAGGGTCGGGGTCGAGGGCGGAACCTTCGAAACGGCGCTCCGCTTCGAAGTCGTACCCGCGACAACATGAACTTACGCGGCCGGCGTTACCGGTTCTCCGGACGGCGTGCGGCCTGTCAAGTTATCCAGGAAATTGATGGACGCCAGGAAGAACACCGCGCCAACGTCCGCAACGATGTCCACGATCGCGTGAGCATCCCGACGAAAACGCGCGGGAAGCTCCTGCTTGCGAGCGTTTTCGAGGAACTCGGCCGATATGACCTGATCGCGCACGCGCTCGGAAAGACGGATCACCGTCGCGAGTTCCGTCTCCATCACATCGGCGGTGGTTTCCGCAAGCCGGAAAGAAGTGTTCATCAGCGAACCGAGGGAGCGAGTGATATCGTCAGCGCCGGTTCGTAGCGCGGGAATCCGTTTTGGTGTACCGGACATGGTAAAAACCTCCCCTATATATCTTGACACAAATCAAGCGGGTGATCGGCATATACGGAGGAGCACGTGAAGTTAATTCTTGCCGGCCCGCGCGGATTCTGCGCAGGCGTAGAAATGGCAACCAAATGTCTGGAAACCGCCCTGAAGCGTTTACCCGGTCCGATCTATGTGTTTCACGAGCTTGTCCACAACCGTTCTGTTGTGGAACATTTCCGCCGGGCGCCGTGTTCGTCGATGACATCGAGGCGGTGCCCTACGGCGCGACGGTGCTTTTCAGCGCGCACGGAGTATCGCCGGCCGTCGAGCAGACAGCGCGCGCCCGTGAACTGTGCGTCATCGGTGCGACATGTCCGCTGGTGACAAAGGTCCACCGTGAGGCGCGCCGTTTTGCCGCCGAGGGGTATACGATCGCGCTGATTGGACATCGCGGCCATGATGAGGTCGAAGGCGTGATAGATGAAGCGCCGGAGAAAATCACGGTCGTGGAATCGGAGAGTGATCTCGCGGCAATAATAACTCCCAAGAGTGCAGAGCGGCCGACCCGCATCGCGTATCTGACTCAGACCACGCTTTCGGTAGATGACACGCGCCATCTGGTACAACTTCTCCGCGCACAAGCGCCGCAACTTCAGGGCCCACCGACCGCGGACATCTGCTATGCGACTCAGAACCGTCAGGAAGCGCTTCGCGCGATACTGCCGGAAGCGCAACTGGCTCTCGTGATCGGGAGTGCCAACAGCTCGAACACGCAGCGACTGGTCGAAGTGGCAGCCGCTCAGGGCGTGCCCGCGCGCCGCATCGACAGCCCCGAAGAAATCGCTCCCGAATGGCTGGCCGGTGTTGAGACGGCCGCTTTGACTTCGGGCGCCAGCGTTCCGGAAATGCTGGTGTGGAAGACTGTCGATTGGCTGCGTGCGCGCATGCCCATCGAATTCGAACTACGCACGCTGCGCGTCGAGAATCGGCAGTTCCCTCTCCCCGCCTCTCTCCGCGGCATCGTTTAGTGTGGGTGTGCGCTCGCGCCTAGAGAAATACAACAGTTGCTAATCGCTTGCGGAATTGCAATATGAAATTGCGATCGCTCTTCGAAATGGTCTGCAAGTAATTGAATCGGGTTTTAATCCTGAAGGAACTCTCCGGCACGATCTTCCTAACAACAAAGTCTGTCTACCGCTGCAATGCTCGGTTCCGTACCTCCAAGGCACTAAGTTTTCCTTCCTCTGTGGTTGCCTTCAGGAGCTGCTCTCTGACTCGCTGAAAGCTCGGCAGTCTTGTCTCGGTCGCCGACTACTATACGCTTACATCAATCCAAGGAAAAGGGGGGAATACCCGTGTAGAAGTCGCGGAAATCTTCTCGAATTCAGCCCCAACAGGAACGGTGAGTAACGGTTACTCTCGGATGGGAATGTATCGTGGCCGCCAGTTCGTACGTTAGGCTGTGCTTGCTGGAGGCGTTCCGCTCTAAAGCAAGGACGCCGTGTCATCGAGCGTCCCCGTTACGGACGCGCTACCCGCTGACGACCTAGATGTCGGTTACACTGTGCGGGTTGCGGCCTATCAACCGCCCTTACGTGCATTTGCTTGCGTAGTTATTGCCGAAATTTGATTAGGGGTTCTGATGTTCGCGTCTCCACCCGGTGGCGCCATATGTCTCTAGCAAAAGGGCTTATATAGGATTGCCACTTAGTAGCACATGAAACAGACCGGCAGGTTGGTGAATGCTGTCTCTATAGTCCTAACTTCCCTGCCTATTCTCCCGGAATAGGCTCCCATCCCGGATATACCGCCAGACCATCTGCACGTTCCGATGCCTAGTCTGCTTCATGACGAGCGTTCCGAGGCGCCCGCGATGGCGGTTTCACGACGGCGGCACGCGCGGTAGCGCCTTGCGCGATCGCGAATGTGCCGAGTCCGCAGCCGCGGCCGTAAGCCACTCCGCTCGCCCTTTGAACGAATTGAATTGCTTGGATTCGCCGCCCATGTTGTACTTTACCGCGAAGGATCGCGCAGTCTTACAGCCCTGAGTCTCCCCGGCCCGTCCATCAGCAGGACTATAGTTGAAAAGCAGATCTGCTTTGCAAGTTTGAAACACAAGTATTGTCCTGATGGAACCAGTCGCGATATGATTGCAGGACCGGAGGAACCATGGCCGCGAGCGTGCGAGTCCCAAATTTCTTGCCTAGTATGTCTGGCTTTCATTTCCCAAACAGTTTTGGTGGTACTCCGCTTGCAGACGTCATCATTAATGTTCCGGGTTTCGGTCCCCTCGCCTTAGGGGATCCCGGAAATGGCCTTTGCGGCGGCTTTGTCTTCGCTACCCTCGATTTTTTTCTCGCTCAGCCGCAGCTCCTCATGCTCGCGGAACCTTCCTTTCCAAGCGTGCCATCAACTAATCCGGCAGCGCCAGGCTCACCCCTCTTTAACTATCTCTTGCAACGCCTTCTTGACACTTTTGTGCTCGGTGGCGTTGGAGCAAAGACGCTCGAGTGGCTTGCTCTGCCCACCCACGACACCGGCTTCAGTTCGTTTTTGGGCTGGCTGACAGGGCATGGGATCGCGTGGCGAATGGTTAACCAGGAATGGCCGGCGATTCAAGCCGACCTCGATGCTGGCATGCCGTCTCCACTTGGACTTGTAACCAATAACGTCTCCACGTGCCATCAGGTCCTGGCGTATGGCTACGACCTGGACGACTCGCAAAACCTGACACTCTATTGCTATGACTGCAACGAACCGAATGTGGACGAATTCCCGCCGGCGCTGCTCTCCCCCTTCCCACCGCCGCCTTCGTTCCCGACCGTGAATGGCGCAACGCTGACATTGAACATATCTCAGTCTTACAACACAATCCCGATTACGAGCGTAAACATTTCGGCCAACGATGGTAATGACAATCCTGTAATCCGTGGAATATTCCACGCCCAATACAGCCCGTTTAATCTTGCGGGTGTGATACTGAGCCCAATCATCACCGGCCCAACTCCCGCATCGCCACAGGCGCTCCAAACCCTCTTTCCCGGATGGAGCTCCTGGGACTCGCCGTTCGCGAACGTCCTCGCCGGAGCTGGTGGACTGACGTTACAGAATGCGGGGCAATTCGCAGGTCAGCCGATCGGTGGAACCTACCCGCAAGTAGCATCTCCCGTTCCTGTTTGCGCGGCAGCCTCCACGCCGGGCATTTGCTCCTGGGGTTCTGGCCGGCTCGATCTTTTCATTCAGGACCAGCTCGGTTTTGCGGATCACCTTTCGTTTTCCAGCGGCATCGTCCAATGTGATCAACTACAGCTCACAGTGGTGTCTTGTCCCGCCGCGGTGTCGTGGGGCGAGGGTCGTTTCGATGCTTTCGCGATTCTCAACGAGCTGGACTTCAGTCTTGTCCATTTCTGGTTCGACAACGGTCAACTGCAGCAATCTGAATCCTTGGGCCGTTCGCAAGGCAATTGGAAAGGGCAGCCGATCCCGTTAGACGGATCTGTGGGGTCGGCATTTCTACTCGAAAATTCAAAAGGCCGGGCATTCGCGTCAGCCCCCGCAGCGTGCACGTGGGGACCAGATCACCTTGATATTGTTGCCCTCGCACGGCCCTGGCTGGGCGGGTCGGAAGACGCGGTGCTGGCACACCTGGTTTTTGACAGCGGATCGTGGGGCGGCGGATGGGACGTTCACGCGTTGGACGCTGGATTTGCCCCGGGCTCAAAACCTTGTGTCGTCACATGGGGTTCGGGCCAGATCGATGTGTTCTTCGTGACGTCAGACTGGAATGTAGGCCATTGTAGTTACACGACGGCGGGGTGGTCCGATTGGGACTACCTGGGGGTTCCTGGCGCAGGCTGGAACAGTACGAATCTTGCCGCTACCTCTTGGGGCGTTGGCCGGCTTGACGTCTTCGTCGTTGGTTTGGACGGCAGCTTATATCATCAGTGGTATGACCAGCAGGAATTGGCTGCTTGGCAATCGCAGTGGGAGAACCTTGGCGGCCCTCCCTCCGGTCTTTCGTCCGGCAACAGTCCATGCGTAGCCTCGTGGTCGGCGGGCCGGCTCGACATCTTCGCGCAGGGCAATAACGACGGTGTTGACGGCACCCATAACACAGCCCTTTGGCATCTTTGGTTTGACGGAACGTGGCAAGCCTGGGAAAGCCTCGGTGGCGTTATCCAGTCCGATCCTCAGTGTGTTTCCTCCGGGCCCGGCAGCCTCGACGTTGTAGCGGTGGCGAGCGATTTCATGCCGTGGCACGTCTCCTTTCAAAGCTGATTGGCTAGCAGAGCTGCTAGTAATGGGAACTGTTGACTCTCATGGCGCAGAGTGCGTTGTTCTCAAAGCAGGAGGCGCTGGGATAAAACATCGCACCACTTCATTTCGGCGGTAGAAAAACACTCCGTGTGCTCCTTCGAGCACGACGTGCCATTTGTCAACGCAGCCGAACTGGCATGCTTCTTCAGGCGCTGGAAATGGATGCCGACTTAGCTGCTTAATCCAGGCTTGCATGGAGAAGCCGTCGGCATTCCGACCTGGCGGGCTTGAGCGCTTAAACCACATGCGTAAGTCACTTTAGCAAAGAGCTCGCAGATTCCGCAGCGTGAGAATCTCATTGGTCCGTTCTTCGGCAAATTCCGGATCAGAATCACGATTCACGTCGAACGAGTTGTCCGTGTTTATCTGGTGGTTTTAGGCTAGAACGTTTTTCATTATGGCACGCATAAATTCCGCGGTCCTGTTTCTGCTTGCCGGTATGGCGTTTAAACGCTTCGGCCTCCATTACTTCGAAGCCAGTTATTTCAGCTCGCAGCGGCGAACGCTACAAGGCCTCTTCAGCGGTGATCCCAATACGGCCGCAGACGGGAGCAAGCCAATAACCCTTTTGACAGTGTGGGACAAGCAATAGCGCCGCCGATCCGTGCACCCAAGTTGGTTCAAACATTCGGGCCGAGTACACAGCACGTGATTACAATCCTAACTTCCCGGCACTATTCTCCCGAAACAGGCTCCCGTCCCGAATATAACGCCGGACTTTCGATCAGCCCCTCAACAACCCCTTCGGGCTAGTGGGGTCAAGTACGCTAAGATGAGCGCGCTGGGCGGAGCCGTGGGCGGCACGTGCGTGGGAACAACTCCGGCCACTTTGACGGTCGGGCGGATGTGTTGAGAGCGAAGAACTTATTTGGCTCCTCAGGTAGGACTCGAACCTACAACCCTTCGGTTAACAGCCGAATGCTCTACCATTGAGCTACTGAGGAACAGGCAGGCAGGTTACTTCCCATTTATTACAACATCCCGACTCCAT
>Ga0182015_10005442_pt1 | contig 13243 bp, 9 predicted proteins | sample 712P3MmetaG_FD_120478 | JGI IMG/M metagenome (GOLD analysis project Ga0182015, IMG submission 120478) | Permafrost microbial communities from Stordalen Mire, Sweden - 712P3M metaG | ecosystem: Environmental > Terrestrial > Soil > Wetlands > Permafrost | place: Sweden: Stordalen | collected...
GTGTATAGAGGATGCATGCGCACTCAACAGCCACGCGAACCTACTGGAACGCCTTCGGTAGCCTGCTGCCGGCTTTGGGCATCACCACAATCAAAAAGCCGGACTGGCCGATTGCGGGCTACCTTTTGCCGCTCTCTCTCGCCGCCCTCCTGGTGATGTTCATCCTGTGGCGCCTTCAGCGCCGGGAATGGGAACGAGCTTGCGAAACTCTTCGGCAGGCGACCGAACACGCCCGGCAACTGGAGCACGAGCGCAAGCGGGCGCAAGAAGAGATCTTTCGCTGCCTCTCCGAGGATCGCGAGTTGAGCAAGGAGAAGTTTCAGTTTCAGGCTCAACTTGCCGAGTACGAAAAATATTCCACACTCGCCCAACTGGCCTTGGGTGCGGCGCACGGGATTAACAATCCGCTGCTCGGCATCCTGTCGCACCTGGAACTTGAACTGAAAACCGCCAGCGATCCTGACCAGCGCTGGGAAATCGAGCAATGTATCGCGGGCAGCAAGCGAATTTCTGCCACCTTACGCGGCCTCGTAAATTACGCTCGTCCCGGGCCGCTCGTGCTGAGCAATCTCAGCCTGCATCGCTTGGTTGCCGATACGTTGAGCTTCCTCGAAGGACAGCCGGCACTGCGCCATAAACGAGCGGAAAATCAGGTGCCCGAGGATTTGCCCCACATCCTGGTCGATTCCAATCAGCTTTCGCAGGTGCTGATGAATCTGCTGATCAATGCCGCGGAGGCCACGGCTGACGGCGGTGTTATCACGATCTCCGCCAGGCAGCTGGCATCCCCGGAGAGTGTCGAGATTTGTGTTAGCGACACAGGCTGCGGCATCCCGCCTGATATTCTTCCCCACGTCTTTGAACCTTTTTTTACCACCAAGCCCGGCAAAGGTACCGGCCTCGGCCTCAGCATCAGCGCCACATACGTGCGAAGAAACAAGGGTGATATTCGAATCGACAGCGTATTAAAGCAAGGGAGTACCGTAACCATCACGCTGCCCATCCGGCAGGAGGAGTCACGCCAGATCAAAAAAGATTTCGAACTCGTGGTTTGAGAGCCTTTCATGAGTTCCCGTCGGTTACCGAACACGGCATCACCAGCTGACGGATCAAAACTCTGGCTCCTGAGTCAACATGCCCTACACCGCCCTCATCATCGATGACGAAGCACTCACTCTGCGGACGATCTCGCGAGGCCTGCGGCAGGATGGATTCGAGGTGTTCACCGCTCTCTCCGGCGAAGATGGCCTGAAGATCTTTCAAGAAGAAAACCCCGATCTCATTCTGCTGGATATCGTTCTCCCCGGCATCGATGGACTCGAAGTACTGCGCCAGATCAAACAAGCCAGCCCTACTACGATCGCAATCATGATGAGCGCTTACCACCTCGTGGAGCGCGCCGTCGAAGCCATGAAACTGGGCGCCTTTGACTATCTGGTCAAGCCGTTCGCTCTGGATGACATGATGAATACTCTGCATCGCGCCGCCGAGGTAATGGCTCTACGAGTGCGGGTGCGCGATTCGGTGGAGTCGGAGCAAGGCCGCTACGATTTTGGACATATCGTCACCCACAATCCAGCTACCATCAAAATGCTGGAGGTGGCCCGCAAAGCCGCGGAATCTGACCACACCACTGTTCTGGTTCAGGGCGAGAGCGGCACCGGCAAAGGCGTGCTCGCCAAAGCGATCCACTACGCCAGCCCTCGAGCCTCCATGCCACTGCTGGAGATCAATTGCGCTGCCCTGCCCGATGCTCTGCTGGAAAGTGAGCTTTTTGGCTACGAACCCGGGGCCTTTACCGACGCCCGGCGCCGCAAGGAAGGACTACTTGAGCGCGCCAGTGGTGGCACCGTCTTCCTTGACGAAATCGGAAATATGTCACTCAGTGTGCAGGCCAAGATTCTACGAGTGCTCGAGGAAGGGACGTTCATGCGGCTTGGCGGGACCAGCACCATCAAGGTCAACATCCGCCTGATCGCGGCCACGAACGAACAACTAAGAAGTGCCGTCAGCCATGGCAAGTTTCGCGAGGACCTCTATTACCGCATCAATGTGGTGCAGCTCTACATTCCTCCGCTGCGTGAGCGCCAGGAAGATATTGTTCCTCTGGCGCTTGAAATCCTGCAGCAGCTCAATCGGGAATTGAAAAAGAACTTTACCGGATTTACGCCGCCTGCGGCCGATCTGTTGGAGCAATATCCTTGGCCCGGCAACATCCGCGAGCTCAGAAATGTGCTTGAACGCACCATGATTTTGACCGCGCAAGGTGAGATCGACGCCAATCATCTTCCCGAAGAAATTCGCGACCAGCGCCTCGAAAAGCACGCGGCAGAAGCCTTCTCCGATGACGACATTTCTCCCACCGGAGATCAGTTCCTCAGTCTGCACGCGTTGGAAGATAACTACATCGAACAAGTTCTGGCCGCCACCGGCAATAACAAAACGCAAGCGGCTCGGATCCTCGGCATCCATCCCACGTCCCTACTGCGCCGGCTCAAGAAAAAAGCGGCCGATTAGCAATTCCGAGGACGGGGGCTGGCACACTGTTTTTTCCCGACACCACTACCGCCTTGTCATTGGGACCGGAGTCGGAACGCCAGCGACGGCGCAGCCGAGGAACCTGCTGTTCGCTGGCGGCCCATCTTAACCCGCGTGTCCACAATTTGGGCGGGGCGATCTCAACGCTCGCCCTCGCTCCCAGCTTTTGGGTGGCGCGGCGCTTCCAGGGCTGCGATTTAAGCGCTGAAACTGACCAGCTTGGGCCGCTGAGGTTTCTCAACTCTATCGTTGCTATCGCCTTTGCCAGTAATCACACCCGTGCGACTTGATTTGCGATCGTATCGGCGAGGCGAAGCGCGTTGGCGGCAACCGTAAGGGCCGGGTTCGATCCTCCGCTCGACGGAAAGAACGACGCATCGGCCACATAAAGGTTCTCAACATCCCAAACTTTATTGTTGGGGTCCAGAACGCTCGTCGCCGGATCGTTGCCGAACCGGCACGTTCCCGAAGGGTGCCCTAGATTCAGGTTGTCATCGCCAGTCAGGATCCACGGCTTATGTACCGCTAAAGCCGACTTGAGCATCGCCCGCATCATCGCAATCCGTTCCGCCAGCTCGGGAGATTTCACGTACTCGGTGTAGAACCCGCTCGGCCTGATGGCATCGACCACGACCCGATTTCTGTGATACGGAAAATCCTCAATGATCGTGGCGAACACGCATGCCCGTTTAAAGTACCCGGTTGCAGCCAGAGATACCACCCAAGTCGCTAGCCGCGCCAAGGGGATTTTGATTGAGGAACGCTCTACCCGGGCCATCAGAAAATCACAAATGGCGCCGTGTGACGCTGGTAAGCCAAGTGATTGCAGAGAACCCAATTTGCGCCCATTCACGGCATAAAATGCTCGGGACGCAAGTGTTTTTCGCGGTCCTTCGGAACTGAGCCTCTTGCGCGGCCACAAAGCGATCAAATCGCTCGCATGGAACATCAGTCCACGACCGACCAGGTCATTCTGGTTTCCCAGACCGTTAGGCCACCGGGCCGAGGTCGATTTCCCCAGCAATATCGGCGTGCACAGAGCGCCGGCAGCCATTACGATGACCCGTCCTCGGAGTTTGGTTCTACCCTCCACCGTCCTCGCGGCTACCGCAGTCACGCGTCCGTCGGTCGCCTGCAGCTGCTCCACCTCGCAGTTTAAGATGATTTTTGCGCCGTGGTAACGAACCGCGGGACATAAAGCTTTGCTCGATCCGTCCGCCTTGCAATCGGTCGAACAAGGCAGACCGAGACACTCCCTGCATCCCTGACGATAAGCGATGCCAACGTGCACCCGGTAGGGTTTCAAGCCGAGCGATTGAAAAGACTCGAAGAAATCCTGGTCGCGCTCACTCAGTGCCGGTGGCAGTATCAGGGATGTGTCGTCATCCGGATCACCGGGGTCGGGAGTACCGGCAACGCCGAATAACTTCTCCGCTTTCTGATAACACTTTCGGAAGTCGTCGTAGGTGATTGGCCAATCATCCCGCATTGGTTGCGGTTCCGCATCCGGATGCACACTCGCCGAAAAATCGATGCGCCGCATGCGCTCCAGTCCGGCGCCATAAATCGCAGAGGATCCTCCGGGTCCGGAACCCATCGGGGCCATGAAGTCGACCTTTTGTCCATCCCGCATCATTGTCAGGTGCCGGTGCCATCTCCCCATGGCCCGTAGACGATCACGGCGCTCCAGACCAAGCATTCGTTTGAATCGACCTTCTTGCATCGAATGCGGAAAGTGCGTGGCTGAGCCTCCACGCTCAAGAAAGAGTACCTTCAGTCCCTTACGGGCTAGCTCGTAACCAAGGGTGCTTCCGCCCATGCCAGCACCGATGATGACCACGTCCCACAATTGTTCCTCAGCATCCGAGGGCGAGAACTCGTCCCAACTGAACAACATTGGCATCCCCCTTCCCGTTGTGGGCCGCTACGGCAAGAGAAGCGGATGACAAGAGTGTGATTCGCAGAACACGTGTCATAAATTTAAGTAGGAGGCGGACGACGTAGTTCACGGGAACGCACGGCAAGCCTGTCCCTCTGCATCCACTTCCGCTTCCGCGTACCGTGGTTTGTCATTAGGACGGCCGCCGCTTAAAGGCTACAACTGGCTTCTTTGGTTTCCCACGGTACAGAAGGCGGGTCACATTCGTTTGTCAACGCCGGACGGTCCGACCAGCCCCCACTTTTGTGATTCCGGAGGAGTCGGAGCGCCAGCGAAGGCCAAGCAGATTTCGCTCCATGCTTTTGGGCGGCGCAGCGCTTTCAGTCACTGCGAAGGAATACCCAAACAAGAACCCCGGGCTCATCGCCCGGGGCCTTATTCGAAACTCTGGATCTACGCTTTGCCAGGAGCACCCAGAACCATCGACCGCTGCCGGGGCGCGTTCTTGGGCAGTATATCCAGATAGAGGATCGCGTAATAAAAGGCCACTACCGCTGCCGCGATCGTTGCCAGAGTCGCCGCGAACTCCGTCCACTTCGGGATGTAGTAGGCGGCCGAACTGGCTTGCAGTCCGGTAATGGAGACGTTCAGCCGGTTCGTCATGAATCCCATGACCACCACGCTGCAGGTCAAATACAGCGACTTTGGGTTGTTGCGCACCTTCTCCATGCTCAGCAGGATCAGAGGCGCAACTACCAGCAGCGCAATCTCAAGCCAGAACAAACCTGTTGCCTCGCGCCACATCCACAGATATTGTGTCGCATCGCGGTTGATCAGATCGACAGCGCGAAACACGCCATAGATTGCCAGCAGCGGAGCAATCACCCGGCTCACATCGCTCAGGATGTTCCTATCGACCCGAACATTCAGCGAGCGCACGCAGAGATAGATTGCCATGATGGTCAAGGACAATCCCGCTGGAATCGCGGACAGGTAAAACATCGTGGTCAGGTAAGGTGAGTACCAAAGCGGATCAAGCTTTCCTTTGGTAATCAAGTAAAGACCGCCGAGAAACGATTGATGCATCGAGGAGAGCAGAGTGCCTGCCAGCACAAGCGCGATCAATAGGCTGTGGTGCCAGCGCAAGTACAGCTCACGCACGGTGAACCACGGTATCTTTTCCACCAGCGCCGGAGAAAACTCAAGCGCCAGCACTGTGGTGTAAAGCATCACGCACCAAGAAACTTCAAACAGCACCGAGTGCCGGTTCCACATGAAGATGGGATGCCAGATTCGCCAGGGAATTCCGAGCTCATACATCATTCCGATGATTACCGTGGAATATCCCAGGAAGGAGATCAGCACGGCCGTGCGCAGGATCGGTCGATAACGCTCAAGCCCCAGCAGATATACGGCGGCAGCGATCGCAAACCCTCCCCCCGATAGACCGACGCCGCACAATGTCCCCAGCCCAACCCATAGACCCCAGGGCTGGGGATCAGTGAGGTTCGTTGCCGCTTGAAAGCCCAGAGCGAACCGGACATACATCGAATAAATTCCCGCGACAAAGATCAGTGCCACGATGGTGCGCCAGAAAGTGATTCTTGGAAATCTCGTAGTGGTCATGGCTCAACCCCTTTTCTTTTCAGATTTCTCGCGGGCTTCGGCCAGCGCGACCTGAGTCCGGCGTTGCGTGATCCAATACAAGCCAGAGAGCAAGGCGCCGCCGACCAGGATCACCGTAGGCCCGTCGCCCAATGCACTCGCCGTCAGGATCGGCATGTCCTGTTTGGGCGGAGCCGCACAACCCAGCTTTTCGAAGGGCACATCGGAGATAAAAAATACCGACGTCCCGCCAGCTTCGTCGCTGCCGTAGATGTGCCTTACATATTTCGAGTCACTCAGGATGCGACGTTGCGCCTCGTCCACGATCTCTTCGCGACTCGCCGTGATCGAAGCCTGCACGGGGCAAGCCTCCACGCAGGCCGGCGGCTGTCCGTTCGCCTGGCGCGCAGCGCAAAAATCGCATTTCTTCACGTAAGGCACCAGCTTCGTCCACTCGTAACGGGGAACGCTGAACGGACACGCCACCAAACAATATCGGCATCCGATGCATTTCGACGCGTCATAAGTGACCGGACCGGAAGGCTGCTTCTTGAGCGCACCTACCAGGCACGCCGAAGCGCAGGCCGGATCCTGACAATGCATGCACATCCGTCGCACGAAGCGATCGCCGCGCTCTTCCACTACCGTCAGCGCTGTGGGGGAAAGCTTCCCCTCGGTATCCTGGGGAAATCCGTGGATTTGTTTGCAGGCTTGCTCGCAACTCCGGCATCCGATGCACTTCGTGATGTCTACCAGGATTGCTCGTGTGGTTGCCATGACTTCTCTCCTTTCCGGTGCACGGTGGTTACGACAAGAGGAATTCCTTGACTACCTTTTCCCGCAACTCCGGAGTAAGGCGGGTCAGCAACCCGCTGACTGGGCCTCCGCCATCCTGGGCCAGTGCTGGCGACGGTCCAGATAACATCGAATTCAGCCGGGTTAGGTTGTTTTGCATCCAGGGCGCCACCATCGATCCCTGGATCAGATTTCGCTCATTCATCTTCAGATCGGGAGCTCTGACAACTGCGATCCAGCCGTTCTGATAGGGATCGCTGGCGACCAGGCTCGGCTCGTTCAACGCATCGTTGTTGATTGCCATGACCACGCCTTCCACTGGAGACACGAGATCTACGGTGGTGCCATGGCAGGTTAGCGAGATGAGCTTCTGTCCCTGACGAACCCAGCGGTTGGCTCCGCATACGTCGATGTGATCGATCTTCCCTAGCAGGTTGGTCACAAACTGGTCCACTCCAACTCGCGCGTCGTCAGCGCCTTCCTTCATGACCCAGGTGTGGCCAAGGTGAAAGCAGTATCCCTGTGGGATTTCGAAGCCGTACTCGCGCTTTACCAGCGGCGGCTGCGGCTTGGCCATATTTTCCGGCTCCAATGCAGGCAGACTCTTCGGTTCCACGAAAGATCTGACGCTGATGACCAGCAGGAACATCAGCAGAACAAACAGGATGGACATAACCCCTCCTCTCGGTTTCGACCCTGGCGCCGGGATGTACTGCACATCGTTAGCGTCGGCTTCGATCTTGGCTGATGCATTTGGAGGGCAAATTGGTTTGAAAACACGAGCGCTGCAGGAGATGGACTTGCGCGTGAACCTCAAAAGGAGCAGCACCTTTGGACCACTGCATTTTGCAGTGGCAAAGCATTTTGCAATAGCGAACGCTCGGTAAGATTGTTGCGCGGCGCCCACTTTTGTGTCAGGCAGCATCGTCAAATTGACGGATCGCAAACATAACCAACTCTTCCCGGCGCGAGATCGAATCTTTGAACCGGCGCCGTTTTTTCTTGCGTTGTCTTGCTTGTGGGCCTGTTCTGGGCTAGAGTTCTCGGTCGACCAGGAGTTGCCGATGAAACCACGCATTTTCTGTACGCTAACTCTCACTCTGGCACTAGCTTTCCTCGGGCCCTGCGCTTTTGCCCAAGCTGCGGCGGAATCGGTGTTGCTGAACGGAAGCACGGGCACGGCCACGGTCCGAGCTGGATCGGCACTGGGTTCGGTATTCAACCAAAGCATGCAGAAGATTGCCGGGCAGCTTCCGCAACCGGCTTCCGGAAAACCGTCGCAGGTGCACGCTCGCGCCGTTCCGACCACCTCGCACAAGCGCGCTGTCGCCTACCCCCGCACAACCCCTGCTCAGGGCCCGATGATTTCCTCCATCCAGGCTGTTGGCACCACCTGTGCATCCACCCACCCGCCGGCTTCAACGCCGGAAAGCAAGGCGGCAGCCGAAACCGCGAGCACGAATTGCACTGGGCCGGATTCTTCCGCCCCATCGTCGCCTGACAAATACAAGTCTGTGATTACTCTTTCAATTTCGAAGTGAACGGCTCCCGGCCGCCAATTGTTTATTGAGCTAGACCGAATGCCTGGGAGTGAAAGGTGAGCACTTCCTCAAAGTGAGAGAGAAAATAAGCCAGGCTATGATCGCCCGGATAAGATCGGTAAATATGCTTCACGTCCTCTCTGGTCAGTTGTTCGTCTAGCGCGGCCGCGCCTTTTTCGAAGCCGTAGTTGTCGTCCTGCCCACAATTGAAATAGATAGCGACCTTTCGCAGTGCAGCGGCATTCCTCCGGGCCAGCGCAAACGGGCTATTGTCTCTCCAGTGAGCAGCGTCGATCGGGCTTCCAAACACTGCCGCCAGCACTTTCCCAAGCGGAGCCCCTGAGCGGTTGGCATTGTCCAGCTCCTGGGGAGACTCAGTGATCAGCGCAGCGCTCTGGGCGCTGACCGCGGAAAACACCTCGGGATGGCTCAAGGCGAAGCGAAGAGCACCGTAGCCGCCCATGGAGATGCCACTGATCGCTCTATTTTTACGACCGCTGCTGACGCGATACTTACTCTCAATGTGAGGGATGAACTCCTGCAGGAAGAAATCGCCATAGCGGACGGAACCGTCCGCGGAATTGATATAGAAACTACCTCTGCCTTCGGGAGCAACGATGAGATAATCGCCAACCTTGCGTTGCTGGCGAAGATCGTCGAGCAACGTCCATCCCCCGCTGTTGAATAGCGTTTGTTCGTTGTCACCGAGTCCGTGAAGAAAATAAAGTATCGGGTAGTGCTGTGCAGGACTCTTCGTTCGCCCGGCGTCGTAGCTAGCCGGAAGGTAGACGCAGTAGTGCACCGCATGTTTGAGAATTTTGCTGTTCAGCGCGTTGCAATCGATCCGGCTCTGGGCATGCGCAACAAACCGGAAGATCAAAGTCACGAGTAGAACGATCACCTGGAAACAGCGAGGCATCGATAGAGTTTACTCGTAGCGCAAGGCCTGCACTGGATCCAATCGTGCGGCGCGGCCCGCCGGGTAGAGGCCCGCTGCCAGACTGACAAGAAAAGAAAACAAAATGGCGAACCCTACCAGCCACCATGGCACGGACCAGAAATGCTCCGGTGGAAAAGACTGGCGCTTGAGATAAATGTTGGTTCCAAGGTTGATGACCTGCCCGATCGCCCAACCGAGAGCGACCCCGACGATGCCTCCGAGAATGCCCATGGCGCCTGCCTCCGCGAAGAAAAGTCTCTTCACGTCACCATCGCTGGCGCCGAGCGCTTTCATAATGCCAATCTCGCGGCGGCGTTCGAGGATCGCCATCACCAGGGTATTTACGATCCCGATGAAAGCCACAGCCAGGGCAAGGCTGCCGAAGATTCCCAGAAAAACATCCAGCACCTTGAAGAACTGCTGGATGCTCCGACTGGCATCGAGGATCGAGAAGGTGTTGAAGCCCATTTTCTTGATCGAGTCTTCTACCCTCTGCACGTCGCTCGGGTTTTTAACCCGTACGCTTACCGAGGAATATACCGGCTGATCGCCGGGAGCACGCGAAACCTCACGCAGATCGGATGGCTGCATTACATGCAGGCTCTCCGCAAGTTTGAGCGGAAGAAAGACTCGAGCCCTTGCTGGCCCTCGCATACTTTCGGGATCCAGATCGGCGACGCCAACAATTTTCAGCTTCAGCTCGCGCGAGACCACGGAGTAAGCGGCGCTCGCCAAGCCCGGGTCCTCCGCTGCGCTGGCTTTTCCGGCGGAGGAAGACTCGGCTGGGGCCGACTGGCGCTGCGCATAACGCATCGTCAGTTCCCTGCCCAGAAGCGGAGCAGCCAATTCCGCCACGTTGGTTTCGTCGAGCCCAGCCTGCGGCGCCCGACCCAGCAATTCTTCGGCGAAAGTTTTCTGAAGGACCACTTCTGGCGCTGTATCCGAGGAAAAGAAGCGCCCCTGCAGTGCTTCGAATGCATCGTTCGACTGCGCGGAAGTAGGCAGCGCAGCAACCATCGTCAGGTGCGGTTTATCCTCGTAGCGCAACTCGGTGATGAAGCGGATATCAGGATAAGCCTCGAGCACGTTGGGCAGGTGCTCGATCGCCTGACGCGTTGCTTCGTCGAGAACGCGACTTTCGCCAGGTGGCGGCCCACTGCGTTCTTGATCGCGGTTAAAGTTTCGCAAGTCGCGCCGGGATGTAACGACAACGGTATCGAACAACCCGGACTTCATCAGGCGACGGGAGGCGAGCTGTTGCAGTCCGATGCCCAGAGAGAGCATGGCGACGAGCGAAGCCACACCCACGGAAATGCCAATCGTGGTGAGCGAATTTCGCAGCACCGATTCGCGCAAGTTGCGCACCGCGAGTTCGGCCAGGTCAGGAAGCTTCATCGTCGTTCTTCCTTGGTTTCGCCGGCCGCGGCGAAGGCTGGGTTCGCTTCATCGCTAACCAGCTTGCCATCTGCCAGAAAGATAAGGCGCTGGGCGTAGCGTTCCGCCAGGGCTCGCTCGTGGGTTACCATCACGACGGTCATCCCCAATTGCTGGTTAAACTCGCGGACCATATTCAAGATCTCCGTACCCGTATGGCTGTCGAGATTGCCAGTCGGTTCGTCGGCGAGCAGGAGCTGAGGGCGGTTGATGAGCGCCCGGGCCAGAGCAGCCCGTTGCTGCTCCCCGCCGGAAAGCTCGCTGGGACGATGGCTCATGCGCGTTTGCAGGCCAACTCGGGTGAGCGCTTCGCGGGCCAGGTGGTTCCGTCTTCCACGCTCGACCTCCGCAAAGCGCATCGGCAATTCCACATTTTCCGCGAGCGTCATACTGGGGATTAGATTGAACGACTGGAAAACCATTCCAACGGTGCGCAAGCGATATCGCGCAAGATCTTCGCGGGAAAGATTGGCGAGATTGCGACCATGAACGACAACGCTGCCCGATGTGGGACGATCCAATCCGGCGATGAGATTTAATATCGAAGATTTGCCGGAACCAGAACTGCCGAGGAGCGCTACAAATTCTCCCGTGCGCACCTCCAAAGTCACGCCATCGACGGCGCGGATCACCGCCTCCCCCATGCGATAGTGGCGGCAGAGCTGCTCCCCGCGAATTGCCGGGGCAATCATGGCCGGGGCAATCATGGCCGCAGTATGACTTGCCGGAGAGCCATTCGGCCGGGAGTTGCCCGCGCTACTCATTCGCTATCGAACCTCTCCCTTGAGAACCCGCAACGCGTCCGCCGATTTTCCATCGCCGGGATGCGCTTGCCCGGAGCTGCCGTTTCCCTGCGTTTCGATCTCGAGCACGTCTCCTTCGCCGGGCGCGAGAAACAGATTCTCCTCCACGCCATGCTGTCTGGTGTACAGGTCGTAATAGCGGCCCCGTGCGGCATAGAGCTGCTGGTGCGTACCCCGCTCTACAATCTCTCCCTGCTCCATCACCAGAATCTGATCCGCACGGCGGATGGTCGAAAGTCGGTGCGCAATCACAAAGGTAGTGCGGCCTTTCATCAGGTAGAAAAGTCCCTGCTGGATCATCTGCTCGGATTCGGAGTCCAGGCTGGAGGTTGCCTCATCGAGAATCAAGATGCGCGGCTCCGCCAGAATGGCGCGAGCAATGGAAATCCGCTGCCGCTGGCCGCCGGAAAGCTTGACACCACGCTCGCCGACTACGGTTTCGTATTTGTCGGTGAACGTCTCTGCAAATTCGTCGACTCGCGCGATCCGGCAGGCGCGCAGGATTTCTTCTTCCGTAGCCTGGGGACGTGAAAACCTAACGTTCTCCCGAATCGTTCCGTCAAAAAGAAATGATTCCTGAAGCACGACTCCCAGGCGAGTGCGGTAAGAGTCGAGGCGAATCGTGCTGAGGTCTATGCCATCCAGCAAAATCTGACCTTTGGTGGGCACATAGAAAGCCGAGATCAGACCGATCGTGGTGGATTTGCCCGAACCAGAAGAGCCCACCAAAGCCGTCACCGTGCCGGGATCGGCGCGGAATGAAATGTCACGCAGCACGTCGTGAACTCCATCATAAGTAAAACTCACATGATCAAACTCGATGCGTCCCACGATGTCCCCGAGAACCGTGGAGCGCCTGGGATCCTGATCCTCCGGCCGCTCGCGCATGATTTCCTGCGTGCGTTCGAGGCCGGCCAGCGCTTCGGTAAGCTGGGTTCCGATGGAAACGATCTGCATGATGGGCGCAACCAGAAATCCCAGCAGCAAGGTATAGGAGACAAATCCTCCGACCGTAAGCGTACCCGACGAGATCTGGTCGGCGCCTACATATATGGTGACCGCGCCCACCACTCCGAGCAGCACGCTGGCGGAAAGGCTCATCACTGACGTTGCGGTCAGGGTGCGCATCACGTTATCGAGCAGTCGCCGAACGCCGGTCGCAAAGACTGCTTCCTCGCGCTGTTCGGCGTGATAGCCCTTGATCACGCGCACTCCACCCAGGGATTCGGTGAGGCGGCCGGTTACCTCGGCATTGATCTTGCCTCGCTCCCGGAAGATCGGCCGGATGGTTCCGAACGCCTTATTGAGCGCGATCCCGAAGCACACCAGCGATCCCACAGCGATCAGTGTCATCTGCACACTGGTGCGGAGCAACAACACCAGCGCAATTCCGGAGGTCACCAGACCTCCGACGAAGTCCACAAGACCGGTCCCCAGCAGGTTACGCACGCCTTCAACATCGCTCATGATGCGGGACACCAGACTGCCGGTCTTATTCACGTCGTAAAAAGCAACCGGCAGGCGGGAAATGTGGACCTGCACCTGTTGGCGCAACTCCGTAATGAGACGCTGGGCCGCCTTCGACAACAACTGCGTTAACGAAAACGAAGTAACCCCCTGCACCAGGGTAGCCGCCAACACAACGAGCACGAGCGGCCGCAGTTTGTCCATGTGATGCTTGTTGATGACTGTGTCAATCAGGAATTTA
>Ga0182015_10005443_pt1 | contig 13243 bp, 10 predicted proteins | sample 712P3MmetaG_FD_120478 | JGI IMG/M metagenome (GOLD analysis project Ga0182015, IMG submission 120478) | Permafrost microbial communities from Stordalen Mire, Sweden - 712P3M metaG | ecosystem: Environmental > Terrestrial > Soil > Wetlands > Permafrost | place: Sweden: Stordalen | collected...
CTTTCCCTATTGGTGAAAGATTCGGATTGATTATTTGCTGTTCCGTTTTCTCGCAATGATATTGATGGATGGCGCACTACATCTGATCAATGTATTTTTGTAACTTTACCGTCGCCGCTTTTTTTTCGAAGTTCGGAAGTATTAAGGAATATCCTGTTTTCCAGACCCATAAGATAGCTGTCTTTTACCCATTCGATGAGGAAGTAAACGAATTGAGGAAACCGTATGACAAGTTTTTCCTGGAACTGCAGTCTGAATCTGTTTTCAGATATGACCTTATCTGTGTGATCGTTTTACAGATGATAAACACCATTAAGAAAGCCCGATATGAAAATCGGGGCTTAAGAAATTAAGTGTGTACCCTGTCGGGGAACAGGATCGAACCAGTTACCCGGTTTGTGCAACAGATTTTATATATTAAGACATTTGTAATTGGTTGATTGGGATGTACTTAATCGATTTTCTGGAATGTAAAATGTGGCACGGCGTGCCACAAAGCCGGAGGAAGGGTTGCGGAAGCTGATTAAGAGATAATTAAAGGCGAAGGGATAACATGCGGAATAGAAAATTTAACTTAAATGTCTGATATTTCATCCATTTTGCCTATTTTTGTCTGAAATAACGGACAATGAAACCGAAAAAGACCATATTATTGCCTTCCGCAGCCAAGATCCTCTCAGAGTTGGGCGAGAATATAAAACTTGCCCGGAAGAGGCGTCGGCTGTCCCTTCTACAGGTTGCTGAAAGGGCAGGTATCGCCCGCTCTACCCTTGGTCTCATCGAGAAAGGTGCACCTGGTGTATCCATGAGCGCCTATTTACAGGTGCTTTTTGTACTGGGCTTGGAGAAAGATTTGCTGAATGTGGGAAATAACGATCCATTAGGCCGGAAGATGCAAGATGCTGGTTTGTTATCGGGTAAGACGAAAAGATAGGGAATGGCAAAGAGTACAACACATACCAAACAAATACACATTTATGCGGATTGGCTTGAGTTGGCCGGCCTTCGGAAAGTGGGCGTCCTGCAAGCCGAGCAGCTCCGGGGGAAAGAAGTTTTTTCTTTTTCTTACCATAAGGAATGGCTTGAATCCGGGTTCGCTATATTATTGGATTCGGACCTTGATTTATTTACCGGTTCCCAATATGTTAGAGATGATAAGCCTAATTTCGGATTATTCATGGATTCTTCCCCCGATCGCTGGGGAAGGGTATTGATGCAACGTCGGGAAGCCCTGAATGCCCGCAGTGAAGGTCGCAAGCCGCTTCCGTTGCTTGAAAGCGATTTTCTGCTGGGGGTGTATGACCGTTACCGAATGGGAGGGCTTCGATTCCGATTGTCGGAAGATGGTCCATTTCTGCACGGTGACGCCGGCATGACAGTGCCGCCATTTACGTCGTTGAGAACTCTCGAAGAGGCAAGCCTTAAACTGGAAGAGAACGATTCCTTTGAAGACCCGGCTTTCGCGCATTGGCTGAACTTACTTATTTCCCTTGGATCATCCCTCGGTGGTGCAAGACCCAAAGCCAGCATAGTGGACCCATACGGCAACCTTTGGATAGCGAAGTTTCCAAGCCGGAAGGACGATCGGGATATGGGGGCATGGGAGGCGGTAGTGAATGAATTAGCCATTAAGGCCGGCCTTCAGATAGCTGAAGGAAAGGCAAAACGATTTTCAGAGGATTACCATACTTTTTTGACAAAACGGTTTGACCGGATCGGAGATCAGCGTATTCACTTCGCCTCCGCGATGACGCTACTGGGATATTCAGATGGTGCAGACGCTGCTGCTGGAGTATCCTATTTACACCTGGCCGAATTCATTATGCGCCACGGCTTTGCTCCGGATCAGGATATGGAAGAGTTGTGGAGGCGGATTGTTTTTAATATCCTTGTCAGTAATAGTGATGACCACCTTCGAAATCATGGTTTCCTTCTGACTCCAAAGGGATGGCGATTGTCACCAGCTTTCGACATAAACCCGACTCCGCGATCAACGGGACTAACCCTTAATATTTCGGAGCATAGCAATACCCTGGACGTCGACCTGGCTCGGGAAGTTGCAGAGCAGTTCAGGGTGGGGAGGGAAAAGCGCGAACAGATCATTGGCCAGGTTTCCGGGGCTGTTGGGCATTGGCGCCATATGGCTGGAAGATCTGGAATTTCCAAGGGAGAAATGGAGAACATGGAAGAGGCATTCCTTCCGTCCTGACGCTCAAGTGGGAAAAGACAGCGCTCGTGGAAATCGTCCCTTTGGCAGACATCTTTAGGTTGGCCGATTGAAGACCGCGTCGGATAATTATAAAATCCTATAACTATATGCTGGTTGCTATCATTTGTGAAGAGATAAAAGTCTGCATTCCTGATTACAAATTGGAATATCTGCAAAATCATTTCCCCTTTAAATAAAGAAATACGAATTTTTTGCCTTGGTGATTTATAAATGTCTGTGTGCAGCGCACATCGCCCGGCTCCTTTATTTCAAAAGCAAAAATATTAGATGCAGGCGCCGGTATAGCTGGAGATTGAAATTTGTTATCACCGATATGCTCAAGGTCCCTTCCAAAAGGATCTAATTTTTTTCCATACACTGCATTATACCATAACATACCGTTCCTTTTAAAGAAATTGCATGTAATCGAATTATCATCCTGGCAGGTATAAAAGCCAGTCCATTTATCAAGGGAGGGTGCTTCGACGTTTATTTTATCTGCCATACTCACATCATACAAGACTTTTTTCTTTCCATCTGCTGCTGTTTGAACTTCCAATATTCTTTTTTTTGCTAATGGGGAATTAGAATTAGGATCTGAGGAAATATAAGGGTCGCCTGTAAAATAAAGTTGGGTTATCAATGGCAGATAACCTGCTGCTGTGATCATTAAATGAAAGTGCGCGGGTCGAAAAGGACCACCTGCAGCATTGTAAGGAACTGGTAATATGGTGTTGAAAGAATAACGGCCTTCATCATCAGTGAATGTTGTGCCACGGTAACGATATTCGCCGGATTCATTGTCATATAAGCCATTATTATTGCAGTGCCATAATTCTATTTTGGCATTTTTGTAGGGGGTGGAGCAATCAATGTGCTTTATAGTGCCGCTCAATTCTACCGGGGAGCCCGGTTCGCCTTTAATAAAAAAGTTATTTCTAACGGGACTGTCGGGGCGATAGTAATGTCCGATAATATCTGACGTAGTTTCGCAATCGCCAACGTACCGTTCGCCATCAAAATGAACAAAGCCTGAAATACTTAAAGCAACTGCACCCATAGCGGTGTTTGCAATAAAATGCCTGCGTTGCATACAAGTAGGTTTATAAATGATTATTGGTCATTAGCACTATGGATTACAGGTGAATTATATACAAGTTAAATATTTTGTTAGTTTCCACAAAATGATCAACTCCATTATGACCGTTAAATCCCTCTCCCCATGGCGCGCATGGTTTTGGACGCCACTACGGGTAATGAAAACGATGAACTGGCGGAGATCGTCGGCGACGTCCACGGGGAGAGCAGGTGATCGCTCCGGCGAACGATGAGATTAAGGAAGGGAATGAAGAAATTGGAACACCATAAGAAACGATGCAAACGACTACCGCTGAAGTATTTGGAAAACTGGACTTCTAAAAATGTTAGAGAAGCCCTCAGATTATTCGAACACCAATTAAGTCGTTGGTTATCAAAAAGAAAAAAGCCGAAATCGCAAAGGTTCCGGCTTTTTGCAAAAAATTCGTACCGCGTAGGGGAGTCGAATTCGGCATTGCTGGTTTTCAAAATTCTCTTTCATGATTATCAAAATTTTGTGAGAGCTATTTACCGGCAAATCGTATTTTTTGATCACTATTTCGGTCACGGTTTTGGTTACTGTTATTTTACTCCTATTTTAGTGATACAACTGATGTTCAAGCTGTTGACATCAACGTCTATTACTATTTTTACCTTTTCACCCCTTACTATTCTTTCTTTTGGAGTAGTGAATTCCGGGGTCGAAACTTTGCTATCACGAATTAGTTTCAACATCAGTTTTTCCGCCAGTGCGCGAGAACGCTTTTCCCACTTTGGCTTTAGAACAGTTTCCCAGAATTCTCGGGCCCTGGCTTCAAAGTCAATCTTCCTTCTGTCAATATGAATAACCTTCAGGCCCATATCCAGCAATTCAGAAACCCTAACTGTCAATACCCAGCCCGGTACACTTGTCTGACAACTAAATCTGGCCTTTTATGACTTTTTCACAATTTTGTTAAGCACAGTTTATCAACAAAGCATCTTTTATTTGCCGTCCTTTAATTCATTCATCATCTCCAAAATCGGAACGGCCATAATCTCCTTTGTAACGGGGAATCGTTCTTTTCCTGGATACACAACAAACTGCCTTGTGGCTTTGATATCTTCACACCCAAGATGAAAACCCTTTGATACGGACGGTGCCTGCGAACGTTTTATCTCAATGGCAAACCTTTCTTTACTATTCTTCTCTACGACCAAGTCAACTTCCGCGCCCGCCGAGGTTCGATAAAACCAGGGAGTAACTCCTGTCGGAAGACATGACATTAGATTTTCAAGGACAAAGCCTTCCCAACTAGCTCCAACAATGGGATGTCCCAAAAGATCATCGAGCGTGGTCAAATTCAGGAGCGCATGCGTAACTCCACTATCACGGATATAAACTTTGGGAGCTTTGACAAGTCGTTTACCTACATTGCCTGACCAGGGGCGAAGGGTACGGATAAGTAATAAGTCTTCCAGTAATTCTATGTAGCGTTTTGCCGTCGTGGCGGCAACGTCCAGATTGTTACCTAACTGGGCGATATTAAGTTGCCCTCCCTGACTATGGGCGAGCATGGTCCAGAGATTTCGCAAAGTAACGGCTGGTATTCGGGGACCGAGTTGAGGAACATCTCTTTCCAGGTAGGTGTTGATAAAATTCAGCCGCCAACGAAGGCTGGCTTCATCACTTTGGGCCAAATAGCTATCTGGAAATCCTCCCCGCATCCACAATCGGTCCAAATCTGCTGTCGTAGAATGATCGACTTCAGCGACTGTAAATCCCGGTAGTTCCTTGTAGGCGATCCGTCCTGCCAAGGATTCTGACGATTGCTTCAGCAGGTCCAGAGAGGCTGAACCAAGGATAAGAAACTGCCCAGTCCTCATCCCTTCCCTACGTCGCCGGTCGATCACGCCACGAAGTATTTGGAACAACTCAGGTTCGCGTTGAATCTCGTCGAGGATGACCAACTCCCCCTTGTGAAGTTCGAAATAGTCTTCCGGCTCCCTCAACTTGGCGGCTTCGGAAGGTGTCTCCAGGTCGATATAGATCGGTTCCGGTTTGATGGAAGCTGCGATCGCCTCCGCCAAGGTCGTTTTTCCGACCTGTCGCGGGCCTAGAATCCCGATTGCCGGGAATTCTCCGAGCAATTGCTCAATCTCCGTTTGGGCTTGCCGCTTAATCATCCTTGCAATTATAGCACAAAATACTCGATTTGCAAGGAAGTTTTTCGGTCTACTTCCCGACAAAAATTAAAAGACATTGATAATCAATACCAAATCAAAATAAAATTACGGCGTTCCGGGGTGACTCAAGCTATTCAGATCGCAAGCTTTGCGTTGGGTTGAAAGCTGTCGTTTTAGCCACCTGAAAGCCAACATTCAGCAGCGTGATTAATCCCGTTGTCAAGGCAGCTGCAAGCATTGGCCCCATTCAATGTGAACGCGGTTGGTGCATACGTCGTTCTTAAAACGACAAAATGTATATTTATGTCGTTTAGAGGTGAGAACAATTGCTGCAATTCCTGGCCTCAATAGAATTATGAAAAAGTTACTTTTTATACTATTGACTATTGTTTATTCCCATCCGTTGGCTGCACAGTCAATCGAAGATAGTTTATTGCAAGTGATCAATACAGCCAAAGAAGACAGTACAAAAATAGATGCCATTAATGCATTTTCCTTTGGCTATTATTCTCCTGATACCAGTTTTTTTTATGCCCGAAAAATAGTTGCCGCGGGCAAGGCCACGCATAATACACTGGTAACCGCCATGGGTATGGTGAAAATGGCCACTTCCTACATGCGGGTGCAGGATGATACCCGGTTGCTGGAAACAGCCATCATTGCGTTAAAGATGGCGGAACCATATAACAACCCCGTGGTAATAGCTACCATCTACGATATTATGGGTGCAGGTTACCGGCTTAACTGGCAAAAGGATCTCGAATATGAATTAAAAGCAATTGATATTGTCGAACACAATCCGCCCAACCGCTTTTATGTGATTATCCTGAGTAATTATTCGGAAATATTGCTGCTGCACGGCCAGTTGCAGCAAGCTTTGAGATATGCCCAGCGGGCTTATGCAATGAGTCTTTTATACGGAAAATATGAAGCGACCACGTTCATCAACCGGAACATGGCGGATATAAATCTGGCGTTGGGAAACAGGGAGCTGGCCAAGACCTATTGCGATCTCAACCTGATCGAGGCCCGGCAAAAACACTACAGCAAACTGTATTACTTTGCGTATAACGGCCTGGGTAATTATTTCGAACAAACCAATCAAAAAGATTCGGCCGCTCATTACTACAGCCTTTCCTTGAATTATGCAAAAAATAGTACCGGTATCGGCCAATATATCAAGCCATCCCTATGGCTGTATAACTATTACAAAACAAGGCGGGAAGAAGATAGTGCGGTAAAATATGTGGATCTGTACCTTTCGGCCACAGACAGTACTGCGAATTTAAAAAAAGCGATACAGGTACAGAATATTGCTTTTGAAGAAGATTTACGGCAGCAATCCATAATGCAGGAGAAAGAGGCAGTTACCCTTTCCCGTAGGCATAACCTGCAACTGGCAGTCCTGGCAATAGGTATTTTATTTGCTGTTATCCTGTTCCTGCTGCTAAGCCGTAGCGTTATTGTAAGTCATAAACTGGTATCATTTTTAAGTATTCTTTTATTGCTGGTATTGTTTGAATTTGTTAACCTGCTGGTACATCCTTTCCTGGAATCGGTAACTCACGATTCGCCGGTACTTATGTTGCTGGCGTTGGTGGTGATTGCAGCATTGCTGGTGCCCTTGCATCATCGACTGGAAAAATGGGCGACCCATAAATTAGTGGAGAAGAATAAACAGGTAAGATTGAGAGCAGCGAAGAGAACGATTATGCAATTGGAGGAGGGCGCATGATGAGCTGTCCACTACTTTATTCAATATTCAATTTTTCAACGCCACGAACAACTCCGACGCGAGTTTCCAGGAATCTCCCGATTTGCGCCACATAGCTGAATAATTGCCGCCTTTGCTGTAGCTATGTTCGGCTATCCAGTATCCTGTCTCCCAGGCCAGCGAGTCATTGCTGCTGATGACGATCGACACCGGTGTCCGGGTATAGATCACGCCAGGCATCCTCTTAAATGTTTCCTGCCAGATTGCCCTAAGGCTATCCTTCCCCTGTACATGTTGCCCCCTCCCTGTGACGATAGAATAATCCGCCAGCATGTCCCGCACGATGCCATCCGCGTCATGCTGGGCTATTGCCTCGTTGCTGCTTGCACGGGCTGCCCTGATCTGCGCCTCAGACGCTTGGGTCGTCTCACAGCAATTGGTTTTGTCCGGTCCATCAAGGAACGCAATAACCGAATGAATCAGCGAAACTCTTTTGTTGGTGAAAGAATGATCGGTATGCCATACTTCGTAGTCAAAATACGTTGTGTTCATGGATCGGATGGCATCCGCCACCTGCTTATTCCCGGTATGTTCATCAAGCATCACAATTTGCTTATGCGCCAGCGCCTTCCCGTCATTGGCCAGGTCATAGTAAACGGTGTCCTTAAGCACCGGATCGAACATTTGCCTGACGGTAGAGTTCAGCACAAAATACATACTCGCGATATCCCGGCCATTTTCCAGCGCAACGACCTGGCTTGGGGTTAAAACCAGTTTGTAATAAGGATAGATATCCCAGGCAGATAACGCAAAACATTTTTTGATTCCTGGCAATTGCTGCAGGGCTTTGAGAGCAATCCACCCACCCATGCTGTGACCAAACAACACCATATTGGAAGTGTCGATCTTCAGTGAGTCCTGGTATTTTTTGCAATACGCAACCGCATGGATCACGTCGTCAACGCAGTTTTTAAAGCTAAACTTTCCACCCGGATCCCCAGGAGCCGCTATAATCGAAATAAACGACGTTCCACCCATGTCCCCGAATTGCTTGCGCGAGATCGAGATTGCGCTCATTGCCCGGAAAGCCATGCAAGAGGAACATGGTCGGGTGTTTTCCCGGCCCATTGGCCCTGTACATAATCCCGGCCAGCATGGCGTCACCGGACGGGATGAACAATTCAGTCATGCCTGCCGGTGATTGCTCATCCCAGGCAATATCCTTTAGCAGGATGCTGTCGGACTGTACCCTGGCATTTGGGCCGGACAGGCAACCTAACAGGCAAAGTGTGATGATAAATTTTATTCGTGTAGTATACATGACGTCAGTTTTTATCCAGTTTCATCAAGGTATGAAATAAGACAGTGGCGCCATGGGCCATATCCTGGGGACTCGTGTATTCTTCCGGCGTATGGCTGATCCCGCCTTTGCTCGGCACAAAGATCATCCCCATCGGTGCAATTCGGGCCATATCCTGCGCATCGTGACCCGCTCCGCTGGGCAGTGAAAGCGTTGACAACTTCGCTTCGTCCGCGGAAAGGGTGATCAGTGAACGGATCTTTTTTTCCGCCATCGCAGGATCTGCCGCGGTTTTCCGGATAAAATTAATCGTCGTCCCGGTGGCGGCGGCAAGACTGTCAGCAGTTTGTCGGATAAGACCAAACACCGAATCCAGCTTTTGGCGGGACAGGTCCCGAACATCCAGGCTCATCACTGCTCTTCCGGGGATTACGTTGCTTGCGCCGGGAAAAACGTTGATCTGCCCGACTGTGGCCACCTGCCGTCCGGGTATCCGCAACGCGATTTCATTGACCAACACCACCAGTTTGGACGCGATAACCAGGGCATCTTTTCTTCCTGGCATCGGCGTCGTCCCGGCATGGTTCGTAGTTCCTGTTACCTCAATGGTCCAGCTATCCAGACCCACGATCCCCTCCACGATCCCGATGTCGCGGTTCTCCCGCTCCAGATTGCCACCCTGCTCAATATGCAATTCGAGATAGGCCTCGATATCGCCTTTCCGCCGAACGGCCTTGTCCAGCTGGTCGGGATCGCCGCCGAGATCGGCAATACCTTGCCGGATGGTCTTCCCGCCGTTGGTGATGGCTCCCAACCGGGCGGCCGTCAGCCCTCCTATCATCACTTCACTTCCCGTAAGTCCGCCTTCCTCATCCACAAAATCGACCACTTCCAGGGGATGATCCGTTACCAAATGATTTTCGTTCAGGAGCTCGATACATTCTATGGCACCGATAACGCCTAAGTCCCCATCATAGATTCCACCATTCGGAACCGCATCTGTATGCGATCCGAGCAAAATCGGCGGAAGCGAAGCATTCTTTCCTTTTCGGGAACCGATGATATTCCCGCCCGCATCGACACGAACGGAAAGGCCGACGGATTGCATGAGCCCCGTGATATACTTTCTGGCGGCGATATCGCCCGTGGAATAAGCCACTCTTTTGCGGATGCCCAGCGACGTATCGCCAATGAGGCCAAGAGCCTTGATCCGGCTCTGGATTCTGGCTTCATTGGCTACGATGAAGGTTTGTGCGTACACAGCTGACCGCGCAGAAAACAATACGATTGCGGCAGTCAAAAGGGGAGCTATTCTCATTCAGGGAAGATAGGCAATAATCCCAACCGTGATCCATCTTCTTGCATGGTGATCAAAAAGTCGGCTGCAAATTCCCCTGCCTGTTGGGGTAAAAAAATGAAGCCATCCCGTAAGAGATGGCTTAGGTTTTTCGTGCAACATGTGGCACGTTTCGTACCGCGTAGGGGAGTCGAATTCCACCCGCAGCTTCGCTGGAATTTTCGGTGTTGATAATCAATTTTGTATGTTTCACGGATTGCGATTTTGTCAAGTATAGGTATAGCAGTAATCTCTTTCGTCACCGGAAAGCGTTCTTTTCCGGGATAAACAATAGACCTAATTATAAATATATTAAAAAAGCGTATATTTTATGAAGTATTTTGACAAAGCTGAAATGAGAAATTATATTAGGATCGCAATACGTCATCTGGGTAAAAATAAAATTTTTGCCATTGTCACGATCGTCGGACTGACCATTGCCTTCGTGTCCTGGCAGGTTATCATGCTTTATGTCTCTCACGAGGTAAGTTTCGACCGGTGGCATCGACACCCTGAAGACGTGTATCGGGTCGTAAAGGATTTTGTAAACTCTGATGGCATCAGGATCCAGGATGCTACTACCCCCCCTGCCTTGGCTCCTGCTTTGAAAAGAGACTTGCCGGAAGTGGCATTCGCCACCCGGTTCTTTCCTGCCTGGGGTAGGAAGTATCTCATTCAATACGGCGAAAAGCGATTTTACGAATCAGATCTATTACGGGTGGACAGCAATTTTTTGGATGTACTCGATTTCCCATTCATTGCAGGAAACAAGGGTACGGCTTTTAAGGACATCCACTCCATTGTGCTTACCAAAAGGGCAGCACGGAAGTATTTCGGTAGCGAAGGTCCGATCGGCAAAGTACTCCGGATCAATGTCAATAATGGTACGGATTACAAGGTAACGGCCATTTTAAAGGACATCCCTTCGGCGAGTCACTTTTCTTTTGATTTCCTGATACCGCTGGAAGTGCACGGCGATATATCGAGCGATTGGGGATGGTATAATTTTTACACCTATGTCCGTTTGAAGCCTGGTAGCGATCCAGGTTCTTTCAATGCAAAACTGCAACCTCTCTTTAAAAGGTACCAGCGTGAAAGCCTTAATCAATACTATGCACAGCCGCTCGCCGATATCCACTTAAAAAGCAATCTGAAATGGGAGCTTGGTGCCAACAGCGACTGGTATTATATAAGAATGCTTATCGCGATCGCTTTGCTCATCCTGATTATTGCTGCCATCAACTATATAAACATAGTGACGGCGCAAGCCATACGGCGCAGCAAAGAAGTAGGTGTGCGAAAGGCGATCGGGGCGTCCAGGTATTCGTTAGTCTGTCAGTTTCTTACGGAGTCATTGCTCATAACGGTTCTCTCTTTTGTCCTTGCTTGGGGAGCGACAGACTTGCTTCTACCCCTCATTCGGTCGGTTACAGGGAATGAAATCCCTGGTTATCCGAGTGATACAACATTTTTCTGGGTCCTGGTTGCAGCCGTGCCAATCGTGGGATTGGTTGCCGGGATTTACCCTGCCGTTTTTCTTTCCTCTTTTCAGCCAGTAAAGGTGTTAAAGGGAGGTTTCCAACTATCTGGGCGAAATATTGGATTGAGGCAATACCTGATGGTTTTTCAGTTCCTGGTGTCTGCCGTATTGATTTCAGGGTCTTTGATCATTAACAAGCAGTTGAATTTTATTCGCGCCAAAGAATTGGGGTTTGACAAGGAGAATGTGGTTTTGCTGCCTAACGTCCGGGGAGCGGCCAATCCGGAATCCTTGGTCGCAGACCTGAATAAAATACCGGAAGTGAAGAGTATTGGAAGGGCGGATGGGGTACTTGCCGGGGAAAACGCTACCAATGGGGTCTCTGCAAGGAATCCACTCCATCATATCTCCTTAAATTTCATGAGAACTGACGACGGGTTTCTTCCGTCGCTGGGTATCAGGGTAATCGAGGGACGTAATTTTTCGGGACAATTCGGCACGGATACCGGCGCCATTATCCTCAATGAAACTGCGGTGCGGGAGTTGGGGCTAAAACCTCCATTCATCGGGCAACCGGTTATCTGGGACGACGATTCCGCGCATGACCACCCTGTAACAATTATCGGTATCGCTGAAGACTTTAACTTTTCTTCCCTTCATGAACGGATAAAACCGTTTGGATTTATCTACGAAAAGGATAATGGGAGCAATTTCTTCATAAAAATGAACAGCAAGGCTTCCCTCAATATTGCCCTTGCGGATATTGAAAGCGTATGGAAAGCGCATAATCCGGACAAGCCATTTACATTTAGCTTCCAGGACGAGCAAGTGGCTCGGCTCTATTTGGGAGAACACAGGCTTCAAAGTATTTTCCTGTTTCTAACCATACTGGCTGTATGCATCGCATTACTGGGACTATTTGGCCTCACTACCTATATTACCCAATCAAAGGCCAAGGAAATCGGCATCCGCAAGGTTCTCGGGTCTACGGTCGGTCAGGTGCTCTGGCTGATCTCAAGTCGTTTCGTAAAATTGGTGGTGATTGCTTTAATAATAGCGACTCCTGTTGCCTGGTATGTGATTAACAGATGGCTAGAAAATTTTGCCTATAAAACGGAGATTCCGTGGTGGATTTTTGCCGTAACGGGTGGTATTACCCTTGGCATCACGTTAGTAACTGTAACCCTGCAGTCGCTGAAGTCGGCGCTGACCAATCCCACCAAAAGCCTTAGGACCGAATAGAGAGTCAATTCATTGACATAACATAAACTAAAAAGCCCCGATTTTTTAGATCGAGACTTTTCGATTATGGTGTACCGCGTAGGGGAGTCGAACCCCTCATTCCTCCGTGAAAGGGAGGCGTCTTAACCGATTGACCAACGCGGCGGTCGTATAAACCGTTCTGCCGGTTTTCCGTGAAAGGAGTGCAAAGATATAGGCGATTTGAAAACCGGCCAAATTTTTTAACCATTGTGGGCCAACGGACGAAGGCCACGACCGAGCGAAGCGAAGGTTGCGGTAGAGACAGGGCGAGGGACGAAGCCCTGGCGAAGACCACCAATCATTAGCCGTGCATCAAAGGGATAGGACATTTTTCTCAAAAACCCATCCCGGGTGCACCCGGCGTCAACTATTTGCCCCAACAACGCCCCAAAATCTCCACATTATCCCCAACCGCATTTCGACCCCGCCAAGCGGTTGGTTATAAAAAAATTAGACGATCTTTTGAATTGATAGCCAAAAATTTATAAACTCTTAATATCCAAATTAGTAACTTCGCTTCCTCAAAAATTAAAATTCAAATTTATCATCTATGAGCACAGTTAAAGTTGCTATCAATGGTTTTGGCCGGATCGGACGTTTGGCTTTTCGCCAGATTCACGGTCTGGATGGAATAGAAGTAGTGGCGATTAATGATTTGACCAGCCCCAAAGTATTGGCTCACCTGCTGAAATATGACA
>Ga0182015_10005444_pt1 | contig 13242 bp, 12 predicted proteins | sample 712P3MmetaG_FD_120478 | JGI IMG/M metagenome (GOLD analysis project Ga0182015, IMG submission 120478) | Permafrost microbial communities from Stordalen Mire, Sweden - 712P3M metaG | ecosystem: Environmental > Terrestrial > Soil > Wetlands > Permafrost | place: Sweden: Stordalen | collected...
AATTGATGTACGACACCGCGCTTTACGATCAGGTGCGCGACGCGGTCAACAACACCAACGGCATGATCGGCGACGTTCGCGCCGGCAAGGGAAGTCTCGGCAAACTCGCCACAGACGACGCGCTCTACAACAAGCTGCGCGACACAAGCACGAATCTGGCGAATGCGACGGCCAAGCTCAACGACAACACGACGACAGCCGGCAAGCTCTTCTCCGATCCGCACCTCTACGACAACCTAACCGGCTTGACGGGCGATCTGCGTCTGCTGATCGGCGACTTCCGCCAAAATCCAAAAAAGTTCCTCCATTTCAAAGTCACTATCTTCTGACGCCGAAAAATGAAGGCGTACGCTGAAGTGCGTGGCGTCTGTAGGGGCGCAGCATCGCTGCGCTTCAAACGCCCAGACCTCAGCAAGCAACTCGAACCGTTAGCCCCGCCTTCCAACCCGCTCTTCCCACTTCAACCCGACCTTGCCTCTTTGCGGCAACACCTCTCGCTGTGTTGTAATGCTTGTGTAACAAGCGCATCGTAAGCTCAATCAGCGCAATCGTTTATGCCAACAGCATCCGTCGAGAACCCGGAATCGCAGAAGCCTCGTCCAGAGGCGGCCAAATCCACGCTGCCACAACCTGGCCGTCCCGTTCCCAGCCGCGCCTATCCCGGCGCACTGATCGTCGTCGAAGGCACGGACGGCTCCGGCAAGAGCACACAACTTTATTTGTTGAAGCGTTGGCTCGAAATCGGCGGCTACCGCTTGCACTTCACGGAGTGGAATTCCTCGCCGCTGGTAAAGTCCGCGACGCGCCGCGGAAAGCAACGCCGCCTACTGACGCCCACGACATTTTCTTTGCTGCATGCGGCGGACTTCGCGGATCGCTGCGAGCGCCAGATCATGCCCCTGCTGCAAGGCGATTATCTCGTGTTGGCCGATCGCTACGTCTACACCGCGTTCGCGCGTGACGCCGCCCGTGGTTGCCCGCCGCGCTGGCTGCGCAATCTCTATCGCTTCGCGCCGGTTCCCGACATCACGTTTTATTTCCGCGCTCCGCTGGATGTAGCCGTTCATCGCATCTTGAGCGGCCGCCCGAAGTTGAAATATTACGAAGCGGGGATGGATCTCGGCTTGTCTTACGATCGTGCGGAAAGTTTCCGTCTGTTTCAGGCGCGCATTCTCGAGGAGTACGACAAGATGGTCGACTCCGATAATTTCGTAGTGCTCGACGGAACTCTTCCCGTCAACAAGCTGCAAAAGCAGATGCGCGACATCGTCGCATCGAAAATCGATCTCAAGCGCTTTGCCCCTCGCGCCCCGGACGTGGAATAAGGATCTGTAGTAGCGGGCCGGTCTTTAGGCCGGTCAACCCAGATTCCGAATTACGCAATTGTAGAACTCTCGATTTTCGAAGATCTGTGGAGCAGCAATGCCTGAGCACGAAAAAGACAAGAATTTAGCGCCTACGCCGCACGCTCCGACGCACGACCCGGCACCGCCCGCAGTTCCAGTGGCGCCAGCGCCTCCTATGCCTCCGCCCATCGCTAAGGCCGCGCCTCCGACCGAAGAAGATCTCGCGCAGCATTTTTTTGGTGAGCCACTCGTCGGGTTCGATCCCAGCGAAATCACCGGCAGCCTAATCGTGATCGAAGGAATGGACGGCTCGGGCCGCTCCACGCAGATTACGTTGCTGCAGGAATGGCTCGAGTCGGAAGGATTCGCGGTACAGACCAGCGGTCTGCGCCGCTCAAATCTCGTCGGACGCGACATCGACCAGTTGCTGGCGAAAAACGCGGTCACACGCCTCACTCTTTCGCTGATGTACGCAACCGATTTCTTCGACCAAGTGGAGCACCGAATTCTTCCGGCGTTGCGCGCAGGAACGGTGGTGCTCGCCGACCGTTTTATTTTCACGCTGATCGCGCGCGGCGTAGTTCGCGGCATCAATCGCGACTATATCGGCGGCTTGTATGCCATGGCGCTCCGTCCGCACCTGACTTTCTGGCTGAACGTGCGGCCCGAAACGGCCTTCGCGCGCGAGTTCAAAAAAGCCCAAGCCATCAGCTATTGGGAGGCTGGCCGCGACATGTCGCTTTCCCACGATCTGTACTGGTCATTTATCCGCTACCAGACGATGATCAAGCGCGAATTTGAAGTCATGGCCAAGCGCCACAACTTCATCGAGCTGGACGGCGAAGCTAGCGTCCCGGCCGTAAACAAACAGTTGCGTCATCGAATTGGCGAACGCCTGGGAATTCGCGCGACAAAATATACGCCGTCCGCCGCGCTCGCGCATCTCTGGCGCTAAAATTCAGCGAATGTCCGAGCCGGTCCACATCGCCGCCATTGACGCAGGCTCCAACGCCGTCCGCCTTTCCGTCGCCAGAGCCTATTCCGCCCTCGATATCGAGCCATTGCACAATGAGCGCTATTCACTGCGCCTGGGCGAGAGCGTGTTCCTCCGCCATCGCTTCACCGACGATATTTTCAAAAAAAGTGTGAAGGCGTTTCGTCACTTCAAAGAAGTACTCGACGAATTCGGCGTGACCCGTTATCGCGCCGTGGCTACCAGCGCATCGCGTGAAGCCCGCAACCGCAAAGCGTTTCTGCGCGAGATCAAAAGAAAATCTGGCATCGCGCTCGAAGTCATCGGCAGCAACGAAGAGTCCCGCCTCGGCCGTGAAGCCGCGATCGCCGCGCTCGGCCCCGAAGCGCCTCCGCGTTGCATCATCGATCTAGGCGGCGGAAGTCTGGAAATCAACATATTGCGCGATCACGTCGTCGAGCAGAACGCGCAGTTGCCGGTCGGCACCGTGCGCCTAATGACCACGCTGAATATTCCCGGCGTGATTCGCCCGATGCAGGCGGAGCAAGTCCGTCGCTACGTGCGTGCGCTCCTGGAATCGAAATTACCGTCGCGCCCGAATCTCGGCGAAAGCATTGCCGTCGCGCTCGGCGGCAGCGCGGAAACGCTCGCAGCCATCGCGCCCGGGCCCCGCGAACACGGTGTTCCAACGCTGCAACTGTCGCTGTTACGCGAGCGCCTGCCGGGCATTCTCGAGCGCGACGTGCGCGAGCGAATGAAAAGTTACGGTGTTCGCCGCGATCGTGCCGACGTCATGGGCATCGCCGCAATCACCTTCGTCTCCCTGGGCCGCTATTTAAATTTGCGCTGCCTCGCGGTTCCCAGCATCGGCATCCGCGAAGCCCTGCTGCAGGAAATCGCACGCGAAGCCTTCTCGCGCAAAGAGCCGCATCGCTACAACGCCGCGGCACGCCAGTTGCTGGTGGGCACGCGCAGCTTCGCTCGCCGCCTGAAATACGATCAGCAACACGCCGAGCACGTGCGCGAACTGAGCATCCTGCTCTTCGATCAATTGCAGCCCGCGCATCATTTGCCGGCCCAATCGCGCGTGCTGCTTGAAGCCGGCGCCATGCTCCACGATGTCGGCCACATGATCAGCCACCGCGGCCACCACAAACACGGCGAATATCTCGCGCTCAACGGAGACGTCCCAGGGCTGGAAGGCCGCGACCGCGCCATCGTCGCCGCCATCGTCCGCTATCACAATCGCAAATCCGCCCCGGCTGGCCATCACGTTGCCTACGCGTCGCTCAATAACAACGATCAGCGCATCGCTCGCCGCCTAGCCGCCATTCTTCGCGTAGCCGAGGCGTTAGATCACTCGCACCGCCAGCGCGTCACGAACTTGAGCGCCGCCTTCCAGCGAGGGGCGGTCGCTTTACAAATCGTCGCCCGTGGCGACGCTGCCGAAGATTTGCGCGACGCCAATCGCAGCGCCGAGCTCTTTGAAAAAGAATTTCACGTTCGCCTGTTTTTCCGGCAGTCCGGTACGTGATGAAGTAGCAGTTGAAGTTGTCGCAGCCGGATCCGTCCCGCCAAATCAATGCCGGACGGCGAATCGATCTTGTAGGGGCGCAGCACTGCTGCGTCCCAGCTTACCCGGGCGTCTAAATTGCCCGCGAATCAAGGAGCCACAAAATGAATCTCTACATTGTCCGCCACGGAATCGCCATCGATCCCGAAGATCCCAAGTGCCCGCCCGATCCCGATCGCTTCCTAACCGACGAAGGCGTCGACAAGACAAAGCAGGTTGCCAAAGGCATCGTAGAACTAGGCATTACGCCGGATCTGCTGATTAGCAGCCCCTATGTCCGGGCCGTGCAGACCGCCGAAATATTTGCCCAAGCCCTCGACTACCCGAAACTAAAAATTCGCCACAGCGAACTGCTGCTCCCAGGGGGCGACGCAGCGCTCTTCTACAAGGAGCTTGCCAAAGACAAACACTCCGGCACGATTTTCTGTTTCGGCCACGCTCCGCAACTCGACGACCTGATCGCTGCCGCACTCGGCTCGAAACAACACGTTACGTCTCTAAAGAAAGCAGGAGTTGCGTACATCGAACTGAAGAGGGTCTCGCCGCCGAGCGGAGAACTAGTCTGGCTAGCCACGCCGAAGCTGTTGCGCAAAGCGGGTAAGTAGAGGGAACCCCAAATGATTCTAAGAATTTGTGAGAACAAGAAATCTCTCGGCCAGGCTGCAGCCGATCACGCAGCCGAAGTCTTACGTAGCGCTGTCCGCGATCGCGGACTAGCGCGCATCGTGGTAGCCACCGGCGCATCCCAACTCGATTTCCTCAACGCGCTAACCAAAGCCGCGGACATCGACTGGCAACGCGTCGAAATGTTTCACCTCGACGAGTACATCGGTCTGCCGCTCGCCCATCCCGCAAGCTTCCGCAAATACTTGGTCGAAAATCTGATTCGCAAGACGGGTCTCAAGCGCTATCACTTGCTCGACGCCGAAAGCGACCCGCAAAAAGTGATCTCACTCGTCGGCGAAGCCCTGAAATCCGCTCCGATCGACGTCGCCTTCGCGGGAATCGGCGAAAACGGCCATCTTGCGTTCAACGATCCTCCAGCCGACTTCGACACGACCGATCCGTATCTCATCGTTGATCTCGACGAAGCATGCCGTCGCCAGCAGGTAGGCGAAGGCTGGTTCGCAGATATCGCGGAAGTCCCGCGTCAGGCGATTTCCATGTCCGTGCGGCAGATTCTCGAAGCACGCGAGATTATTTGCGTAGTCCCCGACGCGCGCAAAGCCAACGCCGTGCAAGGCTGCATCGAAGGCGCAATCAGTCCGACGGCCCCGGCTTCGATTCTGCGCACCCATCCGACGGCCACGCTCTATCTCGACACCGACTCCGCGAGTCTCCTCAGCCCCAAAACGCTGGCAGCACTTGCCGCCAACCGCTAATTGATGGTCGAATGGCCGTCCGTGAAAATCACAAGCGCTGCAAGCCGCCAGAAACACGCAATCAGGGTTGGCCCATGGGGACTAAGCTCATGAGCTTAAGCAACAGCGCTCCACAAACCCCGACCACACCTCGCCCCCATGCCATCCCCTCACTGCGCTGGTGGATCGGCGGAATTCTTTTCGCCTCCACGGTCATCAACTATATCGACCGTCAAACGCTTTCCATCCTCGCGCCATATTTAAAAAGCGACTATCACTGGAGCAACACCGATTACGCCAACATCGCGATCGCCTTCCGCTTGGCGTATTCCATCGGACAAACGGTTTGTGGCCGCCAGATCGATCGCGTCGGCACTCGCCGCGGCCTGACGATCAGCGTCACCTGGTACTCGATCGTTTCGCTGCTGACCTCCTTAGCGAATGGCATCGTGAGTTTTTCCGTATTTCGTTTTCTGTTGGGGGCGGGCGAATCGGCAAACTGGCCGGGCGCAAGCAAAGCCGTCTCCGAGTGGTTTCCCAAACGCGAACGCGGATTGGCCGCAGCGTTGTATGACAGCGGTTCCTCAGTAGGCGGCGCGGCAGCTCCATTCCTGATTTTGCCGATCTACCTGCGCTGGGGCTGGCGCGTGGCGTTCGTGATTCCCGGCCTGCTGGGATTTTTGTGGCTGATCGCCTGGCGCAAAATGTACTACCCGCCAATGGAGCATCCGCGCATCAGCGACGCCGAGCGCGAAATGCTCCTGGCCGAGCGCAAAGACGACGATTCCGCGCCGAAACCAATGCCGCGATGGCGCGATCTTCTAAAGTTGCCGCAAACCTGGGGAACGATCGTGTCAAAAGGTCTGACCGATCCGGTGTGGTTCTTCGTCACCGACTGGTTTCCGATTTATCTCGTAGCCAAGGGAATTCCGTTGAAGAATGGCCTGATCGCCGTCTGGATTCCGTTCCTCGCCGCAGACCTCGGCAATTTCTTTGGCGGCGCCGTTTCCGGTTATTTAATTCGCCGGGGATGGTCGGTCGGCGCAGCACGGAAGTCGATGGTAGTGTTCGGCGGCTTCGGCGTAATGCTGCTGATTCCCACCGTTTTTACCGTGAATCTCTTCCTGATCACTCTGCTTTTCGCGATCGCGACCTTCGCTTACGCCTCGTTCTCCACCATTGCCAACGTCTTGCCCACCGATCTCTTCCAGAGCAACGCAGTCGCAACCGTCAGCGGCATGAGCGGTACGGGCGCTGGTCTCGGCACGATTCTAGCTTTCGAGCTAATCGGCCACTTTTCCGACGCCCGACAAGCCAGTGGCACGCACGCCTTCGATCCCATCGTGATCGCCGCCGGCCTAATCCCGTTCGTCGGCATGATCCTGGTCCTCCTGCTGGTCCGCAACACGACCGCCACCGACCAAGGACTAGTGAAACAAATCTGAGTTCGTCACACACAGGACAACCGCCTTTAAGGGGCGCAGCATGGCTGCGCCCCGGGTAGCCCAGGCCGAAGGACACTAAGATGAATCATATCGCTGGCATTTGTTTCGGCCCGCCGTTCCGCACGAAAAGTTTCACCGACGGTGAATTCGTGTACAACACGGTCGTGGTTGTGGGGTATCCTCGCTCGCGCACGCAACGCGACACGACAGAAGTCAGGTCGAGAACGAAACGATGACGGAATCGCCTTCAGGCACCGCAGTTGCTGCACGCAACCGCCGCACGCTGACCCTCGCCGACCTGATTTTCTTCGGCATCATCCTGATTCAGCCGATCGCCCCGGTCCCGCTCTTCGGCGTAGCGCAAAAACTTTCCAACGGATACTTCACGCTAATCATCCTGGTCGCGATGTTCGCGATGACTATTACGGCCGTAAGCTACGGCCGGATGGCGGCGTTGTTCCCGTCAGCGGGCTCTGCCTACACCTATGTCGGAAAGGGAATCAACCCGCACTTGGGTTTTCTCGCCGGCTGGGCGATGTTTCTCGATTATCTGTTGCTGCCGTTGATCAACACCGTCTGGATCGCGGCCGCGATGCACAACGTCTACACACCCAATATTCCGTTCGTAATTTGGGCCGCCACCGTGGCGGGAATCATCACTCTCCTGAACCTGCGCGGCATCCGGTCGTCCGCGCGTCAGAACAAGGTCCTGCTCTTCGGCATGTTCATCGTGATCGGCTTTTTCATCGTGCTGGCGCTCAAGTTTCTGTTCAACACGCAAGGATGGGGCGGAGTCTTTTCCAGCCAGCCGTTCTACGACCCTTCCACCTTCAACGCTCATCGAATTCTCGGCGCAACCTCGTTCGCGGCACTCACCTACATCGGCTTCGACGGCGTGACCACGCTCACCGAAGACGTAGAAAATCCCAAGCGCAATATTTTGCTGGCGACGGTTTTCGTCTGCGTGTTCACAGGATTATTCGGCGGACTGGAAGTTTACCTGGGCCAACGCGTCTGGCCCGACTGGCAAAGTTTCACCTCGCTCGAAACCGCCTTCATGGATGTTTGCGGTCGAGTTGGCGGCCCCTGGCTGTTCAACGGCATGGGCGCCGTCCTGATTCTCGCGGCCTTCGGAAGCGGATTGGCCGGCGGCCTGGGTGCGGCGAAATTACTCTTCGGCATGGGCCGAGACAACGTGCTGCCGCGCAAATTCTTCGGTTACGTGAAACCCGGAACGAGCACTCCCACTTACAACATCATCCTGATCGGCTTGCTCAGCTTCGGTGGCGCCGAGCTTCTCAATTATTTCGGCAGCGCCTACCAGCAAGCCGGCGAACTCCTCAACTTCGGCGCTTTCCTGTCTTTCATGGGCGTAAACATCGCCGCATTCTGGCAGTTCGGAGTTTTGAAAGCGGCCGGCAACAAGCGCCGCATCGTGGTGGACATCATTCTGCCGCTGACCGGCTTCATTTTTTGCGCCGTAATCTGGTGGAACCTGAACCCGCTGGCCAAGACCGCGGGCGGAATCTGGTTCGTAATCGGCGTCATTTATTTGGCAATCACTACAAAAGGTTTCCGAGCCAGGCCAGCCATCATCGATTTCAGCGAATCTTAGAGTTTGGTGCGGCACAAAAAAGAACCGCCGCACTCCCGCAAGTTTCGCGAAGGCGCGGCGGCTATATCACTGAGTCGCAACCCGCAGTGCAGGCGAAGTCCGCGTGGCCTTGCGGTTCTTGAATTGCGCGTCGCCTGACGGCGGTTCGTTATTTCTGCGTCATGTTGCTGACCCGTGCCAGCGTATCGCGGTGGCCGGCTTCTGAAATCTCTCCGCGCAGACCAGCCCAACCGGACGGATTCTCTTTCTCGGACGCTTCCAGCGCGGCGTGGAACTTATCGATGCCTTCTGGTCCGTTCGTCATGACCGCCAGGAAGATGATGCCCGGATCGGCAGAGTGCACGATTTCCTGATCGACCTGATAGCCCTGGATCGAGCCATCCGCGACCAACTTGTCCAGCATCGATCCGAAGGTTGCCATGATGATTTTTCCCTCGGCATCGCCGGAACCGGGTTTCGTTGCCCACCGGCTGATGCGAAGGTAGCCGTTCGTAAACGTTCCGGAGGTATGGTTGTAATGCCTACTTTCGAGAATGTAGTCCCAATGCTTCGCAGCGGCCAGCGGTGGAGACGTCGCGCCAGGAGCGGTGCGAACTCCCTCCAGCACCTTCAGAATGCCGGCCATCGACGTCGCGGAAAACCACGTGCCATGCGTGGGCAGGCCTTCCTGGTGAGTAATGACCGTGTAGCTTCCGAACGAAGTTATGGATCCGTCCACGACGGCCTTTTTCATGATGTCGACATCGGCCGCGTCGGTCTTCAAATAGTCCGCCCACATCGCGCGTGGCACGGTCCATTCGGAAACATAGGTATACAGCGGCGGTTTTTCTGCGCTCTGCGACTGCGCCGAAACGCGATTTGCACTCAGAGGCACCAGCGTGAGCGCACACAACACACCGATTGCACCGATCGATCGAATACGCATTCTTCTTTCCAGCTTTCTCCGCCCTGGCGGATTGTGAAGTGAACGAAATTTATAGGAACGAGCCCAAGAGGAACAAATCGGAACAGGTGTTTCCGACCTTTCCGTTGCGCGATAGCGTACACCCGGGACTGTTTGTTGTGCAACGGCGGCGGGCCTGGTTTGAATGAACGGCGCCCACCTCGGAAAGCGGCCGCTACAAATTAGTCGGAGGCTGCGGCCGCCGCGGCGAGCGGACGGTGTTGCTGGAATTGCTCGGGTGGCGCGACTACATTTTCTCGTTTGGGCACCGGCTTTAGGATCACCGGCTTGGCGATGTAGGTGTCTAGAAGATGTTTCGCGGCGGCGAGATGAGCGGCGGTTTCCGCGGAGTCGACGAGGCCGGGAACCTCGACGATGATGGCGTCCGCGGACTTTTCGGCGCGCAGGCCATCACACGTTTCGATGCCCGATTTTCGCAGCGCGCGTGCCAACCGTAGGATCCCTGCCAGCGCTTGAATATTTTTCTGCTGATCCTCGGCGAGTTTCGCGAAGGCGCCGCGATCGCGGGCGGGTTCCGGCCCGCGATGATAGCGAACGGACCATCGAAGTAATTCCCATTCCTCAAAAGTCCAGCTGGGAGGCAACGGCAGTTCGCGCAAGAAACCGCGCGCCGCCTTGTGCGGGGATTTGCCGTGGTCGCCCGAGAAAGCACCCTGCAAGCGGGCGGCAGCGCGTAGGACCCGGCGCATGGCGTGTTCGCCGAATGCGGGAGCGGCGTGAGCGCGGCGCAATGCGTCGAAGAGCGTGATCGAAATACGCAAGACCTGAGCGGTGCGACGCGGGCGAGGGTCCGTTGCTCGTGCGGTAGCGCGAAGGCGCGCCATGGCCGCGAGAGCCAGTCGCTTTCCCTGCGGCAATCCGTGACGCCAGTCGTTCCACAAACTGGTTTTCCCCAAGGTGCGTTGACGATAGGCGTCGATGCGCTGGCTGCGCTCGCGGTGGATCGTCTCTTGCCACCGGTTCTGTATTTCGATGGTCTCTCGCGGGGCCAGTTGCTTCAGTGCGGCGGTGAGAACGTCCAGATCGTGGACTTCGCCCAAGAGGTCTTGCAGGCGCTTCAAATTCTCGCTCCACTGCGCGTATTGCTCGGGCAACAAACTCTCGACGGTATAGCGCAGGCGTTTCAGTCCGATGCGCAGTTCGTGCCACGGTTTCGGTTTGGCGGTGCGCTGCGCGCGCGTGTGAAGTTCCCTGGCCTCCTCGAAACGTTCGACCGCGAGGCACTGCGCGGCGAGGCCGGAGCAGGGAACCAGGCGAGCGCGGTTGCGGAGTTTACGTTCCAGGCGAGTCCAGGATTTTTCGTCGAATTTTTCAGCGGCGTGCTGGGCTTGTTGGCGCAATTCGGGTTCGTTCGCGGCGAAGGCGGCGTGCAATTTTGTGCGCAGCGGATCGTCGCTGGGCGCCAGTTGCTTCACCCACTCGTCCATGATCTGCGCGTCGCGCAACTCGCCTAGCCGGCGGAAAAGTTTTTTGGGTAGTTGCCGCATCTGACGCCATGCAGGGTCGGGATCGACCTCTTGCATGACGGCGGCGACGGAGCGGCAGCGGCGAATCGCGACTCGCAGGTCGTGTACCGGATCAGCGGACGGATCTTTGCGGACCTGCTCAAGTTCCTTGAGAACGCGCTCGATCCAGTGACGGAGACCGCGGTGCGCGGTGGAACCGACGGGAAGGGTGACAACGATAGACGACGACATACAGCCCTCGAAACGACCGTCCGAAGCCGCCGTGGTTGCAGCCCCTGCTCGGACGATGGTCAACAGAAGCTATAGGGTAGCTCTTGGGCGGAGCCGAGTCCAGTCGAGGGCGCGCCGGCCCAAATCGGGCATCATGCGCGTGAGAATGACGCCCATAACCAGCGCCATGGCGGCGGCGACGAGGAAAACGCGCGAGGGATCGGGGTGGCCGAGCCGCAGCATGGCGTACTGCGCGAGCGGCTGCAGAGCCACGCCGACGAAAGAGAGGAGATTGGCGACCGCAATGGTGCGGCCCTTCTCTTCCGGAGCGGGGATGCGCTGGATCAGGGCGTTCACCGGGACCACAAAGAAGCCACCGGCGGTGCCTAGCAGCGCAAGCAGCACAGCAACAGTGACGAAGTTGAGTCCCGGATACGACAGAATCGCGGCCATGACCGTGATGCCGATCAGGCCGGGAAGCACCATGCCGTGCTCGATCTTGCCGCCAGAAGCATAACCCGCAAGAAAACTGCCGATGCCGATGCCCAGGCTTAGCGCGGCCAGCAGATAGCTGCTGTGCTGGTCGTCAACGCGGAGGATGTCAGTGGCGTAGAGCACGATGTTGAGCAGCAGCAGGGAACCCAGAAACCAGAAGAATGTGTTGGCGAGAACGGCGACGCGGAGGGTGTTGTTGCGCCAGAGGCGGCGCGTCTCGACGAAAAATTCGCGCGGTACGTTCCAGTCGAACTGGCGGGCCGGATCCGCGGCAGGGACGCGGGTGATGCGCAAGCTGATCAGCAAACCAACGATGGTGAGCGAAAGAAAGACTACGCCGGACCAAACCTGCCGTCCGCGAAAGTGCTCGGCCAGGAAGCCGCCAGCCAGCGCGGCGAAGATGGCGGAAAGAAGCGTGGTCAGTTCGATGATGCCGTTGCCCCAACTGAGTTTGGATTCGGGCAGCAACTCGGGGAGCAAGCCGTACTTTGTCGGGCCGAAGATTGCGCCTTGGGTGCAGGCCAGGAAGAGGGCAGCGGCGGCCAGGTCGATGCGATTGCGGGCCAGCGCGAAGGTGGCGAGTCCCATGACGATGAGCTCTAAATATTTGACGCCTAGCGTGACGCTGCGCTTGCTGTATTTGTCGGCGAAATAGCCGCCGGGAATAGAGAAGAGAAGAAAAGGCACCGCGAAGAGCAGCGGGACGACAAGGACGAACCAGAAGTCGCGCTGCTGCTTGGTAAGCGCGGTTTCGAGCACGAGAAAGCTGACCAGCCACTTGAGAGCGTTGTCGCTGAAAGCGTTCTGGAATTGGACGGCGATCAGGGCCCAGAACCCGGCTAGGTTGCTCGGCGTGGGACCGACAGGATGAGAGGTGCCGTCGTTTCTGAGATTGCTGGCCAAGGGTGCGCCGAGTTTAGCCGCGAGAGGTGGGAAGGGGCAACCGTTGCGGACGGTGTTGTTGTTCGAGATTTCCTTGGCGGCTGGGGAATCGGTGCTGGCCGGGGCTGTTAGTGGGCTGGGAGGCGGGGAAGGGTTCAACGCCGGGGCTATTTATAAGCTTCTGCGAACAAGGATTCAGGGCGGGCGTCCATCTTTTCTACGTCGGGACAATCACCCACCCGAAAGTCGCGGCGCTCGGCCCTTGAAAAGCCGACGCTGAGCAGCAGGGATTTCAAGGAATTGAAATTGTAGTGCCAATGGTGAGAGTTTTTGTCACCGGGACCGGATCCGTACTGGAATACTGACTCCAGGAACTGATCAGGAGATAGGGAGTCGTAGCTGGCCACGAGTTTGTCCAAATCTGGAATGGCGACGCGAAGGACACCACCGGCGCACAAAACGCGGTGACATTCCTGGAGACAATGAATCGCCACGCGAGGGTAGAGGTGTTCCAACATATGGCAACTGAAGATGGCGTGAATCGAGTTGGCTTGGAATGGAAAGTCATCGGCGACGTTGAGATAGGTCAATTTCTGAAAGACACCGCTGCGATGTTGGGCGAATCGTCGCGAAGAAATTTTCCCGAGGAGGTGGAGGGTACGAGCGGCGAAGGGAACTTTAGAAATCCAGATATGCGGAGTGATGTCCGTGTTAACCCAGCCTTCGGCGGGTGCATCGAAGCATCCCAAATGCAGTCGTTTGGTTCCTGCGCCTGGCATCGATGTCTTCCAGATGCATTAGACATTCGTCATATAACCTGGGGAGATAATTGTAGCTTTTGAGACATGGGGGTCAGCTGGTCGAAAGGGCAGGTTCAAGAGAGTCCCGTTCGGAGGTGACGCGTTCTTGCGG
>Ga0182015_10005445_pt1 | contig 13239 bp, 15 predicted proteins | sample 712P3MmetaG_FD_120478 | JGI IMG/M metagenome (GOLD analysis project Ga0182015, IMG submission 120478) | Permafrost microbial communities from Stordalen Mire, Sweden - 712P3M metaG | ecosystem: Environmental > Terrestrial > Soil > Wetlands > Permafrost | place: Sweden: Stordalen | collected...
TCACTGGCCTCCGTGATCCAGGTCACAGCCGAGTATTGTCGAAGCGAGTAAGGGTAGACTACGCTATCTGTATAGCGCCATAGAGGAGCAACTCTTCCCATGCCAGAAAACACACTTACCGTCACCGACAATCGTACTGGGCAGACTTATACCGTCCCCATCGAGGATGGCACAATTCGGGCGATGAGCTTGAGGCAGATCAAGACGGGTCCCGAGGATTTTGGGCTAATGACCTACGATCCGGCATTCATGAACACCGCATCGTGCCGCAGCAGCATCACTTACATCGATGGTGACCAGGGAATTCTGCGCTATCGAGGGTATCCCATTGAAGTGTTGGCCGAACGCTGCACATTCCTGGAAGTCGCGTATTTATTGCTGTTTGGGGAGTTGCCTGCCGAACCGGAGCTGAAACACTGGGTTCATGAAATTACGCACCACACCATGCTGCACGAATCGACCAAGAAATTTATGGAAGGTTTTCGCTACGATGGCCACCCGATGGGAATGTTTGTGAGCACTGTGGCTGCGCTTTCGACCGTGTATCCGGATGCCCGGCATGTGCATGATCCCGAGAACCGCCTGCTGCAGATCAAACGCCTGATCGGCAAAGTACCATCCATTGCGGCCATGTCCTACCGGCACAATGTAGGGTTTCCGTACGTCTATCCTGACAACGATTTGAACTACGCCGAGAATTTCATGAACATGTTATGGAAGATGGTCGAACCCAAGTACGTCGCGAATCCGGCGATTGCGCGGGCGCTCGACATTCTTTTCATTTTGCACGCCGATCACGAACAAAACTGCGGCACCAACGCTATGCGCTCGGTGAGCAGCGCTCAAACGGACCCTTACTTGTCCATGGCGTCGGCAGCGTCTGCGCTGGCAGGGCCGTTGCACGGCGGAGCCAACGAAGAAGTGCTGCGGATGCTCGATGAAATCGGATCGAAGGATAAGGTGCCCGCCTACATAAAGAAGGTGAAGGACGGCGGCGTCAAGCTGATGGGATTCGGACACCGAATTTACAAGAACTATGATCCTCGAGCGAAAATCATTCGCTGGTGCGCCGAGCAGGTCTTTGAAGTTACGGGGCGTAATGCGAAACTAGAAATCGCTCTCGAGCTCGAGCGAATCGCCTTGGAGGACGAGTATTTCGTGAAACGCAAGCTCTATCCGAACGTCGATTTTTATTCCGGGATCATGTACCAGGCCATGGGATTTAGGCCGGAGATGTTTACCGTTCTGTTTGCCATCCCACGAACAGCCGGATGGCTCGCGCAATGGCAGGAGTTAATCACAGATCCCGAGCAAAAGATAGCCCGGCCGCGGCAAGTCTACACCGGGCAAGAGGCGCGGGAATTTGTGCCCATCGAAAAAAGGACGCTAGCCGCGGTTCCAACGCGCTAGTAATTTTGGCAAGTCGGGAATGCCGGATTCAGATTCAGCGATCAAGGGGGAGTTTCGCTGGATTTAACTTCTGTGTCGCTGCTCTAGCTTAGCTAGGCCACTTGCTTGGTAGCGAGTGCAGCAACGTACTGGCGAGTTTCAGCCGGAGAAGTGATAACCTTCATCTCCTGCCAATCGTACGGAAATTCCCTGCCACAATCCAGGCAGGCTACGTAGGTCCCGGTCAACGCTCCGGCTTGGGGGCGGCGCGCCGTGCCTCGGATGGTCACTGGAAAACTGTAACGGGGATGTCTGCAACCGAAAACTGCGTCAAGCATTCTTGCCATCATGGAGCACCTTCCACCGCGCGTGTTCTGCCTGGGCCGCCCTGAGTGGCGGCACAAGCAATTCATACAACCCTCAATACCTTAGATTCAATCTCGAAGGAAAGGGTTTCGCATTCTTCCTGACTTAGCGTTCCCAGATTAGGAGGAGTGCTAACGAATTGTGCTTTCAAAGGTTTACGGGAAGCCTGTTTTCGAGGGTGAGGGGGGTAAATAATACTACTCGGAGATTATCCGTAGGACCGAAGTATGCCTACGAAGTTAGGAAAGATTCAAAGCCTTCTTGATGGTGCCGCGCTCTTTCTGGATCTTCTCCTGAAGGAGAGTGATGCTGTAGATAAGTTGTTCGGGACGGGGTGGGCAGCCAGGAACATAAATATCGACGGGAATCACTTGGTTCACACTTTGAACCAGTGCGTAATTATTGAATACACCGCCGGACGTGGCACAGGCTCCCATCGAAATAACCCACTTGGGCTCGGGCATCTGCTCCCACAGTTGGCGGATCACGGGCGCCATTTTGTTCGACACTCGACCCGCGATAATCATAAGATCGCTCTGACGCGGGGATGGACGAAAAACTTCCGCGCCGAAGCGGGCGATATCGAAGCGCGAAGCCCCCATCGACATCATCTCGATAGCGCAACACGCCAGACCGAATGTCATGGGCCAGATGGAACCTTTGCGCATCCAGTTCACAGCTGAATCGAGCGTGGTCAACACCACGCCTTCCGGGGTCGGATTGCCAAAAGTCAGGTCTTTGACTATCTTTTTGCCGTTCTCAAAGTCTACGTACGGGCCGAAATTCAGTTCAGCTGCCATTGTGCTTTTATTCTAAATGCTGGAGTGTGCAGAATCCAATCACCATCGCGGATTCCAAATGGCGTCGAGGTGCGCGAAGTCCGCGTGCCTGATGTTGGCGGGAGGGCGACTGCAGCGACGGTGGCGGATGGTTGAAGAATGCCGGGCTTCCGGCACGCTCAGTCAACAGCTAGCGGCTCTCTCAGATGTTGATTACGACCTTGCCGAACATCTGGCTCGTCTCAAGATATTCGTGGGCGGCGGGCAATTCATGGAGCGGGAATGTGCGGTCTAGAACGGGTTTCAGGCGTCCGGCAAATATATGCTGTAGCACTTCATGCAGTTCACCCATCGTTCCCATATACGACCCGAGCAGCGAAAGTTGCCGCGCAAAAAGATGGCGCAAATCGATGCCCACATTTGGCCCCGTGGTAGCTCCACAGGTCACCAGCGTGCCGCCGGTCTTGAGAGACTTCACACTCTCGTCCCATGTAGCTGCGCCTACATGCTCCACCACGATGTCCACACCCTCTTTATTCGTGATCTTGCGCACTTCTTCAGAGATTCTCTGCTGGTAGTGATTGATGCCGTAGTTGGCACCGAGTTCCTTGCCCTTTGCGAGCTTGGATTCGTCGCCTGCAGTCGTAATCACGCGACAATGGTAAAGCCTTGCGATCTGGATCGCTGCGATGCCCACGCCGGAACTCGCGCCCAACACCAGCACGGTCTGGCCCGAGCGAATGCCGGCCCGTCCTACGAGCATATGCCATGCGGTTACGAATACGAGTGGCACACTCGCAGCTTGATTGAAATTGAGTGAATCAGGAATCGGAATGACGTTCGCCGATGGGACCGCGATCATTTCGCAATTGCCCCCGTCTACCGCATTGCCCAGCACGGTAAATTCCCGGCACTGATTCTGCAGTCCCGCAACACACTTGGCGCAGTGCCCGCAAAAGTGCATGGGAGCGATCAGTACGCGTTGACCGGCCTTCAGACCTTTGACGTACTCGCCCACTTCGGCTACTTCGCCGGCGATGTCGCTGCCAAGAATATGCGGCAGCTTCACTCCCGCCAGCCCTTTGCGCACCCAAATATCAAGATGATTCAGCGAACACGCGCGCACCCTCACCATGACTTGATCTTTGCGCGGTTGGGGATCGGAGACGTCTTCATATCTCAAAACTTCTGGACCGCCGAATTGATGAATGCGAACGGCTTTCATTTGAGCGTTCTCCACCACCACGAAGTGTTCCCAGAGGGGACTGAGGCCCTCAGGGCTGAAGCCCGAAGGAGTATTTTACGCGTGGCGGCGGAGCCTGACGCTGCACGCTTCCGAAACCCTGTCCATTTGACTGCCTGTTGTTAACCGATTGATAATCAATCGTTGAGGTTGCATGCGCCCGCATGGATATCTACGAACAAATCGTCGAGCTTCGTCGGGAACGACGTCGCGGTGCCGTTGCCACCATCGTTAACGTGCGCGGCTCTATTCCTTCGTTTCGGACGGCGAAAATGCTGGTGCGTGACGACGGCTCGATCGTCGGAACGATCGGCGGAGGCTGCGTTGAGGCGGACGTCTGGCAGGCAGCGCGTGAAGTGATGGAATCCGAAAAGCCCCAGACGCTTATCTTCGATCTTAATCAGGATCCCAGATACGATACGGGCTTGGTGTGCGGCGGCACCCTGGAGGTTTTCATTGAGCCTGTTCTCCCTCAACCGTTACTTTACATTTTTGGCGCAGGTCACGTATCAGCAAGCCTCTCAAAGGTGGCTGCGAATGTGGGGTTTGAATTGATCATCCATGACGATCGCACGTCCTACGCGACCAAAGAGCGATTCCCGGAGGCTCGCGAAATTCATGCGCTTGACTTTGATGAGGCCATTCGAGAAATCGAGCCCAACGAGAATTCCTACATCGTGATCGTCACTCGCGGGCATCGCGATGACATGCGCATCCTGCGGTGGGCGGTTCAGACTCGCGCCCGTTACGTTGGCATGATCGGCTCCAGACGCAAAGTGATTGAGATCTTTAAGACGTTGCAGAAGGAGGGGCTTCCGGAGCATCTCTTCGATCGCGTCCATGCCCCGATTGGCTTCGACATCGGCGCCATCACACCGGAAGAGATCGCAGTTGCGATCACCGCAGAATTGATCTCAATTCGCAGGCATGCTGCTGGCAATCTGCCCCATATGAGCTGGTTTCGTTCTCGAAACTCGCAGCCCGAGACCGACGATCCGGCTCCGGCAGTCGATGAACACGAGTGAAAGGTGATAGTGATCTTGTTTTCCAGCTGTTTTCGGTTTCAATCTTCAACCAAAAGTTAACAATTTTCACCATTCCCTGCTATCTTCGCTGCATGAGCCGCGCCTCCAGTTTCGCCGGCGTGATCCTGGCAGCCGGAGAGTCCTCGCGCATGGGACGAGATAAAGCATTGCTGCCATGGCCCCCGCCAGCCGGCGGAGTGCCGGTTTCCAGTGAAACATTTCTGTCAGCGGCGATCCGGTCCCTTTCATCCGCAACTGAATTCGTGGTAGTGGTGGTTGGAACGAATGAAGGGGCGCTGGCGCCGATCATCTATGCGCAAGGGGCTTCTCTCACGGTCAACCCAGATCCGGGCCGCGGTCAATTCAGTTCGCTGCAAGTTGGACTGCGCGAAGTACTCAACCATGGCCGCGACGCCGCCATGGTGACGCTTGTCGACCGCCCTCCGGTCAGCTCAACAACCATCCAGACTCTGCGTGCCGCGTTCGAGACTGCGGGTCCTCACATCTGGGCAGTAGTCCCGGAATTTTCCGGCAAGCACGGTCATCCCTATCTCGCAAGCCGCGAGATGATAGAGGCGTTTCTCCGGGTTGCAGCCACCTCAAGCGCACGCGATGTCGAGCACGCGCATCAGGCGCACATCCAGTACGTGCCAGTTGTCGATCCCCTGGTAGCGCTGAATATCAACACCCCTGAGGATTACGCAGAGCTCTCGCCGACCTCGTCTTGACCGCTGCCGGGTTTGCGCGCTCCGCCCGAGTCACGTTATCGTCAGAACATGGACGCCGCAGAGGTAGAAGCATTTCTTCCTGCTACCAATCAATTTCTCGATTCGATTGTGCGCCTGCAGCCGAGTGTCGCGGCCTTTGATTGCGATGGGACTCTGTGGTCCGGCGATGCCGGGGAGCGCTTCTTCGATTGGGCACTGAAAGAGGGGAAAATCGTAGCTGAGTGCCTCGATCGTCCGATGCGGGAGCGTCACGCTGCCTACCGTCGGGGCGAAGTCGACGAGACCACGATGTGCGGGGAGATGGTAACGATGCACCAGGGCATTGAAGAGCTGCATATAATGGACGCCGCCGCTCGTTTTTTCGAACAATACTTCGTCGCGCAGATTTTTCCGGAGATGCGGGAACTCGTACGCCGTTTGCAGCAAAATGGCTGTGAGGTCTGGGCGGTCTCTTCGTCCAGTGAATGGTTGATCCGCGCTGGAATGAAATATTTCGATATCCCCGAAAGCCGCATCCTTGCCGCAAAGGTAGAACTACAGGGCAGCACGCTTACCGATCGATTGATCCGCGTCCCTTCCGGAACCGGCAAGCCGGAGGCGCTCCGCGAAATCGTGAGGAAAAACATTGACGCGGCTTTTGGTAATTCGCGTTGGGATACGGAAATGCTAGCGATGGCAAACCATGCGGTTGCCGTGAATCCGAATCCAGACCTTGAGCAGATTGCCCTCGAACGCGGCTGGCGCATTTATTTCCCCGAGGGAACTCAGTCACGAACCTAGTGTGACGGCGAAGGTCCGCGATTTACAATAGTTTTTGCCCATGTATTCCGCGCTGTTACTTGATCATTTCCAAAATCCGCGCAATGCGGGAGAAATTGCCGATGCTGACGCGACGGCAGAAATTGAAAATCCCGCTTGCGGAGACGTGTTGCGAGTGACCTTGAAAGAAGATGCGGGACGAATTAGTCAGATGCAATTCAAAGCGAAGGGATGTGTCGCCGCGATGGCCTGTGGTTCGGCGCTGACGGAATTGGTAACCGGAAAGACGCTTGACGAAGCTAGAAGGCTTCGGCGAGAAGACGTGATCGAGGCCGTTGGCGGGCTCCCTCAAGCCTCATCCCACGCTGCCCATTTGGCTTTGGAAGCACTTTCAGCGGCGCTTGATCACATCAAACCTTGAGTAAAAGTGTCATGCTCGATCACTCACCCCGCCGCATCGCCAGCCTGCAACCGAGCGCTACCGTGATTCTCGCCGAGATTGGCGAACTGCATCGCGTCGTTGCGTGCACAAAATATTGTGCCGACGTGGTTGAAGAGATCACATCCCGGAAGTGCACAATCCTTGCCGATTCGTGGACCGCTAGCGCCGAACACATTATTGCCGTCCATCCCGACCTGGTGATTGCTGCTGTCCCGTACCAGGAAAAAGCGGTTATCGAAATAATGAAGTCTGGAGCGCGATGGTTGGGTCTTGCTCCAAAGACTCTGGTTGACATCTACACCGACATCGCCACGATCGCGGGAGTCGTGGGCAATGGGGATCGGGGCGAAGCGGCAATCAGCCGCATGAAGAAACGAATCGACGACGTTCGGTCCCGCACGCGGGGGACGGCCCGGCCGAGGGTTTTTTGCGAAGAGTGGGGCAAGCCGCTGATCGCATCGCAGCCCTGGGTCGCGGAACTTGTCGAAGCCGCGGGAGGCGAGTTTCTGGGCGAGCCTGGTCGACAAATTTCCCTCGAGGAAGTTGCCAGCATGGATCCGGATGTGCTGATTGCGGCTTGGTGTGGCGCGGGTGACCGCGTCCCGCTGGAGAAAATCGTCTTCGACCGTAACTGGCAAGGAACTCGGGCTGCTCGCGCTGCTCGGGTCTTCTGCATTCGAGATGAATACTTCAACACTCCGGCTCCAACACTGCTATACGGGCTTGATGCGCTGGCCTTTGCGATTCACCCGGAGATCTTCGGCAACCCGAAAGGAATACGGCAGATTACCCGCGTTCCGTCATCCACAGCAGCGATCTGATACCGTTAGTTTAGTGAGGATCCGCTCATGCCTATGGCGACTCGAATGGAAGAAATTCGCGACGAAGTTATGGCCCTCGCGATAGCGGCCCCCGCGGCAAATATTCTCATGCAACAGGTTTGTAAGCTTCTGCATGAGCGAATGCTGAAGTACAACTGGGCAGGATTTTATATGCTGGAAGCCGGCACCGAACCGCCGGTGCTGGTGCTTGAAGCATTTGTGGGTGCGATGACACCGCACACTCGCATCCCGCTCAATCAAGGAATCTGCGGCGCCGCCGCCTCCAGCGGCAAAACTATTGTGGTCGATGACGTGAGTAAAGATCCCCGCTACCTTGCTTGTTCGCTCGAAACAAAATCAGAAATTGTAGTTCCCATTTTCGTGCATGGGCAAGTGGCTGGTGAACTGGATATCGATAGCCATTTTCCGGCTGCGTTCGCTGCCGAAGATCAAAAGCTCGTACAGTTCTGCGCTGAGCTCGTCGGTAAGAAGTTGGAGCAGTCTAAGTGAACATGAGTGAATTATGAAACGAGTGGTGGCAGCGGTGATCGAGAAGGAGGGAAAGCTGCTCGTGTGCCAGCGAACTCGCCATCAAACCATGCCACTCAAATGGGAGTTTCCCGGTGGAAAAATTGAAGAGGGCGAACAGCCGCGCGATGCCCTGCGCCGGGAATTGGAAGAGGAATTAGGCATTCATGCCAAGGTTGGCAATGAGATCGCACGGGTGCAACACACGTATCCCAATGGCGCTGCGGTGGAGTTGCGGTTCTTCGTTGTGCGTGAATACGACGGCGAAATTGAGAATCGCATTTTTCGCGATTTACAGTGGGCGGCAGCGAAATCCTTGCCCTCGTTTGATTTTCTCGAAGCGGACGCATCGTTAGTGCGGGATCTGGCTGCTGGAAGGCTGCTCTGAAAACTGCCGGCGCCCACGCCTAGCCTGCTTTCCCGGTAATGTAACCCAATACCAGCGCCAAGGACAGTCCGCCGACCAGGATGGTTGTTCCCCACGCCACGGCATTGAACAAATGCGAATTCACATACTCTCCCATCAAATCTTTCTTGTTGATCAGCAGAAGCATGAAGATCAGGACAAATGGCAGGACGATTCCATTCACAACCTGTGACCACAATACGATTCTTACCAGTTGCGGTCCGGGGATCAGGAGCACGAGGATCCCACCGGCCACGATCAGCAGAGTGTAGAGCCAGTAGAAAAATGGCGCCTCGCCGAATTTCTTATCGACGCCGGACTCGAAACCCAATCCTTCGCATACCGTATACGCCGTGGAGAGCGGCAGAATCGACGCAGCAAACAGCGAGGCGTTGAACAGGCCCACGGCGAACAGTATATAAGCGTATTGCCCGGCTAGCGGTTTAAGTGCTTGCGCTGCGTCCGCTGCATACTTGATGTCACGGTATCCGTGTACGTAAAGAGTCGCGGCACAGGCCACGATGATGAACCAGGCGACCACGTCCGTAAAGATGCAACCCGTGATGACATCCCAGCGCGAGGCTCTTAGTCCGCGCCGTGTAACGCCTTTCTCCACAATGGAGGATTGAAGGTAGAACTGCATCCACGGAGCGATTGTCGTTCCCACCACTCCGATTACCATGAATAGATATGCCTGATCACGGAATGCTTTGAGCGCCGGCGGCTTAATCGTCGAAATCGCCGCATCCTTCCATAGGGGATGCGCCATTGCCCCGGCGAATAGGTATGTTATGTAAAAAAAAGACGCTGCCAGGAATACTTTCTCGACCGTCTTATATTGACCCTTCACCACGATCAGCCAGACGATCACGGCGCAAATCGGCACCGTCACGAATCGCGACAGCCCGAACAATTCCAGACTGGTGGCGATGCCTATGAATTCGGTCACCACGTTTCCAAAGTTGATGATCAGAATTCCAATCATCATCAGAAAAGTGATGCGAAGGCCAAACTCTTCGCGGATCAGGTCGCTCAGCCCTTTGCCGGTCACCGCGCCCATGCGGGCGCTCATCTCCTGCACCACGATCAGGGCCAGTGTGATCGGAATCATGGTCCACAACAGCAGAAATCCGTACTGGGCGCCTGCCTGCGAATAGACGAGGATGCCGCCCGCGTCGTTGTCGACGTTTGCCGTGATGATTCCCGGTCCCACTACTGCCAGAAACACCAGGGTCCGGCCTTTCCAACGTTTCAGAAGCCTCATGAGCGCATATCACAAACATAGGAATGAAAACACCCAGGGCAGGCCCGGGCCGCCTCTCACCATTCAGGTTCGGCTCAAGGCGGCATCAGAATACATGGATCGACTGTGCCCCGGATAGATGAAAATGAAAAACAGATGAAAATGAGAAACCGACGAGAAAAGAACCTAGCTGTAATTGGTGAACGGCGAGCGGCTGGCGGCGGAGCAGGTTAAGATATTTCAGGCTGACTTTAGGGATGACCAAAAACTCCGCGCGCGCCATTTACCTTTTTATCGTCCTCGTTGTTGTATTGCTCGACCGTTGGACGAAGCACATGGTGGCGCAGCGAATTCGGCTTTACGCTCACGTCCAGGTGATTCCAGGGTTTTTTCGGCTCACGCACACTGAGAACACCGGTGCGGCCTTCAGTCTTTTCGCCGACTTGAATGCGCCATGGAAAACAGCGATGCTCATTGCTTTTTCCGCGATTGCCTTAGTCGTAGTCTCGGTCCTCCTCTGGAGAAATCACCACGCTCACATCGCCACCGGCATGGGCCTGTCGCTGATTATGGGAGGAGCTTTAGGGAACCTTTGGGATCGCCTGGCTCGGGGGCGCGTGATTGATTTTCTGCTGGTGTACGTCAAGCAGTATCAGTGGCCAGTGTTCAATCTGGCGGATAGCGCCATTGTGGTGGGAGCGGGGCTGCTGATCATGGAGATACTTCTTGCTAAATCGCACTCGACAAACAGTCCCGCACAGTGAGTCTTCGAAGTTGCAGCCAGAGCCTCAGCCGTTCAGCATCGCCATCTGATCTGCACCGTAGCGGGCTCCGGCGACAGCGCCTGCGGGAGCGGCTTTCTCGATTCGCTCGAACTCCTCGGCCGTCAGAGAAATATCGACCGCGCCGAGTGCATCCTGCAGTTGTGCGCGCGTGCGTGCTCCGATCAGCGGAATGATGTCCTCTCCACGGCTCAAGGCCCACGCGATACACAGTTGGCTCACGGAAATTCCTCGATCTGCTGCTATCCGGCGCAGGGACTCAATGATCTTTAGATTTGCCTGCAGGTTCTCGCCTCCAAAGCGCGGCAGATGGGTCCGGAAGTCTCCTTGAGCGAACGACGAAGTTTTCCCGGCAAGGAGTCCCCGAGATAGCACACCGTAGGCGGTGACGCTGACTCCAAGGTCTCTCAAAGCAGGCAAGACGTTGTCTTCCATGTCGCGAGTGATGATCGAATATTCAATCTGCAGTGCAGCGACAGGATGAACGGCAGAAGCCCGCCGGACGGTCTCTGCGGAGGCCTCCGACAAACCGAGGTGACGCACGTATCCGGCTCTTACAAGGTCGGCGATAGCTCGTACTGTTTCTTCGATCGGTACCGAACGATCCACCCGCGCTGGTTGATACAGATCGACATAGTCGGTCCCTAGTCGCTGCAAACTGTAGGCCAGAAAGTTTTTCACGGATGCGGGACGGCAATCCACGCCCACAAACCGTCCATCGGGTGAGCGCTGCGCTCCAAACTTCACACACAAGAATGCCCGATCCCGCCGCCCCCGGAGCGCCTGTCTCACGAGAGATTCGTTATGGCCCATGCCATAAAAGTCGCCGGTATCGAGCAGGTTGATTCCAGCTTCCAGCGCCGCATGCAGGGTGGCCAGGCTTTCTTTTTCATCCGCAGGCCCGTAGAGCGCTGACATGCCCATGCAACCAAGGCCCAGCGCGGAAACCGCAGGACCCGAGCGGCCTAATTTCCTCAACTTCATGGAAAGCCTCCGCAAGTTGTCTTCGATGTTTGACGGACAGCAGAGATTCTTAAAGTCAAGTGGATTGCTTAAGGGAAGCAGAAGGAAAGAGCAGTGGCCTGGTTACGGCGTTCCATAAAGCTGCTTGTAGACGCTGGCATTGCGGAGGATGGCCTGGACGTATTCCCGCGTCTCTGTGAAGGGAATCGATTCGACAAATTCTTGCGGATCGCGATATTTTCCCTGGGCCAGCCACTCGTCCACGCGATCCGATCCCGCGTTGTAGGCGGCCAGCGCGTATTCGAAGGAGCCACCAAATTTGTCAACCATGCCACGAAAATAGCGCGTGCCTAGCTGCAGATTGACCGCGGGCGTATATAACTGGCTGGCGTTATACCGCTTCAACTGCACTTCTTTGGCAACCAGTTTCCCGGTCTTAGGCAGCAACTGCATCAGCCCAACCGCATTGGCTCGCGAAACGGCATTGGGATTGAACTCAGACTCTTGCCGGATCAGCGACGCTACGAGATAGGGGTCCAGGCCATTGGCATCTGAATGTTTTTTCAGGTCGCTCCAGAAAGGTTTCGGAAAAAGCGCTTCCCAATATTTTCGTGGTAAATCCGGGATGTCCAGCGCAAAGTAATTCGGCGCGGAGTGCTTCATGTATTCGATAGCGCGATCGTAATGACCGGTTTCGGTATAGAGTTGCGCGGTCTCCGCCAGAGCCCAACTTCCGCCGTCGGCTGTCGCAGCTGCTTGCAGCTCGCGCACGGCAAAATCCACGAGTCCGCCGTTGCCCAGCAGTTCCGCTTTCTGCACATGCAGGTCGTCTTGCGGGGGCTCCGAGTCGGTTATTCTGCCGCTGCTGCTGAGTGGTGGCACGCGGTCGAGCAGAGCATACTCCGTCACGGCCGCTTCAGGCGCGGCCGGGAGGCGCTTCATCCGCTGCCTTGCCAACTCCGCGTAGTAAAAGTTGCGATAGCGATCCGAGAGTTTCTCGTAGAACGCCCGCGCCATGACGAGTTGATTGTCTTCCTCAGCCAGACGGGCGCGCCAGTAGAGAGCCGCCGGCGTTTCCGCGCCAGAGGGATACATTGCAACCTGTTCCTCAAAGGCCTTCTTGGCGTCCTCGTTGCGTCCCTGTCGCAGTGTGAGCCACGCTGCCTTCCAATGTACGTACGACGCCCGAGGTCCGTTGGGGAAGCGTCGTTGCGCCTCGCGAAACGCGTCCAGAGCCTGGTCATACTCATGATGCACCAGATGCAGGTTGGCAGAGGATAGCAGCGCCTGCTCGAGCCAGGGGCTAGCCGGATCGGCTTGCCGTAATTCGTCTACCATCCGATAAAAGGTATCGTTGTCGTTCGCGGCCCATGCGACTTGGCCCAGCAGATAAAGGCGCTGCGCGTTGAGCTCGCCGCTCACCGCGGGCAGAGAAGCGAGTATCTGCTTGGCATCCCGATTCCTGCCACTTCGGTGTAGGGCGTCGGCCAGGGCCAATTGCATCATCGGCCGATCTGCTGGGCTGGCCATATTCACCAAGCTGCGATATTCCTCGGCCGCATCGGCGTAACGTTTACGGCTCATCAATGCTTCGACCCTCGTCTTGAGTTGAGCGGGGGCAAGAGGAGCAACGGAAGGCAGCTTCTTCAACTCGGCGTAAGCCGCGTCGGCCTCGGCGCTCGCCGGCATCGTGTAATAAATATTTTCGAACGTCTCGGCAGCCTTTACGGTTTGTCCCAAACTGGCGTAGGCCCGGCCGATTGCA